>Ga0160475_100008_pt1 | contig 390337 bp, 337 predicted proteins | sample HID1975M_E11MG_FD_108254 | JGI IMG/M metagenome (GOLD analysis project Ga0160475, IMG submission 108254) | Enriched soil microbial communities from UW Madison campus, WI, USA - HID1975M_E11 MG | ecosystem: Environmental > Terrestrial > Soil > Unclassified | place: USA: Madison, Wisconsin... | reverse complement strand
TACATGCTGTAACAGGTCCAGGTGGAGGCGCAACCTCATCGTTAGTCGCTCCAGGACACGAAAAAGTTTTCAGTTTTAAAGTTCTAAATCCTGGATTGTATGTATATCACTGTGCTACTGCTCCTGTGGGAATGCACATTGCAAATGGTATGTACGGATTGATTTTGGTTGAACCTGAAGGTGGTCTTCCTCCTGTTGACAAAGAATATTATGTTATGCAAGGAGATTTTTACACTCAAGGTGAATATGGAGCTAAAGGTCTTCAGCCATTTGATATGAATAAAGCGGTAAAAGAAACTCCTGATTATGTAGTGTTTAACGGAAAAGTGGGATCATTAACAAATGGAAATGAATTAACAGCAAAAGTGGGCGAAACCGTTCGTTTGTTTGTTGGAAATGGCGGACCAAACTTAGTTTCTTCTTTCCACGTTATTGGTGAAATATTTGATAATGTGCATGTTGAAGGCGGAAGTACAATTAATAAAAACGTACAGACAACTTTGATTCCTGCCGGCGGTGCTGCAATTGTTGATTTTAAAGTTGAAACTCCGGGAACTTTTATTTTGGTTGACCACTCTATTTTCAGAGCTTTCAATAAAGGTGCGCTAGGAATGCTGAAAGTGGAAGGAAAAGAAAATAAAAATATCTATTCTGGAACTATTCAGGAAGGAATTTATCTGCCTGAAGGTGGAACGATTCAGAAAATGCCAGGGAATGCAACAGCAAAAGTAGAAACTCCTAAACGTACAGTTGAAGAAAAAGTAAAAATTGGTAAAGAAATTTTCGGAACAACGTGTTTCGCTTGTCACCAATCTGAAGGACAAGGAATTCCGAGTACTTTCCCGCCATTAGCAAAATCAGATTATTTAAATGCCGATTCAAAACGTGCGATTAAAACTATCCTGCATGGTTTAACGGGAGAAGTTACAGTTAACGGCAAAAAATACAACAACATAATGCCAGCTCAGAATTTATCTGATGATGAAATCGCCAATGTACTAACTTACATTTATAACAGCTGGGGAAATAATAAAACAGAAGTTACACCAGAAATGGTAAAAGCATTAAGATAAACAGCAAACAACCAGCATGAAAAAATACATTTTCATACTAACTATCTTTTTCTCTGTGTTTACTAGTGTCATGAAGGCACAGGAAACAGGAATGGTTTTCATAAAAGAGGGATCTTTTGTCCCTCTTTATGGAGCCGTTTCTAAAAATCCTGTTGCGGTCAAATCATTTTACATGGATGTTTATCCTGTTACAAATAGTCAGTTTTTAGAATTTGTAAAAAAAAATCCTTCTTACCGAAAATCAAAAATTAAAGGAATTTTTGCTGATAAAAGTTATCTCTCTTATTGGAAAACTGATTTTGATTTTGGAAATGCGAAACCAAACTCTCCTGTTACAAGTGTTTCTTGGTTTGCTGCAAAAAAATATTGCGAATGCGAAGGAAAACGCTTAGCGACAATGGACGAATGGGAATACGTAGCAATGGCAGACACCAAAAAAATTGACGCCAGAACTAAAAAAGAATTTAACGAATATATTTTGTCTTGGTATGAGAAATCGAGAACGTATGAAAATGAAATTGGAAAAACTTTCAAAAATTATTGGGGAGTTTACGATATGCACGGTTTAGTTTGGGAATGGACTTCTGATTTTAACAGCATCTTTTTGTCGGGAGAATCGAGAAAAGACAAAAGCTCCGACAAAAACCTCTTCTGCGGAAGCGGATCTGTAAACGCAACCGATTTAATGGATTATGCTGCTTTTATGCGTTACGCGTTCAGAGGAAGCTTAAAAGCGCAATATTCTACAAGAAATCTTGGCTTTAGATGCGCAAGTACAACAAAACCAAAAATGTAATTTAAATTAGTTTACAATGAAAAAAATAGCAATCGCTTTTCTTCTCCTATTCTCATTTTACAGCTGTAAGGAAGCAGATAAAGAAAAAGTTAAAGCAGAGACAAAAAAGGAAATAAGTAATTTATCGATTTATAATCTGCCTTCGAAATGGACAAATCAAAACGGAAAAGATATCGAGTTAAAAAGTCTGAGAGGAAATGTTTTGGTTATGGTAATGATTTACACAAGCTGTAAAGCAGCTTGCCCAAGATTGGTTGCCGATATGCGTGATATTGAATCAAAATTAAATAAAAACACGAAACAAAATGTAAAACTAATTTTGGTCAGCATAGATCCAAAAACAGATACTCCAGAAAGATTAAAATCATTCGCAATTGAAAACCAAATGAATCAAGACCCGTGGATTTTCCTTCGTTCTTCTGAAGAAAATACAAGAGAATTTGCTGCAGTTTTGGCGGTGAATTATAAACAGATTTCTCCAATAGATTTTTCGCATTCAAATATTATCAGCGTTTTTAATCCAGAAGGAGAATTGGTTTTTCAGCAGGAAGGTTTGGGTGTGAATAATGAAAAAACAATAGAAACAATAAATCAGGAAGCATCAAAAATATAGATATTTAAATAGGTTGATTAGTAAGAAACAAGAGTTTGATTTTAGGTAGAAATCATCTCTTGTTTTTTATTTGTTATTGATGTTATAATTAAAACCAATCCCAAAACCAAAAAAACACTAAAAATCAAAATATTTTGAAAATATCCTGGAGTACTTCCTTCTCCAAAGAAGAAAAACAATCCCTGCAAAAACAATAAAATTTCAGTCGAAATATATCCAAAAATAAAACACTTCACTCCTATTTTTAATTTTTTAGAATCAGCAGAAAGCATTTTATTCTGCAATAATATTCCAAACAGAAATCCGGTGATGATTCCTAAAGTAGTTAAATGAATAAAACCAATTATCAAATTTCGAATTTGATGTGAAACTTCTGCTAAATTTGGAAAAATTGTCAGCAATTGAATTCCGACTTTTAAAAACAAAGAACACAAAGCCAAACCGTAAACCAATTTCGTGACTTTATCTAAAGTGCTTTTGAAATGATGAATTTGAGGTTGCAACATTTTATAGAAATAAATAAAAGCGCACAATTGAATTATAACTCCACAAACATTGATATAACTCAGAATATCATTTTCGAGGAACCAACGAACTGGAAAACAAACCGTCAGTAAAGTAGAAACAAACATTAGAAAATAAAACTTCTTAAATTTTACCTCATCAATTTTATTTAGAAATTGTTTTAAAAATAAAGCTAAAATAGCTAAAATAAACCACCCATTAAATTGAAAATGAAGAAAAAACTGAATTGCGATTTGGTAAAAAGCACTTTGTTTTCCTAATGTACTTACAGCTGGTCCAAGACACCAAACTCCAAAAGTCGATAAAATCATAAACAGAATTGAAACCAATAAAAGTCTTTGTGATGGCGATTTATCTTTGGCACAATCTTTCCAAACCAAACGACAAAAACCGTAACTCAGCAAAATATGCATTGTAGAAAAAATGATTGAAAACAAAGCATATCCCTGAATCGGAAAAGCGATCATCATTCCGATTACTGAAAATTCTGTTAGCCAAAACAAACGGTTGTAAATCGGTTTCTGCCTTTTTTCTTTTGGAATAAAAAAATGAACAATCAAAACGTAAATGATCATATAAACCCAGCCGAGCATTGCCACGTGCGAATGCGCATGAAGCAGAAAACTGTAGTTCAAAAAATCTAAAGGAAAAAGATACATAAACCGCATTAATAATCCGAAAACGCAGGCAATGAGAAAATTAAAAAAACAGCAAAGCATCCAAGTTTTTTGAGAATTCATAAATGAATAAATTTTATTCAAACACATAGAAACATAAATTTTATATTTTATACACAATCTTGTCATTTCGAGGAACGAGGCTCGAGCGATAGCGAACTGGCGAAGCAAATCACACTAGAAATTCTGCAAAGTATGTCTCCAATCTTTGTCGATTTCCGAGTGTGATTTCTCGTTCCTCGAAATGACAAACGGTGTAGCAAAACCCAATCCATTAAAAATAACATTTCTTGAAAAACAAAACACCGATAATTATCATGTTTAGATATTTTATCGGTGCTTTTCGAACTATTAAAATTAACCTTTATTCTACTTCAACAAAGTCTTTTTCTAAAACAACTGCTTTTGGAAACAAGATATTATTTTCCAAATGAATGTGTTTGTGCAGATCTTCTTCAAATTCTTTCAGCATTGCAAAAGTTACTCTGTAAGTCGTACAAGCGTCTGCTGGCGGAGTGTAATTATTAGTCAATTCGGCAATTGCTCTAAAACGCTCTCCTTCATTATCGTGTTCGTGCATCATCATCGCAATCGGATTTGAAACCGTTCCGAAAGAAGGCTGATGCAAAATTCCGTCTGTCTCTTTAGTTTTCACCATTCTTTTTACAAAAGGAAACAAAATCAGTTCTTCTTTTTTCATGTGCTGTGATAATTCGCCCGCACAACCAATAAACAATTCATTTATTTTGAATAATTCCGGATGATTGGCACCGTGAACTTTACATAATTTGTCTAAAAACGGAAGCAAAACATTTGTTTTTTCTTCCACATAACGGTGATGTGTTTTTTCGATATAATCTGCTAATAAATCTAAAGGCCAGGAATTAAAATCAATACTTCCGTTGTTTTCAGATTGTGCAACTTGAAGCACATTTTCTAATAAAGTGTCGGCATCAATATTTTGTTTTTCACACACTTCTGTTACTGTTCGGTTTCCTTTGCAGCAAAAATCTATTCTGTATTTAGAGAAAACGGCAGCTGTTCTAAAATCTTCAGCTACAAAAGATCCTATTGTTTTGTTTTTTAAATTTTCCATGATAATTAATTTTAAATATGTTTTTATTTTTTGTTTTTTAATGTCAGTTCAAATACAAACCAAGCCATTGTAATAAATCCGATTCCAAAGATTGAATCTCCAATCGCACGAAGCCATTTCAGCGTAATCATTTCGGGTTGCTGCATTAATTCTGAAGAACGAGCGTACCACATTCCGTGATTGATACTTTCGATTGCCTGCCAAACGCCAATTGGAAGCAAACTCAAAATTGCCATCAGAAATAAACCAATATTTAGCGACCAGAAAGTGATTTTGAGCAACTTATTGTTCCAGCTTACATTTCTATATAAACTTCTCAATACAAATAAGACTAAACCAATTCCTAACATTCCATAGACTCCAAACAATGCGGTATGTCCGTGTAAAGGCGTTGTATTTAAACCTTGTACATAATAAAGCGCAATTGGCGGATTAATAATGAATCCGAAGATTCCGGCACCAAGGAAATTCCAAAAAGCTACAGAAATCATAAAGTAAATTGGCCATTTGTAATCGGCAATCCATTTTGTTGATTTTGAGATTTTATAATTTTGATACGCTTCAAATCCGATTAAAGTTAACGGCACAACTTCTAAAGCACTGAAAGTAGCTCCTAAAGCCATAATTGCCGTTGGCGTTCCAGAGAAATACAAGTGATGAAATGTTCCTAAAATTCCTCCAGACATAAAAATTATAGTTGCAAAAAGAACATTTAATGTCGCTGTTTTCGTTTTTAATAATCCCAAACGAACAAATAAAAATGCAATTACAACGGTTGCAAATACTTCGAAGAAACCTTCAACCCAAAGATGAACAACCCACCATCTCCAATATTCTGCAATGGCTAAATTGGTTTGTCTTCCCCACATTAATCCTGCTCCGTAAAACATGGCAATTGCAGTACAAGAAACTAAGAACAAAATGATTAAGTTTTTCTCTTCTGTTTTTTTCTTTAAAACTGGAAGCAACGGACGAATCATTAATGCCAGCCATAAAAACAATCCAACTAAAAGGAAAATCTGCCAGAAACGACCCAAATCAACATATTCGTAACCTTGATGTCCAAACCAGAAATTTTGAACTAAATTCAGTTTCTGCATTACTCCAAACCATTGTCCAGCCATTGAACCTAAAACTATAATCAATAAAGCGACAAATAAGAAGTTAATTCCAAAACATTGAAATTTAGGATCTTTGCCCGAAACCGCCGGCGCAATATATAATCCTGTTGCAAGCCAAGCCGTTGCAATCCAGAAAATTGCCAATTGCGTATGCCAAGTTCTTGTTACAGCATAAGGCAGAATCTGATCAATTGGAATTCCGTACAAACCATTTCCTTCCACACCATAATGCGCTGTTATGATTCCGAAAACCATTTGCAAAACCATCAGTAAACTGACAATCCAAAAGTATTTAACAACCAATCCCATCGATTTCGTTTTGCCTTGCTTGATAATTGGATCTTCTTTTGGAAGCGGAAATTCTTCTTCTTCACCCGATTTTGCGTGATAAAAAACCAAAATTCCGACGCTTAAAATCAATAAAATAATACTGACTCCAGACCAGGCCAAAAGTTCTGTGGTTGCGGTATTTCCAACCAATTCATCTGACGGCCAATTGTGCGTGTATGAAATATCTGCATCGGGACGATTTGTAACCGTTGCCCAAGTTGCCCAGAAGAAAAACGCATTCATTTTATGCATTTTCTCAACATCTTTAATCGAGTTTTTCGGAATTGCGTATTCTTCTCTCAATTTATCGAATTTCGGATCATTCGTAAAAAGACCTTTATAATATTCGCTAAGACTTTCTATTGCTGCAACTCGATTTTCAGAAATCGTAAGAACACCAGTTTCAGCATTGTAACGATTGGTTCTTAAATCTTTCTGGAGACGAATTTTTAAAGCCGATTGTTTTTCAGCATCTAATTCGTCATACTTTTTATTAAAATCTTTTTGAGCATAAATATTCAATATAAAAATAGCCTCTCTATGCAGCCAATCTGCGGTCCAGTCTGGGGCCACATAGGCGCCGTGTCCCCAGATTGATCCCACTTCCTGGCCTCCTATACTCTGCCAGATATTTTGTCCGTCTTTAATTTCGCTTTCGCTGAAAATAATTTTTCCAGAATCTGAAATAATCTCTTTCGGAACCGGTGGTGCCTGCTGATAAATTTCATATCCATAATAACCAAGCACGGCAAATGAAATACTCATTACCAATGCAAATACTATCCATAATTTTTTTTCTCTTTTCATTTCTTTTGGGGGGAAATTTATAAATAAAAGACAATTTTATCTTTTATTAGTTTTTAAAAAAACTCCAAACCTATTTTTAGCATTTGGAGTCTATATTATTTACTCAACAATTAATACACCTTTCATCATAGCCACGTGACCCGGGAAAGAACAAATAAATGGATAAGATCCTTTTTTATCAATTGTAAATTCGATTGTATCTTCTTCTCCGCCACCTAATAATTTAGTATGAGCGATCACTGAAGCTTTTTCAGATTCTGGAATATAATCGGTTGCTTTGGCATCATTCGCTTTCAAAGCAAAAGCAGACTGGTCTGTTCCTTCTTGCAAAATTACTAAATTATGTCCCATTGCTTCTTTTGGAATTTTACCAACGTGCTTCAAAGTCAATTTGATTGGTTTTCCTGCAACAGCTCTCAATTCGCTTGTATTGAATTGCATTTGGTCGTTTCCTTCAATAACTAATACATTTTCTTCAGTTGATGTTACTGGCGCTGCTTCTCCTTCTGTAGACGTTTCAGTCGTTTCTGTTTGATCTGCAGGAGCTGTTTCTTTTTTACCGCAAGAAGTAACTGCTAAAAATCCCATCAGGATTAATACTGAAATTTTGGTTTTTGCATTCATTTTTAAAATAATTTATTAAATATTAATCGTTTATGTTTAATGTTTTTAAGAAGAAATCTCCAGATTTTACGTCTGAAGCCAATTGTTCTAAAGTTGTTTTGGTAAGCATTTCCAAAAGCAAACCTCTAATTTTTTTGAATTCGTGATGAACAGGACAAGGATGTTCTTCTGAGCATTCTTTTAAACCAATGCCGCAGCCGCTGTAAATCTTATTTCCGTCGATGGCATCAACAATTTGAATTAGCTTTATTGATTTTACAGCTTCATTCGAAACTTCAAAACCTCCTCCAACTCCTTTTGCAGAATGTATGATTCCGTTTTTAGTCAAAATCTGCATAATCTTGGCCGTAAAAGGTTCGGGAGAATCTATTTCTTTTGCGACATCTTTTATTCCAACTCTAATCCCTTTAGAAGATTTTGTTGCAATAAATATTGAAGCTCTAATTCCGTACTCACATGCTTTTGAAAACATACATTGTTTTATTAATTCTTTGCAAAGATATAGAGATTGAAAATAAAAGACAAATTTATCTTTAATTAATTTTCAGAAAGAAATTAGTTATTTATAATGAAAATAATTAATGCTCATTTAATCACTTATTCATCATTCAATTCTTATAAAAACCAATTTTAATTTTAACTTTGAGAGTATTTAATTTTTAATAATAAAATAATGCCTTTAACCAATTCAAAAGATTTAAAACTGGCAGTTCTTATTGATGCAGACAATGTGCCGTACAGCAATGTAAAAGGCATGATGGAAGAAATTGCAAAACTCGGAACGCCTACGACGAAAAGGATTTATGCCGACTGGACAAAACCAAATGCAAATGGCTGGAAAGGTGTATTATTAGAACATGCCATTACTCCTATTCAGCAATATAGCTATACGGTAGGAAAAAATTCTTCGGATTCAGCTTTGATTATTGATGCCATGGATTTGCTTTATTCTGGAAAACTGGACGGATTTTGTATCGTTTCCAGCGACAGCGATTTTACGCGTCTAGCTATCAGGCTTCGTGAATCTGGCATGAAAGTAATTGGTATTGGAGAAAAGAAAACCCCAAATTCTTTTATTGTTGCCTGCGACCGTTTTATTTACATTGAAGTTTTGGACGGTGCAACTCAAAAGAAAAAACCAAAAGCAGCTGCTACCGATACTAAAAAACCTGTAGAAAAACCTGCTGAAAAAGCACTGGACAAAATAGATAAACAAACTATTGAACTTATCGAAGCCACTATCGAAGACATTGAAGATGACGACGGATGGGCTTTTCTTGGAGATGTTGGAAACTTAATAGTAAAGAAAAAACCTGAATTTGACCCTCGAAATTATGGCTTTTCTAAACTTACGCCAATGCTAAAATCTTTGACTGATATTTTGGAGATTGACGAAAGAGAATCGGACAAAAAAGGAATCAAACATGTTTATGTACGTTTAAGATTCAACTAATTATCGCATTTATTACCTATTTAATTTTTTAAAAACATGAGAAAGAAATTCTTTATTTACGGATTCTTATTGTTTCTAATTGTTGTTGCAATTTATTATTATACAGGACGAGGTTATTTACTCGTTTTTGCTATCCCTATTTTGTTGATTGTTGGAGCTTATAATGCTTCGCAAAAGAAACATGCTATTTTAAGAAACTTCCCGGTTTTGGGCTATTTCAGATATTTGTTTGAAATGATTGCGCCTGAAATTCAACAATATTTTATTGAAAGATCTACAGACGGAAAACCTTTTTCTAGAAATCAGCGTTCTTTAGTGTATCAAAGAGCAAAAAATATCGATTCAAGCACGCCTTTCGGAACACAATTAAACTTAAATACAGAGAATTACGAAGGAATTAAACATTCTATTTTTCCAGCAAAAGTGAATGAAGAATTACCTCGCGTTTTAGTTGGCGGAAAAGATTGTAAACAGCCTTATTCTGCTTCTTTATTTAATGTTTCGGCAATGAGTTTTGGTTCTTTGAGCGAAAACGCAGTTCGCGCAATTAATATTGGTGCTAAAAAAGGAAACTTTTACCAAAATACAGGAGAAGGTGGTTTAACCGAATTTCACCTTGCTGGCGGCGGAGATATTACGTGGCAAATTGGAACTGGATATTTCGGTTGTCGTGATGCAGAAGGAAATTTCAGTCCAGAAAATTTTGCTCAAAAAGCTAATCTTCCCAACGTAAAAATGATCGAGATTAAGCTTTCTCAAGGTGCAAAACCTGGACATGGCGGTGTGCTTCCGGCCGCGAAAAATACAGAACAAATTGCTAAAATTAGAGGCGTACAACCACATACAATGATTCTTTCTCCTCCTGGTCATCATGCTTTTTCTGATGCTAAAGGTTTAATTCATTTTATAAAACAATTACGAGATCTTTCTAACGGAAAACCAATCGGATTTAAATTATGTATTGGAAACACAGCCGAATTTGAAGCCATTTGTCAAGAAATGATTACTGAAGATATTTATCCTGATTTCATTACCATTGACGGTGCGGAAGGCGGAACTGGAGCTGCGCCACTAGAATTTGCTGACGGAGTTGGAATGCCATTTGAACCTGCATTAATTTTCGTAAATAAAACTTTGGTTCGTTTAGGAATACGTGACAAAATGCGAATTATAGGAAGCGGAAAAATTATTTCTGGTTATTCTATTTTACATGCAATCGCACTTGGTGCAGATATGTGTAATAGCGCGAGAGGATTTATGTTTTCTTTAGGCTGTATTCAAGCTTTACGATGTCATAATAACGAATGTCCAACTGGAGTAGCTACACAAAACAAAATGCTGATGAAAGGTTTGGTTGTAACTGACAAATCAGATCGTGTGTATCATTTTCATAAAAATACGCTTCACTCAGCAAATGAACTTTTGGCTGCTGCCGGAAAAAGCAGTTTTGCAGATGTTGATATTAATATTTTTATGCGCGGTGATGAATTTTCCGATTTATCTGAACAGTATTTCCCTGACAATCTTAAAAACGTTACGCAATTTTCATAAACAAAAAAGCCTCTTAAAATAAGAGGCTTTTTCTTTTAAATCTATTTTAAATTACAATTTTGCTGTTTCTTTATTTTGCTGTGTAGCTCCTTCCAATTCTGCTAATTCTTCTGAACCAACTAATTGTTGTGCTAAAATGGCATTGTTGTAGGCTAAAAAATAAACATCAAACTTTACTCCTTCAGAAATTAATGAAGTTGAAATTTGATCATTTTTAATCATTTCTTTCAATAAATCTGGAAACGACTCTTTGTAGGCTAATTTGTTTGCATCGTTTTCTTCTAAATTCGTTTCAATTCTAATTTCAATTTTATTGTCATTTAGAAAAGCTTTTGCTGTTGTACTTGTAATTCCATTTCCTTTTATAGAAGAAGAATTATTGTAATTACTTACATGTTCTTGAATTTTCTGCTTAGTATTTTTACAGCTAATTAGAAAAAGTGCAAACGCGAAAGCAAATGCGATTTGGGTAATTTTTTTCATAAATTATTGGTTTTATAGTTATTTTTTAACTCAAACATAAATAAATTATAACATAAAAACAACATTGAATTACAAAAAACCACTTTATAATTCTTTGAATACAAATTGATTATATCCAAAAAACAAACAATTTTGTAAGAATACAAAAGTTATTCTTCTACTTAAGTTTAATCTATAAACATAAAAAAGTCTCTTTAAATTAAAATATAAAGAGACTTTAATATGTAAGAATTAAACCGTTTAATTTTTCTTTTAATAATCTGATTTTTATTTCAAAAAATCTTTAAGAGATTCTCCTGTTAGCACTTCTTTGTCTAAAACCGTATTATCATCAGCAAGAAAATAAACATCAAACTGAACTCCTTCTTCAATCAATTGTCTTGGAATCTGATCTTTATCAATCATTAATTTAATCTGTTTTGGAAAAGAAATAGCCGCCGCAGATTTATTCGTTTCATTTTGTTCTAAATCGGTTTCAAAACGCAATTCGATTTTATCATCATTAATATAACCTCTTGCAGTTGTTAATGTTACATTATCTGCTCTAAAACTTGGCGCGATTGTTTTATTATAAGTAACAACATATTCCTGAAGCTTTTGTTTGGTGTTTTTACAGCTTACAAGCGAAAGCACTAGTATAATTGCAATAGCAATTTGAGATATTTTCTTGATCATAATTTTCTATTTTAATTTTTGAAGTCTTAATAATGCCTCAAGATAGTAATAATCTGCGTAATTTATAGAACAATCGATCTCACTTCCTGCTGGTTTATGTCCTGTTGAATGTAATAAAAATGCCGAATTCACGTCGTGACTCTGATAATTGTCTGAAAGCGAAACAATCATTTTTTTGGCTTTTTCCAAATATTCAGCTTTTAATTTTTTGTCTTTTGTATAAGAACTTAATTCTAAAAGTGCAGAAGAAACAATTGCTGCCGCTGAAGCATCTCTTGGTTCATTTGGAATATTTGGCGCATTAAAATCCCAATACGGAACAAAATCTTCCGTTGTCAATTTATCCAAATAAACTCTCGCCAATTTATGTGCAAAATCTAAGAATTTGACATCTTTAGTTTCTCTATATGTCATTGTAAAACCATAAATCGCCCAAGCTTGTCCGCGCGCCCACATACTATCATCGCTGTAACCTTGAGCAGTTCTTCCTTTTATTTTTTTTCCTGTTTCGAAATCGTAAATTATAACATGATAAGAAGTATGATCCGGTCTAAAATGATTTGCCATTGTGGTTTCGGCATGTTTGACAGCAATATCATATAATTTTTTATTTCCTCCATTTTTTGAAGCCCAAAACAAAAGTTCCAAATTCATCATATTGTCGATAATTGTATTATGACCGCCCATTTTGTTGTGAGGCCAAGATTGAATTGTTCCCACTTTCGGATTAAAAAGCGTTGCCAATGTGTCGGCAGTTTTTAGAATAATTTCTTTGTATTCTGGATTTTTTGTCAATCGATATCCGTTTCCGAAACTATTGAAAACCTGAAAACCTAAATCGTGATCCCCAGCTTTGCTAACTGACAAAGGCGTTAAAAAACGAGTGAATTTATCGGCTTCTTTTTCCCATTTTTTATCTTTTGTTGCTTCGTATAAAAACCATAATTCTCCAGGCCAAAATCCGCTTGTCCAATCTTTATAACCAACAAATTTCCATTCGCTGCTTCCATTTGGGACAGTTCGCGGAGAAGTTCCGTCGTTTGGAATTACTTTTAAAGTTTTTGAAGCCTGTTCTGCACAGTAATCCAGTTGCTTTTTAATATTGAACGAATTGTTTTTTTGAGAATAGCCTTGGTTTCCTAAAAAAACTAAAGCTGTAATCAGGGTAAAAAATTTTGCCTTCATGTGGTTAATTTGATAGATAGTTATTTGAACTGATAAATTTATAAAATAAAGTAAATGTATTTTGGTTTTGGATTTTTTACTACCTTAAAATGTACAATTCGGGTACTTTTTTTCTTTACAATCTTGTCATTCCGAGGAACGAGGAATCTCCACAAGTAACTCCGCACAGCATGTCCGAAATCTTTGTCGAGCCACTTGTGGAGATTCCTCGTTCCTCGGAATGACAAACGAGACTTAATTTCTTTTAAAAAATTTACTCTAAATTTGCTTCAACTAAAAACCAATCTATACTTGAAAAACGCCAGAATTACCTATTTCGCAATTTTTCTAAGTATAATTTTCCTCGGAATCCTTTCAAGAAAAATATCCTTTATTCCATTATGGATAGGCGATTTTCTGTATGCTGTGATGATTTATTTTCTGGTTAGGATATTTCTTCCGTTCAAAAACACTTTTTTGATATTCTTTCTTTCGCTGTTAATTTGTTATGGAATTGAATTTCTTCAGCTTTATCAAGGAGAATGGATGATCGAGCTTAGAAAAACACTTTTTGGAAGGTATGTTTTAGGACAAGGATTTTTATGGTCGGATATTCTAGCTTACACTTTTGGAGCTTTTTCTGCTTTCATTCTAGAAAAAATTACTTTAAAAATTTTCAATCGAAAGTCTGCGTAATTTTATCAATATTTAAACTGTTTGCCATTGCCATAAAAATTTGATAATAAGCACCTTTATTGTCAAACAATTCGTCGTGTGTTCCTTTTTCGACACATTTCCCTTTCTCTAAAACAACAATATTCGATGCGTCTATAATTTGAGAAATACTGTGCGAAATTATAATCACAGTTCTGTCTTTTTTAATGGCATCTAACGACTTTTTAATTTGCTCTGTCGCAATCGCGTCTAAACTTGCCGTTGGTTCATCTAAAAAGATAATTGGCGGATTTTTCAGAAAAAGTCTTGCAATTGCAATTCGCTGTTGTTGTCCACCAGAAAGCAAATGGGCATCAGAATCGTAACCTTTTGGGAGTTGAATAACTTGTTCGTGAATATAAGCTTGTTTAGCCGCGTCTATAACTTCTGAATGCGAAGCTTCTGGATTTCCATACAAAATATTTTCAGAAATTGTTCCTTTAAAAATATGATTCTTTTGTAAAACCAATCCGATGTTTTTACGAAGGAAATCGGTGTTATAATCCATTAAATCAACTCCATCTAAACAAATTTTCCCCGAAGATGGAAGATAAAATTTATCCAAAAGATTTATTATGGTACTTTTTCCTGCGCCACTCAATCCGACCAAAGCGGTTGTTTCATTAGGTTTTACTGTAAAATTAATATCAGAAAGTGCTTTTGTACCGTTTGGATATACAAAATCTACATTTTTAACTTCGATCAATCCAACGATTTTCTCTGGAATATAATTGCCGCTGGTTTCAATTTCATTATCAGATTCCAAAATATCAAAAAACCCTTCAGAATAAATTAAGGCATCATTTATCTCATCGTAAATTCGATGCAATTGTCGAATTGGCGCCGAAACGTTGTTAAACAACATAATATGAAACATAATCGCACCAATTGTCATTTGATTATTCAATACAAAATACGCCGTCAAAATAATGATAATAACCACTCCTATTTGTTCGACAAAACTTTTAATGCTTTCAAAAATAAAACTGGTTTTTCTGGTTGCCAATTGATTTTCAGTCATTTCAAACTGAATCTTTTGATGACGATCTGCTTCAGAAGGTTCACGAACAAAAGATTTAATAACAGTTATGGATTCGATTAAACTTATGATTCCATTATTCTTTGTTTCGCGATAATTTCGCATTCTTCTTCTAAATCCGCTCAATTTAGTGGCTTGCAACTGACTTATGTAAAAGTAAATCGGAATAATACATAAACTAACTAAACCTACATATACATTTGCATAAAACATGATTACTAGCGCTACAAAAGCATTTGCAAATAAGGGAAATATATCAATAAAGAAGTTCTGAACTAATCGTGTTAAACTGCTAATTCCGGCATCTATTCTGGTTTGGAGTTTACCGCTTTCATTTTCATCAGAAGTATAAAACTCCATTCGATAACTCAGAATTTTTTCTACAATTGTCTGAGATATATCTCGGGTTATGAAAATACGGAGTTTTTCGCCGTAAAATTTCTGTCCAAATTGAACAACCGAATTAACCAATTCCTTCGTCAATAAAACAATACTGATTATACCGAGCAAATGAAATCCTTTAGAAAGCGGTTCGTGCGCTACCATTAGATTATTAATTGTGTCGACAGTATATTTTAAGATTAAAGCATTGACTTGTGCCGCAAATGAACCAATAAATGTTAGCAGCAAAGTAGCAATTACCATTTTTCTGTAAGGCTTTACAAATGGCATTATTTTTTTATAAAGGACTGATAATTGCATTTAATTCTATTTTTGACGCTCTATCAAATATAAGAATTCTAAATTTGTGTTGGAAATCATTTAAACACATTATTCTATGGAACTCGTTTTCGCTTCAAATAACAAAAATAAAATTGCAGAAATTCAAAGTATGCTTCCGGAAAGCATTAAAATATTAAGTTTAGAAGACATTAATTGTTTAGAAGATATTCCAGAAACAGCCGATACAATTGAAGGAAATGCGATTTTAAAAGCCGATTATGTCACTCAAAAGTATGGTTATGATTGTTTTGCAGATGATACGGGTTTGGAAGTTTCTGCACTAAACGGTGAACCTGGAGTTTATTCTGCTAGATATGCAGGCGAACAAAAAAACGCCGATGATAATATGAATAAACTTCTTGATGCTTTAAAAAACGAAAAAAATCGCAGCGCTCAATTCAAAACTGTTATTACTTTAAATCTTAAAGGAAAACAATATTTATTTACAGGAATTGCTTCTGGAAATATTACACTAGAAAAAACAGGAACGAATGGTTTTGGATATGACCCAATTTTTCAACCAGAAAATTATAACGAAACCTTTGCCCAATTGTCATTAGAAACTAAAAACACTATTGGTCATCGCGGAAAAGCAGTAAAGCAACTAATTGATTTTCTGAGCACCACAAAATAATTGTTTAAAATACAACATTTTAATAGTTAAATTTTAGATTTTACGACGTGATTTTTAAGCATTTTCTCATTTTTGTCAAAAAAAATATTTTAGAAAAACCGTAACTTTTTGATAATCAAATATTAATAAATATATAATTCTTAAAATTGCATTAGTTTATCTGAATAATTAGCAGTAATTTTGCACCCTATTTTAAAACACATATGAATAAATTTGAACAATTAGGATTGAATGAATCGTTACTGAAGGCGATTTTAGATCTAGGATTTGAAAATCCGTCAGAGGTACAGGAAAAGGCGATTCCCCTATTATTGGAAAAAGACACGGATATGGTTGCGTTGGCTCAAACAGGGACAGGGAAAACGGCAGCTTTCGGTTTTCCGCTAATTCAAAAAATTGATGCCGACAACAGAAATACACAAGCATTAGTTTTATCGCCAACACGCGAGTTATGTTTACAGATTACTAACGAACTTAAAAACTACTCTAAATACGAAAAAGGTATTAATGTGGTAGCAGTTTACGGAGGAGCTAGTATAACAGAGCAAGCAAGAGAAATAAAAAGAGGGGCACAAATTATTGTGGCAACTCCAGGAAGAATGCAGGACATGATTAACAGAGGGTTAGTTAACATTAAAAATATAGATTACTGTATTCTTGATGAGGCTGACGAAATGTTAAACATGGGATTCTATGATGACATTGTATCTATTTTATCAGATACTCCAGACGAAAAAAGCACATGGTTGTTCTCTGCAACTATGCCGCAAGAGGTTGCTAGAATTGCAAAACAATTCATGAGCGAACCATTAGAAATTACTGTAGGAGCTAAAAACTCTGGTTCGTCTACAGTTTCTCACGAATTTTACTTAGTAAATGCACGTGATCGTTACGAAGCTTTAAAACGTTTAGCTGACGCTAATCCAGACATTTTCTCTGTAGTTTTCTGCCGTACAAAAAGAGACACACAAGCTATTGCTGAGAAGTTAATTGAAGATGGATATAGTGCTGCTGCGTTACACGGAGATTTATCTCAAGCGCAACGTGATGGTGTAATGAAATCTTTCCGTGGAAGACAAATTCAGATGCTTGTTGCTACTGACGTTGCTGCACGTGGTATTGACGTTGATAACGTAACTCACGTTGTTAACTACCAATTACCTGACGAAATCGAAACTTACAACCACCGTTCTGGTCGTACAGGTAGAGCTGGAAAATTAGGTACTTCTATTGTAATTGTTACAAAAAGTGAGTTACGTAAAATTTCTTCTATCGAAAGAATCATCAAACAGAAATTCGAAGAAAAAACTATTCCGTCTGGAATTGAAATCTGCGAAATTCAGTTATTACACTTAGCAAACAAAATTAAAGATACTGAAGTTGATCACGAAATTGACAACTATTTACCAGCAATCAACAACGTTTTAGAAGATTTATCTAAAGAAGAATTGATTAAGAAAATGGTTTCAGTAGAATTTAACCGTTTCATCGCTTATTACAAAAAGAACAGAGATATTTCTACTCAATCTTCAGATAGACGCGAAAGAGGCGATTCTGAACCAAGAGAATTTAGTAATAACGGAGCAGTTCGTTATTTCGTAAATATTGGTTCAAGAGACAATTTTGACTGGATGTCATTAAAAGATTACTTGAAAGAAACATTAGATTTAGGTCGTGATGATATCTTTAAAGTTGACGTAAAAGAAGGATTCTCATTCTTTAATACTGATCCTCAATTTACTGATAAAGTAATGGATGTTTTAAACAACGTTCAATTAGAAGGTCGTCGTATTAATGTTGAGATTTCTAAAAATGACGGAGGCGGAAGACGTGACCACAACAACCGTGGTGGCGGACGTAATTCTGGCGGACCAAGAAGAGAAGGAAACTTTGCTCCAAGACGTGAAGGCGGATTTAGAAGTGACAGAAATTCTTCAAGAGACGGAGGTTCACGCGAAGGCGGATCTCGTGATGGAGGTTTCAGAGGTGACAGAAATTCAGCTCCAAGAAGAGAAGGTGGCTTTAGAAGCTCTGCTCCAAGAAACGAAAATGGAGGCTCAGATAGAGCTCCAAGACGTTCTGACAACTTTGGCGATAGTTCAAGACCAAGAAGATCAAGAAGAGATTAATCATTTAATTTCTTGAAATACAAAATCCCAAATTCCAGATGTACTTGGAATTTGGGATTTTTTTTATGCTAAAAAATTTTATTTGCATAAATGACTTTTTTAATCCAAAACGATATAACATAATCTTCTCTCTTCCTTTTTATTCCTTACAAAAAAGGAATCCTACAGCCTTTGTTAATTTTCTTATAATTAAATTCCAAGACTGCGAGATATTTAATCCCGATTTACTACTTTTAGTGCTTTAAATCAGGATATGAAATATTTCGCAGTTTTCTTTTTTACACTACTAGCCAACTTTGGTTTTGCGCAAGATACGCAGCCAACGGTTCCACAAAGAGTTTCAGGTTATATTATTAATGACAATAGCAAACAGCCACTTGCTGGAGTAAACGTCATTAACACCAATAAAGTACGTGGTGCGAAATCTGATGAAAAAGGATATTTTGAAATTGATGTGCAAGTTAATGATACGCTTCATTTTTCTATTTTAGGATTTCAATCGCTAAGAATAAGAGTCACAAATGACTGGGTAAAAAACAAAGTAACTAGAATTCAACTTACTGAAAAAGCAATTGCACTAGAAGAAGTTATTATCGCTCCTTTTACGCTAACTGGATATCTTGAAATTGATTCTAAATTAATTCCAACAAAAGAAAACTATCGATACAGTATTTCTGGTCTTACGCAAGGTTATGAAGCAGGAGAATATGCACCAAATGCATTCGGAAAAGTTCTCGGTTCTATTTTTAATCCCGCCGATATGCTTTATAATTTCTTTGGTAAAAATGGAAAAGAACTCAAGAAACTGAAAGAAATGAAGAAAGATGATACTGTTAGAAATCTTTTAGAATCGAAATACGATCGCGAAACAGTTGCTGTTTTACTAGGAATAAGTAAAGACGAAATTCCTGAAATTATGCACAGATGCAACTATTCTGATTCTTTCATTCAAACTGCAAACGACCTTCAGATTATGGATGCGATCAGCGCATGCTATGAACAGTATAAAGTACTGAAACGTAATTAAGAATCTCTATTATAATAAAAATCTAAATCCTCAATTTTTAAATTGGGGATTTTTTTTTACTACTCAGGATATTAATTTCGCTATATTTACTTACAAAGACAGTAAAACAATCAAAAATTAAAAATTATGGCAAAAGGTCAAGATGCTAAAAAAAGCACAAAAAAAGAACCATTAAAAACGGCTAAAGAAAAAAAAGAAGAAAAAAGAGAAAAGAAAAATTCTCCTAAAAGAGATTAATTAGTTTTCAGTCGCAGTCGCAGTTTTCAGTCTCTAAGGAAACTGAAAACTGTGACTGAAAACTGAAAACTGAAAACTGAGAACTTTATTTAACTGGAATATTAGAAAGAATTTCCAATACAAATTTCCAATATTTCTGAGCCGAAAAAATACTTGCTCTTTCATCTGGAGAGTGTGCCCCGTGAATTGTTGGACCGAAAGAAATCATATCCATATCTGGATAATTTGTTCCTAAGATTCCACATTCCAAACCTGCATGACAAGCCACAACTTTTGGCTGTTCACCATTTTGTTTTTCGTAAATATCTTTTAAAACTTCTAAGATTTCAGAATTTACGTTTGGAGTCCATCCTGGATAAGAACCAGAAAGTTCAACTTCACATCCAACCAATTCAAAAGCTGAACGTAATGAATTCGCCAAATCAAATTTTGAAGATTCTACAGAAGAACGCGTTAAACATCCAACCAAAATTTCTCCATCCTTTATCACAACACGAGCAATATTATTTGAAGTTTCAACCAAATCGACCATATCAGCACTCATTTTATAAACTCCGTTTTGTGCTGCGTAAATTGCTCTGATAATTCCTTCTTGAACACCTAAATCCATTACTTTTTCAGGTAAATCGCCTTTTACGATTTCAATTGTTAAGTTTGGTTCAGTTGTTTTATATTCTGCTTTTATGTCAGCAATAATTTCCTGCATATCGTACACATACGCTTCGTCAAACATTTGAGAAATGATTACTTTGGCAACACTTTCTCTTGGAATTGCATTTCTTAAACTTCCACCATTTACTTCAACAATCTGCAAACCAAAGTTTTCAAATGCGTCAAATAACAAACGATTCATGATTTTATTCGCATTTCCTAAACCTTTATGAATATCCATTCCTGAATGTCCTCCGTTTAAGCCTTTTACTGTAATTGTATAACCAACAGAACCTTCTGGAACTTCTTCTTCATGATACGTTCTTGTTGCTGTTACGTCAATTCCACCAGCACATCCGATATCAATTTCATCATCTTCTTCAGTATCCAAATTCAATAAAATCTGCCCTTGTAAAATTCCTCCTTTTAGGTTTAAAGCCCCAGTCATTCCCGTTTCTTCATCAATTGTAAATAAAGCCTCGATTGCAGGATGCGGAATATCTTTACTTTCTAAAATAGCCATAATTGTCGCTACTCCTAATCCGTTATCAGCTCCAAGCGTTGTGCCGCGCGCGCGAACCCAGTCACCGTCAATATACATGTCGATTCCTTGCGTATCGAAATCAAAAACGGTATCTGCATTTTTTTGGTGCACCATATCTAAATGCCCTTGCATTACAATTGGTTTACGATTTTCCATTCCTGTAGTAGCCGGTTTTCTGATGATTACATTTCTGATTTCATCTTCGAAAGTTTCTAAACCTAAGCTGTTTCCAAAGTTTTTCATAAACTCAATTACACGCTCTTCTTTCTTAGATGGGCGCGGAACTGCATTTAAATCTGCAAATTTGTTCCAAAGTGCTTTTGGTTCCAGATTTCTTATTTCTTGACTCATTATATTTTGTTTGATGTTTAACAATTAAGAGCTTCAAAGTTACAAAGTTTAATTGCTTTTTTAGCCACGAATTTCATCAATTAGCACAAATTATAATGGCTAAAAATAAAAAAAAACGTTGATTGTTATTGTCACATAGTGACATTTGGTTGGTAATAATAAAAACAGCAAACGTCAATCAGGCGTTCCTATCGGAACGCTTGAACTCAATTGAATTGTTTTTCTACAACGAAATGTTCCTCTAGGAACATATCAATAAATTTTCTAAAAAAACGAACTGAACTTCTTTTTAATTATTATTTTTATAAAAAACCAAAACTGTGAAATCAAAATATATTCTTCCTATATTTCTTTTAGTTCAAATTATCTTTTTAAGGATTCTAAGATATTTTCCTGATTATGTCGAAGGCTTTTACAGCAATAATATATTCCTTAGAATTTCTCATTTTTTAAGGATTGGTCTTGGCAAAATTCCTTTTTCACTTGGAGACTGCATTTACGCCTTTCTTATTTTAGCAATAATTGGATGGTTTTGGAAAATCCGAAAAACTTGGAGAACAGATTGGAAAGACCATATTTTAACTATATTAAGTAAAATTTCTGTTTTTTATTTTTTCTTTCACTTGCTTTGGGCTTTCAATTATTATCGCGAACCTCTTTTTGAAAAAATGGAAATCAAAAGAGAATATTCCGATACTGATCTTTTAAATTTTACTTTAAGACTTATTGCAAAAACTAACGAAATTCAGTATCAAATTACTAAAAACAAAAGTTCAAAAGTTGTCTTTCCTTATTCTCAAAAAGAATCTTTTGAAATGATTTTAAACGGTTATGACAATTTAGCAAAAGAGCATCCTTATTTTAAATACAAAATATTAAGTGTTAAAAAATCACTCTTTAGCGTCCCTTTAACCTATATGGGATTTGGCGGTTATTTAAATCCTTTTACAAACGAAGCTCAGATAAATGATTTACTGCCAATGTATAATTTTCCGCTAACGACTTCACATGAAATGGCTCATCAAATTGGATTTGCTAGCGAAAATGAATGCAATTTTATTGGCGTTTTGGCTTCAGTCAAAAACGAAAATTTATATTATCAATATTCCGGATATAGTTTTGCTCTTCGATATTGTTTGGGAATTTGGCAATATAAAAACGAGAACATTTTTAAGCATTTAAAGAAAAAAGTTAATATTGGAATTTTAAAAAATTATCAGGAAAGCCAAGATTTCTGGAAAAAATATGACACTTTCATTGATGAAGGTTTTCATTTTCTATGGGATAATTTTTTAAAAACAAACAATCAAAAAGACGGAATGGACAGTTACAGTAAATTTATTGATTTGATGATTAATTATTATAAAACAAGAAAATTTTGAATTAACTGTAACAAAAATCATTTCACAACTACTAATACAAATATGAGTGAAAATCTAGAACAGTCTTTTGTTGCGCAATTGCAGGCAAATCAGAATATAATCCACAAGATTTGTAGATTATATACTGCTGGCGAAGATGCACATAAAGATCTGTTTCAAGAGATTACCATTCAGCTTTGGAAAGCTTATCCAAAATTTAGAGGTGACAGTAAATTTTCGACATGGACCTATCGTGTTGCGTTAAATACTGCAATTACACTATACCGAAAAACCAAAAGAACTATTTCCACCGTAGATTATGAAAACCATCAGCATTTTGTAAAAGATGTTGACTACAATTATGAAGAAGAGGAACAAATTAAACTGATGTACAAAGCAGTTTATCAATTGAATGACATCGAAAAAGCATTAGTTTTTATGTATTTAGAAGACAAAGATTATCAAGAAATAGCTGAAACCTTAGGAATCAGCGAAGTGAATGCGCGCGTGAAAATGAACAGAATTAAGGGGAAACTTAAAAAAATACTAAATCCTTAAAAATTATTATGAAAGAACTGGATTTACTAAAAAAAGACTGGCAAAAGAATACTGCTTCTTTTCAACAAATTTCTGAAAGCGAAATCTATAAGATGATCCATAAAAAGTCATCTTCTATTGTAAAATGGATTTTGATTATCAGTATTTTGGAAATTTCTTTTTGGACTTTTTCGAACTTATTTATCAATACAGATGATGTATTGCGAAAAATGAATCACCCCGAAATTGTTACTGCCTTAGAGTTTCTAACCTATTTTAATTATGTTGTCGTTTTAATTTTTGTGTATATATTCTACAAAAATTACCGAACAATTTCGACTACAATTGCCACAAAGTCATTGATGAGTGCCATTTTAAAAACTCGCAAAACCGTTCAATATTATGTATGGTATAATCTAGGAATGATTGTAATAACCTCAATCCTAAGCTTTTTTATTGCATTTGTCTATAACCCAGACATGGAATTTCTTAGAGAAAAACTCGCTGTAAATGGGAGAGCAATGTTTGTTACAGTTGGTATATTAATTCTAGTAATATTAGGTTTCTTTGGATTATTCTGGTGTTTCTACAGAGTAATTTACGGAACACTTTTACGCAGATTATACGCTAATTATAAGGAATTGAAGAAGATAGATTTTTAATCAAAGATGCAAAGGTTCAGAGCTGCAAAGGGACAAAGGTTTTTCAACTTGAAACCTGAAACTTTAGACTTGAAACTTTAGACTTGAAACTTTAATACTCCCATTGTCTTAACTTATTAAGTTCTTCTTGTGCTTTAATTTCTTCGGCAGGAATAACTTTTAAGAAAGATGGATGTTGTTCGATTGCGTATTCTACTTTTTCTACAATTTCATCAATTGTATCGTTTTCATAATCAATATCTAGAGGTTCTTTGATTATGAAAGATTGTAGAATTCCTTTTTTCTTCATTCTAAGTCCTTTTTTATCAAAAGAACGGCGGAAACCATCAATAACAATCGGAATTACGATTGGTTTATGTTGTTTGATAATATGTGCAGTTCCTTTACGAACAGGTTTGAATGATTTTGTAGTTCCTTGCGGAAAAGTAATTACCCAGCCATCTGCAAGAGCAATTTTAATATTTTCAGTATCATTTGGGTTTACTTCACGTTTTTCTGTTACGTCTACGCCTTTTGCACGCCAAGTTCTTTCTACCGTAATTGCTCCAACGTAAGCTAAAATTCTTGGTAATAAACCAGCCTGCATTGTTTCTTTGGCTGCAACATAATAAATATTCATTTTTGGTTGCCACAAATAGCCGATATTCTTTATATTGTCTTCACGTCCAGATAAACTTGCGTTAAACACATGAAACATCGCTACAACGTCTGCAAAATAAGTTTGGTGATTTGATATAAATAAGACATTAGTATCTGGAAGCTCTTTAATAATTTCAGATCCTTCAATCTGCAATTCATTAAAACCTCTATATCTTCTATGCGTCATGGCTCCCAAAATACGGATCAACCATTTCTTGATGAATAATATATGCCCAAAAGGATTTCGTTTAAACAATCCCATAACTAATTTTTCTTGTTTTTATGTTAGGTCGCAAACATACAAAAATTATTCTATCAGCAACAGTATATAAAATTTTCTCGTATTAACACCTATTCAAATGAATATCAAATTGTTAAATTAACATCAATCCATCTGATTTTCAAAAGTCGTTCTTAACACATCTCTCAATTCGCTCAAAATCATGGCTGTTGCTCCCCAAACCACATGATTTTGAATATTAAATGCAGGAACTAAAATATTTGCTCCATAAGAAGTTGATAATCTGGCTTCGATTATTATTTCATCATTCAAAAAAACCGAAAGAGGCAATTCAATAATTCCCGCAACTTCTCTAATATTTGGATAAAAAGATAGTTCTTCTTTCGCAATTCCCAAAAAAGGATGCACTAAAAAATTACTCGGCGGAATATACATTGGAGAAAATTTTTTAATAATTTCTATCTTCTCGCTTTCAATTCCAATTTCTTCATGTGTTTCTCTTAAAGCTGTATTTTCAAAATTAAAATCACTTTTCTCAAACTTTCCACCTGGAAAAGCAATTTGAGCAGAATGAACTCCTTCGTATGTATTTCTAACAATCAAAACCAGATGTGTTTTTTCTTGCTTAGGATAAAACAACATCATTACTCCTGCCATTCTTGCATTTAATGCTTCAAGATCAAGATTTTTTAAACCTTCTATACGCTCTTTTGGCGCCATTTTTATATGTGATTCTACTGCTGGCAATTCAATCGGAATTATATTGGGAACATATTTCAAAAAGTCTTGAAAATTCATAATCAAAGCTTATTTTTGTACTTTCAAATAAAACATAAATATACTCCAGAAAACGCAGTACCGCAAGTTTTCTAAAATTAAAGCCTAAAAAATGTACAGTAGAGAAGAATCACAAAGAATAAAAAGAGAGTTTTGGGTAGCTTTTGCCGAAAAATATCCTCGCAAATGGGTACTTTATGATACTAAAATAAAAGACTTCTCTTTTAAATTTTTTGTGGATAATAAAAAAGCACAAGTTTTAATTGATATTGAACATCGAAGCGACGAGAAAAGAAATGCTTATTTTGAAAAATTAGAAGCTTTGAAAAGTATTCTTGAAGAAGAATTTATTAAAGATTTGGTTTTTGAAAAAAATTATACTCTCGAAAGCGGTAAAACAATTAGCAGAATTTGGGTTGAAAAAACTGGAGTTGGCTTCAGTAACAAAAATAACTGGGATGCTATTTTTGATTTCTTCAACGAAAAAATGCATGCACTAGAAATGTTCTATTTAGAATATGATGAGTTTATTAAGGATATTGAGGTGTAAGCTTCTAAGATACTGAGGTTCTAAGGTTCTGAGATTTTATATAGAAAACCCGACAGATTTAAAAAATTTGTCGGGTTTGTTATTTTTATTTTAGTCTGAAATACTTAATTATCCAAAACCTTAGCAACTTAAAACCTCAGTATCTTAGAACCTTATTTTAAACAGTAAAAATATTATAAACAATAATATGATCGTCGTAGTTGATGTAAAGCTGTTTGCGGTAATCTTGCTTTTTACGTGTAATAATCGATAATTTACATTCTCTTCCGTCATTATCTTTACACATAAAAGAATACGTAATATCAGTATCATTTTCTTCTCTTTCTATATAATCTAAAATATTAAAGAGCTGAATTTCTTGAGAATAAACTACAATTCTATGTTTGTTAGTATCTAAAACTACCGAAAGATTTACTAAGTCCAGATTGGACCATTCTCCCCATTTTCCTCTTTCATTTTTTTCTAAAACGCTAAAACCAGAAGTTTTAAAATGATAGGATTGACTTTGAGCCTGTTGCAGACCAAATGTTAAAAAAAGTAATACTATATAAGTGCGTATAGAATTCATAAAATATTTCTTGCAGACAATTAAAACTCAAATGTAGTCTTTTCTTGGGATGCGAGTTCAAATTCGGCTATCATTTGTTGAATAATTTCTTCTACAGGCAAAATATTATGAATCAAACCTGCTACTTGCCCGATTTCTAATTCTCCTTCTTCCAAATTTCCTTCAAACATTCCTTTTTTAGCTCTCGCACGTCCTAAAAGCTGGACTAATTCTTCTTTAGAAGGGCATTTTTGATACAAATCTTGCACATCATGATAAAATTTATTTTTTATCAATCTAACTGGTGCTAATTCTTTCAGAGTCAATTGTGTACCGCCTTCTATAGTATTAACTATCGTTTCTTTAAAATTATTGTGTGCAGAAGATTCTATCGATGCCGCAAAACGACTTCCGACCTGAACACCGTCTGCTCCTAAAACCATTGCCGCCAACATTCCTCTTCCTGTTGCAATTCCTCCAGCTGCAATTAACGGAATCTGGATTTTTTCTTTCACCATCGGAATTAAAGTCAATGTTGTAGTTTCTTCACGTCCATTATGTCCGCCTGCTTCAAAACCTTCCGCCACGACGGCATCAACACCAGCATCTTGGGCTTTTAAAGCAAAAACACTACTGCTTACAACATGCACGACCGTAATTCCCTTTTCTTTTAAAAATGAAGTCCACGTTTTAGGATTTCCAGCCGAAGTAAAAACAATTTTCACGCCTTCTTCAACCACAATATTCATGATTTCTTCAATATTCGGATATAACATCGGAATATTAACCCCAAATGGTTTATCGGTAGCTTTTTTGCATTTCTGAATATGCTCTCGTAAAACTTCTGGATACATCGAACCTGCACCAATAAGTCCTAAACCTCCAGCATTACTTACTGCCGAAGCCAATTTATAACCACTGTTCCAAATCATTCCTCCTTGGATGATTGGATATTTTATATTAAAAAGTTTGGTGATTTTATTCATTAAAAAAATTATTGCTTGATGATTTTCCCAGTCTTATGCAGATTTTCAGTATCAAAACTATAAAAGTAAAGTCCGCTTTGCAAAGATTGAAGTGAGAGAACTGGATTTGAAGTATGGATTTTTTCTTCAATTAACTTTTGCCCTAACACAGAATAAATAGTAACTGAAGCCGTATTATTTTGATTTAAAAAAGAAAAAGTAACCGTATTCTTTACAGGATTCGGATAAACTGAAAAAGCCGTTTCTGCAATAAAATTATCTACACTCAAAGTTGATCCAAAATTCGGAATTCCGTAACCATAATTATTATCTGGCGTCGTAAATCGATCAGAAGAAGCCAAAATCATCTGTCTGATTTCTTTATTGGTTTTCGTTGGAAATGCTTGCCATAAAGAAGCTGCCATTCCCGCCATAATCGGACATGAAAAAGATGTTCCGTTTGCTGTGCCAATAGTTCCATTTACACTAGAAACGACCGCAGCTGTTCCCTGCGCCATAATATCTGGTTTTATTCTGCCATCGTAACTTGGTCCGATTGAACTAAAACTAGACCTTGTTTTAGTTGCCGTAACAGAACCAACTGCCAAAACAGAAATTGCATCCGCTGGAGAACCAATATGATTTTCTGTCTGAGTTCCTTCATTTCCAGCCGATGCGAATACTAAAATTCCTTTGCTAAAAGCAATCTCTGCGCCACGAGAAATAAAAGTCGTAATTCCGTTCATCTCGCTATAAGTATGATTGTATCTCGATTCGTTACGATCTCCAAAATAACCTAATGAAGTTGTAATAATATCAACTCCCAAAGCATCAGCTTTTTCCGCTGCTTCAACCCAAAGTGATTCTTCCAACGGATTCTCAATATTATCTTTTTCTATTTCTGTAATAAAAAGATAATAAGATGCATTTGGAGCAGATCCTATTAAAGCATTTTCTTTGTAACCGCCCATTGTAGAAAGCACCAATGTTCCGTGAGTACCGCCTGTATAAAAATTAGCATTTCTTTCGGTATAATCGTAACCGCCCAGAATTTTATTGTTGTTTCTAAGGTTCTCAAATGGCTGTGCTGTGTTAACACCCGGAAAACCTGCATCAAAAACTGCTATAATTTTCCCTTCTCCAGTATAATTCTGCTGATGCAAAACTTGTCCGTTCAACATCTGAATTTGATTAGCAGAACTACCGTACGCGTAATCAATTGTTGTTTCTAATTTATTCTTAGTTTTATTGGTCTGATTTTGAGAAACTTTTTTCCCTGTAGTATTTAAAGTTTTATCTGCAAATTCTACTTTTTGTACAAAAGCCAAAGTTTTTAAAGCATTGACATTTGCCTGCGAACCACGAATATGAAGCGCGTTAAGCCATTTAGACTGAGCCATAACTGTTATACCAGTGCTCGCCGTAATTTGGTTCACATAGGAAGTTTCTAAAGGCGCATCGGTAATATCTAATGCTATATTTTGATTGGTTCTTCGATCTAAAGCTTTCTGAGAAAGTTCCGTTAATGGATTGGCAAAAAAAGCCTGTGCATTAGGTTTTGCATTAAAATACACCCAAGCCTCTTCTTGCCCGAAAACCGTAAACGAAAGAAGTATTAAAAGAAAAGTAAAGTTATATCTCATATTATACTTTTTAAGGAATCACTTCCAAATAAAGTATAAAGCTAAGAAATTACTCCCGAACCAACTAATTCATTTTCTAAATACCAAGCTACAAATTGTCCTTCGGTAATGGCAGACTGCGCTTCTTCAAACTCAACATACATTCCGTCTTCAAATTGATGCAACACTGCTTTTTGCAAAGGTTGGCGATAACGGATTCGAGCCATTACTTCCATTTTTTCACCTGCTTTTAGTGTTAAATCTTCTCTAATCCAGTGCACTTCAGATTTTCCAACAAAAAGTGCTTTTTTGAATAATCCGGGATGTGAGCTTGATAAACCTGTATAAATAGTATTCGTTTCAACATCTGTAGCAATTACAAATAAAGGATCTGTCGTTCCTCCTACATTTAGACCTTTTCTTTGTCCAACTGTAAAATAATGCGCTCCTTGATGTTTTCCAACTACTTTACCCATTGTTGGAAGATATTCTAATTTTTGAGATTCTAGTTTTAATTTTTCTTCTAAAGAAAGTTCAGCCGACATCTCAACATTATAAATGGGATCATTTTTATCAACCTGAACAATTTTACCTTCTTTTGGTTGCAATTTTTGTTGTAAAAATTCTGGAAGGCGAACTTTTCCAATAAAACATAAACCTTGAGAATCTTTCTTTTCGGCTGTAACCAATTCCATTTCGGCAGCTATTTCGCGTACTTCTGGTTTTGTTAAAGCGCCAATAGGAAACAAAGCTTTAGACAATTGTTCTTGTGAAAGTTGGCATAAAAAATAAGATTGATCTTTATTAACGTCATTTCCGGCAATTAATTGATAAACCGTTTTTCCGTCAACTTCGATTTCGCTTTTTTGGCAATAATGTCCAGTTGCAACATAATCAGCACCAAGACTCAAAGCGATTTTCATAAACACATCAAATTTGATTTCGCGATTACAAAGCACGTCAGGATTTGGAGTTCTTCCTTTTTCGTATTCGTTAAACATATAGTCAACGATTTTTTCTTTGTATTCTTCGCTTAAATCAACAGTTTGAAACGGAATTCCAAGTTTTTCAGCAACAAGTAAAGCATCGTTACTGTCTTCTAGCCAAGGACATTCGTTCGAGATAGTAACCGAATCATCGTGCCAATTCTTCATAAAAAGGCCAATAACTTCGTATCCTTGCTGTTGCAATAAATATGCAGCAACACTAGAATCTACTCCACCTGAAAGTCCAACAACTACTCGTTTCATTTTGAAATGTTTAATTTTTTAAGGTTGCAAAGGTACGCCAAATAATAGAAAATTTCACAAAGGTTTGCATTACTTTAAGCAATCCCGCAGTAGATAAAACTTATTGCTTTTTTAAGTACATTTATTCATTCGTTTAAAAATATGAAAAAGTATCTCTATAGTTTTATTTTTCTACTCGTGCTAACAACTTTAAGCGCGCAACGATACATGCCTTCTTTGCCAAATTATGAAGCGTATAAAGCGTTTAAAGGAAAACCTTTATCTGATAAATTTTCTAATATCGAATCAGTTAAAGTGGTTTATGACATCCGAAAACAAAAAATGTATTATTTTAATAGCAGTCTCATTTTATTGCATTTTGATTTTGTCACCAATTATTTAGGCTATAGCAAAGACCTTGATGTTTTTAATAACGAAAATTATAGCGATACAGACAAAAACAGAGATTATTTACTTGCAAATTTAAATCATATAAAAGGCACTGATAAATGGATCTTTGAACTTGCTGCTTCCGATCATATGCCGATTTCTTTAATTGAGCGTTTTTTCAATTTAGTCAGAACTTCCACTTTTATTGGCGAAAAATTAAAGTTTTATTTGAATAATCCCGAAATGATGGAATGGTTTCAGCAACAGAAATTTAAAATTTCTTGCGTCAAATCAGATTATATTTTTGGTGAAATTAAATATCAGGAAGTTGTACGAGGAAGTAATATTGGAATTCTGAAAAAATATAAAATCAAAGAATTAGAAACGATAAAACCTAATTCTGATGAAATTATTATTCTGGATGGCACGCCAGATATTCTTCCAAACGTGAGAGGAATTATTGTAAATGAACTTCAGACACCGTTAAGTCATTTAGTGCTTCTAGGTAAAAATAGAAAGATTCCGATTATGGCTTATACAGACATTGAAAAGGATAACAACATTAAAAAATTGATTTCTAAAAAAGTAGAACTGAAGATTGCTGTCGATACTTTCTACATTAAAGAAACAACTAAAAAAATCCCAGTTCAATCTGCAGGAAAAAAGAAAAAGCTAATTATTGACAATAGCATTACCGAATTGGTCAATTTGGCTGAAATTCCTAAAAAGGGAGTTAATTATATTGGTTCGAAAGCACAAAATATGGCTTATTTAATTGCCATTTCAAAAGAAACTCCGTTTAAAGTTCCAGAAAATGCGCATGCGATTCCGTTTTATTTTTATAATAAACATATTCAAAAAACATCTATTTCTCCCTTAATTGCTGAACTTTTAGCTTTTCCAAAAAAAGATTCAACAGTTTGGATTAATAATCAATTGAAAAAAATCAGAGATACCATCAAAAAAGAACCTATTGATCCTGAATTAATTTCGAAACTAAATCTAGCTTTTAAAGATGCAAAATTTAAAAACTTCAGATTTAGATCTTCCACAAATGCAGAAGATTTGGACGATTTTAATGGAGCAGGTTTGTATGATTCGAAAACAGGAATTCTCGGAGATTCCATCAAAACTTTCGAAAAGGCAATAAAACAAGTTTGGGCAAGTGTTTGGAATGAAGCTTCTTACAACGAAAGAGAACTTTTCGGAATTGATCAGCAGAATATTGCCATGGGAGTTTTAGTGCATCGTTCTTTTCCCGACGAATTAGCAAATGGCGTAATTATTACGAAAAATATTTTTAGAGAAAATTTTCCTGGCATTACGGTTAATGTTCAAAAAGGTGAAAACTCAGTTGTAAAACCAGAAAAAGGCGAAATCTGTGAGCAATTTGTTGCTTATCATTTCAATGATGGAAAAGACGACACCGATTTTGATATCGACTATACTTCAAATTCTAATTTGAATAATAACGAACCTTTACTAAGCCGAAAAGAAATGAGCAATATTTTTAATGTCAGTAAAAAAATTGAAACTAAAATGTATCGATATTGGCGCAAAAATCAATTTCATCCTGTCGATATTGAGTTCAAAATTGTGGGCGAAGAAAGAGATTTATATATTAAACAAGTTCGTCCTTTTAACGATTAATAGAAAACCAATAAATCTATTTCGTTTGCCGTCGTATTGATTAAGACAATTCTAAAATCAAATTCTTCAATTTTAATTTTCTCTTGAATTGATTTTCTAATGAATTCCTGATTTAAAGAAAAGTTATCATCAAGCGGAATTTTCACATCTACAGAATTCAGATATTTTGAAGCTTTTTTATTAACAATGATTGAAGCGACAATATAAAATCCGATTATAATAATTTGAAAAAACAACAATAGTTCAATCTTTTCAAACGGATACATAATATCTAAAATCGATAATGTAATCGTCGCAAAAAGAAAAATGATAGCGTTTACAGTAAAAGATTGTGTTCTAAAACGAAGTATAGAAAAAATGGCAAATAACCCAAAACCAATCCCTACTCCAATTTCAATTTTTGTAAAAAGATAACAAAGTGAAAATGTGCAAAGTCCCACAATAACCATTAACGGATTTATGGTGGCATTATCTTTTCGGTTGGAGAAAAAATACAGAACCAAAACCGAAAAAAACAACAATAAAAATCGTCCTAGAAGTTCTTGTAAATCCATTGGTTAGAATAAATTGGTTACTCAAATGTAAACAATTTATTCTTTGCCCATTTTATTTTTATTTAAGGAAATAAAGCTATTGTACTATTATTTTTTCGGCGCTGAACCTTTTTCAGAAGCTTTATTTGTATTTTTAGGATCGCTCATATTTACTTCTTTCACTAATTTTCCTTTTTGATAAAACTGCCAAATTCCAGCTTTTTTACCATTTACAAATTTTCCTTTAGAAGCAACAGATTTATCTGAATCGTAAAAAACAGCATCACCGTTATATTCATTATTTTTAAAGTTAGATTCTTCCAAAAGCGTTCCGTCTTGACCTATTTTTTTATAAGTTCCTTCTTTTAAACCATTTTTATACATCATCTCTTCTGCAATTTGAGCATTTGGATAATAAATAGTTCTTACGCCTTCTAATTTTCCGTTTTTGTAATTCTCAACCGTCATTAAAACTTTAGAAGCTTTATGGTAATATTTCCATTCTCCTTCTCGAGATTTTCCAACTTCTTTTCCTTCGCTTACTTTATTTTTACTTTGATCATAAAAAATTGTATATGAACTGCCATCATTAGCACTAAAATCTCTTGTAGCTACAACATCTCCTTTTTTAGTATCGTCAAAAAATTTAAAAAGACCAGTTTCTTTTCCGTGATCAAAAGTTCCTTCGTAACGAGGACGTTTAGATTCGGCATAAGTTCCTTTCCAAAGTCCATCTTTTTTTCCTGCCGCGTCAACTTTATTTACATCTGTTTGAGCATTCAAAAAGAAAGAAGAAAGAAACAGAAATGTAAGTATGATTTTTTTTGAGATCATAGATATAGTTTTATTTTAAGCTTAACGAAAATCTAAATTATAAATTATATTGGTATAAAAAAATCCCGATTAAATCGAGATTTTTTTATTGAGAATTATTTTTTCTTATTCTGAGCTTTTGCTGCTTCTTGTTGTTCCATTACTTCGTTAAGACGCTGTTGGAATTTACTTGGTTTTTTAGGCTCTTTTAATTTGTTTTCTTGAATCTGAGCGTGAATTTTTTCACTGTCAACGATGTAATTCTTAATAACAAACATAATTCCGATTGTAATTAAGTTTGAAATAAAGTTATACAAACTCAAACCTGCACCGTAGCTGTTGAAGAAAATTAACATCATTAATGGCGAAACATAAATCATGATTTTCATCATTTTTGCCATATCTGGCATACCTTCTTGTTGAGGCGCTGCCATTTGCTGATCTCCAGAAGTCATTTTCATGTAAAAGAAAATTGCAATTGCTGCCAAAATTGGGAACAAAGAAATGTGATCTCCATACAATGGAATGCTAAATGGCAATTTTGCAATTGAGTCAAAAGATGATAAATCATCAGCCCAAAGGAAACCTTTTTGTCTTAATTCAAAAGCTGCAGGGAAAAACTGAAACGAAGCATACATAAACGGAAGCTGAATCAACGCTGGGATACAACCTGCCATTGGGTTTACGCCTGCTTTATTGTACAACTTCATTGTTTCCTGTTGTTTCTTCATTGGGTCTTTTTTGAATTTTTCTCCCAACTCAGCAATATCTGGTCTTAAAACTTTCATTTTTGCCTGAGACAAGAATGACTTATAGGTAATTGGCGACATTGCCAATTTGATAATAATGGTAAAAATGATAATTGCAATTCCTAAAGACAATCCAATAGTAGAGCTCAAGAATCCAAATAATGGAACGAAGATAAATTTGTTAATCCATCCGAAAATTCCCCATCCTAATGGAATGATTTTATCAAAATTTTTGTTGTAAGCCTTTAATGTTTTATAATCAGCCGGCCCCATATACAAATTCATTTTGTAATCGATCTCTCCGTTTGTAAATGCTAAAGGCAAATTAGCTTTAAACTGTTTTGTAAAAACAGTGTCAATTTTTTCATCCTTCACTAAATCATCTGATTGCAATTTTGAAGTTTCAAAAGGTTTTTCTGTAGACAAAATAGTAGCAAAGAAATGTTGCTTAAAAGCAACAAAACTTACTTTCTCAGGAGTTTCTTCTTTACCTTGTCCATGTTGACTTACATTATTGTATTTTGATTCCTCATATTTGTAATCAATTTGAGCAAAACGATTTTCATAAGAAACACTTTTTTCGTTTCTGTATGTTTTTAAATCCCATTGCAAGTCAATTGGTTTAGCAGAATTTAAAACTCTGTTTAATCCTTGAGTACGAATATCAAAACCAACTAAATAATCATTTGGTTTTAAAATATACTTGTATTCTAAAAATTCATTAGCTCCGGCTTTCAAACGCATAGATAAAACTTGGTCTGCTCCGATTTTTTCTAATGTTGGTTCAAAATATAAATCTTTAGAATTTAATGTTCTATTATCTGTAGTAAGAAGCTGTAAATTTAAGTTTGAGTTATTGTTTTTGATTAACTCAACTAATTGTCCAGAACCTTTTTTAAATCTTTCGAATTCTTTTAAAGTAGCTTCAACAATATAACCACCTTTATTAGCGATTTTAAGTTTAATCTTTTCGTTTTCGATTGTAGTAAAAGCTTCTTTTGCAGAAGGAAGCGTTGCAGAATAAGCAAATCCTCCTAAAGTTTTTTGCAATTTTGCCAATTGAAGTGTATCTCCAGGAGTTACAGCCGCAGCTGGTAATGATGCCGTTTTAGCTTTATCTGCTTTTGCTTGTGCTTCTTGTTTAGCAACTAATTCTTTCTTGGCTTTTTCAGCAGCAATTTCTTTTTCAGAAGGCTGATTTTGGTACATAATCCAAATCAAAATTCCAAATATCAATACAAAACCAATGATTGAATTAAAGTCTAATTTTTTTTCTTCCATTATTATTTAAAAAAGTTATTCATTGAAGCTTATTAGTAATGAGTTGATCTCAAAAGTTACAAGTTTCTCAAAATATTAATTACTGTTTTTTATGCGCATTTACTGCAGCAGCCACAAAGTTTACAAAAATCGGATGCGGATTTGCAACTGTACTTTTGTATTCTGGGTGATATTGTACACCAATGAAGAACGGGTGATTTTCAAGCTCTACAATTTCCACTAAACCTGTATCAGGGTTAACTCCAGAAGCTTTTAAGCCAGCTTTTTGTAATTCATCAGCATATTTATTGTTATACTCATAACGGTGGCGGTGACGCTCCGAAATAGTTTTTTCTCCGTAAATTCTGTGTGCTAAAGTGTTTGGTTTAATATCACATTTCCAAGCACCTAAACGCATTGTTCCTCCTTTATCGGTTACATTTTTCTGTTCTTCCATTAAATTCACAACTGGATGAGGCGTTTTATCGTTCATCTCTGTAGAATTCGCATCAGCGTAACCTAAAATATTTCTAGAATATTCGATAACAGACATTTGCATTCCTAAACAAATTCCGAAGAAAGGAATGTTGTTTTCACGTACAAAACGAACTGCTTCAATTTTTCCTTCAATACCTCTTTCACCAAAACCTGGAGCAACTAAAACTCCGTCTAAAGAACCTAATTTCTCTTCCACATTATCAGCATTAATATGCTCTGAGTGAATAGAAATTACGTTTACTTTTGTTTCGTTTGCAGCTCCTGCATGAATGAATGCCTCTAAAATAGATTTGTAACAATCCTGCATTTCTACATATTTTCCAACCAAACCAATATTTACGGTTTGTTTTGGATTTTTTAATCTTTTTAAGAAAGTATTCCAGTTTTTAAGATCTGGAGATGCTTTTTTAGGTAAATCTAATTTCTTTAAAGCCACAACATCTAAGCCTTCTTCAAGCATTAAATTTGGAACTTCATATATAGTAGAAGCATCAATTGACTGAATTACAGCTTCTTTTTTCACATTACAAAATAAAGCTAATTTCTGGCGTAATTCCTGAGACAATTCGTGCTCTGTTCTACAAACCAAAATATCTGCTTTAATACCACTTTCCATTAAAGTTTTAACAGAGTGCTGTGTTGGTTTTGTTTTTAATTCTCCAGCAGCAGCCAAAAAAGGAACTAATGTTAAATGGATAACGATTCCGTTATTTTCACCCAACTCCCAAACCAACTGACGAACAGATTCTATATAAGGTAGAGATTCGATATCACCCACAGTTCCACCAATTTCAGTAATTACAATATCATAATCGCCAGATTTACCTAGCAATTGCATTCTGTCTTTGATTTCGTTTGTGATATGAGGAACAACTTGAACTGTTTTTCCTAAAAATTCTCCTCTTCTTTCTTTTTCAATAACCGAAAGATAAACTCTTCCTGTAGTAACGTTATTAGCCTGAGAAGTAGGAACGTTCAAGAAACGCTCGTAGTGCCCTAAGTCTAAGTCAGTTTCAGCTCCATCATCTGTCACATAACATTCTCCGTGCTCATACGGGTTTAGTGTCCCCGGATCAACGTTAATATATGGATCAAATTTTTGAATAGTTGTACGGTATCCTCTTCCTTGTAACAATTTTGCCAAAGACGCCGCGATAATCCCTTTTCCTAATGAAGAGGTCACACCTCCTGTAACAAAAATATATTTTGTTTGATTCATTCTGTTGTTTGTTTGTAAGTAGTTGTGTAAAAAACTTGGCAAAAGTACAAATTTAATTAGACAATTTATCAATTCCAGAATGAGATAATTTTTAATTTTTTAGACTTCTTTCAATTTAAATAGCCGTTTTAAGTTCTGGCTTTATAAAACGAAAGCTTTTTAGGATTTTAGCTAGAAATTCGCAACTAATTGTTAAGAACTTTAATAAATTAAAAAAGCAAATCAGATTAAATTTCAGTTTATTTTACATTATCCAAAAATCCAATACTCTAAAAATGCTAGATTATAGCTTACTTAGAAGGAACCATTATAAAATCGAATATTTGTGACCATTTATCCCATAAATCAACATTTACTCCATTATTTTTAGCTGAAACATACACTACAATATCATCAAAAATTGACAATAGTTCTTTTTTAACAATTTCTGCATCTTTTTGATTACCGCTAATTTTTAGTATTCTTGCATCTAACTTATTAAATCTATCAATTTGGAATTGGATATAAATTCTTCCTTTGTACTTAGACATAATTGGTGACCATTTAAATCTTGTTTTTAAAACACTAAGAAATTTAGGGTTCAAACTATTATTTTCGACAAATAAATATTCCTTTCTTCCATATAAAAATTTTGGCTTTTCTTCCACATCTTTTAAAGACATGATCAAGCCATTTCTAAAATTGGAACAATTTTCTTGAATTATTTTTTGTGCTTCTCCATCTTGCAGTAAGTATGCTTGATAAAAATCTTCACAAGCAGTTTCATTATTACCTAATTTTAATTCTACAGCAGCACGATTAAACCATCCATCTTTGTTTTTTGGATCTTCAATCGTAATCTTCGTGTATATTTCTTTTGCTAATAAAAAATCACTTCCTAAGCAAGCCTTTTCTCCATCTATCATTAATTGATTCACATTATTAGTCTGAGCGACACCTACTTGCACAACAATTAAAAACAACAATGCAATCTTTTTCATAAAAAACTTTTAAATCTAAGACATTTTAAAGATCAACTAATTATATACTTTATCTTTAAACAATAATAAATATGTATTAGAAGACAAAAGGTCTTTAAAAGTCAAAAAAAGAATAAAATAAGGCTAAACTACAATTATGAGAAAAGAATATTCAGTTTTTAAGGCTTGGGATATTGCTTCTTAATATTTCGAATCAATTCTTCCAAACCATTTAATTTCAATTCATAAATAAGCTGTAGTTGCTGCCCCAACTCTCCTTTTGGAAATCCTTTATTATGATACCAAACCACATAATACTCAGGTAAATCAATTAAATATTTTCCTTCGTATTTCCCAAAAGGCATTTTGGTGTGCGCTAATTTTATAAGTTGTTTTTTGTCTTGATCCATGGTTTTTAAGAAGAAAGAAGCAAGAGGAAAGACTTCGTAGATTTTCTGCTTATTTCATTTCATGCAAAACTACTATTTATTTTTTCTTTTGCCACTGATTAAAAGGATTTCCACAGATTAAAAAACTTAGAAACTCAGAATCTTAAAACCTTAGCATCTTAAAAAAAAGAAGCAAGAAAAAAGAACCTTTTTCGTCCCCTCTTCCTGCTTCAAAAATATTATTTTAAGACTTTATTTCTAATTTCTAAAACACTAAGAAAAAACCTTAGAATCTTAGCACCTCAGAACCTTAGCATCTTAGTAATGCCATCTCACAAAAGCTTCCATCGCCGCATAAGTTGCCAAACCTAATTGGTGATACAATTCTGCTGTTTCGCGGTTTCTGTCTTCTGCTCTTTGCCAGAACTCTCTTGCGTCTGTTCCTTGAAAAACAACTCCGTCTTTTTGAGATTGGTGTTTGAAGATTCCGTGACGTTTTGCTAAAACTTGGTCTGGACTCATCGGAACTGCCATTTCAACTTCGTCAATTCCCCATTCTTGCCAAGCTCCACGATATAACCATAACCAGCAGTCGTTCATGAATTCTTTTGGTTTTAAAAGCTTAACAGATTCAAAAATTGCATCCAAACAAACTTTGTGAGTTCCATGTGGATCTGCTAAATCTCCAGCAGCATAAATTTGGTGTGGTTTAATTTTTTCAATTAAATCAACTGTTAACTGAACATCTTCTGGTCCGATTGGTTTTTTCTCAATTGTTCCAGTTTCGTAGAAAGGCAATTCCATAAAGTGAATTTGAGAATCTGGAAGACCAACAAAATGACTTGTAGCTCTCGCCTCTCCTTTTCTAATTAGACCTTTAATGTATCGAACTTCTGGAATATCAATTTCGCTGTTCTTTTTATTTTGCAAGAATGCTTCTGCTTTTTTGTAAATATCATCTGCCTGCTCGCTTTTGATTCCGAATTTTTCGTTGTAATCAATTACAAATCTTGCGAAACGAAGCGCTTCATCATCAGCAACTGCAATATTTCCAGATGTTTGGTAAGCAACGTGCACTTCATGACCTTGCTCTTGCAAACGCATAAAAGTACCTCCCATACTAATAATATCGTCATCAGGATGTGGACTGAAGATCAATACACGTTTTTTAGATGGTTCAGCTCTTTCAGGACGATTTGAATCATCTGCATTTGGTTTTCCACCTGGCCAACCTGTAATTGTATTTTGTAATTTATTGAAAATCTTAATATTCGTATCGTAAGCTGGACCTGAATCTGCTAATAAATCACTCATACCATTTTCGATATAATCAGCATCTGTAAGCATTAAAATTGGTTTTTTAAGATCTAGTGCCAATCCTAAAACTGCTTTACGAGTTAATTTGTCTGTCCAAACAATTTTTTCAACTAACCAAGGCTTATTGATTCTCGTTAATTTTGAAGAAGCCTCTTTATCTAAAATAAAAACCGCATTATTGTGCTCTTGCAAGAATGAAGCTGGAACTCGGTTTGTAACTTCGTCTTCAACAGATTTTTTTACAATGTTCGCTTTTCCTTCTCCCCAAGCTAACAAGATCACTCTTTTTGCTTCCATGATTTTTTTAACTCCAAGTGTAATTGCTGTTCTTGGCGTATTATTTAAACCGTAAAAATCTTTACTTGCTGCAACTCTCGTAATATGATCTAACGCAACCAAACGAGTTTTAGAGTTTTGAAGCGAACCAGATTCGTTAAAACCAATATGTCCGTTACCTCCAATTCCAAGAACCTGTAAATCGATTCCGCCTAAAGCTTCGATTTTTGCTTCGTATTCGTGGCAATAATCTGCAATTTGTTCTTTTGTTAAAAGTCCGTCTGGAACATGAGCATTTTCAGGTAAAATATCGACATGATCAAACAAAAGTTCTTTCATGAAACGAACATAACTGTTGATTGAATTTGGTTCCATTGGATAATATTCATCCAAATTAAAACTAATTACGTTTTTGAAACTCAAACCTTCTTCTTTATGAAGACGAACTAATTCTGCATACAATCCTTTTGGAGAAGAACCAGTTGCCAAACCTAAAATACAAGGTTTTCCTTCATTCTGTTTTTCTTTGATTAAAGCTGCAATTTCTTGCGCCACTTCTTTAGAAGCATCCGTTGAGTTTTCAAAAACAACTGTGTTGATGTTTTCGAATCGTTTTTCGAAACCTGTTGCCTTGTCGATTTTACTTTTTAACATGATATATTAATTTTTTATTTTTTTGTTCTTTTTAAATTATTACCATTTCCTGTATTTATGTCCTTTTACGGCATAAAAAAGAATCATTATATAAGAAGGCAATAACATTAGATAAGCAATCTGATTTCCACTTTTTGATACATTTTGCATATTTTTTGCAACTAAAGAAGAATTTATGCTTTCTGTGATCATTCCGTAAAAAAGTGGAAAAACAGCACCACCTATAATTCCCATAATCAAAATTGCGCTTCCAATTTTTGTATAACCTCCTAAATCTTGCAGAGCCATTGGCCAGATTGCAGGCCAGCATAATGCATTTGCTAATCCTAAAAGCGCTACTAAAAGTATTACTAAAGGAATATTTGGAGTCCCTGGAACTTCAATCATAATTTTTGGAGAAATTAGAACAATTGCTAAAACTAAAATTATCCCCAATACTCCAGATACTTTTAAAGCCTTAACCTGAGAAACATATTTAGGTATTAAAACGATTCCAAGAACATATCCGATAACCATTGCCGACATTGTAAACGAAGTTAGTTTTAGATAGAAATTTCCATCTTCTCCATAAACTCCTAACTGTTTTCCAAAAGCGCCGATCGAATCTCCAGCTAAAACTTCAGCAGATAAATACAGCATTAAAGTGATTACTCCTAAAACTAATTGCGGATATCTAAAAGCATTTTTAATTTGTTTAAAAACACTCAGATTCGATACATTTCCTTCTTCATCCAAATCAATTTCTGGTAAAGGAGAAAATTTCACCATTAAAGCTAAAACAGTAATAATCAACCCCATATAAAGATACGGTGTTTGTAATTGCAAAGCAAGAGAATTTAACGCTGTATTTTTTGCAGCTTCGTCCATCAAAGCGATTTTTTCTGCGGTAAAGTCTTGCATATTAGACAAAACAAGAACTGTCAGGACAATTGGCGCCACAAACCCAGCCAGTTTATTTGCAATTCCTAAAACACTTATTCTTGCAGCTGCACTTTCTCTCGGTCCAATTACCACAACATACGGATTAGAAGCGGTTTGCAAAACTGCTAAACCAGTTCCCATTATAAACAATGCAATTAAAAACAACAGAAAAGTTCGGCTAGATGCAGCTGGATAAAACATAAAAGCACCAGCAGCAATAATTAGCAATCCTAAAGATATTCCGTTTTTATATCCAACTTTTTCAATAATATAAGAAGAAGGAATTGCCATTACGAAATAAGCAATATAAAACGCGAAGGTTACAAAATAAGCTTGAGAAGAAGTCAATTCGCAAGCCAATTCAAAAAACGGAATTAGTGGCCCGTTTAGCCAGGTTACAAATCCTAGAATAAAAAACAATAATGTTAGAATGACCATCGGAACAATGGCACTCTTTCTTTCTACCTGTAATGTACTTTGAATGTTTGTCATAATTTTTGGTTGATTAGTTTATAGATTTATTTAATTCAAAATCTAAATTAGAATCAACTCTCACATTATTGATTGCGTAATTTATGCAAATATCTGCATTTTTTTTGCAAAACAAAAGTACTACATTAAATTTCCCTAATCTCTAATTTAGATATGAAAGTTTTGTTAATTTTTGCTATTCCAGTTTAAATCAGGGTAATATTTTGCCAAATATGTTTTTACTTCAGCAATATCTTCTTTGGCAGTTAAGTCTGGAACGTGCTCAGAAAACGGAATTCCAACTGTAGTTTGCGGATTTTCTTTAACGGAGTTTAAAAGTACCGTTGGCAATTCCTTTTCATCGCGTTCTGGATGAACAGGACAATTCTTTAAATGTGTATATAATGTTTTGCCATTAAACTTAAAAGCATTCATACTTACACGTATTTTTCCTTCTGCATCTTTATACTCTTCTAAAACCTCTTCTGAAGGTTTTTCTAAGATATCCAAAAGCTGATTATCCTTATCTAATTTTGCAATTGCAAAACGAGAAATGCGTTCCAGCGGAAAATCCATTGCGTCACGATCGTAACTGATAAATGCGTTTGGACTTTCGGTTTCTCTTAATGCACGTAAAGCTTCTGCTGAATACAAATTATCACTATTGCAAACGGAGTAAAACTGCGAATTCAATTCTGGATATTGTTCTACCGCCTGAAATAAAGCATCTGCAGTTCCAAAAGGTTTTACTCTTCCCTCTGGAATATATTGAACTGCAAATGAAATGTTCAGTCCGTGAAAGTCATTATTTTTAATTTGACTTCCATAAAACTCTTTAAACAATTCTCCTTGTTCACCTATTATAATATAGATGTTTTCATAACCAGCTTTTTTTGCATTCCATAAAAGATAATCCAAAAGAGGCCTTCCGCTTGCGCCGACACCGATCAAACCTTTACTTCTTTCATTTGCTTGAGCAATTTCTTCTGGAGTCAAATTATCTAAAACCGCTTCTTTTTTCATACGAGAAGAAGCTCCGCCGGCTAGAATTACTAAGTTGTTGTGCATTTTATTTTAAATTTCAATATTATCAATAATTCGTACTCCCGGATCTACATTCACTACATAAGCTTCTTCTGCTCCAGCATTTAAAATTGCTTTTATAACCGCATCTTCCTTTTCGGGATCAGCAATAACTACAATACTTCCTCCGCCTCCAGAGCCCACAATTTTAGCACCGTACGCACCCGCTTTTAGAGCCGCATTGATCATCGCGTCTATTCTCGGAACTGTTATTTTGAGAAGATCTCGCAAAATTTCATGATGACCATTCATTAAAGCACCAATTTTTTTAAGATCTAAAACTGGCTTTTCAAATTCTTTTAATGCTTCTTTGGTATAATGGTAATTTTTGATAGCGGCTTCAAAAAAAGGAATCAAACGATCTGGAAGACAATTTCTATATTTATTTAAATCTTCAATTTCCGAAGCATTCAAATCAAATTCGGGATAGTTTTGTTTTACAATATCAATTGCCATTAAAGCATTCCCTTTTAATTCGCCAATAAGACCGATAGTTTCTTTTGGAACTCCAGAAACTCCTGTTATCAAACCTTTTAACTCTGTTCCTATTACATCAAAAGAGAATGGTTTTTGGGTGTTTATATACACGATATTTCCAACGCCAATGCTAAAATGATCCATCATTCCGCCAGGTTCTCCGTGTTCTAAAACTTCCGATTCGTATCCTAATTTCGAAAGAAAATCGGGTGTAACTTCGTGATCAATTCCAAAAGCCTCAATTAAAAAACGAATCCAAGCCATTAATAATGCCGAAGAACTTGATGTTCCTGAATTTATTGGAATATCTCCGGTAATAGTTATTGTATAACCTGATGTTGGAATGCAACCATATCTGCGTAGAACACGAAGCGCTGAAGCAAAATAATCTCGTGCTTCTAATTTTTCGAATGTGGCATGAATATCTATGATCCGAATTTCGTCTATATCAATCATATTGAGCACAAATGTATCGGTCTGATTTTCTTTGGCAATTAGCTTAATATTTCTATCTATGGCGCAAGCTATAACAGGAAGTCCTAAGTAATCTTGATGATCTCCAAAAAGACAGGTTCTCCCTGGCGCTGAAGCTGTAATTTTCTTCATTAAAAACAAGATATTAAAATACTAAAAAACAGCGTTTTAAAGTATATTTTGATTATTAAATTTATTCTGATTTTGGGTTTTGATTGTACGAAACTATAGATTATATTTTGATAAAACAAATAAATTCAGAAAAAATGTGCTCGAACACACTAAAAAATGTTCTCGAGCACATTTTCAAAATTCATCCAAAGTATATTCCGAAAAATTAAATGTTATTTATATATTTGCTTATATGGATAAAAAATATACTATTAAAGACATTGCGCAAATGGCCGGAGTTTCTAAAGGAACTGTCGACAGAGTTTTGCATAATAGAGGAAAAGTTTCTCCTGCGGCGCTGGAAAAAATTAATGAGGTCTTAAATGTTATTGATTATGAGCCTAATTTAATTGCAAGAAATTTAAAAAATACCAAGATTTACAAAATCTGTGTTTTACTTCCTGATCCTGAAATAGATTCGTACTGGCTTCCTTGCGTAAACGGAATTCAAGATGCTGTAAAGGAATTTAAACCTTACAGCGTCAATATTACGATTCAGTATTTTAATCCAGAAAGCAAAAAATCGTTTGTAAATGTTAACGATAAAGTTTTAAGTCTTGAACCCGATGCGGTTTTAATTGCTCCAGTATTTCATAAAGAAACGATTGAAGCAGTTAAAGTTTATGAAGAATCTAATATTATCGTCAATACTTTCAATAATCAGATTGAGTCTAATATTGTGAAATGTTTTGTCGGCCAAGATCTTTACAAAAGTGGCCGAGTTGCAGCTAGTTTAATGAACTTAATTTTATCCGAAGGTCAAATTGCAATTGTTCATATTGATGAAAGCTTGAAAAATGCGGTTCACATGCAGGAAAAGGAAAAAGGTTTCAGAAGTTATTTTGAAGAAAAGAAATTGAATAACTTTTCTCTAACAACTTTAAAACTAAAACATCCAAATGTTGAAAGTAAGTTTTTAAATTTCCTTGAAGAAAATCCGCATTTAAAAGGCATTTTTATTACAACATCAAAAGCGTATCAAATTGCTACAACTCTTTCTAGCTTGAAAGACAAAAAAATAGCGCTTATTGGTTACGATTTAATCGAAAAAAATGTCAATTATTTAAACGAGGGATTACTGCATTTCTTGATTCACCAAAATCAAAAAAGACAAGCATATTTAGGCGTAAGCACATTGGCAGAACATTTCTTGTATAGCAAAGAAATTCCGGAGACAATTTTATTGCCAATTGACATTATTAATGTCGAAAATGCCGATTTTTACCTCTATTAATTTTAAATAATTAATCTTCTAGAATAAATTTCCCGAACGAAGATGCGATATGAAAATTTGGTTGTTCCGTTTTAGGATTAACCCAAGAAATCCATGTTGGTTCGTATTCTAAGTTTTCATTTTTTGAGAATTTGGCTCGATAAACCCCAGTTTCAATAATATTATTTTGAATTAAATCCAATTCTTTAAGCGAAGCCACGCTTATTTTTCCTTGAACGGTAAATGTATTGGCGTTTTTAAAAGAATAAATTTCTAAATGTCCTTTTGGCCATTTCCAATTGTAATCGAAATTCCAATTCGGATAAGCTTCAAAATCCAGAATTCGAGTATCAACATCCATTTCTAGACAATAATACGGGCTCATTTTTTCATCTTTTCTAAAAAAAAGCTCCACTCTATCTGAATTGCAAATACTGTCTGTAGAATTGTCTTTTCTGTCGATATAAATTTCCGAATCAAAAACTTGAAAATTAAAATATAAATAATCTGAATTCCATCTTGCCCTAAATTCAATTTTTGGAAATAGATCTGTTTTCCAAGCCGAACAAAAGTCTGTTAAACAGTTTGCTTTTTCCCAAAAATCAGGATCCAAGTTTTCAATATTTACGCTTTCGTTTTGTTTAACTAAATTGACTTTGTAGGCTTTTAAATCTGAACTCATTTTTTTGGTTTTATTTTTAATTTTCTAAATAAAAAATGGCGCTTTTAAAAATGCAATTATTCTACTTTCAAAAAAACATCTTTCTATTTATTTTAAAAAGGCTAATATAAGGCAAACTTTTTCAAAAAATCTAACTGTATTTTTTTTAATAACATGAATAAAAAAATAGAGAAAGAAAAAACTCACAGATTTAAACTTTAAAAATAGTTAATCAATTCTTAGGTTTAGAAATCAACAATTGCGAAATTCTTACTAAAAAACCAATCTACTTTATATTCTTTAAAAAAGAAAAGAACGCGCTAAGAATCCGATTATATCTAACAACTGTCAATTTTACATTTTATTTTAAAATATCTTCAGCTTTTTTATCTCAAAAAAATCAATTGCATAATTTTATGTGCTCGAGAACATAAATTTTGTGTGTTCGAGCACATTTTTTGTGTTTTTTCTTGTTTTATAATTTTTTAATCTCTAGTTTCGTCGAACAATTAGAATTTTGAGGATAAAATTTGCATTCCTTTTTGATCATTTTTAGCTAAAAAAACGAATTCAAAAACATCAACAAAACCAAAATTTTAGTCTTTAGAAAAGAAAAAATAACTAAACAAAAACTCAATTATTAACCAAAACCTAACCAGAGTATGAAAAAAGTATTCGCTAAAAAGTCCAGCACTTTAAGAATGCATTCAGTACTTGAAAAAAGCTTAAAAACAGCTTTGTTTTCATTGTTGTCTTTAAGCATTCAAGCAGCGTCTGCAGCACCGATTAGTGAAATCGCTTTAAACAAAACCAGTTTATTAGCATTTCAAAAAATAGTAAAAGGGAAAGTCGTAGACGAAAAAGGAACTCCAATTCCTGGGGTGAACGTTGTCATTAAAGGAAGTAAAACTGGTGTTCAAACCGATATTGACGGAAGTTTTTCTATCGAAGTTCCAAGCGCCTCAACGATATTAGTGTTTTCATTTCTTGGAATGCAGGAACAAGAAGTTGCTGCAGGAAATTCTTCTTTAAAAGTTACAATGAAAGAATCTGGACAACAAATGGATGAAGTTGTTGTTGTGGGATACAGTAAAGTTAAAAAGGAAAGTCTAACAGGTTCGCTTCAAACTTTAGACAACAAAAAAATTGTTGATGTTACTACTCCAGCTGTCGAAAACATGCTTGCAGGAAAAGCTACAGGTGTTTTTGTAAACACAGGCGGAGGACAGCCTGGATCGGTTGGGAAAATTATTATTCGCGGTAGAACTACTGTAAACGGAAGCACAGATCCGCTTTGGGTTATTGATGGAGTAATTGTCGGAAACAGTTCTGGAAATATGAATCCTGCTGATATCGAAACGCTTACTGTTCTTAAAGATGCTGCTTCTACTGCTGTTTACGGCTCTCAAGGTGCAAACGGAGTTATTGTGGTTACTACAAAAAGCGGTAAAAAAGGAAAAGCAACTATTAATTTTTCTGCTAGAACTGCAATGACTACAATCAATAACGGAAATTTTGACATAATGAATGGCGCAGAATTATATGATTTGTATGATTCTTTTGCTAACAAAGAAGATTTTCAGAATGTTTGGTGGTGGAATCCTGAATTGCGAAACAAAAACTTCGATTGGTGGGACAACGGAAGTAAAACAGGAATTGCAAACGACTACAATCTGTCTATCAGCGGAGGCGGTGACAATTTTAAAAGCTATGTTTCTCTTGGATATTATGATGAAACTGGAGCTATAAAAGGTTATGAATATAAAAAATACAATGGTTTAATGAAATTTGAGTACAAACCGAATACTTGGTTTACTGTACGTCCTCAAATAAACTTAACTAAAGAAACAACATTTGATCAACAGCATTCTGTAGGCGCTTTGTACGGAAATATGCCTTGGGATAGTCCGTATTTGGAAGATGGAAGTCTAGTTGGAAATGCTCCAAATCCGACTTGGGTAAACACAACAGGTTCTAATTATTTATATGATTTACAATGGAATTATGGTGAATCTGAAGGTTATACCGTTCGTGCTAATATGGATTTTGATATTAAATTTACAAGTTGGCTGACTTTTGCTTCTGTAAACAATTATATTTTTGGAAGTTATACTTCAACGTATTATTCAGATCCGAGATCTTCTTCTGGCGAAGCTGTTAAAGGAAGAATTGAAGATTATTTCAGCAATTACAACCGCGTTTACAGCAATCAGCTTTTAAGATTTAATAAAACTTTTGACAAACATAGTTTTAATGCTGTTGCGGGTTACGAATGGAATGAATACAATTCTAAATACAGCAACGGAATTGCAACTGGAATTCCGCCAGGAATTATCGTTGCCGATGCAGCAGCTGTTCCAGAAAAAGTGGGCGGCGGAAGATCGCAATGGGCTGTTCAGTCTTTATTGTCAAATGTAAATTATTCTTATGATGACCGTTATTTAGCACAAGTTTCTTTTCGTCGTGATGGTGCATCAAACTTTGGAAAAAATGCACAATATGGAAATTTCTTTTCTGTAAGCGGTGGTTGGAATATTCATAAAGAAAGCTTTTTCCATGCCGATTTCATTCATAATTTAAAATTAAAAGCTAGCTACGGTTCTGTAGGAAACAGACCAAACAGCTTATATCCTCACCTTCCATTATATTCTTTTTCACAAAGTTATAATGAAAATCCGGGAGCTTTAATTTCGCAATTAGGAAATCCTGATTTAAGCTGGGAAAAAACATATACAGGCGATATAGGTTTGGATATCGGATTATTCAATCGCGTAAATATCACTTTAGATTATTACAATAAAAACACTTCAGATCTTTTATATCAAGTGCCACTTCCAGGTGTAATTGGAGTGACCAGTATTTGGAAAAATGTTGGAGCGGTAAATAATAGAGGTTTTGAAGCGTCAATTAACGTAGATATCATTAAAAATGATAATTTAAAATGGTCTGTTGATGCCAACATCGGAACAAATAAAAATAAAGTAACAAGCCTTTACGGAGGTAAAACTCAGATTATTGTTGGAGACGGAAGTGGTATAGCAGGTTCTGCAAGTAAATTACTTACTCCAGGAAAAGATGTAGACAGCTGGTATTTAACAGAATGGGCTGGCGTTGATCCTGAAAATGGAAGACCTCAATGGATGACAACAGATGCAAACGGAGCACGTGTTAAAACTTATGATTATGCGGCTGCTTCTAAAAACCAAAAAGTAATAGGTGCTTACACTCCTGATTTTTTTGGAGGTTTTTCTACCAATTTAAATTATAAAAATTTCGATTTCGCGGCTATTTTCAGTTATTCTGTAGGCGGAGAAATCTACAATTATGCTAGAGCAGAATTTGATTCGGACGGAGCTTATACAGATCGTAATCAAATGAATTTACATAGCGGTTGGAGCCGTTGGGAAAAACCTGGAGATATTGCAACACATCCGCAAGCGATTTACAATAATCCGAGTAACTCAAACAAAGCTTCTTCTCGTTTCTTAGAAACCGGAACTTACTTAAAAATGAGAAGTGTGACTTTAGGCTACAACATGCCGATTGAAAGTCTATATATTTCAAATTTAAGATTATATATCGCTGGAGAAAATTTATTTACTATCACACATTATTCTGGAGTTGATCCTGAAATTCCGCCAATTAATGGAGCAATTTCTGGTGTTGCTACGCAAGTTTATCCTTCAACAAGAAAAGTGGTATTAGGACTTAACTTAACTCTTTAAAAACAAAATCATGAAAAAGATATTTCTATTATTTACAGCAATTAGTTTCCTGTCTTCATGTGAGTTAGACAGAGAACCATTTAATTCCTATACGCAAGATAAAATTCAGGAAGATAAAGAAGCTTCTATTGAAGTTTTACTAAACGGATGTTATGCACAGCTTAAAGGCTGGTCTGACGTTATGCACAGAGTTGGCGAATATCCAGGCGACAATATTATGATTAGAGGAACTTCTACTGATGCTTTTTATTCTTTTATTTCTTATCAGCATGTTACAAATAATGGACGTTTGTCTGTTTTTTGGAATAACAGTTATAAAATAATTTCGCAATCAAGTGATTTAATTAAAATTATAAAAGAAGGAGAAAATGACGCAGTTGATCAGCAATTAGGTGAAGCGTATTATTTAAGAGGCATGATTTACTTTTATTTAGGAAAAACATACGGTAGACCTTATGCACAATCTCCTGAAACTAATTTAGGTGTTCCAATTGTAAATGGTCTTCCAGCAGATTTAAACAATTTAACTTTACCAGATCGTTCCTCTGTAAAAGATACTTATGCACAAGCAATTAATGATTTGAAAAAAGCAGAAGCTTTAATGAATGCTGACAAATCTGCGGCTTATGCAACAAAAGAAGCGGCTCAAGCAATGCTTTCTAGAATTTATTTATACATGAGCGGTACTTATGATTCTCCAAATCAAGAATTTGCAACGCAGTCTATCGAATATTCGAATAAAGTAATCGCAAGCGGACGTTACAGTTTATTGAGCCGTTCTAGCTTCATGAAATATAATACTTATGCTCCTGACGCGCCAGAGCAAACGGAAACTATTTTTGCTGTAAAACAAGTTGCTTCTGAGTTTTCTGGTTACGATCACTATTACGGAATTGGTGGTATGTACGCCAACATTCAAGGTCAAGGTTGGGGAGAAATGTATGCAAGTGCTGAGTATTTAGATTTGCTTAGAAAAGCTGGTGGAAAAAATGATGCACGTTGGGCTTTCATCGATCCGCAATACGCTACAGATGCTGCTGGAAACAAAACTGAAGCTTTCCGTTTTATATACGATGTTTTTAATGCGGGAGGAACTCAAACTGGTTACAACTACATGCAGCAACCTCTAAAACGTAATGCTGATGGTTCATTTTATATTACTATCGGAACTACAAACTATAATTTAACAACTGTAAATGCTGCCGAAAATCAGTATTCAATTGTATATGAAGGAAAAACTTATACTGGCGAAAAAGATTATATGATGCTTTTAAACCGTGTATATCCAATGTATTACATTACAAAATGCTCGCTTCAGGATAATGATTCTCACTTGCACTCTCCAATTATTTCGCGATTGGCAGAAATGTATCTAAATCTTGCTGAAGCTTATGCTAAAAAAGGAGATTATGGCAATGCTTTAATCAATTTGAATAAAGTTCGCGAAAGAGCTATTGTTGGTGGCGCTTATACTTCTTTAAATAGTACAAACGCTGTACAAAGAATTGACGAAGAACGTCAATTAGAACTTGCGTTTGAAGCACATCGTGGTTATGATGTTTACAGAAACGGACAAACTATGACACGTCGTTATCCTGGTCCTCATTTGCCAATGAACGATGTTCCTGCAACAAGTTTACGAGTGGTTCAATACATTCCGCAATCAGAAATTAATGCTTATCCGGGTACGTTAACCCAAAACCCATAATCTTTTAGATTTTTTTATTGTTTTTAACAGCCTCTCTAGTTTTAAAAATTAGAGAGGTTTAAAAAAGTTAATCATTCAATACTTACTAATGAAAAATTTATTAAACCTGATTTTAGCTTTTTCACTTTTATCTTTTTCTTGTGCAAATCACAACGAAATTGAAACAGAAAATAATGTTCTTGAAAACACAAAAACGGAGATTTCTTTGCCTTTGGCAGGAAATGCATACAGCTCTAAACATTTAGAAGAAAGCAACATTACAGATAATGGAATCGAAAATTGGACAGATTCAAAAGAGTCTTTTACCGTTTATTTCAGAATTTTTAAACCGGGAACTTTTCAAATTTCTGTTGAAGAATCTGTTGAAGTTTACGGAAAATCTGAACTTGAATTTTCGATTAATAATGAAGTAAAAAAAGTAATTTTCAATTCTTCAAAAAAAGCGGTTTTAATCGGAAACTGGAAAATCAATCAAGAAGGATATGTTGCACTGAAAATAAAAGGAATTAGTAAAAACGGTGATCGTTTTCCGTCTATTAATAGATTAAAAATTTCCAGCGCAGATTATGATGGAAAAATCTCTTATGTTCCAAACAACGAAGGTAATTTTTATCATTGGGGACGTCGCGGTCCATCTGTTCACTTAAACTATCCTGTTCCAGAAAACATAAATGCTGAATGGTTTTACAACGAAATAACGGTTCCAGAAAACGAAGATAAAATTGGTTCTTATTTTATGGCAAATGGTTTTGGTGAAGGCTATTTCGGAATTCAAGTAAACTCAGCAACAGAAAGAAGAGTTTTATTCTCAGTTTGGAGTCCTTTTAATACCGATGACCCAAACAATATTCCAGAATCGCATAAAATCAAAATGCTTAAAAAAGGCGAAAATGTTCATACCGGAGAATTTGGAAATGAAGGTTCAGGCGGACAAAGTTATTTAAAGTACAATTGGAAAGCCGGCACAACTTACAAGTTCTTGTTAAGAGGTTTTCCAAAGGGAAATAATTCTACAACATATACAGCATATTTTTTCGCTCCAGAATTAAACAAATGGTTATTGATCGCTAGTTTCAATCGTCCAGAAACGAATACTTATTTAAAAAGATTTCACTCTTTCTTAGAAAATTTTATTCCAGAACAAGGTGATTTTTCTCGAAAAGTGCTTTTCAACAATCAATGGATTTGTGATGAAAAAGGAAATTGGACAGAAATCAATACAGCCAGATTTACAAATGACAATACAGGCGCAAAAGAATATAGAATGGATTTTGCAGGCGGAACAGAAAACAATTCTTTCTATTTAAAAAATGGAGGTTTTTTTAATAATTATACAACGCCAAAAACTAACTTTACAAGACCACTCAACAATAAAAAACCTGAAATAGATTTTAGTGCTTTACCTTAAACTATCTCAAAAAAATAAAATTTTCAGTATTTCCGATAGTGTAAAAACTATCAAAACATTTAAAACAAATTAACTATGAAAACCAGTAATTTAAAATTCATTTTAGCCGCATGCATTATGTTGTGGGGAACTTTTGCATCGGCTCAAATGATAAAAACAAAAACTCCAGCAAGAGCTAAAGGTCAAACCGATGTTTTGCGTTTGGCTACACCAGCAATTCCAACTGTTCGTGTTGCTTTTATCGGACTTGGTATGCGCGGTCCGGGAGCAGTTGAACGTATGACACATATTCCAGGTGTAGAAATTGTGGCGTTATGCGATATGACACAAGAAAACACTGCGAAGTCAAATGAAATTTTAACTAAAGCTGGTTTTCCAAAGGCACAAGAATTTTATGGGGATGAAAATGCTTGGAGAAAAGTAACTGCTTTACCAAACGTAGATCTAGTATATGTTGCAACTGACTGGCTTCATCACGCTTCAATTGGAGTTCAAGCCATGAAAGATGGAAAACACGTTGCAATTGAAGTTCCAGGAGCTTTGACTATGAAAGAAATCTGGGAACTTATTGATACTTCTGAAAAAACTCGTAAACATTGCATGCAATTAGAAAACTGCGTTTACGATTTCTTCGAATTGACGACTTTAAATATGGCACAACAAGGTGTTTTTGGAGAAATTCTTCACGCTGAAGGTTCTTATATTCATGGTTTACAGCCTTTTTGGGGAGAATATTGGAACAACTGGAGAATGGATTACAACATCAAACACCGTGGAGATGTTTACGCTACACACGGAATGGGACCAGCTTGTCAGGCTTTAAACATTCACCGTGGAGACAAAATGAATTTCTTGGTTTCTATGGATACAAAAGCAGTTGGAAATCCTGCTTATATTAAAGAAAAATCTGGAAAAGAAATTAAAGATTTTAGAAACGGAGATCATACAATGACAATGATTCGTACTGAAAACGGAAAAACAATTCAAATTCAGCACGATGTAACTTCTCCTCGTCCGTATAGCAGAATGTACCAATTGAGCGGTACAAAAGGTTTTGCTAACAAATATCCGTTAGAAGGTTATGCTTTAGACGGAAAAGAGTTAAGCGATGATGTAAAACCAAATCACGAAAAATTAAGCGCACACTCTTTTGTTCCGGCAGATGTTAAAAAAGCATTGATGGAAAAATACAAACATCCAATTGCAAAAGGAATTGAAGAACAAGCTAAAAAAGTTGGCGGTCACGGAGGAATGGACTTCATTATGGATTACAGATTAATTTACTGCTTACAAAAGGGACTTCCTTTAGACATGGATGTTTATGATTTAGCGGAATGGTCTTGCCTTGGTCCATTAACTGAAATTTCATTAGACAACAATTCTGCTCCTGTTGAAATTCCAGATTTCACTCGCGGCGGATGGAATAAATTGAAAAAATTAGAGTTTTCAGAATAAATATTGGTTAGTTAAAGAAGACAAGAGAGCGACGTTAAAAATTGCTCTCTTGTCTGTTTTTAGACAATTCATAAAACAAAATAAATCTCCACAAAAGGGAGTTATCTTTGACTAATCATAATATTTTTTAAAAAGCCCCAGCGGGGCAAATATTTATAGAATTCAAATCAGACAAATGATAAAAAGCTCCAGCGGAGCGACATATATTATAAATTAAAAATATGTCGCTCCGCTGGAGCTTTATGTTGTAACATTTTTTCTTTGCTATAAATATTTCGCTTCTCCGAAGCTTATAAAAAAAGCTGTCTTTCTGAGACAGCTTACTTTATAATATTCATTTAAAAATTAATTCCAGTTGAAAGTAATTTTCTTTTCAATTTCACTACTTAAACTCAAAAACACTGGACAAGTCATTGCAGCGCGTTCTAAAATGGTCCTGCTTTTTTCATCGGCGTTGCTTTTCATGTTAAAAACAATTTCGATTGCTCCAATTCTTCTTGGTTCAGCATTCATGATTTTTGTTACTTCTGCGGTAGAACCCACAAAATCTACTTCTAGATCACGAGCTTTAATTCCCATAATCGTCATCATACAGCTTGCCAAAGCATTTGCAACTGTATCTGTTGGAGAAAACGCCTCTCCTTTTCCGTTATTATCTAATGGTGCATCCGAAATGATTTCGCTTCCTGATTGCACGTGAATTGAACTTGTTCTTAAATCTCCTAAATAGGTTACTTTTGATGTCATTAATTTGCTACTTTTAAAGTTAAGTCACTATCGTAATATAAGATGTAAACACCTTTGTTAGCGTGTCCGCCATCTTCTTTTCTGTAATATTGAAATTTATTGTCTACTTGTTGCGTAGTCATCATATCTGCCGTTTCTTGAAACGTTTTTCCTTGCACCAAACGCATCATAGTATCAAACGTCACATCAAATCCTCTTGTTGCGTAAGTTGTTGGATTTGCTTTGTTTTTAAGACGGTATTGTTTTTCATAAATCAAAACCGATTGTTCGTCACTTTCGCGCGTTACAGACGGATACATTAATTTCAATTTCACCAAATTATCAAAACTGATTTCGTCTGTATCTAATGTGCTGTTTGGCTCTAAAATTACAAGCTGTACTTGACACGTTTTTTGAGAATCCAACATTGCTTTTATCGTTGCTTTGATCATGGCTGTATTTCCAGTTTCCATAACCACATAATTCATTCGATTTGGAATTAATAAGCTTTTCAAATTAGCCGCATCTAAACCTCCAGTTTCTGTCAAAGATGCAAAAGCAACTCCTCTTTGATTTTGTTTAATGTAATTAATAACCGATTCTTTTTTCTTATCAACTACAGCAACAATATTTCCGTTTTTAGAACGCATGTAATCAAAAACCGCATTTTTTATTACATCATTTGCTGGAATAGACTGATATAAATTCTCAATCGGATTCGCAATATCTTTTGATAAAGGCGAAATAACTGGAACATTATACATACGAAGTGTATTTGCAGTCGCCTCAGCATTATTTTGATAGAATGGTCCAACTACAGCATCTGCATCTTGAAGTTTAGAAACTAAACTAGAAATATTAGATGTCGTTTTAGTTTCTTGCGAATCATAAATTGCAACATCAATTGGTAATTTTAATGTTTTTGCAGAATCGATTGCCATCATTGCACCAGCATAAAAATCTAAAGTCATGTTTAAGAACTTATCATTTTTAATTCTGCTGCCTGTTCCCGTTGTATCACTTTGAATTTTAGACACATTAAACGGTAGCAATAACACTACTTTTTTACGTTCGTTTGCTCCTCTTTTTTTGCTTAATTCTACGATTTCAGCATTACTATTATCGGTCGATTTTACTTTATCAACAATCTTAATTCCGCCGCCAGTAGTTTCAATTGGTTTACTGTTAGAAGAATCTGCTGTTTTTTCAGCTGGAACTTGCGCCGCAATAATTGGAGCTGGAGCTACATATCCCGCAGGAACTTTCAAAACCATTCCTTCTTTTACACCTTCAGAAAGTGAGGGATTTAAAGCCACTAATTCTTCTTGTGATAAATGAAAAACTCTTCCTAAACTATAAAATGTTTCTTTTGGTTTTACTTGATATTCCATATAAGAAACTGCTTTTTTAGAAGTTTCAGCAGGTTTTTTACTTTCAACAGTTTTTGTCTCAGTTGGAATATTTTCTGTTTTTGGAGCCGTTCCTTTAATTGTTAATCTGTAACCAACTGGCAAATTTGCAACAATGTCGGGATTACGTTTTTCCAACTCTTCAACAGTCATATTATACTGTTTTGCAATACCAAATTTTGTTTCTTTTGGCTGTACATCGTGATATACATATTTTTCAGCCGTTTTTTCTTTTACAGGTTTTGCAACGGTTTTTGGAGCTGCTCCTTTAGCAGGAATTACCAATTTCTGTCCAATTTGAACTCCTGTTTTCTCTAAAAACGGATTTGCCGCTTTTAAAGCTTCATCTGAAATTCCGTATTTTTTTTCAATACTATAAAACGTTTCTTTTGGCTGTACTTCGTGAATTACTTCTTTACCAGAAGATACAACTGTTTTAGGTTTTGCAGTTTCTTCTTTTTTTGCTTCCCCATTTTTAGTCGGAATCAACAACACAGAATTCGGAGTTATACCTGTTCTAGCATCTGGATTTAGCTGATAGATATCATAAGGAGTCACCTTAAATTTCTGTGCAATCTGGTTAATAGTTTCACCGCTCGATACTTTATACTTCACTACTTTTTCTTGCGAAAATGCATTCGAAGTCATAAAAAATACAAGAGACAACAATGTTAAATAATATTTCATAATATGGCTTAAAACAATTTAATTTCTAATTCTAAAATAAGTTATAATTTTACCAAAAGCAAAATTCGCGCCGTTTGTTTATTTCAACAAAATCTACCTCAAATCGATTTCTACTTTAGCAATCATAATATCTTTATATAACTCATCTTCTTCTTTTTTCTTGCATTTATAAAGTACTTCTTCCATGTTTTCGAACTTATCGGCGTAAACATAGTACGAAAGACTGTTAATATTAAAAAAGAAGCTAGCGTTAAACTCGCCAGAATCAATGAGTTTCATAATAAACTTATCTCGCTCAACTGCGTCTGTAAATATACCCAAAACTAAGTAATACCCATTGGAAACTTCTCTAAGATTATCATAAACTTCCACTTTTACTGTTTTATCAGCTCGTAACGGATTGTCTTTCAATTCTTGTTTCATTTCTTCTAAAGAAATTGTTTTTGAATTTTCTTCACCGTTATTTTTTTGCAGCTTTTTAATGGCTTCATTCTGATATTTTTTCAGTTTAACCAAAGCCAATTTATCATCAAACTTTCTGGCTTCCATACTATAATAAGAAGCTTTGCTGATGTGCCTTTTTACTTCAATTTTTTTCTGAGTATCTAATGAATCAATTTTAGCAATCAAAAGCTGATTTTTGGCATCGCCTTGCTCCTGCTCTATTTTATAACGTTTAATTTCTTCTAAAGATAAACGTTGCTGTAAAGATGTAGTGTTGCTATTTTTCTCGCTTTCGCGGATTTTCTTCTTATATTCTTGATTTTCCTCAACAGCGATTTTTTCTACCTTATTCATCAAACCAGCATACACTTTTCTGTTTTCAGCTAATTCTTTTTTCAATTGAGAAGAGAGTTCATTCGTTTTATTGATTCCTTCTGAAGATTGTTTTTCTAATCTTTTCGATTCTTCAACATTTAAAATATCCATCCTTTTCAATTCTTTCAAGTCATTATTCATAGAATTAACCAAAGAATCTAATTTTGCCATTAAAATATCTTGAACATTTTTATTTGCTTCTAAAACCAATCTCAATTTTTCTACCGAATTTTCTTTAGAACCATTCATATCATTCAGATTCACTTTCAAATCATTAATTTTTATAATTTTCTGATTCATTTCTTTCTGAACAACCAATCGATCTTTTAAATCTTCAATTTCAACTGTTTTGGCTTTTGTTTTTTCAACTACAACTTGTTTTTCGGCTAAAGCCAACATTAATTCTTCACTTTCGCTTGACGGTTTTATTGCTGTGGTGTTAATGGCTAATTTGTTGCCAACAATTAATCCGTTTACGATTTCTGGATTTTGCGATTCTATTTGATCAATAGAAATTCCGTATTTCTTAGCAATAGAAAATTTGGTTTCTTTTGGTTCTACAACGTGAAAAATGGTTTCCTGATTAATAACACGAACTCTTCCATCCAACGTTTTTCTTTTGTTTGGAATTGAAATGGTTTGTCCGATTTGCAAACCATTAATCAAAATTTCTTTGTTTAGATTTTCTAAATCTTGAACCGAAACATTGTATTGTCTCGCAATACTAAACAAAGATTCTTTTGCCAAAACCTGATGAGTAGTTTTTGACGAAACAACAATTTCTTGTTTTGAAGAAGAATCTGAATTTTGAGGAATTATTAATTCTTGACCGATTTGAAGTCCGTTGGCAAGAATTTCTTGATTGGCATTTTGAATGGATTCGACCGAAACATGATATTGTTTAGACAAACCAAACAGCGTTTCTTTTGGAGCAACAACATGAATCTGTTGTTTTGAATTTGTTTTTTCTGAATGAACAGGAATCTTGATAATTTGATTATCCTTGATTCCTTTTTGAGATTCGGGGTTGAGTTTGTAAATCTCGTCGATAGAAACTTTATACTTTTGGGCAATAAAATAAGCAGTTTCCCCTTTTTGAATCTTGTGCTCAATAATTGAATCTTGCGCAATTATTTTGTTAAAAGACAAAATAAAGACAAGAGAAATTGTTAAAAGTTCTCTCATAAATAGTAGGTTATAAAAAATTAAGGCCTTACAAATGTAAGACCTTAATTTTAAAATATGCTACTATTCCCACTCAATTGTTGCAGGTGGTTTTGAACTAATATCGTAAACTACACGATTCACTCCCTTAACTTTATTGATGATGTCGTTTGACACTTTCATCAAGAAATCGTAAGGTAAATGAACCCAGTCAGCAGTCATACCATCTGTTGATTCTACCGCTCTAAGCGCTACTACTTTTTCGTAAGTACGCTCGTCGCCCATAACTCCAACACTATTTACCGGAAGCAAGATTGCTCCAGCCTGCCAAACTTTATCGTACAATCCCCAAGATTTTAATCCTTCAATAAAAACAGAATCAACGTCTTGTAAAATTTGTACTTTTTCTGGAGTAATATCTCCTAAAATTCTAATTGATAATCCTGGTCCAGGGAAAGGGTGTCTTCCTAACAATTCAGGATCGATTCCTAATGTAGCTCCGACTCTTCTCACTTCGTCTTTGAAAAGCATTCTAAGCGGTTCTACAATTTTTAACTTCATATAATCTGGCAATCCACCAACATTGTGGTGAGATTTAATAGTTGCAGATGGTCCTTTTACCGAAACAGATTCGATAACGTCAGGATAAATTGTTCCTTGCGCCAACCATTTTACGTCTTCTAATAAGTGTGATTCATCATCAAAAACTTCGATAAATACACGACCGATCGTTTTACGTTTTGTTTCTGGATCACTAATTCCAGCTAATTCGCCAAGGAAACGATCTCCAGCATCTACTCCTTTTACATTTAATCCCATTCCTTTGTATTGATCTAATACATTTTGGAATTCGTTTTTACGAAGTAAACCGTTATTTACGAAGATACAATATAAATTCTGTCCGATTGCTTTGTTTAATAAAACTGCCGCCACAGTAGAATCTACTCCGCCAGATAAACCAAGAACCACTTTATCGTTTCCTAATTTTTCTTTTAATTCTGCTACCATTTCGTCAACGAAAGCATTTGGAGTAAAGTTTTGAGGAACTTCAGCAATTTTCACTAAGAAGTTTTCCAGCATCTGTTTCCCATCTGTAGAATGATAAACTTCTGGATGGTATTGAATTGCGTAAGTTGTTTCTCCTTCAATTTTGTAAGCAGCGTATTCTACGTCATGCGTGCTTGCTAATTTTACCGCATTTGTTGGAAGCGCTTTGATACTATCGCTATGGCTCATCCAAACTTGGCTGTTTTCTGAAACTCCTTCGAAGAAAGTTTCACCTTCTTTAATATAAGACAAGTTTGCTCTTCCGTATTCTCTGGTATTTGAAGCTGCCACTTCTCCACCGCTGAAATGAGCCAAATATTGAGCTCCGTAACAAACGGCAAGTAAAGGCATTTTACCTCTAATTTGCGATAAATCAGGATGTGGAGCATCTTCTCCTCTAACAGAGAAAGGGCTTCCTCCTAAAATTACGGCTTTATAACTTGATAAATCACTTGGAATGTGATTGTAAGGGAAAATTTCGCAGAATATATTTAATTCGCGAACTCTACGCGCAATAAGCTGAGTATATTGCGATCCGAAATCTAAAATAAGTACGTTGTGTTGCATGCGCAAAAATACTTTTTATATTCGAAATTGAAAAATCGGAGCACTGAAAAAATTTATTTTTTTTCAGTGTAGCTTCTAAGATGCTAAGTTACTAAGGTTCTGAGTTTTTTTTTAGCACTAAAAACAAAAAACTTAGTTCCTTAGAACCTTAGCGACTTAGTATCTTCGCAAAAAAATCCAAAAAATGAATTATTTCGTATTTATGAAAAAACCCAATTTAATTTAACTATGAAATCAAAATTTATTGCCCTGACACTTATCATGTCTCTTTTTTTAACTTCTTGCGATGCTGTTGATGATTTATTGAGTTTCAACATTTCGAACGCAGCTTCAATCAAAATCAAAAGTTCTTCGCCTATTAATCTGCCTTCGGAAATAATCACTCCAGAAGTTACTACAAATTCTTCAGCAGAATTTGAAAATAATAAAACGAAAGCAAGTTTAGTAAAAGATGTAAAAATCAGATCGCTCAAATTATCTATTTCTGATCCGTCAGATAAGACTTTTACGTTTTTAAAATCGGTTCACTTGTATATTTCAACAACAAATTCTGATGAAATAGAATTAGCTTATCAAGACAATATCAATGTCACAACCAATACAATCGATTTGATTTGTACAGATAAAAAATTAGACCAATATATTAAAGCAGATAGTTATAAAATAAGAACTCAGGTAACATTGAAAGAAACTTTAACTAAAGACGTAACTGTAAAAGCAGATATGAAGTTTAGAGTGACTGCGGATCCGTTTTAATTTAAGTCGCTAAGTTGCTAAGGTTCTAAGATGCTAAGTTTTTTTTACTTTAGTAATTAATAAAAAGAAGGTTCTGATTTTCAGAACCTTCTTTTTATTAGGTTAAAATTCTAAAACCTTAGAACCTTAGTATCTCAGAAGCTTAGAAGCTCAAAAAATCACTCTTTCGTAACAACAATAGACGCTTTAAATCCTGCGGCTAGATTATCCCAATAATCATTGGTAACTAACGCACCTTTATCATCATATACTTGAATTTCGGCAGTATTTCCTCCTAATGTACCAATATTTAGAGCTTCGAAATCTAATTTATTAAAACCTGGTTTAAGATTAATTTTTACTTGCTGAAAACTAGCGTCTAATAAAATGCGATCTCTAATAACAGCATCATTCGAAGATACTTTTACTAAATCGCCATCAATTGCTCCAAAATCTCGAAACTTCACAATAAAATATTCTGATTTAGTTCTAAAATCTCCAAGCGAAATATTTCTTTTTACTAATGTTCCTCGCCCTTCTCTTAAACCGGCATCTTTTAGTGATTTATCTAAATCCTTTTCCATTTTTGCCACATAACGATCGCCAGGATTGGCAAAATCAGTTTCTGTGGACATCGTAAATTTGCTTTTTTCTTCTCCAATCTGAAATTTAGATTTTGGCGTTATCGTAGTATTTTCGAAAACATTCGGAGTCTTAATCGCTGGCATATCATTTAATTCTGCCTGCGGGTTTTTAACTTCAGGAATCGGAGTCTTTTTAGGCTTTGCAGTGAATTTTCCTCCAGGAATAGTTTTGAAACTAGTACTAGACTCAATCTGGGCTGATACTGACATCGCAGTAAAAAATAATATGAATAATAAAATGTGCTTCATTGAAATAGTTTTATCGAATCGGCTTTTATATTAAAATAGAATCAAAAGTCCAGCATCACAAAAATAGTATAATTTAATTAGGCTCGGCAACTTTAGGAGTTTTATAACAATAAATTAAGCTAATTTTTGGAATCAAAAAACCTGCCAAGATTCTTTACTTCGCAAAAAATAATATTCAATTTTTAAAATTCCAAATTCCAAAAACTCACTTTTAAAAGCCTCATTTTTAACATTAATAACAAATTCAGCATTTTGATTATTAACATCTTATTCTTAACTTCAATACTTTATTTTACCATTTAAAAATCTCATAAAATGGATTATATCGATTATTATAAAGTATTAGACGTTACAAAGTCTGCAACCGAAGCAGAAATCAAAAAAGCATATAGAAAACTAGCTAGAAAATATCATCCCGATTTGAATCCGAATGATAAGGAAGCCGAGAAAAAGTTTAAAGAAATAAACGAAGCCAATGAAGTTTTAAGCAATCCTGAAAACCGTAAAAAATACGACAAATACGGAAAAGACTGGAAACATGCTGACGAATTTGAAAAAGCTGGCTACGATCCTAACCAACAGCAAAGCAGACAACAAAGTGGTTCGCAATATTCTGGAGGTGATTTCTCTGGTTTTGGCGGCGGTGACTTTTCAGGAAGCGATTTTTCAGATTTTTTCAATTCCATGTATGGCGGCGGAAGAAGCAGATCGCAATCTAAATATAGAGGACAAGATTTTAATGCCGAACTTGAATTAGATCTTGCGTCGGCTTACACTACTCATAAACAAAGCTTAACTGTAAATGGAAAAAATATCCGAATTACAATTCCTGCCGGTGTAGAAAACGGACAGATTATTAAAATTCCAAATCATGGCGGACCGGGCGTAAACGGCGGTCCAAACGGAGATTTATTTATCACTTTTTCTATCGCCAATAATTCAGATTTTAAACGTGAAGGCAATAATTTGTACGCAGATGCGCCTTTAGATTTATACACTGCGGTTTTAGGTGGAGAAACTTTCATTAATACTTTCGATGGAAAAGTAAAAATTAAAGTTCCTGCAGAAACTCAGCCTGGAACAAAGGTAAAATTGAAAGGAAAAGGTTTTCCTATTTATAAAAAAGAAAATCAATTTGGTGATTTGTACATTACGTACACCATTAAAATTCCAACAAAATTGTCAGACAAAGAGAAAGAATTATTTGAAGAATTAGCAAAACTAAGAAATCATGAAAAATAAAAATTTAATCCAGATAAAGCAGTTTTGTTTGTATCACGAAATTGAAAACAACTTTATAACCGAACTTCATAATTACGGACTTATACATATCATTATGGAAGAAAATGATGAATATCTAGAACCCGAACAGCTTCCGACGGTAGAAAAAATGATTCGAATGCATTATGATCTCAAAATCAACATGGAAGGAATTGATGCAATTTCAAATCTTTTGAATAAAATCGAGGCTTTACAAAAAAATTTAAATACAATACAAAACAAGCTTCGCCTTTACGAAGAAAAAGAAACCGAATAACATTTTAATATCACAAAAAAGCTTGAATTTCAATTTGATTTCAAGCTTTTTTTAGCTTCTTTCAAAACCATAATCCTTAAATTGCGACATATTAATTAACCTGAATTTGCTTTTAAAACCGAACAAACAAATTCACAAATTATAAAAAATGAAAAGAGAAAACATCTTAACTGGATCTCCGTGGGAAGACAAAATGGGATATTGTCGTGCCGTAAGAATTGGAAATATCATTGAAGTTTCTGGAACTGTAGCCATCGTAGACGGTGACAAAGTAAAAGCTGATGATGCATACGCTCAAACTTATAATATTATTGAACGTGTTGAAAAAGTTCTGGAAGATTTAAATGTTGGAATAAAAGATGTAATTAGAACTCGAATTTTTACGACTGATGTTTCTACTTTCGAAGAAGTTGCAAGAGCGCACGCTGCTTTCTTTAAAGATGTAAAACCAACAACTGGTTTTTACGGAATCAATCAATTGGTTGCTCCTGAATATTTGGTTGAAATTGAATTTACGGCTGTTGTTCAATAATTTTTTTTTGCCGCGAATTGCACTAATTTACACTAATTTTTTTTCTTTTGCCACTCCCGATAGCTATTGGGAAAATGGATTTAAAATGATTATTTTTTCTTTTAATTCGTGAAAATTGGCGAAATTCGTGGCAAACTTTTACATTTAATGAATTCCCAAAATCTAAAACAATTTCTGCTTTCTCTTCCAAAATGGATTCTTATCTGTGCCTTAATTGGTATACTTTCTGGATCTGCTTCAGCATTTTTTTTAGTTTCTTTAGAATGGGTTACTCAATTTAGAATTCAACACGATTGGATTATCTGGCTTTTGCCTTTCGGCGGATTTTTGGTTGGTTTGAGTTATTATTATTGGGGAGAATCTGTTACAAAAGGAAATAATTTACTTTTAGAAGAATATGAAAATCCTAAAAAAGTAATTCCTTTTAAAATGGCGCCTTTAGTACTTTTAGGAACCTTGCTTACACATTTATTTGGAGGTTCTGCTGGTCGCGAAGGAACGGCAGTACAAATGGGCGGCGCAATAGCCGATCAATTTACCAAACTTTTTAAACTTGATAATACGGAACGCAAAATTTTAATCATTCTCGGAATCAGCGCAGGTTTTGCTTCTGTTTTCGGAACGCCTTTGGCGGGAGCTATTTTCGCTTTAGAAGTTTTATATTTCAGTAAAATTAATTTTAAAAGCATTCTTCTTTCTTTTCTAGTCGCTTACGCAGCATATTTTACGGTAGAATTCTGGGAAATAAAACATACGCATTACAGCATTCCTGTTGTTCCTGAACTTAGTTTAAACAATATCATTTTTACCCTAATTGTTGGAATACTTTCTGGATTTGCGGCTTTATTATTTTCAAGATCAACACATTTTTGGGGTTCGCTTTTTTCCAAAAACATTAAATATCCGCCGCTTCGTCCAGTTATTGGCGGTATAATTTTAGCGATTGCCATTGCTGGTTTTGGTTTTAAAAAATTCTCAGGATTGGGAGTTCCTGTAATTGTTGAAGCTTTTTCGACACCAAATGAATGGTACGATTTTCTGCTAAAAATACTATTTACAGGATTTACTTTAGGAGCTGGTTTTAAAGGCGGCGAAGTAACTCCATTATTTTTTGTAGGCGCTACTTTAGGAAGTGCTTTATCAACCATAATTCCGATGCCGATTGCACTTTTAGCGGGAATCGGATTTGTTGCTGTTTTCTCTGGCGCAACCCACACTCCTATCGCCTGCACTATTATGGGAATGGAATTATTCGGAATCGCTCCCGGAGTTTTTATTGCTATCGCCTGTACAATCGCTTATTTCTCTTCTGGTTCTGTCGGAATTTATAAATCGCAAATTGTAAAAGGCGCGAAATATAAATTATATCAAAAGTTTCTTTAAAGTCGCAGTTTACATTCTCAGTTTCAAAATAAAAAAATCCGTCAAAATCCGCGTTTTCGCGATAGCGAATCAGTTTCATCCGCGTACTATTTTTTAAACCCTAAAATATCTGAAAACTGAAACTGAAAACTGCGACTAAATATTTTCAGCATTACATTAAAAAAATGTAAATTCGCACACTATGAAAATACAAGACATTCAAGCGATTCAATTATTACTCGCAAGCCCAAAGAAAATTGCTATCATTCCGCATAGAGGACCAGATGGCGACGCAATGGGATCAACATTAGGTTTGTACCATTTTTTAATAAAAAACAATCACAAAGCAACAGTAATTGCTCCGAATGATTTTCCTAATTTTTTAGCGTGGCTTCCTGGATCTGAAACCGTAAAAATTTTCGAAAAAGAAACTCAAATCTGTACACAGATTTTAGAAGAAGCTGATATTATTTTCACACTTGACTTTAATGCTTTTCATCGCACTGGCGAAATGGAACATACTCTGAATAAGCTAAATGCAACTTTTATCATGATCGATCATCATCAAAAACCTGATGATTATGCAACTTATACTTATTCTGATACTTCATACGGTTCAACTTGTGAAATGGTTTATAATTTTATCGACTTTTTAAACAAAAGAGAGGATATAGATAAAACTATTGCAACATGTATTTATACTGGAATTTTGACCGATTCAGGTTCGTTTCGTTTTCCTGGAACAACTGGAAACACACACAGAATTATCGCCGAATTAATTGACTTAGGCGTAGAAAATACTCAAATTCCTGTTTTGTTATTTGACAATAGTTCATACAGCAGATTACAGCTTTTAGGCCGCGCTTTGCAAAATATGAAGATATTTGAGGAACATAAAACCTCATATATGACGTTAACACAAGAAGAGCTAGATTCTTTTCATTATGTTAAAGGTGATACAGAAGGAATTGTTAATTATGGTTTAAGTATAAAAGATATTGTTTTTACTGCTATTTTTATCGAAAATAAAGACGAAGGAATTATCAAGATTTCTTTTCGTTCGCAAGGCGGTTTTGATGTGAATCAATTTGCCAGAGATCATTTTAACGGAGGCGGACACAGCAATGCTGCCGGCGGAAGATCTGAAGTTTCGATGGAAGAAACGGTTCAAAAATTTGAAGATTTAGTAAAAAAACTAACCTTATAGCCCAATCTATGAATAACCTAAAATTGAGTATTTACAGTTTGCTTTTTGCTGCTTTATTAATCAGCTGTAAGCATCATGAAGAAGCCAGAAGACCTATTTCTAGCGCTTCAGGAACATTCATGAAAACATCGGCAGATCGAAACAAAAAATTGGTGGCTAGCGAAGAAGATGTCATTAAAAAAATAATCAAAAGCAATCCGAAAGTAAAGTATTATGCTACTCCTAAAGGATATTGGTTTAATTACGAAGAACGAAATGCTACAGAAACTGCAGCGCCAAGAAAAGGAGATATTGCCTATTTTAATATGGAAGTAAAAGATCTTGAAGGCAAAATAATTTATTCTGAATCTGATCTTGGTCCGCAAACTTATTATGTAGATAAACAAGACATTATGATGGGACTTCGTGATGGAATTAAAAGATTGCACAAAAATGAAACTGTGACTTTCTTGTTTCCTTCGCATATGGCTTATGGATATCACGGAGATAACAAAAAAATTGGAACAAACGAACCTTTAATGGTTACTGTTACATTGAGAAATTTTGTTCCAGATCCTGCAGTGCAAACTCCAACGCCAAAAGCAATAACACCAAAACCAGCAGCTGTAAAACCTGTCGCACCAGCAAAAAAAGATACATTAACTCCATAAAAAACAATATCTTAAAATGAAAAAGATTATTTTATTATTATTAATAGCCGTTAGCTCTTTTTATTCTTGTAAAGATGACCACAGCAATTTGCCTGATGGTTTATATGCCGATATAGAAACCAACAAAGGTCATATCATTGTTGAACTTGACTACAAAAAAGCGCCTATTACTGTTGCTAACTTTGTAACTTTAGCTGAAGGTAAAAATGAATTTGTAATGCATGAAAACCTTAAAAAGAAGCCTTTTTTTGATGGTTTAAAATTTCATAGAGTTATTGAAAATTTCATGATCCAAACTGGAGATCCTCTTGGAACTGGTTCTGGAGATACCGGTTATAAATTTAAAGATGAATTTTCAGATTTAAAATTTGATAAAGCTGGAGTTTTAGCAATGGCTAACAACGGACCTGGAACAAACAGCAGTCAATTTTTTATTACTCACGTTGAAACTCCTTGGTTAGACAACAAACATACTATTTTCGGTCATGTTGTGGATGCAAAAACTCAAGAAGTGGTAAACAAAGTAGTTCAAGGCGATAATATCGTAACTGTAACAATTATCAGAAATGGTGAAGCTGCAAAGAAATTTGACGCTGTAAAAGTATTCCATGATTATTTTGCTGATATTTCAAAAGAACAAATTAAAGCTACAGCCGTTCAAAAAGAAAAAGTAGCTTCTTATGTTGCTTTAAAAGAAAAAGCAACTAAAACAACAAGCGGTTTAGCATTTGCAATTACAGAAAAAGGTTCTGGTAAAAAACCTGCACCAGGAAGCCAAATCTATATTCACTACGCTGGTTTTCTTGAAGATGGAACTTTATTTGATACCAGTATACAAGATGTCGCAAAACAATTCGGAAAATTTGATCCTGCAAGAGCAGAACAACAAGGATATCAACCAATTCCTTTTAAAGTTGGAAGCAAAGAAGGTTTAATTCCTGGTTTTATTGAAGGAGTTGAACAACTTTCCTTAGGTGATAAAGCAGTTATCTTCATTCCATCTCATTTAGCTTATGGAGCAACTGGCGCAGGAGGAGTAATTCCGCCAAATGCAAATATCATTTTCGAAATCCAAATTACAGAGAAACCATAAAAAGTAACTCACAGACTTAAAATATAAAAGTAATGAAGTTTAAATTTTTATTTTTATTTTGTTTGGCAATAGTAAACATTCAAGCACAAACAAAAAAGCCTGCGGCTAAACCTGCAGCAAAACCTAAAACAGCAACAGCAGCAAAACCTGCTGCAACGCCAAATCCAGAAGACGGAATTTTTGCAACAATTTCTACCACCAAAGGAGATATTGTAGTTTCTTTAGAATATGTAAAAGCACCTGTAACTGTGGCAAATTTCATCACTTTGGCAGAAGGTAAAAATCCTTTTGTTAAGGCTGATAAATTAAAAGGAAAACCATTTTATGATGGATTGAAGTTTCATAGAGTTATAAACGATTTTATGATTCAAGGAGGTGATCCAGACGGAAATGGTTCTGGAGGTCCAGGATATTCTTTTAAAGACGAATTTGTTTCGGAATTAAAATTTGAAAAAGGTGGTGTTTTAGCAATGGCAAATTCTGGTCCTGCAACAAACGGAAGTCAATTTTTCATTACGCACAAAGACACTCCTTGGTTAAACGGAAAACATACTATTTTTGGACATGTAGTTTCTGGTATGGACAATGTAAATAAAATTGTTCAGGACGATATTATTACTAAAATCACCATTACTCGCAAAGGAGCTTCTGCTAAAAAATTCGATGCTGTAAAAATTTTCAGTGATGAAATGAAAAAAGGTGAATTGCAAAAAGAAGAAGCTAAAAAAGTTGTAGCAACTAAACAAGCTTATTTCGCAGCAACAAAAGCAAAAGCAACTACAACTGCATCTGGTTTAAAATATGTAATTACAAAAAAAGGAACTGGAGTTAAAGGCGCTGAAGGATCAAATATTTATTTTCATTATGCAGGATATTTTGAAGATGGTAACTTATTTGACAGCAGTATGTCTAGCGTAGCTAAAACTTATGGAAAGTATGATGCTAACAGAGATGCTCAAGGCGGTTACAAAGCTTTTCCGTTTACAGTTGGTAAAAAAGACGGAATGATTCCTGGCTTTATTGAAGCTCTTGATATGATGACAGACGGAGAAAAAGCAATCTTCTTTCTTCCTTCTAATTTAGCTTACGGCGAAAAAGGTGCGGGAGGAGTTATTCCACCAAATGCTACTTTGATTTTTGAAATTGAAACATATCAAAATCAGCCTAATTAAGTAATTAGAGAATCAAATTCTTTTAATTTATAGAAAGCCATCAGATCATTTGATGGCTTTTTCTTTTTCAATATTTTGAAGAATTCCTAATTCAAGACTTTAAAATTGAGTTTTATTAGTATTAAATCAATTTTCTCAACATAGTACGATAAAATCCTAAACAAAATAACTTACCTTTGCCGGCTTGAATTTTTAAAAATAGATAAATTATGATGTCTCAAAATAATGTTTTAAAAGGTGTGTTTTTGGTTGCTTTAGGCGCAACAACATACGGAATGCTAGCTACTTTTGTCAAAATAGCTTATTCTGAAGGATACACTACGGCAGAAGTTACGAGCTCTCAATTTATTTACGGAATTACAGGAATTCTTTTAATCAACCTTTTTCAGAGAATTAAAAACAAAAACCAGGCAGTTAAAGCAACTCCAAAAAACATTTTCAATTTAATGCTTGCTGGAACTTCTTTAGGAATGACCAGTTTATTTTATTATCTATCTGTAAAATACATTCCAGTTTCTATTGGAATCGTTTTATTAATGCAAACCGTTTGGATGGGAGTTTTACTTGAAATGATTTTAGAAAAAAAATTACCTTCAAAACAAAAAGTCATTGCTGTATTTATTGTGCTTTTTGGAACTGTTTTAGCAACAAATATTATCAATAATGATATTACGCTAGACTGGAGAGGTTTGGCATGGGGAATAATGGCGGCTGCTTCATTTACTACGACAATGTTTACAGCAAATCGCGTTGCAACCGAGATTTCTTCAGCCCAAAGAAGTCTTTATATGCTTTTAGGCGGATCTATAATTGTATTTTCTTTTGCGTTTTTTACTCAGGTTTCCCCTTTCAATCTTGAAATTTTCTTAAAATGGGGAATTGTTTTGGCTCTGTTCGGAACCATAATTCCTCCAATGTTAATGAACGCTGGATTTCCTTTAACTGGTATCGGACTTGGAAGTATTGTATCGGCGCTTGAATTACCCGTGTCTGTAATGATGGCTTACATTTTATTAAATGAAAAAGTGGTTTTTTCTCAATGGGTTGGAATTGTTCTAATTATTCTTGCCATAATTATTATGAATGTAAATTTCAAGGCAAAAAAATAACTCAAAATAAGCATTCATAAAAAAAGAGCTTATGTAATGTAATAATTGTTAATTTTTTTATAAATTCGTGATAAACAATATGATATCATGATTCTACCTTGGCATTTATATTTAATGGCTTTTCTTTATATAAGTGCTGGAATTAATCATTTTAGAAAGCCAGGAATGTATATTAAAATCATTCCGCCATTTTTTCAGAATCCTAAATTAATAAATATTTTAAGTGGTGCTGCCGAAATAATATTAGGCATTCTGCTCACTATACCTGCGACAACAATTTTCGCCGCCTGGGGAATTATAGCTTTACTAATTGCTGTTTTTCCTGCAAATTTATACATGTTTCAAAATAAAAAAGCAGGTTTTGGTTTACCAAGATGGATTTTATTTGTACGTTTACCCTTACAAATTGTTTTAATTTATTGGGCTTACCAATATATATTCTAACATTAACCATTAATTAAATTCTTTTATTATGAAAAAATTATTTGCTGAGTTCTTCGGAACTTACTGGCTTGTTTTTGGCGGTTGCGGAAGTGCCCTATTTGCTGCGGGTTTTCCTGAATTAGGAATTGGATTTGCTGGTGTTGCACTTGCTTTTGGTTTAACAGTAGTAGCTATGGCTTATGCTGTTGGACACATTTCTGGAGGACATTTTAATCCAGCCGTTTCTTTTGGATTATGGGCAGGAGGAAAATTTCCGATTAAAGATCTAATTCCATATATAATAGCGCAATGTATTGGTGCTATAGCTGCAGCTGGTACATTATATACTATTGCATCTGGAAAAGCTGGTTTTGCAATTGACAACACCAAAGCTGGAGCATTTGCATCAAATGGTTTTGGAGCCTTTTCTCCTGACGGCTATTCTTTACAAGCCTGTTTTATAGCCGAATTTGTTCTAACTCTATTTTTTATTTTAATTATTCTTGGCTCGACAGACAAATTTGCTAACAGCAATTTTTGCGGTATTGCAATTGGTTTAACACTTACCGTAATCCATTTAGTTAGTATTCCAATTACAAATACTTCTGTAAATCCTGCAAGATCACTTTCTCAGGCGGTTTTTACTGGAGGCGAACCATTATCTCAGGTTTGGCTTTTCTGGGCAGCACCAATTTTAGGCGCAATCGCGGCAGGATTTATCTATAAAAATCTGTTACAGAAAGAAGGTGAACCTGAAAAAATAGTATTATAATAATTATAAATTAGCATAATAATTTATTTCGAAAGAGAAAATCAGATATATTTATATATGGTTTTCTCTTTTTTCTTTGGACTAAATCGGCATGAAAACGGTATTTCAACTCAAATATTTATATTATGAATGAAATTATTTCTTACTTCAGTACAATTCCATCTTCGCATAGAAGTCTAATTCTTGTTGGCGGAATTACCATTTTCTGGTTAATCGAAAACTCATTTCCATTATTCAGAATGCAATATAAAAAATGGCCACATGCTGGAATAAATTTCTTCTTTACTTTCACTACAATTGTTGTCAATTTTATTTTAGCTTTCATTTTAATAAAAACAGCAAACTGGACAATAGAAAATCATTTTGGAATTTTACAATGGCTACCAGAAATGCCTGTTTGGGTTTATACTATAATCGGTTTATTATTATTGGATTTAATTGGCGCTTATTTAGCTCATTTCGTTCAACATAAATTCAAATATCTATGGCAATTTCATTTGGTACATCACACCGATACTTGGATTGATACCACAACTGCAAATAGACATCACCCTGGCGAAAGTGTGATTCGATTTATTTTTACCACTTTGGGCGTTTTAATTGTTGGCTCACCCATGTGGATGGTTTTTCTATATCAATCCCTTTCTGTTGTCGCTTCACAATTTAATCATGCCAATATTTCGTTACCCGAAAAACTAGATATTTTTCTGAGTTATTTTATTGTTTCTCCCAATATGCATAAAGTACATCATCATTATGTTTTGCCTTATACAGATAGTAATTATGGTAACATATTTTCGGTTTGGGACCGTCTTTTTGGAACTTTTACCTACCTTCCTAAAGATCAATTGATCTATGGAGTTGATACGCACATGAAGCCAGAAGAAAATAATAGACTGAAGAATCTGTTAAAAATTCCATTTGAAAAATCACGATCCTTTAAAAACAGCTAAAAACATTAAAAAAAATATACTCTACCGAAACAACTTATTATTTTTTTTTTTAATATTGATACATAAATTGAGAATCAATCTATTAATAATTAACACCCTATTTTGAATTAATTTTCACGTGATGAAAAAGAGTAGCCGCAAAGAATTGACTTGGGAGCAAACCGAAAGACTTGTTTCGTTAGCTTTAGAAGAAAAAAATCCATTTGAAATTATAAAAAAAGAATTTGGATTAGCAGAAAAAGAAGTTCTGGAAATCATGAAAAAGAAGATGCCTCTTGAAAAATTTGAGATGTGGAAAAAGAAGGCAATCGCAAACAAACCAAAACCAAAACCAGTAAAAATAGATGATTTTGATGAAGATTTGGATGGAAAATATTATATAAAAAATAAACTAGACTAAACTTTGAGCTCCTGTTTTTCAGGAGTTTTTTTTATTTTAAATTTATTGTTATTTTTTAGTAACTTTTCGACACTTTTTGTGACAAATACTATTAACTAAATATATACAAATGAAAAAAATACTTTACACCTTAGCTCTAGCGGTTACATTTTGGAGCTGTAAAACAGGAACTGGAGCCGCAAAAAGCAATACGGTAGAAGTTAATATCAATCTAACCGACGTTAAAGACGATAAAGTGCTGGTAACAGTAACGCCTCCAGCCATTAAAACTGACGAAATTATTTATAGTATTCCGAAAACAGTTCCTGGAACTTATTCTACAGATAATTACGGAAAATATTCAGAAGATTTCAAAGCTTTTGATGCTAAAGGAAATGCATTGACTGTAAAAAGATTAGACGACAATTCTTGGTCTATCTCAAATGCTAAAACTTTAAAGAAAATCACTTATTTAGTAAACGATACTTTCGATACTGAAAAAGGAACAGGATTTGGTAATGATGACGTTTTTTCTCCAGCAGGAACTAATATTGATGCAGGCAAAAACTTCATGTTAAATACTCATGGTTTTGTTGGATATTTTCAAGATAAATTAGATGTTCCGTACAAAGTTACTATTACACATCCTGACACACTTTGGGGCGCAACATCTATGACAGATGAAGATGCTAGCAATACTTCAGATGTATTTTCAACTTCTCGTTATGCCATTTTAGTAGAAAACCCAATTATGTATTCTAAACCAGATTACACTACTTTTAATGTAAATGGAATGGATATTTTGATTGCAGTTTACTCTCCTACCGGAAAATATACTGCAGAAAGCATTACGCCAGAAATGAAAACCATGATGACGGCGCAGAAAAACTTTTTAGGAAAAGTAAATTCTACTAAAAAATATACTGTTTTAGTATATTTATCAAGCATGGCAAAAGATGACGCTCATGGTTTTGGTGCTTTAGAACATCCTACAGCAACAACAGTAGTTCTGCCAGAATCTATGCCAAAAGAAAAATTAGTTGAAACAATGAAAGATGTAGTTTCTCACGAATTTTTTCACATTGTTACGCCATTGACAATTCATTCAAAAGAAATTCAGTTCTTTGATTATAATGCGCCAAAAATGTCTGAGCATTTATGGATGTACGAAGGTGTTACAGAATATTTTGCTAATCTTTTCCAAATCAATCAAGGTTTAATTGATGAAGCAGAATTCTACACTAGAATTGCAGATAAAATTGAGCAAGCTAAAGGGCTAAACGATACAATGTCATTTACTGTAATGAGTAAAAATGTATTAGAGCAACCTTATAAAGATCAATATTTAAATGTGTATCAAAAAGGAGCTTTAATCGGAATGTGTATTGATATTATCATTAGAGAGAAAAGCAACGGAGAAAGAGGTATTTTAGATTTAATGCACAAATTATCTGATGAATATGGTGTTGAAAAACCATTTAATGATGATGAATTGTTTGCTAAAATCACTTCATTAACTTACCCAGAAGTTGGAGAATTCTTAAACAAATATGTAGCAGGAACAACTCCAATTCCTTATGATTTTTATTTAGCTAAAGTCGGCGTTGCAAAAGCAACTGAGAAAAAACCTGGAAATCCTTTCATAAAAGGACAAACTCCTAATATTACAATTGACAAAGCAACAAAAGAAATTACTGTTCGTGCTGAGTCTGAATCAATTGAATTCTATAAAAACCTTAAATTAAAAGGAGGCGATAAAATTTTAACCGTAAACGACAAATCATATAATTTAGATAACATCTATGATTTGATTACTGAAAGTGAAAACTGGAAAGAAAATGATCCAATTACTCTTAAAGTAAAACGCGGTGCCAAAGAAGAAACTATCAAAGGAACTGTAAAATTACCATACGAAGAAGCTGAAACTTTTAAAGCGACAGACGCTTCAAAAGAGAAACTTAAAAATGCATGGTTAAAAGGATAATTCCTTTTTAAAACATAAAAAAAACCGACAAGTGATTGTCGGTTTTTTTATGGCTTCTAACAATTTTGTCAAAGTTTAAAACTCTGACAAAGTTTTTCGATATCTTATTTCTTCACTGGAAATTTCCAGTCAAATTCATCTTTATCATTAATGATAGCTCCAATCTCGAATTTTACAACTTCATCATATTCTGTTTGAAGAATAAACCAATTGTCTTCGTTGAAGTAATTTTCGAAAGTATCAAAAGTTTCCTGATTGTATTTCGTAATTCCTTTTGTTGCTAAATCTTTCTTTACATCAGCAATTTTTCTTCCGATTAATTTGTATCCAAAAATTTCCAAATCATTGCTAGAGGCTACTAAATAACCTAATTTTAAGTCTTCTTCTTGATAAAATGTCAATCTGATTTTGTGCGCATTGTATACAAAAATCACATTATCATCTTCGTCTTTATAGTTTTTATCAGGTTTTCCTAAAGCAGCTGTTACATCGTTCTGCTTCATTCCGAAAATTAATTTATCGATTCCTGATTTTAGATTTATTTTCATATTTCGTTTTCTTTATTGAAATGCAAATTTCGTGAAGTTTTTTGTTGTTCCGCCACGAATTACACAAATTTTCGCGAATTTTAATTTATCTTGTAAGTCTCTCGTTTCTCAAGCTAAGCGAAGTCGAATCCCAAATGTGGATTTGACTTGCGTGGCTTCGACTTCGCTCAGCCTGACAATTAATAAAAGAAAAAACTTAGAATCTTAGAGCCTCAGCACCTTAATTAATAACTCTTTTTATTTGGTTTACTACTCATATAAAACGTAATCTTCCCTCCATTCATAACATCTTCATGTTTTAAAAATGGTCTAGAAAGTTCTTTTCCATTTAAAAGTACTTTCGAAACAAACACATTTTTATCTGATTGATTCACAGTTGCAACTTCAAAAGTTTTTCCGTTTTCTAAATTCAAAACAGCATTTTTCATTAACGGACTTCCTAAAGCATATTCGTCTGAACCTGGCGCAACTGGATAAAATCCTAAACTGCTGAAAATATACCAAGCGCTCATTTGCCCGAAATCGTCATTTCCTCCTAAACCATCTGCACCGTTTCGGTACATTTTTTTCAAAATCATTCTGATTTTATCTTGCGATTTCCAAGGAGAATCTGTCCAATTGTACAAATAAACCACGTGATGAGAAGGTTCGTTTCCGTGAACATAATTTCCAATAATTCCGTCTCTTGTAATATCTTCTGTATTTTCGAAGTATTTATCTGGAAGATGCATGTTGAATAAAGAATCTAAACGAACTTTAAATTTATCGTTTCCGCCCATCATTTTAATCATATCTGCAGGATCTTGAGGAACATATAAACTGTAATTCCAAGAATTTCCTTCTATAAAACCTTGTCCATGCGTATCAAGTGGATCAAATTCTTTTTTGAATGTTCCATCATTCAATTTCGGACGCATAAAACCTGTTTTTTCGTCGTAAACATTTTTATAATTTTTCGATCTTTCGATGAATTCATTATAAATATCCGTTTTACCCAATTTCTTAGCTGCCTGCGCAATTGCCCAATCATCATAAGCATATTCTAAAGTTTTAGAAACCGAAGAACTATTTTTGTCTTCTGGAACATAACCTTGTTTCATGTAATATTCCAATCCATCATAATAAGGAACTTTAGCAGTATTTACACAAGCTTGAAGCGCTTTTTCTGCATCAAAACTAATATTGCCTTTTACAATTGCATCGGCAACAACAGAAACCGAATGATACCCAATCATACACCAATTTTCATTCGCATAATGTGACCAAATCGGAAGCATTTTATGCACACTTTGATCAGAATGTGCCAACATTGAACTCACCATATCGGCGTTTCTTTTTGGCTGTACAATATTAAATAATGGATGTAAAGCACGATAAGTATCCCAAAGTGAATAACTTGTGTAATTGGTAAAGTTTTCTGCTTTATGAACATTCATATCCAGACCTTTATAATTTCGATCTAGATCCATGTATTCTGTTGGACCTAAAAAGGCGTGATACATCGCGGTATAAAAGTTAACTAAATCTTCTTTTTGAATAGTTTCTACCTGAACTTTATTCAATTCTTTATTCCAAACTTCTTGGCTTTGTTTTTTTACTTTTTCGAAATCCCAATCTGGAATTTCTTTTTTCATATTTTCTAAAGCTCCCGCTGAACTTACAGGCGATAAAGCCATTTTTATTTTGATTTTTTCTCCCTCATTCGTATCAAAATCAAAGAACAATTTTAAATTTTGTCCAGCCATTTCTGGGAAGTTTTTCGTTTGATCAAATCTTCCCCAAAAACCTCTATACACACTTTTTTCTTGCGCTGTTTGTCCGTAGCTTTTTATTGGTTTGCTGAAAGACATTGCAAAATAAACCGTTCTAGTTCTCGCCCAACCATTTGTCTGGCGATAACCCGTAATTAAAGTATCGTTTTCTACACGAACAAAAGTCCAAACATTCTTTTTATCATAATTGTAAATTCCAGAAGTCAAATCCAAAATAATGTGCGCTTCATCAGATTTTGGAAAAGTGTATTGATGCATTCCAACACGAGTTGTTGCCGTCAATTCTGCCTTAATTTTATGATCTTCCAGAAAAACGCTGTAATAAGCTGGTTCTGCTTTTTCTGTAGAATGTGAAAATGCCGATCTGTAACCAGATAAAGGTTTTGAAGCAACACCTGGATTCAATTGCAGTTTTCCTGTAGTTGGCATAATTAAGAAATCGCCTAAATCAGAATGCCCAGTTCCGCTGAAATGGGTATGACTGAAACCAACAATTGTTTTGTCTTCGTATTGATATCCTGCGCAATATTTGTATACTTCGCCGTTATATTTACCATTTAATCCGTAAGCAATCGTGTCAGTTTCTGGACTTAATTGTACACTCCCAAACGGTACAGTTGCACCAGGATATGTATGTCCCATTTTTGCTGTCCCGATCATCGGATCAACATATTGGATTAGATTTTTAAGTTCATTATTTTTTTTCTGTGCATTTGTAGAAAGAGAAAAAGCAAGTAATAATGCTCCAGCTACAAAACGAAAAGGAGTTTTTTGCAACATATTAAGAAAGTCTTTTTTATAATTATTTTTAGTTTAGAAAATTACAATAAAATTATTTCAAAATTTTTAATTTAATCGATAATTACAAAATGTTAAAGATTTTTCTTTCATTTTATTTCTAAATATCTTTGAATAAATATTTTAAATTATGAATTTTAGAGTAAACCTAAACCCTGAAATATTTGATTTTCAAAATTTACACAACGAAAGGCAAATAATTGAAAAAAGTATCTTTGCTAAAGTAAAAGATTTTGATTTTATCAAAGAGCTAGCTGAATGGACAATTGAAATTAATATTCAACTAGGAAAAGGAAATTGGGCAGGAATTTATAAAAAGGGCTTTACAACACCATCAATGTTTCTTAGAAGTCATACTATATTTTTACCAATCCCATCTAACAAAGAAATTGAATGGGGAATTAATGAAAAGAAATATGTAAAACAGCCAACTAGAGACTCTAGTAAATTTAATATTTCCAATTTCAATTTTTCGCAATACAATAATATTAGTGATTATATTATCGAAGAATCATATATATTAATAAATGATCTCTTAAAATCAGGCATTAAATTAAAAAATATAAATATTAAAATTTAAAGTAATATTTAAAACTAAATTCGATTCTAATATCTTTGATGTACTAAAAGTATAACACCAAGCATGAAAAAGTATATTTTACTTCTATTTTTAATTTACTCATTATGTGGATTTTCTCAAAAAGTAGAAAGTTATAAATTAACTAAAGAACAAATCATTCAGAGAGAACTTAACGGAATCTCCGATTTTCCGATTTACAAAGCAATTGAATTTCAAGATAAAGGTGGTGTTTACGATTTGATTTTCACCGAAAATCAAAAAACAATTTCTAAAAAAGATACTTTAAATACCAAAATTCAGGCAATTTGCGTGATGAATGATCATGGCGGTTTTTTAGAAAAATGGAGAATTAATGATTTACTAGAAGATTATAATCCTAAAGAAACTACTATTTGGTTTTGGACAAAATATTGCAGCACGAAAGATTTAGACGGTGACGGCTACATTGATCCAATTATAGTTTATGGAACTCGAACAGAATATGACGAAATAAGACGTGTAAAAATTATAACTATTTATAAAAACAAAAAATATGCAATCCGCGCCGTTGAATGTGAATTAGACGATTGCAGAAGTTTTAAAAAGGACCAGAATTGGAATGCGCTTCCACAAAAAATCAAAACTTATATTGATCAATTGATTGTAAAACTTAGAAAAGAGCAGAATTTATTATTGAAAAACGGCTAAAATAATTGATAATTGTTAATTGTTAATTATCAATTGCTATTCGTTCATTTCATCATAACGCTCAGGCACTTGCGGATCGTAAAGTGGGCATTTGAATTCTTCCATGACATCAACTAATTTATTCATGGTTTTTCCTTCTGTTCCGTAGCAATCTATTTTTACGCTTTGTGGAGTTGTAATTACTTGAAAAGCGCCTTTTCCTTTTGGATTCTTCCAGCTGTTTTCATCGACTCTTTCCCAGTCAGAAAAAACAGAATTGATTCTATTTACGATTACTTCTATTTGAAGAACAGCCAGCCCTTCTACTTCTTCTTTTTCAAGTAACGCTTCATAAACTTCTTGATTGTTTAAGTAGATTTCGTCTAGATATTTCCAAAAAAGTAATTCGTACATAATGTAAAGTATTTAAAAACATAGAGATGCACAATTGCGCATCTCTAAATATAATAATTATTTTAAAAGTTACAAAACCTTTGAATCTTTGTAGCTAGATTAATAATTGAATGTTCCGTATTCGCTAGTAATAGTCAGTTTCTTTTCTTCTGAAGCTTCTACTCTACCTACGATTTGAGCATCAACATTGAATGATTTAGAAATTTCAATAATATCTTGCGCAATATTTTCAGGAACATAAAGTTCCATTCTGTGTCCACAGTTGAAAACTTGGTACATTTCTTTCCAATCTGTTTTTGATTGTTCTTGAATCAATTTGAACAAAGGCGGAACTGGAAATAAATTATCTTTTATAACGTGTAAATCTTTTACGAAATGTAAAATTTTGGTCTGCGCGCCTCCGCTGCAATGCACCATTCCGTGAATTTCTTCTGGAGTATATTTATCTAAAATTTTCTTGATAATTGGCGCGTAAGTTCTTGTTGGAGAAAGTACTAATTGTCCCGCATTGATTGGACTATTTTCAACTTCATCTGTCAAATTAACTTGTCCAGAATAAATTAATTCTTCTGGAACTGCTGCATCGTAACTTTCTGGATATTTTTTAGCCAAATACTTTCCGAAAACGTCGTGACGTGCAGAAGTAAGTCCGTTACTTCCCATTCCACCGTTATATCCTTTTTCGTAAGTCGCTTGTCCAAAAGAAGCCAAACCAACAATTACGTCACCCGCTTTGATGTTTGCATTATCTACAACATCAGAACGTTTCATGCGAGCCGTTACTGTAGAATCTACAATAATAGTACGAACAACATCTCCAACATCGGCAGTTTCTCCACCAGTTGAATGAATTGTTACACCAAATGATTTTAATTCGTTGATTAATTCTTCTGTTCCGTTGATAATTGCAGAAATTACATCAGCCGGAATTAAATTTTTATTTCTTCCAATAGTTGAAGAAAGCAAAATATTGTCTGTTGCACCAACACACAATAAATCATCAATATTCATGATTAATGCGTCTTGCGCGATTCCTTTCCAAACAGAAAGATCTCCAGTTTCTTTCCAATACATATAAGCCAAAGATGACTTTGTACCTGCTCCATCGGCGTGCATGATAAGGCAATGTTCGTTGTCCTGAGTTAAATAATCTGGAACAATTTTACAGAATGCCTGTGGAAATAAACCTTTGTCAATGTTTTTAATGGCGTTGTGTACGTCTTCTTTTGATGCCGAAACACCTCTTTGTGCGTACCTTTTGCTAGAATCTGAACTCATGAAAATTAGTTTGTGTTGATGTGCTGCAAAGATAATCCCTTTTTTTAATTCTTTAGCTTATTCGAATATTTGATTCATAAAAAAATCGGCAGATTGGAATATCGCCGATTTTTCACAGATTAAATTATGTTGGTTATTGTGGTATTTTCTATTTATCGATTTAATTTCTTGATTAAAATTAGAAAACTTCCTCAAAGTCAAGCAAGCTATAAGTAAATATTTTTGCGAAAAATAACTTTTTCTCGACGAACTGTCAATTCTTTCGATTAATTACAGTTGTTCTTAAATGATTTTACAGGAATAAAACTACTTATTTAGATTCTTCTAAGCTTTATTTCATAAAAAAACCTGCCTAAATAGACAGGTTTTTCAGAAAATCATATTCAATTATTTAGTAAATAACAGTTCTCTGTACTTAGTTAAAGTCCAACTTTCGTCATCAACCAATAATTCTAATTTATCGCAATGATTACGAATGTCTTCAAAATATGGTTTTACTTTATTGCAATACGCTTCTGCCATTTTTTGAGCATCAGTCAATTGATTTGCTTTTTTTCTTTCGTTTGTCATCGCTAATACTTTCGTATTAATTCCTTCAATGTGTCCCGAAATTTCTTTTATTAAAGCAATCTGTTCTTTTGCAATCGTTTCAAATTCCTTTCCGAAGATTTCTTTTAATCCTTTTACATTTTCAATTAAAGTATTTTGGTAACGAATCGCAGTCGGAATAACATGATTTCTTGCAATATCTCCTAAAACCCTTCCTTCAATCTGGATTTTTTTAGTGTATTCTTCCAATTCGATTTCATAACGCGCTTCTGCTTCAACATGATTAAAAATACCCAATTGCTCAAATAAGTCTAATGCTTGTTTCGAAACTTTAGCTTTTATGGCTTCTGGAGTAGTTTTAAAATTACTTAAACCTCTTTTTGCAGCTTCTTTTTCCCATGCATCGCTATAACCGTCACCTTCAAAAAGAATTTTTTTAGATTGTTTGATGTATTCTCTTAAAACATTGAAAATAGCATCATCTTTTTTCATGTCTTTATTCTCAATCAGATTCTCAACTTCATTTTTAAAGTCGATTAACTGTTTTGCCACAATTGCATTAAGCGTAGTCATTGCATTTGAACAGTTTGAATTTGAACCAACAGCTCTAAACTCAAATTTATTTCCTGTAAAAGCAAATGGAGAAGTTCTGTTTCTGTCTGTATTATCTAATAATACGTCTGGAATTTTTCCGACAACGTTCAATTTCAAATCTGTTTTTTCTTCTGGCGAAAGTTTTCCAGTTGTAACACTTTCTAACTCCGATAAAACTTTTGACAATTGTGCTCCGATAAAAACAGATATAATTGCTGGAGGCGCTTCATTTGCACCTAATCTATGATCGTTACTTGCCGTTGCAATTGAAGCTCTTAATAAAGTTTCGTTATCATTTACCGCTTTAATCGTATTAATAAAGAAAGTCAAAAACTGTAAATTACTCATTGGAGTTTTACTCGGACTTAATAAATTAACGCCAGTATCTGTTGCCAAAGACCAGTTATTGTGTTTTCCAGAACCGTTTACACCTTTAAATGGTTTTTCGTGAAATAACACTTTAAAATCATGACGCTCAGCAACTCTCTGCATTACATCCATTAATAAGGAGTTATGATCTACAGCTAAATTTGTTTCTTCAAAAATCGGAGCCAACTCAAACTGATTTGGCGCAACTTCATTATGACGCGTTTTTACCGGAATTCCCAACAACATACATTCCTGCTCTAAATCTCTCATATAAGTAAGAGCGCGAGTCGGGATAGATCCGAAATAATGATCATCTAATTGCTGACCTTTTGCAGAAGTATGTCCTAATAAAGTTCTTCCTGTCATCATTAAGTCTGGACGAGAATTTGCTAAAGCTTTATCGATCAAGAAATATTCTTGTTCCCAACCTAAAGTAGCTGTTACCTTTTTTACGTTTTTGTCAAAATATTTACAAACTTCTGTCGCCGCTTCGTCAATTGCAGATAATGCTCTTAATAAAGGTATCTTATTATCTAAAGCTTCACCCGTGTAAGCGATAAAAACTGTCGGAATACATAAAGTTGTACCATATATAAAGGCTGGCGAAGTCGGATCCCAAGCTGTATAACCTCTTGCTTCAAATGTATTTCTAATTCCACCGTTAGGAAAACTTGACGCATCTGGTTCTTGCTGAACTAATTGTGCGCCGCCGAATTTTTCTACAGGATCACTTCCATCATAAGAAGTATCAAAAAAAGCATCGTGCTTTTCTGCTGTAGTTCCTGTAAGCGGTTGAAACCAGTGTGTATAATGTGTAACTCCTTTTGCAAGAGCCCATTCTTTCATTCCCATGGCGATATAATCTGCCAGTTTCCTGTCAATTTTTGTTCCGTGCTGAATAGCATCTCTTACTCCTTTTAAAGCATCCGAAGTTAAATATTGCTTCATTGCTTTTTCATTAAACACATTTGAACCAAAAAGATTCGATTTTCTATCAATTTCTTCAAAGTGAACCGGCTTTCTGTTAGAAGCTTCTTGTAAAGCTTGGAAACGTAATGTTGACATTGGTTATATATTTTAAATTCGTAATAATTTTCACTAAAAAAATGAGGAACAAATATAAACAATAAATAAGCCTGTTTGGAATATAAATTTTAGATTTTTGAACTATAATTTTTCAACATAAAGTGCTTTTTTCGAAGAATAATGAATTCAAAGCAAAGAAATATAACAAAACTGTGCGGTAATATTGATTAAATAAACATTTTTTCATAATTCCTTAACTCAGAAACTCAAAAAAGTACCGTAATTATTACGAATTTATTTTTTTAAACCAACTAAAATTGCTTTTTTTAAAATATACCCCTATCAAAATTGCGCTTATCCAAAAAATTATACTTCGATAAACAAAATAGCCCCCTAATTTTTAGGACTAAAAAAATAAATCTATATTTGACCCAACGAAAAAAAACAAAAAAATTAATTTATATTATTATGGCTAAAATTAAGTTAGAGTACATTTGGTTAGATGGATATGAACCAACTCAAAATCTTAGAAGTAAAACTAAAGTTGAAGAGCATGAAAACTTCAAAGGAACATTAGAAGAACTTGGAAACTGGTCATTTGATGGTTCGTCAACTAAACAAGCTGAAGGTGGTTCTTCTGACTGTCTTTTAGTTCCTGTTGCAATTTATCCAGATCCAACTCGTATTAATGGATACTTAGTAATGTCTGAAGTTATGTATGCTGACGGAACTCCACACCCTTCTAACGGAAGAGCTACAATTGATGATGATAATGATGATTTTTGGTTTGGTTTCGAACAAGAGTATTTCATCATGGATACTAAAACTCAACTTCCACTTGGTTTCCCAGTTGGAGGATACCCTGCTCCACAAGGGATGTACTACTGTTCAGTTGGTGGAAAAAATACACACGGTAGAAAATTAGTTGAAGAGCATGCTGATTTATGTATCGCTGCTGGAATCAACTTTGAAGGAATCAACCAAGAGGTTGCTTGCGGACAATGGGAATTCCAATTATTCGCTAAAGGTGCTAAAAAAGCTGGAGATGAAATCTGGGTTGCTCGTTACCTATTAGACCGTTTGACTGAGAAATATGGTTACTATATTGAATATCACCCAAAACCTCTAGGAGATACAGACTGGAATGGTTCTGGAATGCACGCTAACTTCTCTAACGAAGTATTAAGAACATGTGGAGACCAAGCAACTTACGAAAGAATTTGCGAAGCTTTCCGTCCTGTTACTGCTGAGCACATTGCTGTTTACGGAGCTTACAACGACCAACGTTTAACTGGTAAACACGAAACTGCTTCTATCCACGATTTCTCTTATGGAGTTTCAGACAGAGGATGTTCTATCAGAATTCCTTTAATGACTGTTCAAAAAGGATGGAAAGGTTGGTTGGAAGACAGAAGACCGGCTTCAAACGGAGACCCTTACAAAATTGCTGCTAGAATTATCAAAACTGTTAAATCAGCGCTATAATTTAAGCTTACAATATATTTTAAAAATGCCAACATTTATTTGTTGGCATTTTTTTTTGCTTATCAATTTCTTCCAACTTTGTCAAAGTTTAAAACTTTGACAAAGTTCCCATCCGTACAATAAAAAGAACTGCACTTTTCTATTCAAAAACAAGTTTTTACACTTGAAAAACCTTATAACTATATAACAAACAACATTTTACATTTAACAAATATTACTTAATTTAAAGCTAAATTTAATTTTTAAGTTAAGCTTCAAAACTTATCTTTGTATATCATTTAAAAAATTCATTATGATAGTCTGGACTCTCTTTTTACTTGCTGTAATTTTCATTCTTGCTTTAGATCTTGGTGTCTTTAACAAAACACCACACATTATTAGCACAAAAGAAGCCAGCAAATGGACTTTAATCTGGGTAACTTTATCGTTTCTTTTTTCTGGTGTAATCTACTGGTTATACACCACCGATTATATAGAAAATCCTGACGGTTTAAAGCCTGCCGTCGCTTCAATGAAGTTTATTACAGGTTACTTAATCGAATTATCTTTAAGCGTAGACAATATATTTGTAATCGCTATTATTTTTGCTTCATTTAAAATTCCGCAAAAATACCAGCACCGTGTTTTGTTCTGGGGAATTCTTGGCGCGATTGTTTTCCGTGGTTTAATGATTTTCTTTGGGGTAATGCTAATCAACAAGTTCGCTTGGACAACTTACATATTTGGATTATTCCTTCTTTTCACCGCAGCAAAAATGTTGTTTTCTGGCGAAGATGAAGATTTTCACCCGAAAGATTCTTTCGTATACAAAACATTAGGAAAAGTTATTCCGATAACTTCAGAAATGGATGAAGAGAAATTTTTCATTTCAACAAAAACTGCAAAAAAAGCAGCAACGCCATTATTTGTAGCTTTAATAGTTATCGAAGTTATGGATGTTTTATTTGCGGTAGATAGTGTTCCCGCAATTCTTGCTATTACCAAAGATCCGTTTTTGGTATTCAGTTCTAATATTTTTGCGATTCTAGGATTACGTTCTATGTATTTCTTCTTAGCAAATATGCTGGCAAAATTCAGTTATTTAGAATACAGCTTGGTTGCTATTTTAGCTTTCGTTGGATTAAAAATGCTACTGCACGATTGGATTCATGTACCAGAATGGGCTTCTTTAGGATTTATTGCTTTATCTCTATTAGTTGGAATTTTGGTTTCATTAAAATTTGGAGAAGAAAAAGTACTTTCTGATTCTGATAGAGAAGAATAATTCTCTCAAACATACGATCATAAAAAAAGGAAATCTTTCGATTTCCTTTTTTTTTATTCAATAATCTGAAAATTAAAATTTGATATTTTTTATCTGGCTTTCATTTAATTTAGCAGCTTTCATCACTTCTAAATAATTATTCTTATTTACTGTAGAAGCTAAATAAGAAGGAATGATAACAATTCTGAAAGTTTGATTATTAATATAATTTGGTGTGTTTAGCAAATTATAAGTCCCTCTAGCCGAAATAACAAAATCAACTTTACTAAAATCGAAATCGTAATCCAACTCATTACCATTATCTAAATAAATAGTCCTTGGAATTAATTGCCAAATAGGTGTATTTGAATTAACCGTTCCTGTTAATCGATAAACTAAAATTGTTTCATCGTCATATAAATTGCCTCCAATTTCAAATTGAAAAGTACTTTCTAAAGTATAGAGATTATCAGCAACTTTAGCCAAATTAACGTTTTTAATTTCAAATGCCTCAGGAATAGTATCATTATCAATTTCATTATCATCATTCGAGCAACTCGAAAACGCCATTAGTCCAACAACAGCGAATAGTGTAAGTATCTTTTTCATAATTTTTTATTTTTTAAGGATTATACTATAAAGATATTCCAAAAATCAAACCAAAAAAAGCGATTCGGTTTATTTTATGTAAAAAAAGACTTTATTTTTTCGCAGTCAGCTGATTTTTAAGGAGTATTTTATTGAAAAACAAAACATGATATGGAAGAGAATTTTCCCAATAATCCCAAGTATGCGCTCCTGGACGTTCTATATAATCGTGATCTACTTTATTATAAACTAATCTTCTATGCAATTCTCTATTGGGTTCAATTAAAAAATCGTCAACACCGCAATCTATAATTAACGGAAGTTTATTTGTTTTTAATTTATCCGCCATTCTTAAAACAGAATTTTGCTCGTATAAATCTGTATTACCACTTTTATCGCCAAAAACCGGTTGCATCAATTTTACAATTTGAGCAGAAGAATCTCTATTGAGCATCGTACTCATATCTACCGCACCGCTCATACTTCCTGCTGCACAAAATAAATCTGGATGTCTTGCCGATAAATACAATGCGCCATGCCCGCCCATAGATAGTCCGGTAATTACTCTTCCGTTTCTATTAGCAATGGTTTTATATGTTTTATCTACTTTCTGAATCACTTCTTGAGTAATAAAAGTCTCAAACTGACTTTCTTTATTTACAGGACTATCAATATAAAAACTGAAAGTCTCACCTTCTGGCATCACAATAATCATATTGTATTGATCTGCAAGATTATGAACCAGTTTTTTGTTTGGAGTATTTTTAAGCCAATCGCTAAAATGTCCGTAAGCACCGTGCAATAAATACATAACCGGAAAAGTGGTTTTGCTTTTAGAATAAGAATTTGGCAAAACTACCGCAGCTTTGTAGGTTTTACCCATAGCGGCGCTGGCAACTTGTAAAGTGTCTACTTTTGCGGCATATGTCATGGTGGTAAGACAAAGCAAAAAGGCAGACAGCAGCATTTTAATTTTTTTCATTTTATGTTTTTTTCTGATTAGGGAATGTAAATATAACTTTTTTCAGAATAGAACATATGAAAAATCCGACCTTGTTGAACTAAAAAAGATAGCCACGAATTCACGAATTGCATTAAATAAAAATTCGTGAATTCGTGGCTTAAAAAATTCTAATCTTAAAAATTAGCTGATTATAATCTTATGCTCGTGACGGTATTGCGAAGCGCTTTTACCTGTATACTGTTTAAATGATTTACTGAAATGGCTAAAATTATTAAAACCACTTTCGTAACAAACTTCGTTAATACTTATTGGCTGCTCTGCTAAAAGCTTAGAAGCATGCACCAATCTGTATTCATTTACAAATTCTGTAAATGTTTTATTAGAAATCTTTTTAAAATAACGGCAAAACGAAGGCGTAGTCATACTTACTAAGCTTGAAACCTCATCTATCGAAATAGATTCCTGAAAATGATCTTTCACAAAATTGAAAACCACATTCATACGGTCATTATCTTGAGTTTGCAATTCTAATGAAAATCCGTCTGCATTTAATATCGTAGATTCCGTCGAAGAATCTAATTCATCCAGAATTCCTAAAAGAGTAAGCAATCTTTGAAATGGCGGTTCATTTTCCATCATTTCAATTTTCTTTCCTATTCTTTTTTTTGTTTCACCACCAAAAGCGATTCCGCCTTTAGCTTGTTTCAAAATATTCTGAACTTTTTTCATTTCAGGAGCGATAAAAAAATCGTTTCCTAAAAATTCAGGTTTTATATGAATAACAGTTTCTGTTGTATTTCCTGTTTGTTCATTTGTAAATCCGCAATGAGGCAAATTAGCTCCTATTAAAAGTAAACTACCATTGGTATAATAAGAAACATGGCTTCCTATTTGTCTCTTCCCCGCCCCGCCATTAATATAAACCAACTCAATCTCTGGATGATAATGCCATAAATGAGCTTTGCTATTGGTCTTTTCGGCGTGTTTGGCGTAAGTAAAAGAACTTCCGTATGAGTTAGTTATCACTTCAAGAGCTGGGGCAATAGTCTTCATGATAATTTCTTTAAAAAATAATAGCAAATTTAACAAAAACACCTAAAATAATTTAAATTTTAACCTATAACGGTTTCGTAAATGAGGATTTTGCATAAAAATCAAGCATTTTACACTGATGATTTTACATCAAAATGGACTTTTTTTTAGGGTCTCGTTTTTTTCTCCGTATTTTTTTTTAAATATCACAATTTGACGTGTGATTTTATGCCAATATGGTATTTTTTGTAAGAAAGAAGGAAATTTTAAGAAGAATCAAATTTTTAATAAACTTTGAAAAATAACAACCAAATTAACAGAAACATAACATTAAACGCAAATTTTAACCTATAACGGTTTCGTAAATGAGAATATAGCATATAAATTGGAAAATATAGTTGTTAAAATAACACACATGCTGCTATAACTTTGCCTCAGAGAAATGAACTAAAAAAATTAATACTACAGAATATGAAAAAGATTATGAAATTAAGTTTAGTATGTGCAGTACTTTTAACTGGAATGAGTACTTATGCAATTGATGGAAATGAAGCATTAAATCTTCATGTATTAAAAGGAAATGGCAAGGTTATTGCATTTGGAATTAATCAACTTCAAAAAGCTACTATTAGCATTTATGATACAAATGGTAATGTACTATATACTGAATATGCTTCTGGTAAAGACGGAATTTTAAGAACTTTCAGTTTAGAAGAATTTCCACAAGGAAAATATATCTTAGAAGTTGCTGATAGCTACAAAAAAGTAAAATACGATATCACAGTAGATTCTAAAAACTCAGTTTTGTCTTCAAAAGGAGTTTCTTCAGTTTACTAAGAAAATATTAAAGTTAAGTGTTACTTCACGGCACTTAAAATTTTATACTCTAATAAAGTATAAAAAGTGAGGTTAGATAGTTAGTAAGTTAAAAACTTTCAAAAGTTTTAAAAACAGCTCTTTGTGGTTACTGAGCTGTTTTTTTTTGCTTCTTATTTAACCGCAAAGGCGCTAAGGTTTACGCAGAGTTCGCAAAGTTTTATTTTAAAGCTTTGCGAACTTTGCATTTTTATAAACCTCAATTATCAAAATTCCTAGCTTGCTTTGCGTAAATCTTGGTGTTCTTACGGTTTAATAACATAATCCAAGTAAAAATTTAGAACCTCAGCATCTCAGTATCTTAGAACCTTCTATATTCTTACATTTATTAAACAAACCTTTAATTCATTGCAAAGTTAAAATCAAGAAAAACATTGAAAAATAATAACCAAATCAACAAAAACGATAAAAATAAACTCAAATTTTAACATATAACGGTTTCGTAAATGAAAATATAGCATATAAATAGGAAAATATAGTTGCGCTTTTATACTTACATCCGAAGTAATTTAGCATCAGAGAATTAGAACTATTAATTTAAAAATTAAGTCCCATGAAAAAGATTGCAAAAATTAGTTTAGTAGCAGCGTTGCTTTTCACTGGAATTAGCACTTACGCAATTGATGGAACGTCGGAGTTTAATCTTCACGTATTAAAAGCTAATGGTAAATTGATCACGTTCGGTCTTAACCAAACACAAAAAGCCAACTTAGCAATATATGACAAAGAAGGAACTTTAATTTATTCTGAAACTGCTTCTGGCAAAGATGGAATTTTAAGAACTTTCAGTTTAGAAGAATTTCCAGAAGGAACTTACTTCTTAGAAGTTGAAGACAATACAAAAAAAGCAAAATACGAAATCACTGTAACTGACGAAGCAACTGTTTTATCTAAAAATGCTGTTGCATCTGTTTACAAATCAGGTTTTGCTAAAAATACTAGCGTGGCAACACGCTAAAAGATTTTTATACTCTCATACAGTATAAAAAGTGAGGTTAGATAGTTAGTAAAGTTTAAAAACTTTCAAAAGTTTTAAAAACAGCTCTTTGTGGTTACTGAGCTGTTTTTTTTTTGCTTTTTTTTAACCGCAAAGGCGCAAAGGTTTACGCAAAGTTCGCAAAGTTTTTTTTAGATAAAGCTTTGCGAACTTTTGCGTTTTTATAAATCAAACATAATAAAAAAACTTTGTGCTCTTTGCGGTTAAACTCATGCCACGATATGTAAATAAATTCTTAATCGAGTGTAAAGTTAAAACCAAGCAAAACATTAAAAAATAATAACCTAATTAACAAAAACATTAAATATAATTCAAGTTTTAACCTATAACGGTTTCGTAAATGAGAATATAGCATAGAAATAGGAAAACACAGTTGCGCTTTTTCTTGATATTCATAACTAATTTAGCATCAGAGAATTAGAACTAATAATTTAAAAATTAAGTCCATGAAAAAGATTGCAAAAATGAGTTTAGTAGCAGCGTTGCTTTTCACAGGAATAAGCACTTACGCAATTGACGGAACGTCGGAGTTTAATCTTCACGTTATGAAAGCTAATGGAAAACTGATCACTTTCGCTCTTAACAAAGTACAGAAAGCCAACTTAGCAATTTATGACAAAGACGGAACGCTAATTTATTCTGAAAATGCTTCTGGCAAAGAAGGAATTTTGAGAACTTTCAGTTTAGAAGAATTTCCAGAAGGAACTTACTTCTTAGAAGTTGAAGACAATGTAAAAAGAGTAAAATATGAAATTAAAATAACTGAAGATTCATCTGTTTTATCTAGAAATGCAGTTTCTTCAGTTTATAAATCTGGTTTTGCTAAAAATACAAATGTCGCAGCTCGTTAAGATTTTATACTAATGGTATAAAATGAGGTTAGAAAAAATTAAAAAGTAAACTTTTAATGTCAAAAGAACAGCTCTTTGTTGGTTAACGAGCTGTTTTTTTGTGTTTAAAATTAAAGGTGATTTTTACACTAAATCGGTTTCTGAAAAAATATTCTTATTAATTCAACTATCTGATTTTTAAGCCGTAAAAAAAATAGAAAAAATTTAAAAAAAAATAAATCCGCAATCCCAGTATTTACGTACATAGTTCAAACAAAGAATAGAAATAGTTTTAATTCAGCAACTTAAGTGTTTAAAAATGCTATTTTTTTGCTAAAAATTAAATTTCTATTTGTAGTTTTACGCGTTCCACATTTAGTAATTAACAATTAAAAAAAACATGACAAAATTTACCAAAGCTGGTTTAGTTGCTGCCTTTTTTTTAGCGACTGTGTTTACCTATGCCATTGATGGAAAAGGTGACTATATTTTAAACATTAAAACAGGAAACGGAAAAGTAGTTAGCTTTACTTTAGACACTGTTGAGAGTTCATCTTTCTCTATTTATGATGAGAACCACAACTTACTTTATGCGGGAGACGCTTTAGCAGATAAGTTAGAGGTTTCAAAAACAATTAGTTTAGAAAACTTTCCTGCTGGAACTTATGTTCTAGAATTGAAAGCAAACGACAAAGTTGCGAAACACGAAATTAAAGTTGCTGCTAAAAAGGTGAAAAATGTGAAATTAGACAATTCTGCTAATCATAGCCCAGGATTCCGTCGTTAATCACTTTTTTTGCCCCAAAAAATTAGAAAAGCAGCTCGTACCAGAAGCTGCTTTTTTTTTATCATTATAATTTTACCACAATATTGTCATTTCGACGTAAGGAGAAATCTTCGCAAGAAACTCTACAAAGATTGGATTTTTGTTGTGGAGAACATAACCCGTGGTTTCAACCACGGGAACGTAATATTGTCTCACTCGTATCTTGTACCCGTAGCTAAAAAATTATTTTTTCTTTTTGACTGCTCCAGATTCCTGCTGGTTTGCTTTGATTTTTTCTTTTACAGATTTTGATATTCCGTCAATCGTGAAACTTGCAGGTTCTTGACTTGGCGGATAAGCAATGAATGTTTCTAAGAATACGGCTGATTTTTGAATTCCTTGTGCCAAGATAAAGTCATTTTTCAATCTCCAGTCATTGTATTGGTCTGTATCGTCAGCTCTTTCATAAGGGTCTTGGCGTAAGTTGAACAATTTAGGAAGACGAAGTTTAACCAGCGGGTCTTGCCAAATGTCTAAGTTACCTCTAGCTCTTTGTTCTTCAAACACCACTTTCCAGTCGTCAAATCTAATACCTACAAGATCTGCATCATCATCAAAATAAAAGAATTCATTTCTTGCTGATTTCTTGTCTTGAACTGTACCTGTCAGATAAGGCAATTGGTTGAAACCATCCAAATGCACTTTGAAAGTGTTACCTTGCGATTGATAACCACCTTTTAACAACTCTTCTGTAATATTTGTATTACCCGCAGCCGCAAGCAATGTTGGAAACCAATCAAGACCAGAAACAATACCGTTGAGGATTTGTCCACTCGGGATATGTCCAGGCCAGCGAATGAAAGCTGGTGCACGGAATGCACCTTCCCAGTTTGAGTCTTTTTCGCTACGAAATGGAGTAATTGAGGCATCGGGCCAGCTAAACATATTTGGTCCATTATCTGTAGCGTATACCACTATAGTGTTGTTGGCAATACCTAGTTCATCCAATGCTTTTAAAATTTTACCTATGTCGCCGTCATGCTCCAACATACCGTCAGCATACTCGTTGTCAGGCATACCGCTTTGTCCGCGCATTGATTCACGCACGTGTGTAAATAAGTGCATTCGAGTAGCATTCATCCATACAAAAAATGGTTTCCCGTCTTTATTTTGTCTTTTTATAAAATCGATTGCTTTATCAAAAGTTTCATCATCAATAGTTTCCATTCTCTTTTTAGTCAACGGCCCCATATCTTCGATGGTTTGTTTACCTACTCTACCAAAACGCGGATCAACCGTAGGATCATCTTTGTCAGATGCCTTACAGTTCATAATACCGCGAGGGGTGGCTGTTTTTAAGAATTGAGGGTCTTTAGGCCAGTTTGCTCTTTCGGGCTCTTCCTCCGCATTCAAATGATAAAGATTTCCGTAAAACTCGTCAAATCCGTGTACAGTTGGTAGATATTTGTTCAAATCCCCTAAGTGATTTTTACCAAATTGGGCTGTTGCATAACCTAATGGTTTAAGAGCTTGCGCAATAGTGATGTCACGTGCTTGTAAACCAATATCAATTCCGGGAAGTCCTACTTTTGACAGACCTGTGCGGTAGCAACTTTGTCCAGTGATAAACGTTGAGCGTCCTGCCGTACAACTATTTTCAGCATAATAATCAGTAAACATAGCTCCCTCTTTGGCCAAACGGTCGATGTTAGGGGTTTGGTAACCCACTACGCCTTTTCCGTAGGCACTGATATTAGAAATACCAATATCGTCTCCAAAGATTACCAAAATGTTAGGCTTATTCTTCTCCTGAGCCATGGCGTTAGGCGAATTAATTATCCCTGTTACCAATACAGCGCCAATGGTCGTCCATTTGCAACACTTTTTTAATTTGTCTTTTAAATCCATTTGCCTTACTTTATAGTTAATACTGTACTTATTTTAAAAAATCTTAAAAATTTAGATTATAATTTTATAGCATACTATTTTTAGCCAGACTAAAGTTAATTAATTGTTTATTATATTAGTAAATTTTAACACGCATTCGGTTACTTTTTTATCATTATTCATCACTTTTTCAATAAGTTAAACAAATTCTACTACAAAATTGTAAAACAAACATCCATTTTTTAAGCATAAATCTATTTTGTGTTTTTCAGCAAGACACCAATAAATTATTATTAAAAATTCCTACATAAACAAAAAAAACCTCTCATTTCTGAGAGGTTTTCTATTATATAAAATTTACTATTTTTCTTTTAGTAATTTTTCTAAATATTCAATTTTGTCTTTTTCCGCCTGAAGCAAACGTTCATAAAGCTTTTTATTTTCTTCTACCGTTTCCATTAATTTATCTAACGGATTGAAAGTGCAATTATTAAGTCCGAAATAATTATTAGGACTTTCATTAAAAGTATTGAAATAATTGATTGCTGCTTCGTCTGAAAAATTCTTAATTGCTTCAACCGATACACCAAGCGCTTTTGCAACCTCAACAAGTTTTTCGTCATCAATGGTTTCGCTATTTTCCATAGCCGAAATTGCCTGCTGATTTGTTCCTAAAGCCTGTGCCAAAGCTTCCTGTTTCATATCACGAAGTTCACGAATACGGCTTATTTTTCGCCCTATATGATTTGGTTTGTTAGTGTGCTCATAATTCAAAGATAATAATAAAGTCTCAAAATAGGTAAAATGTAAAAAACAGATTTTACGTCGTGCGATACGACAAAAAATGATTTGGTACAGAAAAATCTATTTCTTCCTTCGCCGAATCAAACAAAAGTACAATTTTTCTTATAATAATTTTATAAAAGTCAAATTGTAAATCATTTAAAAATACACGCCTTATGGAAACGAACCAAACAGAAAAGCTACAAAAACTGCAAAAATTAACCGCTCAGTATTTTACAACACTAAAACCAACCAATGAAGCCAATTCGTATACCGCACAATTTAAAGTTGTCAATTATTTAGAACTCGGCTGCCTCATTACCGATTTACTGAAATTATGCATTCTAGCGCTTGATAATGACATGCATAATTTTTCTAAAAAAGATAAAAGTGCAACTATTAATGTGAGTCTGATTTTGGAAACCATTCTGCATTTGTTTCCTATGGATGAAATGGAGTTTTTGGGGTTTGTTGGGGAGGTTGTTGTTGAATGATTTCTATTTGGAGATGCAATGGGCAAAGTTCTAATGCTAAGAAATCTCGCAAAGGCGTAAAGACGCAAAGTTTTTGCACAATCTTGTCATTTCGACGAAGGAGAAATCACACTCGGGAATCGACAAAGCAGATCGCCACTCTTTGTAGAATAACTAGTGTGATTTCTCCTTCGTCGAAATGACAAATTAGAAAAAAAGATAATTTTTTGGTTCACAAGCGGTACGCTAGCGCAAACATTGGATTAAATTAATCTCCCAGCAATTCACGATATTTAATCTCAATTTGTATTTTAATCGGTTCAATTAATTCAGGAATTTTTTTATAAGCAGTTGCAGCCGACATAAAAACTTCTCTATTAACAGAAACACCTTCTCTATTTAGAAACTCATTTTGGAAATATTGATTATAAATATCTCGTGATGTCATAAAGTAGCTATCAAGCAACTCTTCAATATCTTTACTAAAAAAGATTTTATTGTGGTTAAAATATTCTAAAAAACTATTATGCGCTGATGTATATTGCTCATTTAAAGAGTCATTATATTCTTGCGGAGTTTTATCCAAGGGAACTATTTTAAGTGGATTTATATATACGCCTAGTTGTATTAATGTTTTGTTCAAATACTTATATGATTCCTGCAAAACTTCAAATCTCTTTTCATGAAGTTTTGTAAACTTAAAATTTTCTTTGGATTTTAAATGATTAAGTTCAGTCTGAAATTGAGAAATTTCTTTGGAGTATTCTTTTTTAACTTCTTCAATTTCTTTTGCACTTTCTTTTTTAATTTGTTCGAGCTTACTGTCAAATGTACTTTTGACACTTGCCTTAACTTTTTCAGTTAAATACATAGTAAACAATGCAGGTACTCCTACAAATCCAAGTATTTGGAAAAGATAATCTTGATAGTCCATTAGTAATTTATTTAAGCTTTTTATTCCCCTAAAAGTTCTCGAAATTTATTTTTTATTTCAAACTGAATTGGCTCTATTAATTCTCTAACTTTTTCATATGCAGTTCCATCCGAAATATAGACTTTAGTATTATAAAACATCCCTTCTCTACCTAGATACTCTTTTTTAAAATGTTGGTTAGAAATTTCTAATGAAGAAGCCTAATATTTTTCTAACAATTCTTCTATTTCATCATTGAAATAAATTTTATTGAAACTATAATACTCGTGAAATTTATTATGAGCATCATGATAATCACAAGATTGTTTATGATTAATTTCTTCAGCCGTTTCATCATTAAGACCACTTTTTACTGGAGCTACATAAAGTCTTAGCTTAATCAAAACATCTGTCAAATATTTATAAGTTTCTGCCATCACTTCAAATCGTTTTTCATGAAGTTTAGTAAACTTAAAACTTTCTTTAGACTTCAAATAATTAAGTTCCGATTGGAATTGAGAAAGTTCTTTTGAATGTTCTTTTTTTATTTCTTCAAGTTGTTTATTAAAAGTGTTTTGAACACTTCCTTTTACTCTTTCATTCAACCAAAGTGTAATTAAAGTTGGAACTAGACCAGAAACAAATACTATTAGAATATCCATCCTTTTTTGAGTTAAATATAGTATTTTTCTTTAAATCATAAATAACTTAAATTTTATCCTTGTAAAACAAAAAAACCTCCCATTCACATGAGAGGTTTTTCCATAAATCTATAAAATAAAATCCTACATATTCCTTCTATACTGCCCACCAACCTCAAACAACGCCGAAGTAATCTGACCCAAAGAACAAACCTTTGTAGCTTCCATTAAATGGTCGAATAAGTTTTCGTTTTTAATAGCGGCTTGCTGTAACGTATTTAAATGTTCGTTTACTTTTGCTTCGTGGAAATTATGCAGGTTATCCAACATCGTAATTTGATATTGTTTTTCTTCTTCAGTTGCACGAATAACCTCAGCCGGAATTACCGTTGGAGAACCTTTTGAACTCAGGAACGTATTTACACCCACAATTGGGAAATCGCCATTGTGTTTCAAAGTTTCGTAATACAAACTCTCTTCCTGAATCTTAGATCTTTGGTACATGGTTTCCATTGCGCCTAGAACTCCACCTCTTTCTGTAATTCTGTCGAATTCTTGTAAAACTGCAGCTTCCACTAAATCGGTTAATTCTTCGATGATAAACGAACCTTGAATTGGGTTTTCGTTTTTCGCTAAGCCTAACTCTTTATTAATAATCAGCTGAATTGCCATTGCACGACGTACAGATTCTTCTGTTGGGGTTGTAATCGCTTCGTCGTAAGCATTCGTATGCAATGAATTACAGTTGTCGTAAATCGCATATAAAGCCTGTAAAGTCGTTCTAATATCGTTAAAATCAATTTCCTGCGCGTGTAACGAACGTCCTGAAGTCTGAATATGATATTTCAGCATTTGTGCTCTTTCGTTGGCTCCGTATTTGTTTTTCATGGCTTTTGCCCAAATTTTACGCGCCACACGACCAATTACTGAATATTCTGGATCTACTCCGTTTGAGAAAAAGAACGATAAATTTGGTCCAAAATCGTTGATGTTCATGCCGCGGCTCAAATAATATTCCACGTAAGTGAAACCATTCGAAAGCGTAAAAGCCAACTGCGTAATTGGGTTTGCTCCCGCCTCGGCAATATGATATCCTGAAATCGAAACCGAATAGAAGTTACGAACGTTTTTAGTAATAAAATATTCCTGAACATCACCCATTAAACGCAAAGCAAATTCGGTTGAGAAAATACAAGTGTTTTGCGCCTGATCTTCTTTTAAAATATCGGCCTGAACCGTTCCACGAACTTGTGATAATGTTTTTACTTTTATTTCATTATAAACTTCCAAAGGTAAAACCTGATCTCCTGTAACGCCCAAAAGCATTAATCCTAAACCGTTGTTTCCAGCAGGAAGTTCACCTTGGTATTTCGGTCTTTCGATTCCTTTTTCTTTGTATAATTTGTTGATTTTTGCCTCAACTTCTTTTTCTAAATCATTCGCTTTAATGTAAATCTCACATTGCTGATCGATTGCGGCATTCATAAAGAAACCTAACAACATTGGCGCAGGTCCATTAATTGTCATACTTACCGAAGTTAAAGCATGAACCAAATCGAAACCTGAATACAGTTTTTTAGCATCGTCTAAACAGCAGATTGAAACTCCTGCATTTCCAATTTTTCCGTAAATATCCGGGCGCAAATCTGGATCGTTTCCATATAAAGTTACACTGTCAAAAGCTGTCGAAAGACGTTTTGCCGGCATTCCTGCACTTACGTAATGAAAACGTTTGTTGGTTCTTTCTGGTCCGCCCTCGCCCGCAAACATTCTCGACGGATCTTCGCCTTCACGTTTAAACGGATATAATCCCGAAGCAAACGGAAATTCTCCAGGAACATTTTCCTGTAAATTCCAACGCAAGATATCGCCCCAACCTTCATATTTAGGCAAAGCAATTTTCGGAATCTGTAAATGCGATAAACTTTCAGAATGTGTTGCAATCTTAATTTCTTTATCACGAACTTTAAACGAATAAACTGGATTTTTGTATTTCGCTACTTTATCATCCCAGTTCAGGATAATTTCCCAATTGTACGGATCTAAATCCATTTTTACTTTATCAAACTGATTCAGTAAAAGATTTAAAAAGATTCTATTTTCGTCGTGTTCTTGAATTCCGCTTGGCAAAACTGTAGCATCGTCAATTCCAGCTTTATTAATTTGCGGAACTTTCCCAGAAACCGATTCTATTGTTTTGAAAATTCCGTATAATTTCTGCGCTACTTTTTGCTGCGAAAGCGCAATTTCATCATAAGATCTGTTATTCTCTGCAATTTCAGATAAATAACGTGTTCTGTGCGGCGGAATCACGAAGATTTTCTCGCTCATTTCTTTTGTGATGGTGAAAGTCGATTTCAAATCTGAAGCCGTTTTTTCAACCACTTTATCCATAATCGCTTTGTAAAGCGTGTTCATTCCCGGATCGTTAAACTGCGAAGCAATCGTTCCGAAAACTGGCATTTCGTCTGGGCTTTTATCCCAAAGACTGTGATTTCTTTGATATTGTTTTTTTACATCGCGTAAAGCATCCAATGCGCCACGTTTATCAAATTTATTTAAAGCCACTAAATCGGCAAAATCAAGCATATCGATTTTTTCCAATTGTGTTGCCGCTCCAAATTCTGGCGTCATTACATATAAAGAAACATCAGAATGATCCATAATTTCGGTATCAGATTGTCCAATTCCCGAAGTTTCCAAAATAATCAAATCGTATTTTGCTGCTTTTAAAACCTGAATCGCCTCGGCTACATATTTAGATAAAGCCAAATTGGATTGACGTGTCGCCAGCGAACGCATATATACACGAGGATTATTTATGGCATTCATACGGATTCTATCTCCTAAAAGTGCCCCTCCTGTTTTTCTTTTCGAAGGATCGACAGAAATTAATCCAATTGTTTTTTCTGGAAAATCAATTAAAAAACGGCGAACTAATTCGTCAACCAACGACGATTTTCCAGCACCGCCCGTTCCTGTAATTCCCAAAACTGGAATTTTAGAACTGGCATTGCTTTCGTGAATTTTATCAAAAACAGGTTTTGCAATTTCAGGGAAATTCTCTGCTGCCGAAATCAAACGTGCAATTGCGATTGGAATTTTATTTTCTATATGATCGATTTCTCCGTTTAATTTATCTCCAATAGGAAAATCAGCACGTTCAACCAAATCATTAATCATTCCTTGAAGTCCTAGAGAACGTCCATCGTCTGGAGAATAAATTCTAGTAATACCATATTCGTGTAATTCCTCAATTTCACTTGGCAGAATTACACCGCCTCCGCCTCCGAAGATCTTAATATGCCCCGCTCCTTTTTCGCGAAGCAAATCATACATATATTTAAAGTATTCGTTGTGTCCGCCTTGATACGAAGTCATAGCAATGGCATTGGCATCTTCTTGAATGGCAGTATTTACAACTTCTTCGACACTTCGATCGTGGCCAAGATGAATTACCTCAACTCCTGTTGACTGGATAATACGGCGCATAATATTAATCGCGGCATCATGTCCGTCAAAAAGTGAAGCAGCAGTTACAATTCTTACTTTATTTTTAGGAATATATGGTATTTGTTGTTCCATTTTATGAATATGATAATTTTATGAGGGCAATTTACAAATTATTTTAATATTTGATGTTCGCTATAGCTTTATGTTAACAAAAAAATATATCGTTTTCGTTAATCAAAGGGTAACAAATTTTCTAACTAACTGATTTATATTATATAAACCTACTATGTGGCAATTTTGAAAAATCTAATTTAAATAAAACAACTCATTCTCAACAACCTAAAGTAATTTTACAATGTAGAAACGGCCCCAAATTTTTACCCAAAAACTTTAAATCTAAGTATAACGTAAAAATTAAATGAAAATGAAAACTTTATATCCACTAAGCTTAATTATAGCTGTTAGCTTTAGTATTGTTTCCTTCAATAAATATGAAGACAAAAAAACTAAAGAAAACAAAAATTTAAATGACACCTATAAAACTGTTAACGACAATGATTCTGAAAACAGTGAAATTTCAAATGACTTCTTCAAAAGATATTCTGATTTAAAAAAATATAAATCTGATGTAATGTCATTATACAAAAACAGAACGCTAGGAAGCATTTGGTTTGATGAAGATGAAATAAACGAATTTGGTTCTGTACTGTATGAAAAAGCAAAAAAAACTAACGATTTAATTGTTCCTTACCAAAAAGAAATAGATCTGTTATTTGATTCTAAAGCTGAATCTAATATTTCTAAAACAGATGCCGATATGCTTTTAAGCTCATTGTATGTAATGTACACTAAAAAAAATAATACTGACAAAAAGAAATTGGCTTATGATGTAATGCTTAAAGATTTCTTGAACTACAGCACTATCGAAGAATCATCTGCAACTGCAAATCTTGATGCAAAAGTAGAATATGACCAATATTATAAATTGCAAGATGTTTTAAAAAAATATAAAAAACTAGACCGTTCTCATAAATGGAAACCTATTGAAACTGAAGTTCCATATAAAGATTTACGTCCAGATGCTGTTTCTAATACAATTGCACAAGTTAGAACCCGTTTATATTTATTGGGGGATTTAAAACAGGATTCTAAAAGCGATGTTTATGATAGAGAATTAATGGATGCTGTAATGAAATATAAAGTTCGTAACGGATTTAAACCAAATTATATTCTTGCCGAAGAGCATATTAAAGAAATGAATATTCCGCTTTCTGAAAAAATGGAAACTTTACAGTTAAATATGGAAAGATGCCGCGCGATTGCTGCTCAAATTGCTGCAAGCGATGAGTATGTACTAGTAAATGTTCCTTCTTACGAAATGATTTATGTTAAAAACGGAAAAATACAGTTAACCTCGCCTGTTTTTGTTGGAGCACCTTTAACTAAAACTACGATTTTTAACGGCGAAATTGATAGAATTGTTTTTAGTCCGTATTGGACAGTTCCGCAAAGTATTGTTCAAAACGAGTTAAGATCTAAAATCGCTTCAGATCCAAATTATTTGGCTGAAAAAAACATGGAAATGGTAAACGGACAAGTTAGACAAAAACCAGGTCCAGATAATTCTTTAGGCTTGGTGAAATTTATGTTTCCAAATTCAGATGATATTTACATGCACGATACGCCGTCTAAAACGTTATTCGACTTTGAAAAAAGAACTTTCAGCCACGGTTGTATTAATGTAAAAATGGCTAAAGAATTGGCTGTTGCAATGTTGCAAGATTATCCAGAATGGACTCAAGCAAAAATTGATAAAGCAATGGAAGGTAAAACCGAAAACAGTTTTAAACTAACTAAAAAAGTACCTATCTACATTACGTATTTTACTTCATTAGTAAATGAAAATGGCGAAATCGGATTTTTTCAAGATGTTTATGAAAAAGATAAAGAAGTTACAAGCGAAACTGCAATTGTAGCTCAGTAATACAATTGTATTCAATATTAGAGAGAAATTATCAATCTTAGATAATTTCTCTCTTTTTTAGTCTATTTTTAAACCAAAACACAACCTTAAGTTGTTGTTTTTAAAACTTTTGCAGGTAAAAAACTTCAATAAACTGCACTAATTTTGCCCTGTAATTATACCACTTATTTTATAATACTTAAAAGCTAACTATTATGAAAACAAATAACATCGAAGGTCTAACAATGTTTGAAATAAATGTATTGGTGCAACAGGGCGGAAAATTTGTGATTTTTCCAAATACCATTTCGAAGCTTTACAAAAAATTTAAACTTTCGAATATCTATTTTATTCGCCCAAACGAAAATACATTTAAATACGCTTTAAAACATTTCTTTCTAAATTTATCTTTAAGCTGGCGCATTATTCCGTATGGACCAATTTATGTGCTTAAATCTATTTATTATCTGTTTAAGGGCGGAAAAGATTATACGCAGGATATTTTGAATGAGTTAAAAAACAATAATCCGACGTATCGTCCAGATTTACAGTACTAAAAAAACATCTTATGTCTTAAAATGCTATTTTAAAAACCTCTAGAGGCTTGGATCGTGATTCGTTAAAGAGAGATTTGCAGATCTTTTTTTAATGAAAAAATCACAATGAAAAAATACCTTTTAATACCGATTGTTATTGTTTTAGTTATCATTTCTTCATGTAACAATTTTAAATCAGAGAAACTAGTTACTGCTGATGGTATTCTCAAACCTAAAGCTCCAAATACAGTAGGACCTCCACGTATATTGTTTATTGGAAATAATCATATTGAATATTATGTAAGCGCTCCCACATTATTTCAGGAATTGTGTAATGCAAATGAAAAGAATGTAAACATTCAGCAGTTAGTAACAATGGGAGTTTCACTTGATAAAGTTTACTATACAAATAAGACAGAAGCAAATCAAAATTTTTCTAATATTGATAAGGACGGAAATTATTACGATTACGTTTTAATTCAGGAATCACCGCAAATTGTATTAACAGATCCTGAAAAATATAGATCTAATCTAAAACTGTTTGCAGAAAAAATACATAAAAACAGTCCAGATGCAGTTATTTATGTTTATCAAAATATGTCTCCATTGCCTTATACAGATCCAGAATACAATGACTATTATAAAGAATTACGAAAAAATACAGTTTTAGTAACGACCTTTATTAAAAATGCAGCTATATTAAGACTTGGTGATGCAGTTAAAGATGCATATGAAGGAAAAAAAAACTACAACTATTTGAAAAACAATAAAGATAACCTTCGTTACGGTCAAAATACACTTCACTTTTTAAACGATGGTGGATTTTTACAAGCTGTTTTATTATACGCTACAATTTTCGATGAAAAACCGCTCATACCTAAAAAACTTATTCTAAGTACTGGAACGGGAGATAATGATAATATGAGAAAACAAGAAGTTAGCAAAGTAATCAGTAATCCTAAAGCTTTAGAAGAAATTGCTTTTAGTAATCGTTAAATAATTAAAATTTAAAAATCATCTTATGCTTATAAGATGATTTTTTTTATTACTCTAAACTTAAAATAAAATATCTTTTCAAGATTTACTTTTCAATAAAAAACAATTAAAAAAAATAACTAAAATGCATTTGAAGAAGCCATTTTATATCAGTTTTTAAACAATTGCAATTACTGTTATTTATCCAACAAAATCTTTCATCTATAGCAATAAAATTGTGGCTTTGTTTTTGAATAAGTAGTATTTTTGAAACTTAAATAAAACTCCATAATGAAAAAGATTATTCTATTAGCCTTTGCGTTTTCGCTTACTTCTTGTGCACAAGTTCAACAGACTTTAAATCAGTTGCCACAAATAGCATCACAGCTTCCAGTTGGCAATGCAGATATTGCTTCTGGATTGAAAGAAGCTTTAAACAAAGGAATTACTCAACAAGTGAGTAAATTAACTGCCGTTGACGGGTTTTATAAAAATGAAGCTGTAAAAATATTGATGCCAGAAGAATTGCAAAAAGTAGATGCAACTTTACGAAAAGTAGGTTTAAGCTCCCTTGCAGATGAAGGAATCAAAATGCTGAATCGTGCCGCAGAAGATGCTGTAAAAGAAGCAACTCCAATTTTTGTTACAGCTGTTAAAAATATGTCGTTTACAGATGCTAAAAATATCCTTTTAGGAAATGACAGCGCTGCAACAACTTATTTACAAGGAAGTACTACAACTGCTTTATACGGGAAATTTAATCCAGTAATAAAAAGTTCTTTTGAAAAAGTAGGCGCTGATGTAGTGTGGAAAAACATTATTACAAAATACAATACGATTCCGCTAGTCAAAAAAGTAAATCCAGATTTAACAGATTATACCACAACTCAAGCTTTGTCTGGAGTTTTTAAAATGATTGCTGTTGAAGAAAAAGAAATACGCAATAATATCTCTGCAAGAACAACGCCTTTATTAAAAAGTGTATTTGCTCTACAGGATGGAAAATAGATTTTTTTTAAAGTTTCAAAGTTACAAAGTCACATAGCAATCTTTGCAACTCTGAACCTCTGTAACTTTGTAACTAACCAAAAAATAACCAAATGCAGAAAATTACCATTCTAATTCACTGTAAAGACCAAAAGAATATTATCGCGTCAGTGACTACTTTTATTGCTAAAGTGGGCGGAAATATTACTTACATCGACCAGCATGTTGATGTTGAACAAAACGTGTTTTTTATGAGATTGGAATGTGAATTTATCAATTCTGAAATAACCGTCGAAAGTTTTAAAGAAGATTTCGAACAAGCTCTAGCATCTAAATTTGATATGTCTTGGGATTTGTACAGCCAAGATCAAAAACCAAAAATGGCATTGTTTGTTTCTAAATACGATCATTGTCTTTTTGATATTTTGGGACGTTATAGCGCTGGTGAATTAAATATAGAAATTCCGCTAATTATTAGTAATCACAACGATTTAAGATCGATTGCAGAACGTTTTGATATTCCGTTTCATTATGTTCCTTTTACAAAAGATAATAAAGAAGAAGGCGAAGTAAAACAAATTGAATTATTAAAAAGATATGAAATCAATTTTATTGTTTTAGCTCGTTACATGCAGATTATAACTCCAAACTTGATTTCGCTTTACGAAAATAAAATCATCAATATTCACCATTCGTTTTTACCTGCTTTTCCAGGAGCAAAGCCGTATCATTCTGCTTTTAAACGCGGGGTAAAAATTATTGGTGCAACAAGTCATTATGTAACAGAAGAATTAGACGAAGGTCCGATTATCGAACAGGATATTGCAAGAGTTTCTCACATTCATTCTGTAGAAGATTTTATTATGAAAGGAAGAGATTTAGAAAGAATAGTTTTAGCAAGAGCAATAAAATTGCATTCTGAACGTAAAACAATGGTTTACAGTAACAAAACGGTTGTTTTTTCTTAGCTACTAAGATTCTAAGCTTCTGAGACACTAAGTTTTTTTTATATAGAAAACCCTACAGGTTTTAAAAACCTGTAGGGTCTATTTTATTTAAATCTTTGAACCTTTGTTCCTTTTAGACTTTGCACCTTACCTTGCAACAATCTTCAATCTCGGATCATCAAAAGCATCTACTTCAGCCATTGTCATTCCTAGAGCATTTGCCACGCCTTCGCCATAAGCTGGATCAGCTTTAAAGCAATTTCTTATATGACGAACTTGAATAAATTTTTGCGCTCCTCCAACTTGTCCCGCAGTATTTTTAAACAAAAGCTGTTTTTTTTCTGGTGTCAATAAATTGAATAATAATCCAGGCTGCGTAAAATAATCGCTATCATCTTCTCTAAAGTTGTGCGCATATGCATCTCCATAGATTGCCAATGGCGGTTCTTTTGTTTCTGGCTGATCTTGCCATTCACCAAAACTATTTGGCTCATAATGTTTTCTACCTCCATAATTTCCGTCAACACGCATTGCACCATCTCTATGGAAACTGTTATAAGGGCATCTTGATGAATTTACTGGAATCTGATAATTATTAACTCCTAAACGATAACGGTGCGCATCTCCGTAAGAAAACAAACGTCCTTGAAGCATTTTATCTGGCGAAAATCCAATTCCAGGAACGACGTGAGCTGGATTAAAGGCAGCTTGCTCTACTTCTGCGAAATAATTTTCTGGATTTTTATTCAACTCAAATTCTCCAACAGGAATTAATGGAAAATCGCCTTTTAACCAAACTTTCGTTAAATCGAATGGGTGAAAACGATAGGTTTTTGCTTGTTCTTCTGACATAATTTGAACAAACATTTTCCATTTCGGGAAGTTCCCTTCTTCAATCGCATTAAACAAATCTCTTTGGTGGCTTTCTCTGTCTTTACCTACTAAAGAAGCGGCTTCTTCATCTGAAAGATTTTCAATTCCTTGTTGCGAAACCAAGTGAAATTTAACCCAATGTCTTTCGTTTTGTGCGTTAATGAAACTAAAAGTATGACTTCCAAAACCGTGCATTTCTCTGTACGATCTCGGAATTCCTCTGTCGCTCATTACAATGGTAACCTGATGCAAAGCTTCCGGTAATAATGTCCAAAAATCCCAATTGTTATCAGCACTTCTCAAGTTGGTTTTTGGATCACGTTTAACCGCGTGGTTTAAGTCAGGAAATTTCATCGGATCACGAAAAAAGAATACGGGAGTATTGTTTCCTACCAAATCCCAATTTCCTTCGTTTGTGTAAAATTTCATGGCAAAACCACGAATGTCTCTTTCGGCATCAGCAGCACCTCTTTCTCCTGCAACAGTTGAGAAACGTACAAACATTTCTGTTTTCTTACCAATTTCCGAAAACAAATCTGCTTTTGAATATTTGGTAATGTCGTGTGTTACGGTAAAAGTTCCGTACGCACCAGAACCCTTAGCATGCATTCTTCTCTCCGGAATTACTTCTCGATCAAAATGCGCCATTTTTTCTAAAAACCAAAAATCTTGTAATAAAACAGGTCCGCGAGGGCCAGCTGTTTGAATGTTTTGATTGTCTGGAACGGGAGTTCCTGTTGCAGTTGTTAATTTTTTGTGTTCTTCCATTTTGCTGATTTTTAATGTTTTATCAAATATACAAACTAATCTTTAGCATATTAATAAACAAAATTGATTGTTATTATATTTTAATAATAAAAAATTATATAACGTTGCAGAAAGCTCAAAACAACTACTTTACAAATCTTAACTTATGGTCAACAAAGTAATAACAAAACCTTAACAGCAATACATCAATTTATGTCTGACCTTTGTAATGTAATAAACTGGTTATTTATTATTTTGGTTTTGGTTAGTTAAATGATGCCGGCGTCTTCGAGATGCCGGCATTCTTTTTTTATATTATTATTTGTTTCAGGTTTCAGGTTTTCTTTGTTTCAAGTTGCTTTACTTTGAACATAATTTTAACGCAAAGAGCGCTAAGTTTTTTTTCCAAAGAAGTTGTATATATAAAGTTCGCAAAGCTTTGCACAAAAAACTTTGCGTAATTCTTAGTGCTCTTTGCGCTCTTTGCGGTTAAAACCAACATTTTATAAATCAACCTGAAACAAAGAAAACTTGAAACAAAAAATTGCAAGTTTTAAACATTAACTAATATCCAACAAAGTAATAACAAGATCTTAACAGCATTACATTGATTTATATATGATCTTTGTAATGTAATAAACTGGTTATTTATTATTTTGGTTTTGGTTAGTTAAATAATGCCGATGTCTTCGAGATGTCGGCATTTTTTTTTGTTTTATTATGTTTCAAGTTTCAAGCTGCCTTGCTTCGTGGTTTAGTTTTAACGCAAAGAGCGCTAAGATTTTTTACTTAAGAAGTTTTAACATAAAACGCAAAGTTCGCAAAGCTTTATCTAGAAAAACTTTGCGAACTTTGCGTAACTCTTAGCGTCTTTGCGGTTAAATTTTAAAACCTGAAACTTGAAATAAAAAAACTAATTCTTCAATCTTTCGTGAAGCAATTTGAAATACGGGAAAGCCTTTAATAATCTACTCCCGTGCCAAGAGAACATTTCTCCGTCTACAAATATGGTTTTGGCGTGATGTGTAAATCTTCCAATTTCGAAAGCATCTTCTTCTTTAAATGGATAAGGTTCTGATGACAGAAAAACCAAATCTGGATCTCCTTCCAAACGCATTTTTTTTAATTCGATTTCAGGATAACGCCCTTTTTCTTCGTAAATATTTTTAAAATGATTTAGTTTTAATAACTCATTTATATAAGTATCATTTCCTGCAACCATATAAGGATTTTTCCAAATAAAATATGCTGCCTTTTTCTCTTTAATATCTTTTATATAATTTTTGAAATCGCTCAAGGCGAAAGCCAATTTGTCATTCCACTTTTGGGCTTCGGTTCTGCAATTAAATAATTGTCCAAAATCTGAAATCATTTGAAAATTATCTTCAATAGAAACAATATTTGTAACCCAAACTGGACAAATTTCTTTTAACTGATTTACAATTTCCTCGGTGTTTTCTTCTTTATTACATATAATAATATCGGGCTGAAGCAGTTTTATTTTTTCGAAGTGAATTTTCTTCGTTCCGCCAACATTTTTTTTGGTAGATTTAAAATGAAACGGATGCACACAAAACTTTGTAATTCCGATAATTTTTTCTTCTAAACCTAAATCATAAAGTAATTCAGTTTGAGAAGGAACCAACGAAATAATACGTTTTGGAGATGCCTCAAAAGAATGTAAAGTACCAAGCTGATCTTTTAGTTGCTTCATGTTTTGTTGGTATTTTTTTTAACGCTAAGTTCGCTAAGTTTTTTCGCAAAGCGCACAAAGAAATTATCGGCAGTCTTGTAAAAGTTTTTTTTAAAGTTCTCGAAGTAAGTGCTTAAGTTTTGCTTTATCAAAGCTTTGAGAACTTTTAAAAAACTTTAATTTAAAAAAATAAATCTCTGCGAACTTTGCGAAAAAACTTAGCGCACTTTGCGTTAAAATTATGTTCGAAGTAAACTTGAAAATTTAAACCTGAAACTTCAAATTAATAATCTCTTCCATTTCTTGTTGAACTTTCGAAGCTTCTTCTCTAGCCTTTTCAGCAAAATCTGTTCCTTTCGAAGCGTAAATAATCGCTCTTGCCGAATTTACTAAAAGACCAATTTTATCGTTCATTCCGTATTTACAAACTTCTGATAAACTTCCGCCTTGAGCGCCAATTCCTGGAACTAATAAAAAACTATCTGGAACAATTTTTCTGATTTCAGCAAAATATTCTGCTTTTGTAGCTCCTACAACGTACATTAGATTTTCGCTATTTTTCCAAGTTTTAGATGTTTCTAAAACTTGTTTGTACAACTCTTTTCCACCAGTATTTAAAGTCTGAAAATCAAAAGCGCCTTCGTTAGATGTTAAAGCTAACATTATGGTATGTTTGTTTTCGAAAGCCAGAAAAGGTTCTACAGAATCTTTTCCCATATATGGAGCAACCGTTACACTATCAAAATTCAAGTCTTCAAAAAAGGCTTTTGCATACATACTTGAAGTATTTCCGATATCACCGCGTTTTGCGTCTGCGATCGTAAAAATATCAGGATAATTTTCGTTGATGTAATTGATTGTTTTCTGCAAAGACATCCATCCTTTTATTCCGTATGCTTCGAAAAAAGCCGTATTTGGTTTATATCCTACAGTTAAATCATGTGTAGCATCGATTATTGCTTTATTAAATTCGAAAATAGGATCTTCGGTATCTAATAAATGTTGTGGCATTTTGTCCAAATCTGGATCTAAACCCACACATAGAAATGATTTTTTTTGAAGAATTTGTTCGTGTAATTGTTGTGTTGTCATATTGTGTTTTGCTTGTGCGGCAAAATTACAAATTATAATTGTGAATTGTAAATGGTTTAATTTGTTTCAAGTTTCAGGTTTCAGGTTTGTCAGGCTGAGCGAAGTCGAAGCCATTGTGGTCTTCGACTTCGCTCAGCCTGACATTGAGTATATTAATTATTCATTACGACATTGAATTCCTGTAACTTCCATCTAAAATTATATAAGAAAAAACAGGAAAGGCTCTTTTATCTTTGAAAAATACATAAAAAAGACAATTATGAGCCCACATATCGGAATTACGCCTGCAAATCTAAAAAAGAGCGCTTCAATTTTAGGAACAATCTTATCTAACGAAATGACTTTATATGTAAAAACCAGAAAATTTCACTGGAATATTTCTGGAAACAGTTTTATGGAATTGCATAAATTATTTGAAGAACAATATAGAATTCTAGAAGCTCAAATTGATGAAGTTGCGGAGCGCATCAGTCAATTAGGAGAAAAAACAATTGGTACAATGAAAGAGTTTATCGATAATTCTACTTTAAAAGAATCTCCAAAAGAATATGCTTCGCAAAAACATATGCTTTCTGAACTTCTAGAAAATCACGAACAATTAGTAACAGAATTTAGAAGCTATATTCCAATATTTGAAGAAGAAACAAAAGATGTTGGTTCTGCCGATTTTGTTACAGGATTATTACAAGAGCACGAAAAAATGGCTTGGGTGCTGAGAAGATATCAAGTTTAATTGATAATTGATAATTGATAATTGATAATTGACAATTGATAATTGACAATTGACAATTGATAATTGATAATTGATAATTGATAATTGATAACTAATTATCAATTCAAAAATTAAAGTAAAATGAGAATTATGCAACAGTATTTGAAATTAATGTAACAAAGAGCTGAATGTAAATCCGACCTTTACAATATTAATAACAATAAACAAAAATGTCATGAATACTACAGAGATAAAAGGAAACTGGAATGAGTTAAAAGGAAAATTGAAGCAAAAATATGCGGATTTAACAGATGATGATTTACTTTATGATGAAGGAAAAGAAGACGAAATGTACGGAAAACTTCAACAAAAATTAGGTAAAACAAAAGATGAAGTTCGTAAAATCATTGCTGATTTGTAAATCCTTACAACTCAATCAAGAAATACCGTCTAGTAAATAAAAAATATTAGACGGTATTTTTTTGAGGGTTTTATTTAAAAAAAAACATCATTATCTAACAATTCTACACTGTTTAAAAGCGGTAACCAAAAATAAAATAAGTATCTTTAACCAAATTTCTATAAAATGAAACTATTTATAAAGTTCGACATTAACACTATTTGCTCTCAATATCTGAAACTGAATTTGGAGCAGAACAATGTGAATTTTACGACGCTGGGTTTTGGCGAAATCGAAATCGAGGACAATATTGATGCTGACGCACTTGAAAATTTAAAACAAAAATTGACACCATGTGGCTTTGAAGTTGTTGAAAATCAAAAAAGTGTATTAGTCCAAAAGATTAAAGACGCAATTATAGAATTGGTCTTTATGGACGACAGCAATAATTATAAAAGTTCTGTTTTTTTGGCTGAAAAGCTAAATCACAGTTATGGATATTTATCAAATGTTTTCTCAGAAGTAACATACTCTTCTATAGAAAACTTTATTATTTTGCAGAAAATTGAAAGAGCAAAACAATTGATTATTATCAATGAAATGAGTTTAACCGAGATTGCATTTTTATTAAACTATTCAAGTGTTGCGCATTTGAGTACACAATTTAAAAATACAACCGGAATTACTCCGTCTGCTTTTCAGAGAATTATTAAGAAACGAAGAGAAAATTTAAAATAAAAACCCAAATACCGAACGCAAATGCAAAAAAACGCATTACACATTTTACTTGCCGATGATGATGAAGATGACCGTCTTTTCTTTAAAGATGCTTTTGAAGAAATAAAAATACAAACTAATGTAAGTTTTGTTCACGACGGGATGCAATTAATGGATCATCTACATAATACAGACAATAAACTTCCGGATATTTTATTTCTAGATTTGAACATGCCTAAAAAAACGGGTAAAGAATGTTTAATCGAAATCAAAAAAACGGATCGTTTAAAAGATATAATTATTGCAATTTATTCTACCTCTTCTTCTGAGGAAGATATTGAAGATACCTTTATCCAGGGTGCAAATATTTACATTAAAAAGCCAAGCGATTTTAATACGTTAAAAAAAATAATTAATGAAGTCGTGACCGTAAACTGGCACTATCATACCTCTGGGTTAAACCGTGATAATTTCTTGCTGCGACTAAAATAAGTGCATACCAATGAAATGGATACCAAATTTTAATTCTTCAAACTCTTTGAGAGTTATTTTTGTAATCGCAGTTTTCATTCTGTTATTTCTATCTTCAATTGCTTACAAACATAATCAGGACTTGAACGAATCAAGTAAACTGGTTATGCATACTTATGAAATAAACATTCAGCTCGAACGCTTAATGTCGGCTATAAAAGATGCAGAAACGGGCCAGCGAGGCTATATCATAACTCGCAATGCCCGTTTTTTGACGCCTTATATTTATTCTCGAGATAAAGTAAATACGTCTTTTATTACCTTAAAAAAATTAACTGCTGATAATCCGCAGCAGCAGGAAAATCTTCAAAAACTTTTCAAACTCATTACGCTTCGTTTTGTTTCTTTTGAAAACTGTCTAAAGTACAGCGATCCGAAAACATACGATAAAAGAAAATTAGACAATCACATGTTTGGTGGTCGAATTTTGATGGAGAACATTCGTTTTAAGGTAGACGAAATGAATGATATTGAAAAAACCTATCTCAAAAAAAGACTTAAAATTTATGACGCAGAAATTTCTTTAAGTCCGCTTTTTTCGATTTCATTATTTTTAGTTGCTTTAAGTTTTATCTTATTAGCTTATAGACAAATCAGCCGTGATTTTGAACGTCTAAAAGTATTCAACAAAAGACTTTTAATTTCTTCTGGTTTAATTGCCGAATCTGAAAGTATTGGTAATTTCAGCACTTGGCAATGGGATTTGGATGCAGATAAAATTGACTATTCTGACAATCAGTTTAGATTATTAGGTTTTGAACCCAATTCTTTTGTGCCGAGTAAAGAAACACTTTTAAAATATGTTCATCCTGATGACAAAGATGCTGTAGCAAAATCTATAGACGAAATTATCGAAAACAAGCAGGTTCCTTTTTTATATTATAAAATTGTGCGACCAGATTTTGAGGTTCGTTATTTTAAAACTGCCGGAAAATTGGTTACAGATCAACAAGGAAGTAAAATTTTATTAGGAATCAATTTCGACATTACTGACGAACATTTACTAAACATCGAACTTCAGGAACGAAACAAAGAATTAGAAAAAAGCAATAAAGAATTGGCTTCTTTCAATCATGTTGCGAGTCATGATTTGCAGGAACCTCTTAGAAAAATTCAAACTTTTATTTCTCGAGTTTCAGATGCAGATAAAGAAGTTATGTCTGAAAGCGGTAAAAACTACATTACAAAAATTGAGGTTTCTGCTAAAAGAATGCGTGTCTTAATTGATGATTTGCTTTTATTTTCGAGAACTAACACTACTAAAAAGGAATTCATTAAAATAAACCTTAACGAACTTCTTGACAATGCTGAGTCTGAATTAGCCGAAGTGATTGAAGACAAGAAAGCTGTTATCAAATCAAACAAGCTTCCGAAATTATCGGTAATTCCGTATCAGATCGAACAGCTGTTCATCAATTTAATTGGAAATTCATTAAAATATAGCCGTCCTGGAGTTGAACCAGAAATTTCGATTTCTAGCGAAAAAGTTAGTTCTTCAGATTATCCAGAAATTGTCGATCAATCTGTAAAGAAATTCCATAAAATAACTTTCACCGATAACGGAATGGGATTTGATCCGCAATTTAAAGAAACCATTTTTATTCTTTTTCAGCGTCTTCATTCTAAAACAGAATATCCCGGAACCGGAATTGGTTTGGCTATCTGCAAAAAAATTGTAGAGAATCACAAAGGCCATATTACAGCCAACAGTACTATGGGCGAAGGCTCAGTATTTACGGTGTTTCTACCCGATTAAACTTCATTAAAAAAACACATAAATAACGTTATATAAATCCATTATGGGAATTATATAACGTTTCTTTTTTATGCTGTAAAGTAAATTCTTGCATTCGTTAGCATCTTTGTAATGTAATACTTTATGAAGTAATAATGAACAAAATTCACCACCAAAAGACTAATTATTTTAAAGTCTTTTTCTTATCGGCGATAATCATTTGCAACTCATCTTGCAAAAGAATAAATCCAATAGAAAAGTCTTTAAAGAATCAATCTTTTGCAATTAATGAAAAAGAAAAAACAGAAGTTTTCTTTTTTATTTCGACGGCGAATTTAAGTAAAGGAATTATTTCTAAAAGTCAAATTGCACAACAAAAAAGTTCAGACGTTATCGTAAAGCAATTAAGTCAAAGAATTGAATTCAGAGAAACACAATTGCTAAATGAAATAACAAGAATGGCCAACAGAAAGCTCATTGTAATAACGGAAATCAATGCCATGCACAAAATAGACCTGTACAACCTAACTGATGCAAAAACAAATGATTTTAATGATATTTATTTAAACGCCACGAAAGAAGCTTTAGACGACCAGATCGAGTTATTCGAATCTATTTCGAGAGAAACAAATGATAAAAAAATCTTGGAATTAGTACTGCGATATCTGCCTGAACAATACAAACTTTTAAGGGAAACCGAAAGATTAAGAAAACAAAATGTATAAACGCCTATTATCAATCTATTAACTATTAACTAAATTTTTTACTATGAAATTACAAGCCAATTTTTTATGCGCCTTTACACTTTTTTTATCAGCTTCATTTGGAATGCTGCACGCTCAGGACAATAATGTAAACACCGAATTCGGTGTAAAAGGAGGATTCAACATGTCTAATTTAATCGACAGTGGAGACGATGTTAATGATAACAATGTCTTATATGGTTTTAATGCTGGGGTTTATGCTACACTACCAATCTCAGATTTCGTAGCCATTCAACCAGAACTTTTGTTTACCACAAAAGGAGCTGAGTTAGAGTATAACAATGTTCTAGAAGGAAACGCAAAATTCAGATTGAACTATATCGAACTTCCTTTATTAGTAAGAGTAAATATTACTAAAAACTTTAATGTACATGCCGGAGGATACGCTTCGTATCTAGTAAGCTCTAAAGTAACTGGAGATGGAGATATTGCATTTGATGAAGCAGTAGACACAGATGATCTTAACAAATTTGACGCAGGTGTATCTGCAGGTTTAGGAGTAGATTTTAATCCTATAAGTGTTGGAGTACGTTACAACTATGGTTTAACTACTATAGGGAAAGAAAGAAATATTGGAGGAACGACGTATACATTTCCAGATGTTAGAAACAGCAATTTGACATTATACCTTTCGTATAAGTTAAATTAAAAAAGAATTAATTATTAACCAGTAAAATAAAAAAACCATGTCAAACTTATTATATACAATCGCGGTGATTCTGGTTATACTTTGGGCTTTAGGGTTCTTTGTTTACAGTTTCGGAAGTATCATCCATATACTGTTAGTTATTGCCATTATTGCCGTTTTACTTCGACTTATTAAAGGTCGAGAAATTTAAAATCATATTTTATAAATCAACAAATTATTAAATATTAATCACTAAATCAATTATTATGAAAGCAAGTAGCACAATTTTAGGAATATTAGGAGCCGCAGCGGCGGGAGCATTTATCGGAGTATTGTTTGCACCAGACAAAGGATCAAATACTAGAAAAAAAATCAAAGATAAATCAAAAGATTACGGAGACAACCTTAAAACAAAATTTGATAATGTTGTAAGTACAATTACTTCAAATGGTAAAGAAATTCTTGAAGAAGGAAAATCTAAACTAAACCAAGTTAAAGATGATTACAACGCTATTAAAGATGAAGCGAAAACAGTAAAATCAAACTATTAATCGGAAGAATTAATTAGTGAAATTTTCAAACCATAAAACCCTATATCATGGAACCAAATGCAACAACAAACGAAGATTTAAATCTTTACGAAAAAGCTGAAAACTACGCAAAAACAAGTTTAGAATTATTAAAACTGAAAACTGTATGTTCAGTTGCCGATGGTGTATCATCGTTGGCGTCTAAGATTGCAATCGGTATTGTTGTTGCATTTTTTACCTTGTTTTTAAATATCGGAATCAGTTTATGGGTAGGAAAAGAACTTGGAGAATATTATTATGGATTTTTCATCATGGCACTTTTTTATCTGTTAGTTGCCATAATAGTGGTAAAATCACATCATAAAATAATTAAGACTCCAATTGGTAATACTATCATTTCGAGTATACTAAAAGAAACTAAAAACTAAAAGGTTTAATTTATTGATAATTTTAAAAGACTAATTTATGGAAGCCATTTACAATATTGATCAATTAAATCAAAAAATTCAAGAATTAGAAGTTCGTCAAGATACAGAATGGTGCGCCATCAAAAATCATGTTGACGAGATTAAAGAAAATCTAAAACCTATAAATCTAATTCGAAATACGGTTGAAGAAATTAACGAAACAGTTGGATTCAAAAGTCATATAGCGCAATCTGCAATTAGCATCGGAATCGGATATCTGGCTAAAAGATTTATTGTCGGAAAAGGAGATTCTATGTTTAAAGGCATTTTAGGATCTGTTGTTCAATTGATTGTAACCAATCTGGTTTCTAAACCACAAAACGAATCTTCAAATCAAGCTTCTGAAGAAGAAAACGAAGAATCACAATATTAAACGTCTAAAGAGTAATTGTCAAACTTAATATTACGTATTATGGAAAAGTTAAGCGAAATAGTATTAAAAAATGGTGTATACGTTTACTCTAATCTATATAAATGTTTTGAATATACGAGAGTATTTCTAGGTATCTAACTTTCATTATACGCTTCTTGGGGAAAGCGGTTAATGAAGATAAGACCTTCACTATATTTTTTTTAAGGTTCTGAGGTTTTAAGATACTAAGGTTCTAAGATTTTTATTTCGATGAATCGAAATTATAACTTAAATCTTAATTATCATTTCCTTTTAATCTTAATAAAAAAGAGACTTTTTCACAAATGTGAAAAAGTCTCTTTTCATTTATAAAAGTTTACAAAGCTAAAAAACTTAGAACCTTAGCATCTTAGCCCCTCAGAACCTTTAGTTATAATTTTGATAAATCGGAATTTTCAAACCAGCGTAAATATTACAGCCTTTTGAAGAGTTTGAAAACAAATTAGTAAAAAGAGTTCCAGAACCAACAAATAAAGGTCCTGCTCTAAAACCTGCTCCGATTTGCGTTCCGCTGTATTGCATGTAAGTTACTGGAACATAGAAACTAAATTGTCTTGTTTCATATCTTGGCGTAAAACTTACCGAATTTGCAATTGCAGTTCCGTTTACTTTTTTAGCATCAACTAAACTAAAATCGGTGCTTAAATTCAGATAAAACTTCTGATTGATATTCCAATCAAAGTTAGTATGTAAAGCTGTCGGAAGATTTGCCTGAATACCTTTTCTAGACGAAACTTTAGTATAATTTGCATTGAAGAATTCGAAAATATTATCGGCACTTTCGATATCATCTTGCGTTACTCTTCCGTTTAAATTATACGTGTTTTCGACAACGTTTTTATAATTCAATTTTCCGATATCGGTAATAGAAGCCGCCAATTTAAACTTATATCGGTTTCCGATACAAGTATGGCAATTGGTTTGATATTCATAAGTAAAACCCAAATCAACTCCTACACCCGCAGAACCAGCATCGAATTTCGGATCTTCTCCATTATCATAATCGTAACTTGCTGCCGTTCTTAAAGTTCCCGTAGAATAATATTCACTTTGTTGTGGATTAGCATTATTTCTGTTGAATGCTACGCTGATGTCATTTCCGTTAAGGTAACCGTTTACTCCTGCCATTAAGTATTTTACGGTAATTCCTCCTTTTATAAAATTATCGTCGCGATCTAGTAAAACAGTTGCATAACTTGCTCCGATTTCTGCCCATGAATTGGTAACACCATTAGGATTTCCGCCTTGAATCATAAAGCTGTTAGAAAAATCCGCATCCTTGTTTACCTCATCTACAAGCTGCCCGTTTACATCAACAATATTTGTAACGCTACGCACGCGCGTAAAAATCGCCATACTATGCACAGGCGTAATATTGAACATAACAGACGGTCCTAAAACATCGATATTGAAATTTCCTCTGTTATTCGATTTAAAGTTTTTATTTGCTTCAGTGTCAAAATCGTAGCTGCCGTCTAAAATACTGGCAAAATTTACACTATACAAATCGTTCTGACCTGTTCCACTTGCAGAAAAAAGAGTCACATCGGCGCTGTACTTTGAAGCCGCAATAGCAGACGGGTTAAAAATTGCCGACTGAATTCCCGCATAATTGTCGTCTCTAAATCCAAAATACGATTGCGATCGCGCATAAAAAAAGCTTCCAAAGAAGCATAATAAAAGTAAAGTTTTCTTCATAGATTAATTTTAATGTTGGTTATTTTTGGTGTAGCAAATATGAGGTAAAAAAAGTCAAAAAAAAACTTAACGAATTATGAATTCGTTAAGTTTTTTTTCTAAGGTTCTGAGAAGCTAAGTTTCTAAGATTCTAAGTTTTAGAGTAGTATTATAAATCTTACTTCGTAAGATTGTCGTGTATTATTTATCTTAAAACTAAGATGCTAAAATTCTGAGACTCCCTTACTTTTAAAAACAAAAAAAGCCGAACTAAAAGTTCGGCTTAAATATAATTATGTTCAAAGTGAAAAACTTAGAACCTTAGCATCTTAGAATCTCAGAACCTAAGAAGTTTACGTTAGTAAACTTCTGAAGCTTCTTTCAATTTCTCCATATTGTTTACCAATTGAAGTTCGGCAACAATTTTCTGAATGTCACCATTCATGATATTTCCTAAATCGTAAAGCGTTAAACCAACACGGTGATCGGTTACACGGCCTTGCGCATAGTTATACGTACGGATTTTTGCAGAACGGTCTCCAGAACTTACCTGAGAACTGCGTTTTTTAGCATCTTCCTCTTGCTTTTTGGCTAATTCCATTTCGTACAAACGAGAACGTAATACCATTAAAGCTTTATCTTTATTCTTATGTTGCGATTTCTCGTCCTGACATTGCGCCACCAATCCAGTTGGAATATGCGTTAAACGTACAGCCGATTTCGTTGTATTTACCGATTGTCCACCAGGTCCAGACGAACAGAAGAAATCTACACGAACATCGTTCATATCTACCTGAACATCAAACTCCTCTGCTTCTGGCAAAACCATAACCGTAGCCGCCGAAGTATGCACACGACCTTGCGTTTCTGTCTGCGGAACACGTTGTACACGGTGCACACCAGCTTCAAACTTCAAAGTTCCGTAAACATCTTCTCCAGTAACTTCAAAAATAACCTCTTTGAAACCACCCGAAGTTCCTTCGTTCATATCTACAACAGAAGTTCTCCACCCCATGCTTTCGCAATATTTAGTGTACATTCTGAATAAGTCACCTGCAAAAATACTCGCTTCATCTCCACCCGTTCCCGCGCGAATCTCCACCATAACGTTTTTAGCATCTTCAGGATCTTTAGGAATCAACATAAATTTGATTTCATCCTCCAATTCTGGCAAACGTTCTTTTGCTTCATCCAACTGCATTTTAGCCATTTCCACCATATCGGCATCGCTACCGTCAGCAATAATTTCGTTTGCTTCGTCAATATTGGCTAAAACAAGAATGTATTCTTCTCTTTTATCAACCAAAGCTTTAATGCTTTTATATTCTTGGTTGAGTAGCTTATATCGTTTTTGATCAGAAATAACATCCGGCTGAATAATCAAATCCGAAATCTCATCAAAACGCTGCTTTACATATTGAAGTCTATCTAACATTTTCTAATTCCTTTTATTTGGACGGCAAAATTACGAAATATTTATTGATTATTCTAGTCTTGTGTTTTTGTGTTTTTTGAACTTAAAATTTAGTGGATTTATAATGATTCTTAGGAGCTGATTCCTGCTATCCGCTATATCTTTTTAGGCAGTAACGTTTACGGTTTTAATAAGGTCTTTTTCTTTTGCCTAAAAAGGATGCCGCTACTATCAGGACTAGGAGATTTGGTTTTCATAAGATTGTTTACCTGATAGCGCGGATTTGCAATCCGTGTGCGAGACAGTAAAACACAAGAAAAATCATAAAAACAAAAGCCACAAAATCATGTGGCTTTTTTCGTATATTTATTAAAATAAAAATTTCAATCTTTGCGGGCAATTCCCCGCTGATGCGAACGTCAAGCTTTTAAAAGTAACCAACTTTAAAAAATATATGAGCTCTATTGAGACGTTCGCGCAGACAGGTGTTTATTCTATTAAAAATATAGTTATTAGAAAAAAAACTATTAAAGTTATTAATAGCTTTTTGTTTTTTTGTTCCCTAATTATCTTCTTTCTTTTGACTTCGATTTGAACTAATTTCTCTACGTTTTTAAAATTAATATGACTCTTTACAATTGCCACTTTTTTTTATCAAAAATATAGAACAGTAAAAGATAACAAAGCCTCTTAAGGTTTCATTTATAATATAATAAGACAAATAAATTCACGAACACGAATTTGTAATAACCTCTAATACCCGATAGCGCGGATTTGTAATCCGTGCCCGCAACAATAAGACACAATAAAAATCTTCAAAAATATAAACCAATCTTTGCGGGCACGGATTACAAATCCGCGCTATCGAAATATGCTATCGTAACATTACTTCAAACTTAACTTACACAATTCATCCAACAATTCCATTTCTTCTTCAGGTAATAACTGCAAGGCAATTTCAAGTAAAGTCATTACGTTGACATTGTCGTCTTTTGTAAAACTCGACAAACCTTTTGCATCTGGATTAAGCAGAATAATACTTGCTTTTAATAAATCTGAAACCATTAAGTTTAATTCGTTATAAGAAGATACTTGTAACGGAATCGTAAAAGAATTTCCTGTTTTATTTTGTGCTTTTAGTTTGGTAAAATACTTTCCTCTATTAATTAATTCTAATAACGCTTCTATTCTTTCTTCAATTTTCATATATATTTTTATAAGATTTAATTTACAGTTTTTGGCAAATATATAAAAATTCGGTTGAAAACAATCGATTTAAAACAATCATATTAAAACAATCCATTACTTGTACTTTCATTTCTATGAAAAGAGAGAGAAAAAGTGAAATTCCAGAAGTTGTTAAAGAGCTTGGAATCAAGATAAAAGATGTGATTAACAACAATCAATTAAAGCCGAGAGAAGTTGCTCATGACGCTGAATTGGATGTTGAAAATTTACGAAAATATATCAAAGGTTCGCAAGAAATGAAAATAGGAACTTTGTTTAAAATTGCTCAAGCTTTAAAAATTCATCCAAGTGAATTAATTAAGGATTTGTAATATTTGTTTTTCTAAAAACTTGATTATTTTTCTTTATCGAAACATACAAACCTAATTCCCTCATATATTTTAGTACAGTGGTGTGTGATAAAAAATAGCCTGATTTTTGGAGTTCTACTTTAATACGATGGCATCCATAAGTTTCGTTCGAATTAGAAAAAATTGAACTTATTTCCTTTTTTAAGGCTATTCTCCATTTCTGCATTTCTGTAAGCGAGCCTTTTTTCCATGTTCTATATGTCCCTCTATTTATACCTAATACCCTGCACATTAGTTTTATTGAATACTTTTTCTCGTTTTCTGCCATGAAATGAAAAATAAAATTTTTTCCAAGAAAAATATATTTACTAGCCTTTTTAATTATTTCAAATTTTAAATCTGTTTCCTTAATTTGTTTTTCGAGATTGTATTTTCTTTTCTCTTCAGAAGTCAAAATTAGATTCCCATAACCAGGAAAACAACCTGTTCCATATTTTTTATACTCTTTTCGCCAAAGAGAAAGAAGATTTTTATCTATTTTTAAATCTCTTGCTGTCTGAGCCGAATTTCCATTTTCATAGCTTAAAAAAATTGCCTTTAATTTGAAATCTCGATCATATAGTTTTCTGTTCTTTGTCATAAAATAATACTATTGAATTCTTCAATTGTCTTGTAATAAAGTCTAGAATGTATTCTTTTTTTATTATACCAATTTTCGATATACTCCAAGATTTCTTTCTTTAGTTCCCGTGCTGTTAACAATCTCGTCTGTTTATATATTAATTCTCTTTTTAGTGTATTAAAGAAACTTTCAATACTGGCATTATCAAGTTTGTCACCTTTTCGGCTCATACTACGCGCACAATTTAATTCGTTTAATTTATTAGTAAAAATGATATTAGCATATTGTATACCTCGATCAGAATGAAATATCAAACCATTTGAAATAGGACGATTAATTATTGCCTTTTCAAAAGCAGGTAAAGTTGTAACCTTAGTCGAAAGTCCAGAACTCAAATGCCATCCTATTATTTTTCTATCATACAAATCCATAACAACAGTTAAGTATGAGAATCTTTTATCAATCCGAATATAAGTTATATCTGAAACCCATACTTTAGAAGGTTTATCGACTTTAAATTGTCTGTTTAAAATGTTTGGCGCAATAAATAAATTATGTTTTGAATCGGTTGTCGCTATAAATTTCTTTTTTACTTTTCTTCGCAAACCAAGCTGTTTCATCCAAAATGATACCTGTCCTTCTGAAATTTGAAATCCACGACTATGCAATTCTCTTGTAATAAGTACACATCCTTTATATTGATTGAATTCAAAAAATATGGAGCTTATTTCTTTTTTAAGTAGATAAATACGACTTTCTGTTTTTGAAAAAGGTTGTTTTGTCCATAAATCATAAGTAGAATGAGAAACACCTAAAACCTCAAACATGGTATACAAAGGATATTTATCTCTATTCTGAATTATGAAATTACAAATTACATGTTTTTCTTTATTCATATATTGAATTCCCTTTTCAAGTATTTCTAATCGTAATTTGGATTCTGCAAGTTTCTTTTCTAATTCGTAGATTTCCTTGTTTTCATAATAAATTCTTTTGCGACCTAGACCTGGAAAACTTCCCTTTGCAAATTTAGAGTAAGCACTTCGCCATTTGGAAAGCATTTTAGGAGTGACGCCTAGTTCTTCTGCAGTTTCTGAGACAGTATTTCTTATATAACTTAATAGAACTGCATTTTCTTTGAAGATGGGTTCGTAATGTCTAAAATTTTCATTCATATTAAGAAGTTTTATTATTACACTGCCTAACAAAAAATAGCAAACGTCTAATTTACAACAAATTAAAACATAAAAAACACAAAAAAATTGATAACTGAAAGCGGAATGGAACAATGGGAGTGTGTACGAAGTCGGGAGACTTCGCACAGCATTGCAGCATTGCGCTTTAAATCATGAAAACTATATTGAATAAAAAATGTAACATTAAAAATAAAACGCATACAAATAAGTATTCCTAAAAATAGAATTTACTTTAGTCTAAACCAAAACATAAAAAGATGATGACACTAATTGCGATTTTCTTTCCGTCTCTTTCTTTCTTTTTGAGAGGAAAAATATTCACTTCAATTATTTGTCTTATTTTGCAAATCACTTTAATTGGTTGGATTCCTGCGGCAATTTGGGCTGTTATTTCTTTACAGAATTCAAGAGCTGATAAACGAAATAAAGAACTAATAAAAGCAATGAAAGCTAGATCTTAGACGAGTAATAAATGACGAAAATAAATTCATCCATATAATAGTTAAGATGAAAAAAAATGAAAAAACAAAGAAAAATTGGCTTTTTATAATTATTGATAATTTTCTCGATTTTATTTTAGGTAGATAAAAAATAGCGCGAATTACAAAACTCGCGCTAATACTCTTTTTAACAAATTTTAAATAGAAACTAATTAAGCTTCCTCTTCTACTTTTAGAATCTCTAATTTTAGGTTTCCTTTTTTAGCAGGCCATTCTACAAGATCTCCAACTTTATAACCAATCATTGCAATTCCTTCATCAGATAGAACCGAAATTTTATTTTTGCTTGTTTTTGCCTTTTCTGGACCAACAAGAAGAATCGTTTTCTCTTCGTTATTTACGTGATCTTTGTAAGTGATTCTTCGGTTTATCGAAACGATATCTTCAGGAAGATTTTTCCTCAATACTTGAGAAGCATTTTTTAATTGATTTAATAATAATTCTTCTTCTTGTACAGTTACTTTTTTTCTTCTTACGTGGTCTTTAATTAAATCGTATGTTCCTGTTGTTAAAATAATATGTTGTGACATGACTTTCTTATTTGCTTCATTTTCATAAACAATGAAATACAACTCTGTACTGAATAATTGCAGCCCAGACTAATTCAGTGCTATTTCATCACGAACGAAAATGGAAATTTATAAATAGGCAATATAATTGGGAGAATCCCTGTCTAGAGTTGTGACAGGGCAAAAGGAATAAACTCTTTTGAGCTTTTTAAGAAAGTATCGTCATGCAAATACAATAAGGTGTACATTAAGCACATCAAACAGCTATTTAGTAAATAAAAATTTGCGGTTACCATTATTGTAATTATTCTAATATTCGACAAATATAAACTTTTTCTTATAAACAATAAAATCACAAACTACTATTTGATTAAAAATCAATATCTTTAAATCTTTAAAATTTATCTCCAGAATTTAAAAGCCGCTGAAAAAAAATAAATCAAACCTCTAAAATGGAAAACTTCGATTGGACTTCTTTCACAAAAAAAATAGCCGTAAATGCTAAACTTTCTGATATTTACGATGCTTGGACAAAAGCTAATGAATTAGAAAAATGGTTTCTCGAAAAAGTATCTTTTTTCGATTCTGACCAAAAACTTAGAAGTAAAAATGAAAGTGTTTCTGCAGGAAATGCATATGAATGGCTTTGGTATTTATATGATGATTCTATGAAAGGAAAAATTATTTCGGCAAACGGAAAAGATCATTTACAATTTACCTTTGAAGTAAATTGTCTGGTTGATATCAATTTGAGCGAAACAAACGGTTATACTTTGATAGAACTTCGCCATCATAATATTCCAACAGATGATTTTTCTAAACAATATATAAGATTAGGCTGTTCAAACGGTTGGCATTTTTATCTGACGAATCTGAAATCGGTTTACGAAGGCGGATTGGATTTGAGAAATAAAGACAGTAATTTGAATCCGATGATTAATAATTAAAGTGTTATTATAAAAGAAAAAAACAGCTTTTAAATACAATATCAACTATTTTCTTTAAAACCATAAAAACTTAAATACAAAACTTAATTAAATGAAACACTTTATCATCACTTTGCTTTTAATTTCTGGCATAAGTTTATCGGCACAATCTAATCAGTTTTCGGGCGATTACGCTCGTTCTCTTTCTGACGATAAACATATAATTGAATATAAACTAACCTTAAATCAAGACGGAACATTTCTATTTCATTCGTATAGAAAAATGCAAGGCGGAACTCCTCCGGAAGAAAATAAATACGGAAAAGGAAAATGGAGCGTAAAAGATAATGTCGTTACTTTTTCTTCCGACAAAAAAGATGATTTTGATGCAAAAAACACTTTAGATTTTAATAATTCAAAAGCTAGATTTGTAACTAAAAACCCGAGAGACAAAAGCGATAAAGAAGTAAAAACGAAGCTTCAATTTTTAGAATCGGAAATTTCTTGGATGAAGAGAATTGATATTTTTAAAGTATAAAAAAAGGAAGCGAAGGCTTCCTTTTTTTAATTATTTCATTTTTTGCTCTAATTTTAAAAGACGTTCTTCTATTTCTAAAATCTTTGCGTCTTTAGCTCCAATCAATTTTTCCTGTTCTTCAATCAATTTTTGTTGCTCTTGTACTGCTTTTACCAAAGGCACTACAAATTCTGCATAACGTAAACTATAAAAATCACTGTCATTTTGCGGTTTTACAATACCATTAAATTCATAACCAATACTATTAGCTGCCGTTTCTACTTCCTGTGCAATAAATCCAGATTGCAAGTCTGTAGTTCCTGTTTTCATTTTATAAGTTACTGGACGTAATTTATTGATAAAATTTAAGCCATAGGTACTTGTTGCAATATCCTTTTTTAAACGAATATCTGAACCAATTGACCAATTTACAGCACCACCGATAGTTATCATTTTTGCATCTCCTATTTGTACTGTATTAGAACCTTTTCCTCTTGCACCTGTACCAATTACTATTTCGTTAGTCCCATTATTTTCCAAAGGATAAGATTGTGAGCCAATCATAATCGAACTATTCATTTTAGTAACTTCAGAAGTTGCAGGAGAAAGATAATTTAATCCTGCATTATTTCCCAAAGCAATATTGTAATTTCCTGAAGTCATAGCTCCCAATGCATAATCTCCCATTATTAAATTGAAGTTTCCCGTTTCATTTTTTAAAAATGCTATATGTCCTATAGCAATATTTCTATTACCGGTTGTATTATTAATAAGTGCAGAATTTCCAATAGCGATATTTTCTTTCCCACTTGTATTTGAACTTAAGGCATCTGTTCCAATTGCAGAATTAGCAGACCCCGAAGTATTATTTTGAAGTGCACGATTACCAAAAGCCTGATTGGTAGTTCCACTAACATTATTCTCCATTGCATTACTTCCAACAGCGGTATTAGACCAAGCCCAATCACCATTATTTTTTAAGACATCAGTCCCAATACCTACATTAAATGATCCAGAATTTTTTGTCAACGCATTTACTCCAATTGCTACATTTTCTGTTCCAGCAGTCATCTGATAAGATTTGTAGCCGAATGAAGTATTTCTTCCACTAATAATTCCACTGATTGTATCATTTCTTCTGAAAACTAAATTTCTTGCATCTGTAGTTCCAATAAAATTAACTTTAGAATTTGTACCAGAATTTCCGTTTAAATTCCAATTAGTATTGTCCGTTTTTTTAACTACACCCAAACTATCAATTATTAATAATTGATCTCTTGAATTACCATCTTCAAGTCCTTTAATAGACAAGGTATTTTTATCTGTTGTTGTTAAAGTGGTAGCTTTTGTTAAATTTCCCCCAAATTGTACAGTATCATTAACAGCTGTTAAGCCATTGTTAGCATTATTTTTCGGGCTCATTTTTACTTTTTTACCATTTGGGGTTACAAAAGTTTCGGTTTGTGCCATCATAAATCCACTTTGGATAATGAACAACAAGCATGCAATCTTTTTCATCTTATAATTGTTTTAAGCTCGATTATATACTTACGAGCAAATTTTTAATTTCAAAATCACTGCAAATATATAATACATTTCTTACTTATTAAAATAAATGTAATTATTTTCTTATTTTTTAATAAATTAAAGTCTAAATAAAAACATGTGATTATATACTGTTGCTACATCAAATAAATTTAACATCCATCTTACTTTAACCTCGATAGCTTTTTGGAGCATTAGCAACTTTATTATAAAAATCTTAATTTCGCCTCTAAAATAAGAAAAGAAAGAATGAAGGTCTGTATTGCTGAGAAACCAAGTGTAGCACGAGAAATCGCATCTGTTTTAGGTGCCAATACCAAGCACGATGGCTATTACGAAGGCAACGGTTATGCTGTAACGTACACTTTTGGGCATTTATGTACTTTAAAAGAACCCAACGATTACAGACCGCATTGGAAAAGCTGGGATTTGAACAATCTTCCGATGCTTCCGGAAAAATTTGAAACCAAAGTGGTTCAGAATTCGGGAATTCAAAAACAATTTAAAATCATAAAAAGTCTTTTCGACAAAGCAGAAGTGGTAATAAACTGCGGGGATGCTGGACAAGAAGGAGAATTGATTCAGCGCTGGGTCATGAACGAAGCGCAATACAAAGGAGAAATTCAACGTTTATGGATTTCATCTTTGACAACTGAAGCGATTAAAGAAGGTTTTGAAAACTTAAAACCATCTGCAAACTACGATAATTTGTATTATGCGGGCTTTTCGAGAGCAATCGGCGATTGGCTTTTGGGAATGAATGCCACGCGTTTGTATACCGTAAAACATGGCGGTTACAAACAAGTTTTGTCTATTGGGCGCGTGCAAACGCCTACATTGGCGATGGTTGTAGATCGTTTTAGAGAAATCGAAAACTTTAAACCTCAACCCTATTGGGAATTGCAGACTTTGTATAGAGAAACGCTTTTTAGTTATGAAGAAGGTCGTTTCTTGAAAAAAGAAGATGGAGAAATCTTAGCAGAAAAAGTTAAAGAAAGTGATTTCGAAATTGTTTCTGTAGACAAAAAGAACGGAAATGAATACGCTCCAAAGCTTTTTGACTTAACTGGTTTACAGGTTTACTGCAATCAGAAATTTGGATTTTCGGCAGAAGAAACGCTGAAAATCGCACAGACTTTGTACGAGCAGAAAGTGATTACGTATCCGAGAGTTGATACGACTTTTTTACCTGGAGATATTTATCCTAAAGTGTCAGGAATTTTGCAAAAATTAACCAATTATGCAGAATTGACACAACCGATTTTAGAGAAAAAAATCAAAAAATCGCCGAAGGTTTTTAACGATAAAAAAGTTACCGATCACCACGCGATTATTCCGACTGGAGTTCAAAATAATTTAGCTTATAATCAGCAGCAAGTTTACGATATTATTACAAGACGTTTTATTGCCGTTTTTTATGATGATTGTCTGGTTGCGAATACAACAGTAATCGGAAAAGCTGCCGAAGTCACTTTTAAAGCAACAGGAAAAGAAATCTTGAAAAAAGGTTTTAGAGTAGTTTTTGAAGATCCAAATGCTAAAGAAAAAGAACCCGATTTATTGCCAAGTTTTGTTGTGGGCGAAAAAGGTCCGCATGAACCTTCTTTCCTTCAAAAAGAAACAAAACCGCCAAATCAGTTTACAGAGGCAACTTTATTGCGTGCAATGGAAACCGCTGGAAAACAAGTTGACGACGAAGATTTACGCGAATTGATGAAAGAAAACGGAATCGGACGTCCGTCAACGCGTGCGAATATTATTGAAACGCTTTTTAAACGCCAATATATTGTTCGAAATAAAAAGCAAGTTTTACCGACTTTAACTGGAATTCAATTGATTGATACCATTCAGAATGAATTGGTTAAGTCGGCTGAACTTACCGGAACTTGGGAAAAACAATTGAAAGATATTGAAAAAGGAACTTTTACCGCTGCTGCATTCATTCGAAACATGAAAAGCATGGTTGAAGCTTTGGTTTATGAAGTTAGAAGCGAAACTAAACATGCTAATATTTCTCATGCCGCAACGATTCAGAAACCTGTTGTAAAACCAGAAAAAAAGAAAGCTGCTGGAATTTCGGCAGAAACGTGTCCGAAGTGTCAAAAAGGAAATCTAATAAAAGGAAAATCGGCTTTTGGATGCAGCGAATACAAGTCGGGTTGTGATTTCGTTTTGCCGTTTGTTTTTCACGATAAAAAAATCACAGAAAGTCAATATTTGCGATTAATTCAAAAAGGTTCAACAGTAAACATAAAAGGCTTTAAAATTGATTCTGGAACTACAGAAGGTTTAATTCGTTTTGAGGAAAATTATAAACTGAAATTAGAGCCAAAGAAAACGGAAAAGAAAGCTACAGCCGCAGAAAGTTCTAATGATTTGGTTTGTCCAAAATGCAAAAAAGGAACAATTCTAAAAGGTAAAACAGCTTACGGCTGTGCAGAATACAAATCGGGTTGCGATTTTAAAGTGACTTTTGAAGACGTTCGCGCAAAACTCGGAGATCAAAAACCTACGAAAGAATTGGTTTATTCTATTTTACAGGAAAGCGTTTAAAAGTTTTTTTAGCCACGAATTCACGAATTTTATTTTTACAAACTTTGAGCAAAACAAAAAAATCTTGGCTATTCTTAGCTTACAGATTTCGCAGATTAGTATAATCTACTAAAATGTCAAATCTATAAGTATCAATCTTTTTAAATCTGAGTGAAACAAAAAAATCGTAAAATTCGCAGAAAACTATCCATCCCATTTATCAAGAAAAATTCGTGAATTCGTGGCTAAAAAAATTTTCATACTTTAGTAGCTTATTACCAAACCAAAATATCAAAAAATATGTTTCAGAAAATTACCCTTATCGCACTTACAATAGCTTTTGTTTCTTGCCAAAAAAAAGAAACTGTTGAAAAAGATAAAATCAAAAAAGCCGATTGGTTAATCGGAAACTGGGAAAATACAACTCCAGATGGTATTTTATCTGAAAACTGGCAAAAGTTAAACGACAGTACTTTTAGCGCTTCTTCTTATTTTATTAAAGGAAAAGACACTTTGCATTTTGAAACTATTGTTTTGGCTCAATTAGGCGAAACTTTGACTTATAAAGCAACCGTAAAAGGTCAAAACGATGATAAACCTGTATTTTTTCCATCGACTTCTGAAACAGAACAACAATTGGTTTTCGAAAATCCTAAACATGATTATCCTCAAAAAATTACGTATTCAAAAGGAGCAAATAATACTTTGACCGCAGAGATTTCTGGGAACTTGAACGGAAAACTGAGTTCGGAGAAGTTTGTGATGACGAAGAAGTAAATTGTTTTATTACCAAATATGAGGAACTTACTCCTGATTCTTTCTATCTGCTTTTTTATGATTTCTTGTAAAGAAGAAGAAAAAAAGTATATTTCAAAAAAATCTGATTTACAAAAATTAGACAATAGTAAAAAATATTTAAGAAATAATTTAATTCTTAACTATCAGAATTTTACTGAAGAAATAGAAATATATATAATCAAAAAAAAAGATACGATTTCAAATCAATATAAATTGATAAAAAATAATGTAGTAGATACTCTTCAAAGTTTCTATTATGATTTAAAAATATCTAAAACAAATAAACCCAATTTTTATAGTGGAACTATAACTCTTCATTCAAAATATCAAAATTTAAAACTAAATAAAAAAAACAAGCGTAGAATAGAGTTTGGGTATTGTAATCTGAATAAAGATAGTTTATATCTAAAATATGTCACATCCAAAAACTCTGCGACATTAAATTTTGAATTTGAAAATTATATAAACTCAAAACTAAATGGTATTCTATATCAAATTACGGAACGTGACACAACAAAAGGAATGATAAACTTAAATCAAATACATCTATTAGTTGATAATTTTCCACAAACAAATAATTTATTCCTAGAATCATATGATTTAGATAAGGATAAAGACAAAAAAGTTAATTTAAAAGGGCTAAAACTAAAAGAGAACTTAAATACAAATGGAAAAATTAAACAAGCAAATTAGTGCTTTTGGAATTTATCAGATTGTGGGAGGAATTATTGGAATTGCTCTAAGTCTTTATTTTACAACTAAAGCTGGTGTTTTTAATTTTCCGATTTTAATACTTACACTTTTTGTTTTGTCGCTTTATTCTTTTTCAGTTTATTGCGGATTTTTATTGCTCAGAAAAAGCTATTTAAAAGGTTTAAATCTATCGATAATAAATCAAGTCTTACAGATTATCACTTTCTCCATCTTAGGTTTAACTTTTCAATATACGTCTGGTATCTTTCTTTATTTTGGTTTAGATCTAACACAAGATACTTTTTTCACATATGATGTTGGTTTAACTACATTTAATTTCAAATGGAATTCAGATCCAAATGTTACCGCATTTAGCATTAATATTGTTGCTATAATTTTGATGAATTTTGCTTTTAATTTGAGAGAAAAAATAGCAAAAGAAGAAGAAAATAAATTATCTGAAATTGGACAATCTTAGTCGAATAAAAAAATACGTTTTTTTAATTATTGCTTTAACTTTTATTTTCAGTTGCAATAATAAGCACCAAAATTATATTGATAATTTTTTGGATAATTTTTCATTTAACACAACTCTTTCAAAGAGTACCCAAATTATTGTAAAAGCCTATGATTCAACTGTCACACACAAAAGAGCAAGCAATATAGAATCTTTTCCTCCAATAAAAGAATATAAAACTAATAACAAACAACAAATAAAGAGTTTCGAAAGTATTTTTGTAAATGCTGAAAAAACAGGTTATTGTTGTTGTCCAACAAGTTCTTATTCGATTCATTTTCTAAATAAAAAACAACTGCTAGATTTGTTTTATGTTGATACACTCCAATTTAAAGATAAAGTTCGAATCTATGAAGCCACTTTTCAATATTCATACATTATTGAAAAACAAAAATGGATGGATTATTTATATGAAATAAAAAAATAAAAAATAAATTGTACTTGAAGAATTTTCGGAGATTAACAGAAAAGAAAGCTTTGTCTAATTGAACCTCAAAAGCCTAAAATCTTAGAATCTCAGCATCTCAGAACCCTAGCAACTTAAAAATTACTCATTCTCCCCGATTTTATTCACCATAAAAATCATCATAATTCCTAAGAGCGCCATAACTAAAAACGCCCATTTCATACTTAAATATTCAGAGATAAAACCAACCATTGGCGGAACCAATAAGAATCCTAAATAACCAATTGTAGATATAGAAGTTAAGGCAGAACCGCTGCTTAATTTTGACGATCTTCCGGCAATACTAAACACAAGCGGAACAACGCAAGAAACTCCAAACCCAATTAAAACATAGCCAAAAATAGTTGGATATGCGTACGGAAGAATAAAGCAAATTCCGAAACCTAAAGTGATTAAAATTCCGCTATAAAGAAGGATTTTTTTAGTTCCGAATCTCATAACGCCATAATCACCAAAAATACGTCCTAAAGTTACTGCAGAGGCAAAAAACACAAACGCAGCGCTGGTTAATTTTGGGGAAGCTTTTAATATATTTTCAAAATAAATTCCGCTCCAATCGTACATTGTATTTTCGCAAGCCATTGAAACAAAGCAAATCATAGCAAATTTTACTAGATTTTTTTCAGGCATTGAGAAAAACTTCTTTTTAACCGGAACAGGTTCGTTATGAATACTCATCGGATAAAAACAAGCTGTAAGCGCTAGCATAAAAACACTAACTCCCAACAAATGATGCGATGGCGCGATTTTTTGCGTCACCATAACATATCCTAAACCAGCTCCAGAAAATACGGCAATACTCCAAACCGCATGAAAACGAGTAATAATAGATTTTGGATATAATTTCTGCACCTCTAAAGATTGTGCATTAATAGATAAATTGAAAATATTTCGCGAAGCACCAAAAATTAAAAGTACAATAACCAACTGCCAAACAAAAGCTACCAAACCTGGTAAAGAGAGTACAATATTAAACATAATGGCTCCAAGAAGCATAATATATCGACTGCTATATTTATTCAATAATTTTCCTGTAAAGGGCATTGTTAGCATTAAACCAATTGGAAATGCAAATAAAACAGCTCCAAACTGTGCTTCAGATAAATGTAATTGTGCTTGTATGTGTGGAATTCTAGAAACCCACGAAGAATATCCAAAACCAGATAAAAAGAAAAAAACAGTATTAGCTATTCGGTATCCTCGAGGTGTATTTTGAATTTTTTTGAAGAAAGGTAAAATCATGAAATTGTTTTTCAGACTGCAAAATTAAGGCTTTTTAAACTTTATCTTACTACAACTTCTGATAAGATTTTCTCTAAATCACTCTAAAATCATCATTTAACAATTTTATCTATAATTCATAAAAATAAAAATTATTAAAGTTATTTTAATTTCTATATTTGCATTGTTTTTATTCATTCTAAATAAAAACTATTTACAAACCAATTAAAAAATAGCAATGAATTACCACAATCAGAAAACCTTACGTTTTCTATTTTCTATCAGCTTTTTGTTTTCGTTCTTATCTCTTTTTGCACAACAAAACAACGGAAAAATTAAAGGATCAATTACAACTTCAGATGGCGACGCTGCTGCCGGAGTAAATATTATTCTAAAAAATACTAAATACGGCACTGTTTCTAATGACGACGGTACTTTCGATTTTAACAGAGTAAGAGCGAATTCTTATACGCTACAAATCTCTTTAACAGGCTATGAAACTTTAGAAACTCAAGTAACGGTAACCGAAAATGAAACTACTTCTGTTAATTTACAGCTTAAAGTTTCAAACAAAGAACTACAAGAAGTTGTAGTTAGCGGTAAAAAGAGCATCGCTTCTAAAAAAACGGATTATGTAGCTAGAATGCCACTTAAAAACCTTGAAAACCCACAGGTTTACAACGTAATTCATAAGGAACTTTTACTTGAACAAGTTTCTATTGATGTTAAAAGTGCGGTTCAAAACTCTCCAGGATCTGTACCTGTTACGTATCCTTCTGGAGGAGTTGGCGTAACTTTTAGAGGCTTTACAACGGGTATTAATGCTAGAAATGGTATGGAAACTTCAACCAACCGTTCTTCTACAGACCTTGCAAACGTTGAAAGAATTGAGGTTTTAAAAGGACCTTCTGGAACTTTATTCGGTTCGACTATTTCATCATTTGGAGGTGTCGTTAACCTTGTTACCAAAAAGCCTTTTGAAACCACAGCAACAGAAGTATCTTACACAACGGGAAGTTTTAACTTAAATCGTTTTACTGCCGATGTAAACACTCCTTTAAACAAAGATAAAACGGTATTGTTTAGAGTAAATGCTGCTGTTAACAGAGAAAAAAGCTTCTTAGATTATGGCTTTAATAATACGGTTGCTTTTACGCCAAGTTTAACTTTTAAAGCAAACGAAAAACTTACTTTTAATATTGATGCAGAATACATAAGTTCGAACAATACAAGACGTACTTACCATAGATATGACGCCGCTTCTGGAATTACAAATCCTAGAGATTTAAAAATTGGTTACAGAAAGTCATTATTTTATGATGATAATGATGCTAAAACTTCTGCAAATAAAGTTTTTGCTCAGGCAGAATATCAAATATCTGATAATTGGAAATCTACTACGTTATTCTCATTTATGGGAGAAAATGTAGAACGCAGTTATCAAACTTACACGCTTTGGATAAACCCTTACGAAGCAGCAAGAAGAGTTGGAAATTGGGGACCTATTTATGACAACTACACTAATATTCAGCAAAACTTTAATGGTCAATTTAAAACTGGAAGCATTAAACACAAGCTTTTAGTTGGTGCAAACTACAGCTTCAACAAAAGCGGTTTCTCTTCTGGAGTTACAAGATATCTTGACACTATCGATGTGAGAACTCCTTTTAATCCGATGAGGAGAAAAACAGTCGATGCTACATTAACTCAAACTGCATATCCTGTTACGACTAGCAAAACTTTTAGTGTTTACGCTTCTGATGTTATTAATTTTACAGACAGATTATCTGCCATGTTGAGTTTACGTTTAGATAATTTTAAATTGGACACAGACGAAAGTACAGAAGGCTACAATCAAACAGCATTATCTCCAAAATTAGGTTTAGTATATCAAATTGTTCAAGATCAGGTTTCTGTTTTTGGAAACTACATGAACGGATTCCAAAACTCGCCTCCTGCTACACAGCCCGATGCTACAAGATTAATTTTAGATCCTGTTTATGCCGCACAATATGAGTTTGGTGTAAAAGTAGAAGCATTCAATAAAAAATTGAGCACTACTTTAAGTTATTACAACATCAAAATTGATAATGCTGTACAATATGACAATGATGGTTTTGCATTTCAGAATGGCGAACAAGTGAGTAAAGGTTTTGATTTTGAATTAATTGCTAATCCGATAAATGGTTTTAACATTATTGCTGGATACGCTTTTAACGACAACACTATTCCTGCAACTGGAAAAAAAGCTGTTGGAGCTCCAGAAAACGTTGCTAATTTCTGGACTACTTATACATTACAAAATACAATAAAAGGTCTTGGTGCAGGGTTTGGAATAAATTATGTTGGAAAAAGCTATATGTTTGAAGACAACGTTTTCTACATTCCGTCTTATACAACTGCAAATGCAACTGTATTTTACGATCAGCCAACTTGGAGAATTGGACTTAAATTCAATAATTTATCTAATGAAAAATATTGGGATTTCTACGGAAATTCTCAAGCTCCATCAAACTTTTTGGTTAATTTGACATTGAAATTCTAAAGTCATTTTCTTAAAAAAAACACCTCTGTTTAGCTGCAGAGGTGTTTCTTTTTTTATCAATTTTATTTTTTAATTTTTTATAAAATGACTTTTAAAAAACTAATACTAAAAATACATTTATGGCTAGGATTATCTTCTGGTTTAATTGTTGTCATACTTGGAATTACGGGTTGTCTATATGCTTTCGAAGAAGAATTACGTCCAGTAATTCATAGCTACTATTTTGTTGATCAGGTAAAAGACAAAAAACTGCCATTAAGCCATTTATTAGAAATTGCAAAAGAGGCCAATAAAAAGGTTCATCCAAAAGAAACATTTTCTGGATGTAAAACATTTAATGATGACAAACGCACTATTGAAACCTGGTTTTATGAAGAAATAGACAAAAATGCAATTTGGTATTGGAATCAATATCATACGACTTACGTTTATGTAGATCCATACACAGGAAGTGTAAAGAAAGTTGAAGATTACAATTTTGAGTTCTTCGTTTTTGTTCGAATGCTTCACCAAACACTTTGTTTAAATAGCGAAATCGGAGATCCAATTGTTGGATCTGCAACCATTATATTTATCATTTCGTTAATTACCGGTTTGATACTTTGGTGGCCAAAAAATAAAAGTGCGGCAAAGCAACGCTTCTGGTTTCAATGGAAAAACACCACGAAATGGAAACGTAAAAACTACGATCTGCATAATATTATGGGCTTTTACATGATGATTTTTGCTTTAATAATTGCCTTAACGGGATTGGTCTGGGCTTTCAGATGTTATGATCAAGGAATTCAATGGTTATTTAATGGGGGAAAAACATTTCCGAAAGAAGAAAGAATCGTTTCAGATACCGCTCATTATACCAAAATTAGTGCTACCGATAAAATATATTTAGCGACTATAAAAGCGCATCCTAAAGCTAAATGTTACTTTTTGTTTAAGCCAGAAAAAAAAGATTCTTTAGCAACTTATCAAACATTTATTCGCTACGAAAATCGTTTTGATGACGTATCAATGGAGTTTGACCAGTATACAGGCAAGAATCTTAAAATAACAAAATACGAAGACAAAAATAATGGCGAAAAATTCCGATTTATAAATTATGATTTGCATGTTGGAAGTATTCTTGGATTTCCAGGAAAAGTCTTGGCTTTCTTTGCCAGTCTTGTCTGCGCAAGTTTACCCATAACAGGATTTTTAATTTGGTGGGGACGAAATAAAAAGAAAAAAACAGCTACGAAGCCAGTTTAATAAAACGGGTTTCTTGTTTTTAATTTATTAACCTTCAATTAGCCTATTTTTTTTGTTAAAGAAATTATAATGTATATTTTTGCCTTGTTTTTAATTATTCTAAATAGTTAAGGCAGAAATTAATCCAAAAAAAATTACCAATGAATTATTCAAATCGTAGTATCAAGCAGATAAGTACCATATTCTGCCTGTTCTTCTTATTTTGCAGTACTATTTTTGCTCAGCAAAATCCAGGAAAAATTAAAGGAACAATTACAACTTCTGACGGAGAAAACGCAGTTGGAGTTAATATCATCCTTAAAGGTTCAAAATATGGAACCGTTAGTAATGAAGACGGAACTTTCGACTTTAATCGTGTTAAACCTAATACTTACACTTTACAGGTTTCTTTAACTGGTTACGAAACGCTAGAACAACAAGTTATAGTTATAGCTAATGAAACCAATTCTCTCAATTTAAAATTAACGGTTTCAAATAAACAGCTTCAAGAGGTTATTATCACTAATAATAGAGGAAAAGCGTTTCCGAAACAAAGTACTTATGTTTCAAAAATGCCTCTTAAAAATGTAGAAAATCCACAAGTTTACAATATCGTTTCATCTGAATTAATGAAAGAACAAGCGATCACAAACTATGAAGATGCCTTAAAAAATGTTCCTGGAATCCAAAAACTTTGGGAATCTACAGGTCGTGGCGGCGATGGAGGTTCTTATTATTCGCTTCGCGGATTTGAAGTTCAGGCAAATATCGTAAACGGTTTGCCAGGCGTTACAAGCGGAACTTTAGATCCTTCAAATATTGAAAGAATCGAAGTTATAAAAGGCCCTTCTGGAACTTTATTCGGAAGCAGTTTAGTAAGTTACGGCGGACTTATCAATACGGTTACTAAAAAACCTTACAGCGGTTTTGGCGGTGAAGTTTCTTATCTTGCCGGAAGTTTTGGTTTAAACAGAGTTACTGCCGATGTAAATACTCCGCTAGACGATAATAATGATGTCCTTTTTAGAATTAATGCGGCTTACCAAACAGAAAATAGTTTTCAAGATGCAGGATTCCGTACTTCAATTTTTGTAGCTCCTTCTCTTTCTTACAAAGTAAACGACAAATTATCTTTCTTAATCAATACAGAATTTATGTCTGAAGAAAAAACAACGCCTTCTATGTTGTTTTTAGGAAGAGATTCACAATTGCAATTCAAAGACTTAGCCGATTTAAATTACAATACCGATTTATCTTTTTACAGCAACGATCTTCCGATGAAAAATCCGAGATTTAATTTGCAAGGACAAATGACTTATAAAATCTCTGAGCAATGGACATCTCAAACAGTTTTATCAAGAACATCTTCTAAATCAAGAGGATATTATTCTTATATCTACGACAATGAAGACGGAAATCGCGATTTTGCTTTCTGGATTACTAAAGAGAATTCGCAAACCTCAACAACCGATATTCAGCAGAATTTTATTGGAGATTTTAAAATCGGCAGTATGAGAAATCGTCTCGTTGTTGGTCTAGATTATTTTGACAGAAATCTTATGTTTGCTGGTTCTGGTTACGGAAAACTATACAATGTTACCGCTCAAGGCGAAGTAAGACAAATAGATCCTGCAAACCCATATAATCTTAGCCAAACTTCTGTAGATAAATTGTTAGCATCAGAAGCAGGTCCAAATTATAATTCTAAAGATGCAACTTATAGTGCTTATGCATCTGATGTTTTAAATATTACGCCTTCATTATTAGCAATGGCAAGTTTAAGAGTTGATTATTTTGATACAGAAGGAAACATCAAAACAGATACAGACAACTATACCCAAACGGCATTATCTCCAAAATTTGGAGTGGTTTATCAGCCAATTAAAGATCAATTATCTGTATTTGCTAACTATATGAATGGTTTCAGAAATATAGCTCCAAGTGCCATTTATGATACTGATGGAAATTTTATTGGTTCTCAAACTTTTAAACCAGAACACGCCAATCAGTTAGAAGCTGGAATTAAAGCCGATTTATTTTCAAACAAATTAACTGCGACAATGAGTTATTATGACATCAATGTTGCTAATTTAGTTACTAGCAACCCAATGTACAGCTCTCAAGGTGGTGAAGCGAGAAGTCAAGGTTTTGAATTTGATTTGAATGCTGCACCTGTAAAAGGTTTGAGCATTATTGCTGGATATAGCTATAATCAAAGTGAAATTACAAAAGGAGACGAAAACAATGTTTGGCTAGAACAAGGAAAAAGACCTTTCTGGGCTGGTCCAAAAAACTTGGTAAATCTTTGGGCAACTTATAAATTTGAAGAAGGAACTTTAGAAAATTTCGGTCTTGGTTTTGGTGGAAATTACGCTAGCGACAATGCTATTTTAGATAGTGAAGTTACGGGTAAATTTATCCTGCCTTCTTACACCGTAATTAATGGTTCTGTATTTTACAATTCAACTAAATTCCGCGTAAGCTTAAATGTAAATAACATTACAAACAAAGATTATTTTAACGGAGGATGGTCAACTGTAAACCCGCAAAAACCTAGAAATGTTGTAGCAAGTTTCGCTTATAAATTCTAGATCAATTATAAATCACAAAAAAGCCTCGAAATCATTTAATAATAATGAATTTCGAGGCTTTTTTTATGGTTTTTATTTTTAATTATTCTAAATAAGACTTATGTTTGTAGAAAATTTCATTCTAATAATTTAAACTTGATCTTATGAAATCAAATACTTTAAAAACAATAACCTTTTTATTTCTAATGCTTTTTGCTGCACCGCAAATCTTCGCACATGCACTTTGGATCGAAACTAAAGCAACTGGAACAAAAGGTAAAGCTCAGGAAATCTCAATTTACTTTGGAGAATTCTCTGATAATGATATTACAAAAGCTGATAAATGGTTTTCTGATTTAAAAGATTTCTCTTTAGTGCTAATTTCTCCTTCTAAAAAAGAAACAAAATTAACTTCTAAAGCATTAGACAATAAGTATCAAGCATTTTTTACACCAGATGAAGATGGAGTTTACACCGTAGTAATGCACCATAAAGTTAAAGACGTTTACGGAACTATGGTTTTAGATTATAACTCAAGCGCAACTGTAGTGGTTGGAAATAAAACTGCTGGAAATTATGCTACAGCAAATAAAAATCAGATTGGTTTATTTTCTGAAAATGCTGATGTAGCTAAAAAAGATACAAAAATTACTGGATTTGCTCTTTATGATGGAGTATCTGCTAAAGAAGCAAAAATTAAAGTAATTGCACCAAACGGCTGGGAAAAAGAATTATGGACAAACGATAAAGGAGAATTCTCTTTCACGCCAATATGGTCTGGAAACTACATGGTAGAATATGCTCATACTGAAAAAGCATCTGGTGACCATAATGGTAAAAAATATGATGAAATCTGGAAAATGGCTACTTACCAAATTGCAGTAAAATAATTTTAGAAAATTTCATTCTTAGATTTAATTTCAATTTAAAACCTTGCTTAACGGCAAGGTTTTTTTATTTCATTAATACAAAATTAAAATAACATTAGAAAATTCTTAAGCAAATCTTAAGACAAGAATAAGCAAGGTTTAAGTAAGAAAACCACGTCATAATTTCATGTTAAAGAACAGGTGTATTTATATTTGTACTCGATAATTTTTATTGAATCTAAATAAATACCATGAAATATAATTTACTATTTGCACTAGGATTATTAAGCCTCGCTTCTTACGGGCAAGATTATTCAAGCAACGAAAGCACTTCTACAGTAAATGATACTGTAAAAAATAAAAAAGGAGAAATCTTAAACGAAGTAGTTGTTACTAAAAATAAAGAGCCAAAACCAGTTACAGCCGTTCGTTCTGGCCTAAAGCCAATGGACAATCCGCAATCTATACAAGTTATCGGATCTGATATTATTGAGCAGCAGCAAGCTATTAGATTAAGTGAAGTCCTAAAAAATGCCAACGGGGTTTATGTTGGTTCTGCTCGTGGTGGCGCTCAAGAATCTTTTTTCTCAAGAGGTTACGATATGTCTGCCAATAATATGTTTAAAAACGGTTTTCGTTACAACGCAGGATCAATTCCAGATGTTTCTGGTTTAGATAAGGTTGAATTCTTAAAAGGTGGTTCTGCGCTTTTGTTTGGAAATGTAGCGCCAGGTGGAATTCTTAACTTGGTTACTAAAACACCTCAATTTAAAAGCGGCGGCGAAATATCAATGCAAGTAGGAAGTTTTTCTTACTACAAACCTGCTTTCGATGTTTACGGCGGAATTACTAAATCTATTGCTTTTAGACTTAACGGTTCTTACGAAAACTCAGAAAGCTTTAGAGATGTTGTAAAAAACGAGCGTTTATACATCAATCCTTCCCTACTTTTTGTAATCAATCCTAAAACGCAGATTACTGTTCAGGGAGATTATTTAACGGCAGACTGGACTCCAGATTTTGGAACAGGAATTATCGGGACTAAAATCCTTGATTTGCCTCGCAATACTTTTTACGGATCATTATGGTCAAATGGAAACACAAAATCTGCCAGCGCTTCTGTCTTATTAAATCATGATTTTAATAAAAACTGGAAGCTTAATTTCAACGGTTCTTACCAAACTTATGATAGAGCTTCAAAATCTACAGCACAATTATCTACAGTAAAAGATAATGGAGATTGGACAAGACCATTGGTTCAAAACGACAACTCAGAACAAATATTAGGAGATCAAATAAGTCTTCAAGGAAATTTTAATACTGGATCTGTAAAACATCAGATTTTCACAGGTGCCGACTGGGAAAACTCATTTGCAACTGCTTACACTTTTGCATTCAATCCTACAAATTATGACACAATCAATCTTTTTAATTTTGATCCGTCAACGCAAAGAAATGATATTCCAAATGCTAGAGCAACTCAAATTGCAAAAACAGAAACGAATCGTTTTGGGGTTTATTTCCAAGATTTAATCTCAATTACAGAAAAATTAAAAGTATTAGCAGGTATACGTTGGTCATGGCAAGAAGCTGAAGTAACAACTTACAAAGAAACTTTTGCTTCTGGAGTTCAAACTGTAAAACCTGAAAATGCAGTTCCAACCGTTGGTGCAAAAAAATTAGATAATGCTTTTTCTCCAAAATTCGGATTAATATATCAACCAAGAACAGACGTTTCATTATTCGCAAGTTATTCTACGTCATTTACTCCAAATACAGGAACTACGGCAGATCTAAAACCGATTGAACCTTCTATTATTGACCAATACGAAGCCGGAATTAAAACTGATTTCTTAGAAGGATTATTAAGCACCAATGTTACTGTTTATCAAATTGTGAACAACAATTTAGCGCAAACAGCAGAATTTAAAGCTGACGGAAGTGTAAATACAGACACAAACGTAAAAGTTTTGAGTGGAGAAACAAAAAGTAAAGGTATCGAAATTGATGTTACTGCAAGACCTGTAGAAGGTTTAAGTATCGTTGCTGGTTACAGCTATAATGACATGCGTTACACCAAAACATCTGGTTTAAACGGAAGTTTTATTGAAGGCGATCGTCTTGTTAGAACTCCTGCAAATACTGCTAACTTAAGCTTCTATTATTTAGTTCAAGAAGGTTTCTTCAAAGGTGTATCTATTGGAGCAATAGGAAATTACATTGGTAATCGTTTAGGTGGATGGAATGATCAATATAGCACAGATCTTGTTAAATATCCTGACGGAATTTACCATAGAGAAATTCCAATCAAAGGTTATGCTACTGTTGATGCTTCGGTTGGATATACTTGGAATAAGTTCTCTATTCTTTGCAAATTATCAAATATTACAAACGAATTAAATTATACTGTTCACGAAAATTATAGCGTGAACCCGATAGCGCCTCGTCAAGTTATGACAAGTCTTCGCTACAAATTCTAAAAACATTGAATTAGGTTGGTTTTTCCCAAGATTTTCTGGTTTTATTTTGAAAACAGAATATCTTGGGATTTTTATTTTTAAGCTATTTATAATGCAATTAATGCTACTTTTGCTTCAATTATTATTCTCTTAAATTAACTCCAAATATGTCCGATTTCAAGAAAAACCAATTAAAGAAAACCTTAGGCCTTAGTTTTAATATTGCCGTATTAATTGGAGGAACAATCGGAGTTGGAATTTTAAGAACACCCGGAACAATTGCAGAAATGCTAAACAATTACTGGCTGATTCTTGCCTGTTGGTTATTCGGAGGTTTGTATGTTTTATTAGGCGCAAATTCTTATTCTGAACTGGCTACAATGTTGCCAAAAGCTGGCGGATCTTATAATTATATCAAAAGAGCTTTAGGAGAATATGCGGGATTTTTGTCTGGTTGGTATGATTATATTACCAATGCTATTCCGCCCGCATTTTACTGCATCGTAATTAGTGAATATATTATTATTTTATTTCCAGCTCTAACAAATTATTCAACAACAATGGCGATTTCGTTATTGGCAGCTTTTGTTTTGTTACACTTAAGTGGTGTAAAAAACGGAAGTGTAATACAGCAGATTACAAGTTTTTTGAAAGTAATCTGTTTCGTAGCTTTAGTAATTGCCTGTTTTATGTATACAGGAGTTCAAATTCCTAAAATTCAAACAGACAATTCTATTTTTCAAATAGGTTTAATATTTGGCTTCTTTAAATCGTTACAGCTTATAATTGGCACTTATAATGGTTGGAATGCCGTTTGCTTTTTTGCCGAAGAGAATGATGACCCAAGCAAAAACATTCCGAAATCTTTGTATAGTGGCGTTTTGCTTGTTGTGGCGATTTATATTTTAGTGAATGCTGCTTTTTTTCATGTATTGCCAATTGAAACTTTGGCTAAGTCAAATCTAGCAGCGGCCGATGTTGCCAAAATTCTTTTCGGTGAAAACGGTGCCAAAATAGTAACGGTAATTTCGATTTTTTCTTTAATCAGTATTTTGAATGCTTTTATGATGATCCCGCCAAGAATCCTTTACGGATTAAGTCGTGACGGATTTTTTATTCAAAAAGGAACAATAGTAAATAAAGGCGGAACTCCAATTGTGGCTCTTTTGGTTTCTTCATTTTTCAGTTTATTTCTAATCTGTATTGGCTCTTTTGAAGTCTTGTTTTCTTTCGCCGCATTTATCTCGATTATCGTTTGGGGACTTGCCTATTATTCGCTTTTAAAACTAAGAAGTTCAGAACCTGATTTACCAAGACCTTATCGTTCCTTTTGGTATCCCTATACAACCATAATTGCTATTATTGCTTCCATAGGTTTATTGATGGGTTTTATTTACAGTGATCCAAAAAGCTTTATTATCATTGTCGGAATTACGGCGATTTCTTATCCGTTGTTTTTGGTTTTGAAGAAGAAAAAATAATAGGTTTTTTGTATAAAAAAAGACCTAACAGGTTTTAAAAACCTGTTAGGTCTGGTAACTTAAAAGCTTTATTCTTACTTCAAACCAGCCAAACTTTGCTCGATTGTAGCAATTTTTGCTAAAGCATCGGCTTGTTTTTGTTTTTCTATATTTAAAACTTTCTCTGGAGCTCCGTTTACGAATTTCTCATTAGAAAGTTTTGCTTCAACAGATTTCAAGAATCCTTTTGTGTAATTCAATTCTTCTGTCAGCTTTTTAATTTCAGCTTCAACATCAATATTTCCTGTAATTGGAATGAAATATTCATTTGATTTTACACGGAAAGACAATGCGCCATCTACTTTTTCAGAAACATATTCGAAAGCCGAAACGTTTCCTAATTTCGTTATGATTGAATCAAAATACGTTGAAATATTTTCGCTGTTGATTCCTTTTAATTCGATTGCATCTTTAAACGGAATATTTTTGTCTTTTCTGATGGTTCTAATTCCAGAAATTACTTCAATAGAATTTTCAAAATCAGTAATTAATTTAACGTCAAATGGTTTTAATTCTGGCCAAGTCGAAACAATTAAAGCTTCTTCTGGTGATCTTTCTGTAATTAATTGCCAGATTTCTTCTGTCAAGAAAGGCATAAACGGATGCAAAAGCTTCAAGTTGCTTTCTAACATTTCGATCGCTTTCGCGAAAGTTACGCTGTCAATTGGCTGTTGATAAGCTGGCTTGATCATTTCTAAGAACCAAGAACAGAAATCATCCCAAACTAATTTGTAAATCGCCATTAATGAATCTGAAATTCTGTATTTTTCAAAATTATCCTCGATATCAACTAAAGTCTGTTGCAATTTAGCTTCGTACCATTCGATTGCTACTTTTGATGATTCTGGCTGTGCAATAGTTTCAGAAACTTCCCATCCTTTAATCAATTTGAAGGCATTCCAAATCTTGTTTGAAAACGCTTTTCCTTGACTGCACAATTCCTCATCAAACATAATATCGTTTCCTGCAGAAGCGCTTAAAAGCAATCCAACACGAACACCATCCGCTCCAAAAGCATCAATTAAATCTAAAGGATCAGGAGAATTCCCTAATGATTTAGACATTTTACGGCGTTGTTTATCACGAACTAAACCAGTTAAATATACATTTGTAAATGGTTTTTCTCCTGCATATTCGTAACCTGCAATAATCATTCTTGCCACCCAGAAAAATAAAATATCCGGACCAGTTACCAAGTCATTTGTTGGATAATAATATTTAAAATCTGCACTTTCTGGATCCATAATTCCGCCAAAAACTGACATCGGCCATAACCAAGAAGAAAACCACGTGTCTAACGCATCAACATCTTGTTTTAAGTTGTCGGTTGTTAGTTGTTGGTTGTTGGTTCTTTCTTTGGCTAAAACTAACGCATCTTCGATATTTTCTGCAACTACGAAATCTTCTTTTCCATCTCCATAATAATAAGCTGGAATTTGTTGTCCCCACCATAATTGACGAGAAATGTTCCAATCGCGAATGTTGTTTAACCAATGCGCATAAGTATTTTCAAAACGTTTTGGATGCAATTTAATATCTCCTGTTTCTAAAACGGACTTAATTGCAGGTTTTACCAATTCTTCCATTTTCAAGAACCATTGGTCAGATAATCTTGGCTCAATTACCGCTTTGGTTCTTTCAGAAGTTCCAACTTTATTTAGGTGAATTTCTGTTTTTGCTAAAGCACCAATTTCTTCTAGTTCTTTTGCAATTTCCGTACGAACTACAAAACGATCTTTTCCTTGATAATGTAATCCAAAGCTGTTTAACGTAGCGTCTTCATTAAAAATATCTACGATTTCTAGATTGTGTTTTTCACCAAGAGTTTTATCGTTCATATCGTGAGCAGGCGTTACTTTCAAACATCCTGTTCCGAATTCAACATCTACATATTCATCTTCAATAATCGGAATTACTCTTCCGCAAATTGGAACAATCGCTTTTTTACCTTTTAAATGTGTAAAACGCTCATCGTTCGGATTGATACAGATTGCTGTATCTCCAAAAATAGTTTCTGGACGCGTTGTAGCGATAGTCAAGAAATCTTCTGAACCTTCGATTTTATATTTTAAGAAAAATAATTTTCCTTGTTGTTCTTCATAAATTACTTCTTCGTCAGAAAGAGTTGTTTTTGCTTCAGGATCCCAGTTTACCATTCGGTATCCTCTGTAGATTAATCCTTTGTTGTACAAATCAACAAAAGAACGAATTACAGATGCCGACATATCTGGATCCATTGTAAATTTGGTACGTTCCCAATCGCATGAAGCACCTAATTTTTTAAGTTGCTCTAAGATTGTTCCACCGTATTTATCTGTCCATTCCCAAGCGTGTTTTAGGAATTCTTCACGAGTTAAATCGTTTTTATTGATTCCTTCTGCTTTTAATTTTGCTACAACTTTTGCTTCGGTAGCAATAGACGCGTGATCTGTTCCAGGTACCCAACAAGCGTTGAAACCTTTAAGACGCGCTCTACGAATTAAAACATCCTGAATCGTATTATTCAACATATGTCCCATGTGAAGGACTCCAGTGACGTTTGGCGGCGGGATTACAATGGTGTAAGGTGTTCTATGATCTGGTTCTGAATGAAAATAATTGTTTTTCATCCAGTAATCATACCATTTGTTCTCAATCGCTTTAGCGTCAAATTGTGCTGGAATTGTCATCTATTTATGTTTAATCGTTTATTTGTTTAACCGTTAATTGGTTTTGATTATTATAATGTAAAATTGAATTATTTTGATTGTTTTTCTATCTTGCTAACATCATTTATAATTCAATCTCAACGATTAAACAAATAAACGATTAAACAGTTAAACAAAAAATTGGTTCAATTTTTGTAATTATTACTGAGAGCAAAAGTAAATAATTAAGTAGACTATAAAAAGCGAATTATTAATTTGTGTGTTAATTAAAAGAATGTATATTTACTTACAATTAAAAACTAATTTCATATGAAAAATGCAGCCTCTTTTATTGCAGTCTTATTGTTTAGTGCAATAAGTTATGCACAAAACGGCCCAAAAATTGAATTTGCAGCCCCAGACAATACAATTGATTATGGAAAGATTTCTAAAGGTGACAACGGACTTCGTTCCTTTGAATTTACTAACACCGGAGATGCTCCTTTATTAATTACAGGCGCAGAATCTACAGTAAGTTCTATAATCGTTACAAAACCAGCGGCAGCAATTCAGCCGGGCAAAAAAGGAAAAATCGATGTAAAATATAATATGGTCGCAGGGCCTATTCGTAAAACAATTACTGTTGAATCAAACGCAGTAAATTATCCTGACGGACGTGTTGCCTTAAAAATTAAAGGTGAAGTTCAATAAGGATTTTTTAAAATCTAAAACAAAAAAGCCGTTTCTCTATTTAGAAACGGCTTTTTTATTTTATTGACAAACCAGATAATCTTGCTTCTCAAATCTTTTTTCTATTTACCAGCACATTCAACAGAATCAAATTTATATTTTACGGTTTCAAAATCAATTGGTTTGTCTTTTACTAAATATGTAACCCCCATTGTAGTTTGCATTGTTCCGTTTCCTAAAATAAGCTGATTACTTCTTTTTAAAAGCGCCATCGGGTTTTTGAAGGTTTTATCTTTATTCACATTATCCTTAAAAGTATAATCTACAAATAAAGTATCACCATGAAATTCACCCGCAACTTCTCCTGTTCTAACAGTTGAAGGCGCAACTTTCATAATCATATCTCCTGCTAATTTTCCGTTTTTTAAAGTATTTAATTTCAAATCTATAGTATCCTTTTCATAAATTGCTTTATAACATTCGGTGCTTACAACTTTTTCGCCATCGGCTTTAGCGGCTTCAGCAGCTTTTTGTTTTTCTTCATTTTTACAGCTTTGCAATCCGATAACAGACAAAAGCAAGCAAGATAAGGCTAGATTTTTCATATTTTTTTTATTTCGCAGTTATACTATAAAATTATAAAAAAGGTTTTTCTTTCTAACTATTGTTTTATAAATTTTTAATTACAAATTCAGATCTTCTGTTCAATTCATGATCTTCTTCAGAACAAGCTTCATCTGTTTTGCATTTTATAATTGGTACAGATTCTCCATATCCTTTTGCTGAAACTCTTTTAGCATCAATTCCTGATTGAATAATAAATTCTCTAGTTGAATTGGCTCTTTTTTGAGATAAATCTTCATTGAATTTTGCATTTCCTCGAGAATCGGTATGCGAACCAATTTCAATTACCATTCCTGGATATTTTTTCATCAATTCGACAACTCTACCCAAAACGACTTTCGATTCTTTACGAATGTACCACATATTGTAGTCAAAATAAATCGGATCTGTTTTAATGATTAATCTGTCTTTGTCTTTTACAACATCTTTTTCTTGTGTCAAAATCTCTTGTACTTTTTCTTTCTTTTTTATTTCAGCTGCTACAATTGCTGCTTCTTTGGCTTTCTTTTCTTTTTCTTTCAATTCAATTGCTGCAAGCGCTTCTTTCTTCTTATTATTTTCCTCTATAATAATTTCCTGCTTTCTTTTATTTTCAGCAATTAACTTTTCTTCCTGTTTAATGGCTTCTAAAGATTTTAAGGTTAGAGAAGCGTCATTATTTTTATCTCTGGTTTTATCTAAAGTCAGAATTGTAGAAGCATTAGTATAATTTTCTTTGAAAGCACTAATTTTATAAGAAGCCTCGCAAGCTACTGTAAAACTGAATTTCCCGTCTGCAGAAGTTGTAATGGTATTCAAAGTTTTATTTTCTGAATCCTGCAGGATTACTGTTGCATTTTCTAAAGCCAATTTGGTATCAACATCGGTAATAATTCCGGCAATAAACTGTTTACAATCTTCAACAATTAAATCTTTTATTTCTTTAAATTGATAAATATCATCGCTACCTTTTCCTCCTTCTCTATTCGAAGCAAAATATCCTTCTTTTGTATTTGAATCTATATTAAAGGCAAAATCATCTAAATTTGAATTTAAAGGCAAACCGATATTTACGGCTTCTCCATATTCTGAACCTTTAATTTCAGAAACAAAAACGTCTAACGATCCGTATCCCAAATGTCCGTCTGAAGAGAAATAAAGTTTGTTATCCGCTGAAGCGAAAGGAAACTGCTCTCTTTTATCTGTGTTTACATTCGGGCCTAAATTCTTCGGAGTATCAAAGGCACCTTTATTGATATTAACCGAATAAATATCAAAAGAACCTAAAGAACCAGGCATATCCGAAGCAAAATACAATACTTTTTCGTCTGCGCTTAACGCTGGATGTTCTACCGAATAATTCGGACTATTGAACGGAAGTGACGTTATATTCGTCCATTTTCCGTTTACCAATTCTGCTTTAAAGATTTGAAGATTTGAAATTTTCTTTTCATCTTTCTTCTTCTTTCCGTTTTTAGAATTATTTCTGGTAAAATAAATTGTTTTGCCATCTTTTGTAAAAACAGCATTCGATTCGTGCATTCCCGTTTTTAATTCTTTTGCAAAATAATGAACGATAGAATCAGCTGAATTTATATTTTTTAATGGAATAGAAACTAAATTCAAATACGTTTCATTGTCCCATTTGAACTTTTTATCCAATAATCCAGGCTTTAATTTTACACCAGCAAAAACCAAATCATCATTGTATTTTACCGCTCCAAATTCTGAATTTGGTGTATTTATGGCTAAGTTTTTAATTTCGAAACGTTTTCCGATTGCTGAAACATTTTCTAATGTTTTTAAGCTTTTTTCAAAATTTACAACATCATCAGGATTTCCAGACAACGCATAATATTCCTTTAAATATTGATTGGCATCATCAACACTATTGGTTGCTTTTAAAGTCTGAGCGTATCTAAAATAGTATTCTCTATTTAAATCCTTATTGTAATTCTTTACCAATAATCTGTAATAGCGTTGTGCTTTAACCAAATCATTTGTATAAAAATAGGAATCGGCTAAATTCTTAATCACTTCTTGCGAAGGTCTTTCGTCTGCTAATTTTTGATATAAAACAATAGCTTCACTATAATATGTTCTATCAAAAAATTTCTTTGCTCTAATCAATTCCTGATCTTGAGCGTTTATAAACTGTATTGAAAATACGAATATAATAACAAGTAGTTTTTTCATATTTTTCATCTTAGAAGAATCTTGGTGATTTATCAAATCCTTTTCCTAACAAGTCCAAATCGAATAACAGCATAATTTCGTGTGTTCCAGAATTAAACTGTCCGAAGTTTGTAAGTGTATAATCGTAAGCATAACCCACTCTTAGAGTTGGCGTTACATTGATATTAAACAATGCACTTACAGAATCGTCAATTCTATATGCCGCACCAAATTCAAATTTTTCATTATACAAAACGTTTGCTGTAACATCTAAAGTGATTGGCGAGCCTTTGACAAATTTGGACATAAATGCAGGTTTCAGTTTCAACATATCATTAAGCTGAAAAACATATCCTGCTGTTAAAAAAGTATGTATTTCTTCTGATCCAAAAGCATTGACACCAGATTTTTCTTCAATATATTTTGATTTTAAAAGATTAGGAACTGATAATCCAATATAAAGATTATCTCTAAAATAATAGGCTCCAACTCCGATATTAGGCTTTGTAGCGTTTATATTTTCTGAAAAAGCATAATCGGTTTGAGGATCTGTAAAACGAAATCCGTTAAAATTGCTTTGCATAGATGAGAATCCAGCTTTCAATCCTAATGACAGTTTATCTTTATTGCTTAATTTTAAAACATATGCAAAATCTGCATAAACGTTGTTTTCTTTTTTAGCTCCATCACCAATATCATCTGAAACAAATGAAATTCCTGCTTCTATTTTATCTGTAATAGCAGTGTGACCGAAAAATGTGAATGTTTTAGGAGCGCCGTATGCTCCAACCCATTGTGTTCTGTAGAGTCCTCCGAAATTCATCATGGCAGGAACTCCAGTTGCATACGCAGGATTGACAACGCTCATATTATACATATAATGAGTATATTCTGGATCTTGCTGCGCAGAAACTGACAAACAGAAAAGGAAATTTATAAAGAGTAGTATTTTTTTCATTTTGGAAATTATATTAAAAATATAAAAGAGAATTATCGATTTAAATAAAGACGGCCTTGTTGTGGCTTTTTGTTGCCTTTATTGAAATGCAGCACATAAAAATAAACTCCATTGGGTGCAATTCCGCCTGCTATACCGCTCTTTTCGTAATTTTTCCCATCCCACGCTAGCTTATTTTTATCTCCTTTATACATTTCGATTCCATATCTGTTATAAATTTCAAGAGTATAATCAGGATATAAAAATTCAATATCCTTAATTACAAATGAATCGTTTGTCCCATCTCCGTTTGGAGAAAAACCATCAGGTACAAAAAAGTCATTCGGTACATTATCACAAGATGTTAAGGTTACAGTTACTTCAATATATCCTGAAGAAAAACAACCTGTATCTGGAAAATTGAATCCGTAATATCTGCCTTGTTCCGTTAAGCGAGTTGAAGCAGATAATAAATTCCCATCATTTGGAGCATCATACCAAACTACTGTTGATGGCACATTTGTATTATTTGATAAATCTGCAATAGTTGGATTTTTTAACCCACAGAAATTTTGTCCATCTGAATTTAAAACCGGAACTGGCGAATCGTTTATTATAACAGCAACCATAGAAGCTTCTGAATTACAGCCATTCGCAGAAGTTTCCCTTACATAATAATTACCCGATTGCAATAATAAAGTACTCGCAAGAGGTGTTGTTGATGTTGGAGAATTATACCATTTGTATTGAGCGCCTATTGGTTCTAGATTAGCGATTGTAGTCTCATCTACTTTACAAAACTGCTGATTGTCTACATTTGGAGCAGCAGGAAGCGGATATACTACAAAATCATCTGCTACATTAACTAAATTAATATCGCAAGTCGTTACTGTATTAGTTAGATTTAATAATGTAATCTTGGTACTGCCAATATTCGGAAGCATTGCCGCTGGAATTACAAAATCTATCCTTCCGTTTGTTACTGCTTGAGTAATCGTTTGAACAGTAGAAACATTACTATCCGAAAGCTGATATGAAATTTTTGCATTGGTTAAATTTCCTAATCCCGAAATAGCGACAGGGACTGGTTCATTCAAACAATAATTATTAGCCACAACACTAACAGTCGTAGCATTTGGAAGCGGGTTTATAGTTAAATTTCCTGCTACATTTGCTGGACTCGCACATTGTGGAGTTGGGTTAGTAATATTTACAATATTCAAAATTATAATGACTGATAAGCCACTCTTTACATTCAAACTTCCGGGAATTTCAAAAGTTGCTTTCCCTCCTACAGCTTTTATAATTGCAGTTTCTCCTGTTGCTATATTGTCTCCATTTATATTATAAGTAATGCGGTAATCTCCATCAAGTAATTGAGGTGCATCTAATTGCATCAATCCCGGTTTATTCTGACAAGTTGGAGTTGATGTAAGTGTAGCTCCATTTAAACGCGGCAATGGAGAAATTGTTAAGACTGTTGAAAATGGACTAAAGATATTTGTACAAGTATTCCAACTAGAAGTTGATACAATTCTCGTTATAGTTACCGTAAATTTTCCTACCTGTTGAAAGTAAGAAGAGTTAATTGGAAAAGAAAATTGTCCATTTATAAAAGAGCCTCTTACATTTTCAGTTCCAGAAATTGATCCCACAACATTATAAGTAACATCATATTCTCCGTCAGGAATTCTATCAGGTCCTTGCGTAATTGTAGCTGTATAAGTAGCTGTAGAAATCTCGGTTTCGCAAATATCTTTATTAACTACAACTTTGGCTCCAGTAAAATCTAGTCTTTTTTCTAGTAATGCTATAAATTCAGTACTTTTGTTGCTACAGATATAATTATCAGGAACAGCTAAAACTGTATATGTAAAAGTATATGATCCTGGACCAGAAGTATCAAACAATTCTTGAAGATTAACATTGTGATCTGTATTAGATGTAATTCCAGGTCCAGTCCAAGTGCCTCCGCCATCTTCACCCTCAAGTTGGCCATTCAAATCTAAATTAGTATATCCCGCTAAACCCGTTGTGCCACACAATCTTAAATGTTGCGCTTCACCTGGCTTAGGAGCTCTTAAAACGGTTACTACAACCGTAGTAGATTTTGATGCTGGCGAGCATTCTAATACGGGCGGCACTGTATATGTAAACTGAAGTGTCGTTTTTTTATCTATATCGCCTATATAAATAGATTGTGGCACCACTTTTCCTTCGCTATTTGTCCATTGTCCATTTGAATGTGGCCCCATCGAATTACTGTCAAATGCTGTAAAGAGATTAAAATAATTGCTATCATTACAAACAGTTGCCTGAGATCCAACACCTTGAAATGCACCAATAGTAATGGTTACAACGGCTTTATTGTTTGTACATCCAGCAATATTGGGAGCTGTATAAGTATACTCATAAACACCTCCTTTAGTAATAAGTTGAGGGTGTAAAATACCCGTTGCAGGATCTAAACCTTTCAAATTATTATTATCAGACCAAGTTCCGCCTGGAACTGGCGAGCCTCCTAATAATGAAAATAAAGATAAAGACTCGTTAGCAGGATTCTCAATATCACAAATTATTTTTTGTCCATTTGTGCCTGCGCATTGAGCATTAATTTTTGAAGAATAAAAGTTTAAAAAAATAAAAAGTATTACAAACCTTAATAAATTAATGTAGTTTTTTGCCATAGATTAAATTTTCGTTAAACATACTAAAATATCTAAAGATAGACACGATTTTAACAAACATTTTTTCACAAAAAAATATACCCTCAATAGCGTTATTATAATAAGTATATATTAAATATCTATTTAAAGCTCATCTTCAAGTTTAAATCTAAATTTTAAAACTACACTATTTCTTTCAACTTCCATATTAACCCAAATATCTTCTTCTGATTTCAAAAGATTATTTATTTGCTGTAAACTGTATCTGTAGGGCTGAATATTATTAATACTCACAATAACATCGCCTTTACGTAATCCGCATTTTTCGGCAGCAGAATTTCTACGCACATTGACAATTTCATAAACCGGTTTTAGGGCAAATTTGTATTTAAAATTATTATTGTCTTTATCTCCCCGAAACTCATCAGGTGTATTAACCACTCTAACGGTTTCCATATGTACAGTTTCTTGAACCCATTGGAGTCCGTTATGCTGAACAGAAATTCCGCTTTTGTTATAAGTAAAAGGTTCGCCAAATTTGTTGTTTTTCTTTAAATAGAGTTTTTTATCCTTATAATCTAAAACAACAGTAAATCTTTTCAGTATTTCTCCTCCCATAGAACCAATACGACCTGGAACCATCTTTACATTACGTATAGAAAGTGAATCTGGAAAAGAAACGATTGGCTTTTTAAAATCAAATTCATCAATAGAAAACTGATCTATTTTGGCACGATGTCCTTCAATATCTCCGCTAAAGCCTTTTCCTAAAAAATCAGGAAAATTTTTATCTGGGAGTTTAATCTTATCATTTTCAAAAATCCAGAAAGCATCGCTATTACCAATATCAATTAAGAGTTTTGCTTCAATTTTTTCACTATTAACTGTAGCAATAGTTACTATATAAGGTTTAGATCTTTCAATAGTAATCGGAATTAATTTAAATTTTTTATCCAATTTTTCTTGAAACTTAGTGTTTTCAGAATGAACAACAATTCTCTTTTTCTGGTAATTGATTTCTACCAAATTATTTTTAAAAAATTTATGCCCTATAATTCCATTTACAGGAATTCCGATATGCGAAGACAAATTGAAACTTTGATCCAAAATAATATAAACCATATGGTCATTTGACTTTAGACCATGAGTTTCTAAAACATTTTTAGTCGATTTCAGACCTTCTATTTCCTCTTCGCTTCCTAAACCCCGAAGTTTGATTTTTTCAACATTATTAAAACTAACTTCCTGTTTATCCTCCATACTAAACAGAATTGTTTCCTCAACACCAGAATCTAGCAGAAAATTAAGTTCTACTCCGTTTACTTTTATCGGAATAAAAATCAGATTATTAATTAGTTTAAAAGGAATTGTGGTCTTTGTTGCATTGTTCTCCATCAAAAAAGCGCTTTGCCCAAAAAGCGCAAAAGGTAAGAATACCCCAAAAAACAATACTATATATTTTTTCATTGACAATTTTTTATTATAAAATTACTAAATATATTTATTATTGTTACATTTTTGCAAGTACCCATATTGTTTACGTTAAATTCGAAAAAAAAATGCAAATTTGCACTTCAATAATTTGTACTCATGCCAACAATTTCACACAAAGGCAAAAACATGCCTGAATCTCCGATACGCAAGCTGGCTCCTTTTGCAGATTTAGCAAAGAAAAAAGGACACAAAGTGTATCACTTAAACATTGGTCAACCGGATATCAAGACACCCGAAGTGGCCATCGAGGCGGTAAAAAATATTGATTTAACTCTTATAGAATACAGTCCGTCTGCCGGATATGAAAGCTATAGAAAAAAATTAGCTCATTTTTACCAGCGTCAAAACGTAAACGTTAACACAGAAGACATCATTGTTACAACTGGTGGTTCTGAAGCCTTACTTTTTGCGCTGGCCACAATTACAGATCCTGGAGATGAAATCATTATTCCGGAACCTTTTTATGCTAATTACCACGCATTTGCATCATCAACGAGCGCAACTGTAGTTCCTCTAGTTTCTACTATTGAAACTGCTTTTGCTTTACCTAGTATTGAAGAAGTAGAAAGATTAATTACACCTAAAACAAAAGCCATTCTGATTTGCAACCCTGGAAATCCGACTGGATATTTATATACTGAAGCAGAAATTAAGCAATTAGCAAGCTTGATTAAAAAACATGATTTATACTTAATTGCTGACGAAGTGTACCGCGAATTTTTATATGACGGAAATGATGTTCATTTTTCTGTAATGAATCTTGAAGATGTACAACAAAACGTTATTATGGTCGATTCTGTATCAAAACGTTACAGTATGTGCGGCGCAAGAATTGGTTGTTTAGTGACTAAAAATAAAGAAATTCTAGCGACAGTAATGAAATTTGCTCAGGCACGTTTAAGTCCGCCAACAATCGAACAAATTGCTTGCGAAGCTGCAATCGACACTCCGCAAAGTTATTTTGACGAAGTAATTTCTGAATATAAAGAACGTCGTGATACATTAATTGCCGAATTAAACAAAATCGATGGAGTTATTGTAACAAAACCGAAAGGAGCTTTTTATTGCATTGCAGAATTGCCAATAGAAAACTCTGATGATTTTGCGCAATGGCTTTTGGAAAGTTATGATTTAAATGGCGAAACTGTTATGATTGCTCCTGCAAAAGGCTTTTATTCAACTCCCGGAATGGGATTGAATCAAGTTCGTATTGCTTATGTATTGAACAAAAAAGATTTGATTACAGCCGTAAACATTTTAAAAGAAGCTTTATTGGTTTATAACAACAGATAATCAATTGATTGACTAAAATTTAAAAAGACAATAACTACTTCGTTATTGTCTTTTTTGTTTTCAAAAAGCATAATCTAAATAGCGAAATTAAATTATCTTCAAAAAGGAGCAATTAAATCCTAAAAACGATAGAAAAGGTTTCCTATTTATTAATTATCTTTACCGCCTTAAAAAGGAATACATATACTAATAGTAGTTTTTAATGATAAACAACGAAGAATTTTTAGACGAAATAGGAGATAATCATTTCAGCAGTAACGCAAAGAACCCTTTAAGAGCGGATGCATTTGATATAACTGATGAAGAAAAAATAGAAAAAATTAAAAAAGATGTTGAAAGCATTCTACAAACTCTTGGAATGGATTTGACAGACGACAGCATTAAAGGTACTCCAAACCGAGTTGCTAAAATGTTTGTAAAAGAAATTTTTGGCGGTCTTAACCCAGCAAAACAGCCAAAAGCTTCTACTTTTGATAATAATTACAAATATGGCGAAATGCTAGTAGAGAAAAACATTACGGTTTATTCTACTTGCGAACACCATTTACTGCCAATTATCGGACGTGCTCACGTGGCTTATATCTCAAGCGGACGTGTTATTGGTTTATCAAAAATGAACAGAATTGTAGAATATTACGCAAAAAGACCTCAGGTTCAGGAGCGTTTAACAATGCAGATTGTTCAGGAACTTCAAAAAGCTTTAGGAACAGAAGATGTTGCTTGTGTTATCGATGCAAAACACCTTTGTGTAAACTCTCGCGGAATTAAAGATATCGAAAGTAGCACAGTAACGTCTGAATTTGGTGGAAAATTCAAAGACGCTCAAACTAAAAGAGAATTTCTTGATTACATTAAATTAGACACTCAATTTTAGTTTAATCGTTAATTTGTTTAATCGGTTAATCATTGAACTTAATTTTTCGGTTAAACGATTAAACGGACTAACAGTTAAACAAAAAAGATTATACGTTTTTTCCTTTGTAAAAACTTGAAGTGTGGTAAAATGCAAGAATGTTCATTTTGGATATTTATAAATTGACTAGCAAATTTCCATCAAATGAATTATTCGGAATAACATCTCAAATAAAAAGAAGTGCATCTTCAATTGCAAGAAATATTGCCGAAGGAACTTCAAGAAACACAAGTAAGGAAAAAGCTCATTTCTAACGATATCTTATTCATCTGCAATGGAAACTTTAAATCATTTAATTATTTCAAAAGATTTAAATTATGTTTCAGAAACAGAATATGTAACATCAAGGGAAAAACTTGAAAAAATTTATAATCAAATAAATAATCTAAAAAAATATTATCTTTCACAACAATAAATCCGATAATCCGAATTAAACAAAATTAACGGTTAAACGATTAAACGATTAAACAAAAATACTATGCCTTTATATAGCAGTCAGCCACTAAAAATATACAATTCACTATCTGGTGAAAAAGAAGATTTCAAACCAATCCATGAAGGAAACGTTGGAATGTATGTTTGTGGACCTACAGTATATAGTAATGTTCACTTAGGAAATGTGAGAACTTTTATGTCTTTTGACGTAATTTTCAGATATTTTCTTCATTTAGATTATAAAGTTCGTTACGTTCGAAACATTACTGACGTTGGACATATTGTAGACGATGTTGATGAAGGTGAAGATAAAATTGCGAAAAAAGCACGTTTAGAGCAGTTAGAACCTATGGAGGTTGTACAGCGTTATACAGTAGATTTTCATGACATTTTAAAATCTTTCAATTTCTTACCACCTAGTATTGAGCCCACTGCAACCGGACATATTATCGAGCAAATTGAGATTATCAAAAAAATTATAGCAACCGGAATTGGATATGAAGCCAACGGTTCTGTTTATTTTGATGTTGTAAAATATAATGAAACCAACAATTACGGCATTTTAAGTGGTAGAAATATCGAAGATATGCTAGCGAATACTCGTGATCTTGATGGGCAATCGGACAAAAGAAATCCACAGGATTTTGCACTTTGGAAAAAAGCAGAACCTGAACACATTATGAGATGGCCTTCACCTTGGAGCGATGGTTTCCCAGGATGGCATTTAGAATGTACCGCAATGAGTACCAAATATCTTGGGAATCATTTTGACATTCACGGAGGTGGGATGGATTTAAAATTTCCACACCACGAATGCGAAATCGCACAAAATGAAGCTTGTACAGGTCAATCTCCTGTAAACTACTGGATGCACGCCAATATGCTTACCTTAAACGGAAAGAAAATGGCAAAATCTACTGGAAATAATATTTTACCAGGCGAAATTCTTAGCGGAGATAACAATATTTTAAGTAAACCTTTTTCTGCTTCAGTAACTCGTTTCTTCATGCTTCAAGCACATTACAGAAGTATTCTTGATTTTTCTGACGATGCTATCGTTGCTGCCGAAAAAGGATATAGAAGATTGATGGAAGCTGTTGAAGCACTACCTAATATTGTTCCTGGAAAAACCAGTTCAATTGATTTTGGAGCATGGAAACAACTTTGTTATGATGCTATGAATGACGATTTCAACACACCAATTTTAATCGCTCAACTATTTGAAGCTGTTCGCTTTATCAATCTATTAAAAGATAGAAAAGAAACAATTTCAGAAGAAGATTTAAAAAGTTTTCAAACAGCAGTAAATGCTTTTGTTTTCAATGTCTTAGGTCTTAGTGACGAGAAGAACGCAGATGGAGACAATGATAAGCTGGAAGGTGTTGTAAATATGCTTATAGGCATGCGAAACCAAGCTAGAGCAGACAAAAATTTTGCTCTGTCAGATCAAATTCGCGACCAATTAATTGCATTAGGAATACAGCTAAAAGACGGAAAAGAAGGAACTTCATTTAGCATACAATAAAAAAGTATTCAATATTTAGTTTTTTAGTGTTCAGATTTAAACTTTTGCTTAAACAAAACACAAGATACTGAATACTATAAAATTGAATACTGAACACTAAAAAAATATGTTATCAAAAATTCTGATATATCCTTTTGTGCTACTGGTTCGTTTTTATCAAACGGCAATTTCTCCGTTTACCCCAGCATCTTGCAGATTTGAACCAACTTGTTCTAGCTATATGATTCAGGCATTACAAGTTCATGGTTTATTTTACGGAGGATTTTTAGGAGCAAAACGTATTTTAAGCTGTCATCCTTGGGGAAGAACTGGCTATGATCCTGTGCCAGAAAAGAAATGCAATCATAAACATTAACTTTTTGTAAATTGGCACTTTACATTAAACATTTACTTTTACATCTATATAAAAACATACTATATGACACATGCCCTACATTTAATCTGGAATCCTTCTGAAGGAATCGATCTTGGATTTTTTATGATTCGCTATTACAGCTTAATGTTTGTAATTGCCTTTGGATTAGGATGGTTTCTAATGAAAAAGATATTCGAAAGAGAAAATGAATCACTTGAAAAGTTAGACTCTTTATTTGTTTGGACAGTTCTTGCTACTTTGATTGGAGCACGTTTAGGACACGTTTTCTTTTATGATTGGGATTATTTTAAAGACCATTTATTAGAAATTATTCTTCCAGTTAAATTTGAGCCAGAATTTCACTTTACAGGATTTCAAGGTTTAGCAAGTCACGGTGCTGCAATTGCTATTATTGTGGCAATGTATTATTACAGCAAAAAAATCTTAAAACGTCCTATGCTATGGATCTTAGATCGCGTTGTAATTCCGGTGGCAAGCGGCGCTATATTTGTTCGTATAGGTAATTTCATGAATTCGGAAATTGTTGGAAACGAAACTACATCTGCATTTGGTATTCGTTTTTTGCATGATAAATTTGATAAATATCAAATCGTAGGCAAAACAGGAATTACCGATCCTAAGGAAGCTTACAATGCAGTTGTAACTGATCCAAAATTTGCTAATTTATTAGCAGAAGTACCTGTAAAGCATCCAACTCAATTATACGAAGCTTTTTGCTACATTTTTGTATTTGCAATTTTATACTTTTTGTATTGGAAAACAAATGCGAGACTTAAAACTGGACTATTATTTGGAATGTTTTTAGTACTTCTATTCGTTGTTCGTTTTATTGTAGAATTTGTTAAATCAAAGCAAGGAGGACTAGAAGATACATTAGGTTATTTCTCAACAGGACAATGGCTAAGTATTCCTTTTATAATAATCGGACTTTTCTTTATTATTAGAGCACAAAGAAATCCGCTTGCAGAATCTTAAAAATCATTTCAAAATATTAAAAAGCCCAATATCTTAGATATCGGGCTTTTTCTTTCTATAATCGATAAGATACTCCTAATTCTATATTCTTTGTATTATACCCTGCGTTTGTATTTCCTAAGCCTGCATTAGAAACATGTCTTAAACTCGGACGAACATCAAATTGAAATTGATTATAATCAGCAGTGAAACCTAAAGCTAAAACATCTGCAAAAGCAAAACCACTAGACATACGTTCTGTCACTGTATCAGTAATCATTGGCCCAACACTTCCGAGAAGATAAATTGAATATGATTTTGCAAATGATTTTCTAACAATAAAACCAATATTCAACACATATTCCCGCACCTCTTTTAATTTCATATACTCAATTCTCTTTTCTTCAAAATTTGGTGTTTCGGGTTTCACAAAGTAAAGGTTCAATAATTGATGTTTTCCAAAATTGATTTCCGGCTGAATTAAAACTTCATATTTAAAATTTCGGAATTCTTTAAAACCATAATAAACTTGTGCTTTATAAAAATGGTTTGTAAAAGTATAATCTTTATTATTGAATTCACTTCCAAAACCATAACTGAGTCCTATTTTAAAATTACTATTCTGCGCATTTAGCTGCAGTATGGAAAAGAAAAAAGTAATAACGAAAAATATTCTTTTAATCATAATTAGCATTTATAACTTAAACACAAACATAAAAAAAAGATCCAGTTTTCACTGGATCTTTCTATCATTAAAAACAAAGTTTAATTATGCTTTGTTGTGTTTGTCTTCGATTGTATGTTTCTCATCATTCGAAATCGTGTCAACCAATACTGGAGTCGCGATAAATAATGAAGAGTAAGTACCTACAATAATACCGATTAACATTGCGAAGATAAATCCTCTGATAGATTCTCCACCGAAGATAAACATCGTTAATAATACGATAATCATCATTAATGAAGTATTCAATGTTCTTGATAATGTTGTATTAATAGAAGCATTTACGATATCTTCGAAACTTCCTTTACGGTTTCCGATAATAAACTCTCTAACCCTGTCAAATACAATAACTGTATCATTCATAGAATAACCAATTACAGTCAAGATCGCAGCGATAAAGTGCTGATCCATTTCCATGTGGAATGGCATGAATTTGTAGCATAATGAATAAACTCCTAATACAAAGATTACGTCGTGCGCAACAGCTGCAATCGCACCTAATGAATATTGCCATTTACGGAAAGATACCATTAAGTATAAGAAAATAACTGCCATCGCACCAAGTACAGCCCAGTAAGAGTTAGTTTTAATATCTTCAGAGATAGAAGCACCAACTTTAGAAGCTTGTAACACACCTACTTTTTTACCATCAAATGAGTTGATAAATTTATCGTAAGTAGTATTTGGGAAATATTTCTGCAAAGCAGCATATAATTTTTGGTTTACTTCTTCGTCGATAGCAACACCATCTTCTTTAATTTTATATTTAGTAGTGATTTTCAATTGATCATCATCACCTAAAATTTTAGCTTCAACTGGGGTACCGAAAGCAGCAGATAATTCATCAGAAACTGCAGTAGCATCTACAGCTTTTTCGAATTTCACTTGGAAAGTTCTACCTCCTACAAAATCAACACCTTCATCTAATCCGTTAACAAAGAAAATAGAAACTAAACTTACTACTGTTACAATAGAAGAGAAGATATAAGTGAATTTTTTAACTTTAATGAAATCAAAGTGGAAGTTTGTAAACCAGTTTTTAGTAATATTTGTTGAGAAAGTCAAATCTGCTTTTCCAGCAATATTTCTGTCAATGAAAATTCTAGCAATAAAGATAGAAGTAAACAATGAAGTTACGATACCAATTAATAATGTTAACGCGAAACCTTTAATTGGTCCTGTTCCAAAAATAAACAAGATAGCTCCAGTTAAAACGTGAGTAACGTTAGCATCAATAATAGAACGCATTGCACCATGCCATCCGTAAGACGCTTGAACTGCTTCAGAAAGAGATTTTCCTTCACGCAATTCTTCTTTTGCTCTTTCGTAGATAATAATGTTCGCATCTACCGCAGTACCCAATGTTAATACGATACCTGCAATACCTGGTAATGTTAATACAAAACCAAAACTTGCCATAATTCCGAATAAGAATAGTAAGTTTAATAATAAAGCAAGGTTTGCATACCAACCAGCTTTACCATAATAGAATACCATCCAAACACAAACTAATAAGAATCCTAAAACAGAAGAAATTGTACCTGCATCAATAGCAGCTTGTCCTAAAGATGGACCAACAACAGTTGATTGAATAATATCTGCAGAAGCTGGTAATTTACCTGCGTTTAATACGTTAGCTAAATCTTTAGTTTCAGCAACATCAAAAGAACCTGTAATTTCAGATCTTCCTCCAGCAATAGGACCACTTGTTACACCTGGAGCAGAATATACGATATCATCTAAAACAATAGCAATATAACTTTTTTGAGCAAATGCTCTACCTGTAAGTTCTTCCCAAACTTTAGCACCTTGACTGTTCATTTGCATAGAAACAGCTGGTTTACCCATTTGGTCAAAAGTATCTTTTGCATCAGTTACAACACCACCACTCATTGCTGGGTTATTGTCTCTGTTTCCTTTTAAAGCATATAATTCAACAACTTCTAAATCTTTTGCAGATGCTAAATCTTTCGCTTTTTGATCTTTAATTGTAGTTGGTTTACTCCAAACAAATTTAGCATAATGTTGGTCAGCACCCAATAAAACTCTAATATCTGGTCTTTTTAAATAACCATTAATTGTAGCAGTATCTTTTGTAGCGAAATAACCTAAAACTGGTCCTCCACCTTGACCTACGATTTTATCAAATAAAGGATTGTTTCCTTTTTTAACATCAGCAGAATCTTTAGTATCAGTTAATAAAGCATTCAATGAATCTTTAGCAACAGTTTTAGTTTCTACTTTAGAAACCTCAGTTTTCTTTAAAGCTTCGTTAGCAGCAACTAAGAAGTTTCCAATTTCTTCAACTTTATAAGTTTCCCAAAACTCTAATTGAGCTTTTCCACCTAATAATTTTTTAATTCTATCAACATCCTTAGCACCTGGAAGCTCAACTAAGATTCTTCCTGTTTCTCCTAATTTTTGAATGTTTGGTTGAGTAACACCAAATTTATCGATACGCTCTCTTAATACTTTAAAAGCACTTTCTACAGACTCATCAACTTTTCTTTTGATTACTTTTTGAACTTGTGCATCAGACATTTGAAAGTCAACTCCACCTTCTCCTTGAAGACTTCTGTTAGCGAAAATATCTGGCGAAGCCAATTTTACAGAACCTTTTGAGTTTGCTTCAAAAGCTTCAAAAAACTTACTTAAATATGTTTTGTTTCCTTCTAAATTTGCAGATGCATCAGCTAATGATTTATTAAAAACTGGATTTTTAGAATTATTAGCCAAACCTTTTAATACGTCTTTAATAGAGATTTGAAGAATAACATTGATTCCTCCTTCTAAGTCAAGACCTTTATTAAGCTGTTTGTTTTTCACTTCGTTATAAGTGAAATCAGTAAAACCAAGATTTAATACTTTTTCTTTACCAATAGAATCTAAATATTTCAGCTCTTTATCAGGATTGTCTCCTGCAAAAGCTTTAGCTTCACTTTTGACACCATTTGCCACAAAAGTGAATGATAGTTGGTAAATACTTACCAATGCAAATAGAATTGCGAAAAATTTAATAAGTCCTTTATTCTGCATTATTACTAAAAATTAATTATGTTTTATTTTTGTTTTTGTTTTAAAGTCCCATAAAATAAGCCCTGACATGATTTTTTAAAACAAAAATACGAGATCACGAATTACCAATTTTTTTTTAAACCGAGCAAATATATAATTAACGAAAATATTAACCAATTTATTTATTAATTAATCTCAAAAAAAAAGCTGCAAAAGTGCAGCCTTTTCTCTTTTTTGCCGTTTTTATTATACTAAAATCGTTTTTAAAGCATCATTCATACTGCGAACTGCATCTGCACTTTTCGCAAATAATGCTTTTTCCTGATCATTTAATTTAATGTCTACAATTTCTTCAACGCCGTTTTTACCAATTATACAGGGCACACCTATACATATATCATCTTGACCATATTCTCCTTCTACAAAGACAGAACATGCAATCATTTTTTTCTGATCATTCAAAATACTGTCAACCAAATAAGCTACAGAAGCTCCAGGTGCGTACCAAGCAGAAGTTCCAAGCAATCCTGTAAGAGTAGCTCCACCTACCATAGTATCCGCTGCCACTTTCTGCAATACTTCTTCTGAAAGAAATTGAGAAACTGGAATTCCGTTATAAGATGCCAAACGTGTTAACGGAATCATAGTCGTATCACCATGACCTCCAATTACCATTGCCGAAATATCATTTGCAGGTTTATCTAAAGCCAGAGAAAGATAAGTTCTAAAACGCGAACTATCTAAAGCTCCTCCCATACCTATAATTCTGTTTTTTGGCAAACCTGTGGCTTTTAAAGCCAAATACGTCATCGTATCCATCGGATTCGAAACTACAACTATTATTGTATTTGGAGAATATTTCAGTACATTTTCGGCAACACCTTTTACGATTCCTGCATTTATACCTATTAATTCTTCTCTTGTCATTCCTGGTTTTCTTGGAATACCTGATGTTATTACAACAACATCACTTCCCGCAGTTTTAGAATAATCATTGGTAACGCCAGATACTTTAGTATTAAAACCTGTATTTGTAGCACATTGTGTAATATCCAACGCTTTACCTTCGGCAAAACCCTCTTTAATATCCAACAATACTACTTCGCTTGCAATTCCTCTATAAGAAATAACATCTGCACATGTAGCTCCAACATTTCCTGCTCCTACAATGGTAACTTTCATATTTTTTACTTTATCGGTTATTAATTCTTGTCTATTCCTTAAAAAGACAATTCGCTTAATTGTCTAGTAAATTTAAACAATTAAACGAATTGAAATTATTAATTTTTCATTTTATGCGTCAATATTTGCATAAACTGCATTTTTCTCGATAAATTCTCTACGAGGCGGAACTTCGTCTCCCATTAGCATAGAGAAAACTCTATCTGCTTCTGCTAAACTATCTATAGTTACTTGGCGTAATGTTCTATAATTCGGATCCATTGTAGTTTCCCACAACTGCTCCGCGTTCATCTCTCCAAGACCTTTATAACGTTGAATATTAGCACTTCCACCCATTCTTTCGTTAGCTTGATCGCGCTGAACATCATTCCAAGCATATTCTTTTTTGTTTCCTTTTTTAACTAAGTATAAAGGCGGTGCTGCAATATACACGTGGCCTTCTTCAATTAGTTCTTTCATAAAACGGAAGAAGAACGTTAATATCAAGGTAGAAATGTGGCTACCATCGACATCGGCATCACACATGATGATTACTTTATGATATCTTAGCTTTTCTAGATTTAATGCTTTACTATCTTCCGCAGTTCCTACTGTAACTCCAAGAGCTGTAAAAATATTTCTAATCTCTTCGTTTTCGAATACTTTATGATGCATCGCTTTTTCTACATTCAAAATCTTACCACGTAATGGAAGAATTGCTTGAAAATTACGATCACGTCCTTGTTTTGCTGTTCCACCAGCCGAATCTCCCTCGACAAGGTAAACCTCACATCTTGCAGGATCTTGCTCAGAACAGTCTGATAATTTTCCTGGTAATCCGCCACCACCCATAACGGTTTTACGCTGTACCATTTCACGAGCTTTTTTCGCTGCGTGACGTGCTTGAGCTGCTAAGATTACTTTTTGGATGATTATTTTGGCATCATTTGGATTTTCTTCCAAATAATTCTCTAACATTTCTCCAACGGCTTGAGAAACTGGAGAAACTACTTCTCTATTTCCAAGTTTAGTTTTAGTTTGACCTTCGAATTGAGGTTCAGAAACTTTTACCGAAATAATCGCTGTTAATCCTTCACGGAAGTCATCTCCAGCAATTTCGAATTTCAATTTATCCAACAAACCAGAAGCATCTGCATATTTTTTAAGTGTTCTTGTTAAACCACTTCTAAAACCTTGTAAATGCGTTCCTCCTTCGTGAGTATTGATATTATTTACGTAAGAGAAAATATTCTCTGTATAACTTGTATTGTAGATCAAGGCAACTTCAACTGGAATTTCACCTTTATCATTATCCATACTGATAACATGAGAAACGATTGGCTCACGATTACCATCTAAATAACGAATGTATTCTTTAAGACCTTCATCAGAGTGAAATACTTCACTTCTGAATTCGCCTTTTTCATCCACCTCTCTCTTGTCTGTAAACGTGATTGTAATTCCTTTATTCAAGAAAGAAAGCTCACGCATACGAGCTGAAAGCGTATCGTATGAAAACTCAATAGTTTGAGTAAAAATAGTATCATCAGGATAAAAAGTCTGACGAGTACCTCTTTTTTCTGTTTCTCCAATTTGTTTAACTGGATATAATGATTTCCCTCTTTCGTATTCTTGTTCGTAGATTTTTCCTTCTCTAAAAACAGTAGACTTCATGTGAACCGAAAGCGCATTTACTACAGAAACCCCAACACCGTGAAGTCCTCCAGAAACCTTATAAGAATCTTTATCAAATTTACCTCCAGCACCAATTTTAGTCATTACAACTTCAAGTGCAGAAACTCCTTCTTTTTTATGTAAATCAACTGGAATACCACGACCGTTATCTTCAACTGTAATAGAACCATCTTCGTTTATTGCAACACTAATTGTATCACAATGTCCTCCCATCGCCTCATCAATAGAGTTATCAACAACCTCGTAAACCAGATGGTGTAGTCCTCGAACCCCTACATCACCAATATACATCGATGGACGCATTCTTACGTGTTCCATCCCTTCTAATGCCTGAATACTATCTGCTGAATAATTGTTCTTCTTGATTTCTTCGCTCATATAATTTATTCTAAAAAATGTAATTATTGTCTAACAGGCAAATATATAAAAACGCAAGCTATATATCCAGTAAAATACGACATAAAGCATTTAAGTTATTAACAGAATTGTCTGAAAAACCAAAAAATAAAACTAAAAATGAATTTAAATTCTAATTTTCTCAAATTCTGAATTTCAAAACTGGAAATAATGTAAAATTTAAAATTTCAATTCTAGCAATTCCAAACGCAAAAATTGAATCTGTTGTTAATTAACGAAGCCGAAATACATTTAAACGCATTTCGGCTTTTCTATTTTTAATCCGATATTTAAATTTGTATTTTAAACTGTAATCCCAGTTTTTACGGTTTCAAAATTTCCATTTAAATGAGCTGCATTTGCTCTTCCGCTTGGATCTAGATTTTCTTGCCATTTCGGAATCCATTTTCGAACGGTTTGCGCAGCACTAACTTGCGGGTAATATTTATGGAAAATTGATCGATATAAATAGGCTTCTTTTGTTGTTGGCGAATTATATGGAAATTCTATGTTTGCGCCAGCCAATTGTTCGTCTGTAACTTGTGAAGCACAATATTCAATTAATTCATCTACCCAATTATATCCAACTCCGTCTGAAAACTGCTCTTTCTGACGCCATAAAATTTCCGAAGGCAAATATTGATCTTCAGTAACATCAAAGGCTTTTCTTAAAATGTATTTTTCAATTCCGTCGTAAGTTTTCGGCTGTTTTTCTTCTGTTTTAATTCGAATAGTAGTATCTAAAAAATCTGTATCTAAAAACGGAAATCTCACTTCTAAACCGTGCGCCATTGTCGTTTTATCGGCACGAAGTAAATCTGCGGTAAACAACTTCTGAACTCTTTCTATAGTTTCGTCTTGAAATTCTTCTTCGGAAGGGGCATTTCTAAAATACAAATGACCTCCAAAAACTTCATCTGCGCCTTCGCCAGACAAGACTACTTTTATTCCTTGATTTGCAATTTCTTTAGAAAGCAAATACATCGGAACTCCAGATCTTACAGAAATAATATCGTAAGTTTCTATATGATAAATTACTTTTTCTAAAATCTTAACTCCTTCTTCTACAGAAAAATGAACTTCGTGATGTTCAGTTCCTAAAAATTCAGCCGCTTTTCTAGCCGCAATATTATCTGGTGAATCAGCATTTAATCCGATAGAAAACGAATGCAGTTTTTCTCCTTTTTCTTTCAACAATCTTGAAGTTACGGCAGAAATCAATGAAGTATCCAAACCTCCTGACAATACCACTCCTAAAGGCACTTCTGCCAATAAACGCTTGCGAGTTGACTCTACTAAGCTTTCGCGAATAACTTCTAAATCTAATGCCTGAGTTGCTTTTTTATGATCCTCATATTCTGGATGATAATACTTTACAAAACCAGTTTTTGCTGTATAATAATGTCCGGGAGGAAAAGTTGAAAATGATTTACACTGATCTGCAATAGATTTCATTTCTGATGAAAAATAAATTCTTCCTCTTTCATCTAAACCATAATATAAAGGCTTTACTCCAATCGGATCGCGACCTGCAATGTATTTATCTCCATCGATAACAACGAACGCAAAATCGCCATCTAGTTTATTACAGAAATCATATCCAAATTCTTCATAAAGATGTACAATCACTTCAGAATCAGATTCTGTTCTAAAAGTATGATCTTTTAAAACTGTTTCTTTCAGTTCTTTATAATTATAAATTTCACCATCATGAATCATCCACGCTTTATTAGTCCCTTGAATAGGCTGTTTACCCGAATTAAGATCAATAATAGATAAACTTTCATGACAAAGCACACTTCCATTTTCCATAATATGAATATCACTTTCATCGGGACCGCGATGCGACATTCTTTCAGAAAGTTCTTTTACAAGTTTTGGGGCTTTTCCTTTACCAATTACGGCTAATAATCCAGACATAATTTTTTATTTTATTATTCTATTTTCATTCAGTTTATCCGAACATTAAAAAATCATTAAAACATTCCATTCAAGGCAAAACTAAATATTAATTTTTGCTTAGAGGTATTAAAATCATTAAAATATTTAGAGTTTAACGATAATAATGTAGGTTTCAAATATATTAAAAGAAAGTTAAATAATTACAACAACAAGTTTACAATCAATTGAAAACTACAGAAATTAACCGTATAAGACAAGAAAAACGCTCTCTAAAACAGAGAACGTTTTTTCAAAAATAATATATACTAATTCTAAAAATTAAACTTATTTACGCTTTAACATAAGCATCATCATGAACACTTGCAACTGCTCTTCCTGATGGATCGTTCATGTTTTTGAAAGCCTCATCCCACTCCAAAGCAATTTTTGTGCTACAAGCCACACTTGCTTCCTGAGGTACACATAATGCCGCTGCATCACTTGGGAAATGCTCAGAGAAGATTGAACGATAGTAATATTCTTCTTTTGAAGTTGGAGTCTGCAATGGAAATTTAAATCTTGCATTTGCCAATTGCTCATCTGAAACTTCTCTAGCTACCACTTCCTTCAAAGTATCAATCCAGCTATAACCTACTCCATCAGAAAATTGCTCTTTTTGTCTCCAAGCAACACTTTCTGGAAGCATATCTTCAAAAGCTTTACGAACAACCCATTTTTCCATCGGGTGTTCTTTGTTGATCATTTTATCTTGCGGATTGATGCGCATTGCAACATCCATAAATTCTTTATCTAAGAAAGGAACACGACCTTCAATTCCCCACGCCGCTAAACTTTTGTTTGCACGTAAACAGTCGTACATATGCAGTTTTCCTAATTTACGAACGTTTTCTTCGTGGAATTCTCTTGCGTTTGGCGCTTTGTGGAAATATAAATATCCTCCAAATAACTCATCTGCTCCTTCTCCAGAAAGAACCATTTTGATTCCCATAGATTTGATAACTCTAGCCATTAACCACATTGGAGTTGAAGCTCTTACAGTAGTAACATCATACGTTTCTAAGTTGTAAATTACATCACGAACAGCATCTAAACCTTCTTGAATTGTAAATTTAATTTCGTGGTGAATAGTTCCAATATGATCTGCCACTTTTCTTGCTGCTGCTAAATCTGGAGAACCTTCTAAACCTACTGAGAAAGAGTGCAATTGCGGATACCAAGCATCTGTAGTATCGTCAGACTCAATACGTTTTTGAGCGAATTTTTTAGCTACAGCCGAAGTAATTGAAGAATCTAAACCTCCTGAAAGTAAAACTCCGTAAGGAACGTCACTCATTAATTGTCTGTGAACTGCTGCTTCAAGCGCTTTTCTAATTTCTGGAATACTTGTTTCGTTATCTTTTACTGCATCATATTCTGTCCAATCTCTTTTGTACCACTGTACGAATTCACCGTCTTTGCTTGACAAGTAATGTCCTGGTGGGAATAATTCGATTTTTGTACAATATCCTTCTAATGCTTTTAACTCAGAAGCTACATAAAAAGTTCCGTGCTGATCCCATCCAATATATAATGGAATAATTCCCATATGGTCACGAGCTACGAAATACTCATCTTTATCAACGTCATAAATTGCAAATCCGAAGATTCCGTTTAATTCATCAACAAAACTTTCTCCTTTTTCTTTATATAATGCTAAAATAACTTCGCAGTCACTTTCAGTCTGAAAGTTATATTTTCCTTCAAATTGTTTACGCAAATCTCTGTGGTTGTAAATCTCACCATTTGCAGCTAAAACCAATTTTTTATCTTCTGTAAATAAAGGTTGTTTTCCTGAAGCTGGATCTACAATTGCCAAACGCTCATGAGAAAGAATCGCTTTATCATTGCTGTAAATTCCGCTCCAGTCTGGTCCGCGGTGACGAATGATTTTAGACATTTCTAATACTTGAGGTCTTAACGCTTCGGCTTTTTGTTTAAGATCAAAGGCACATACAATTCCACACATAATATTCTATATTTTTTATTTTATAATTTTAATTTGATAAGGCAAAGATGAAGTATTAGTTACAATTGAAAAACACAAACACTTATTTCAATTACAAATTATAACCATAATTTAAATTTTACACATAAAATGTAAAATTTAGAAGTAAAAACAAGCTCGAAACTTGAAAATTTTAATTTGGAGTCAAAAAACGCTTTAAAATTGAAAGTTTAAGACAATCCTTTGAATTAAATTTTGAGATATTTTAGTATCAATGAAAAATTCGCAAAGAACAGATTAAAAGTTGTTTTTGAATTATTGTTTATACAATATACTTGTATCTATCCGAAAAAATCAGCAACAATTAAACGCACTATTTGTCATTTCGAGGAACGAGAAATCACACTAGAAACTCCACAAAATAAGTTACCAATCTTTGGCGAGCAACGTGTGTGATTTCTCGTTCCTCGAAATGACAACCTTTGCGTTTCAACGGATTGAAATTCATCATATATAATGGAATGAAAATTTACTCAACGCTTTCAATAGTATAATGCGTCTTATTTATTTCAAACTGAAACCCAGGTTTATTTCCCATCAAATGATTTCCTAGGGGAGATTGTGGTGAAAGTGCAATTACATTAATTCCGTCAATTGCAATTTTAGGAAGCGCAACGCTAACATACAAATAGATTCCGTTTGCTTTTACCAAACTTCCTAGAATGATGTTTTCTGTTGATTTTGATGGATCAATTTTATCCAAAACTGCGATTTGAGCAATTGCTTCTTTAAGTTTGTTTGTCAATTTTTCCTGTTCGATATGCATCATCGACAAAGCGGTTTCGTGTTTGTCGCCGGCTGAACCTTTGGCATCATTTTTAGAATCTTCGGTCAAGTTTGAAATCATGTCTTTAAAAACATCAATTCGATCTTGAACCATTTGAGCGTAATGTGTGTATATTTTTTCTTTGAAAGTCATTTTTTTGAAAGATACTAAGGTTCTGAGGTGCAAAGATGCTAAGGTTTTTCTTCTTTGACTAAATTTTTATTCTAAAAATTCACTCGGATAAACTACTTCTCCGCTAATACCTGATAATGCGTTTTCTGTTAATGCAATGATCATACAGTTTTCAGCAGGAACATCAAATGGCATTTTAATATTGTACTTTTCGCAAAGTTCATATCCGAATCTTGGATAATAATCTTGATGTCCTAATAAAATAACCGATTTGTAACCTAAACTTTTTGCAATTTCATGTCCGTGCAAAATAAGTTTAGAAGCAATTCCTTTTCCTTGAAATTCTGGTAAAACCGAAACTGGAGCAAGTGCTAATGAAGAAAAGGTTTGCGTTTCATTTTTTATCTGCAGTTTGGTAAATAAAATATGGCCAACAATTTTACCATCAAGTCCTGCAACAATAGACAATTCAGGAATAAAAGCTTCCGAATTTCTCAGTCTTTCTACTAAAAACTGCTCTTTGTGATCGCTATATTCTTCTTTTTCAAAAGCTTTTTCTATCAATTGAAAAACACTTTCAAAATCATTTTCATTTTCTTGACGTAATGTAACTTCCATATTATAAAATTAAAAAAACAGCCACGAATTCACGAATCTACTCCAAAAAATTCATGAGTTCATGGCTGAAAAAAAAAGGCACTCTATTATTTATATAATCTTTGTGCCCTAGTGTCTTTGTGGCTAAATATTTTTAAAAATCAAATTTATAATTTGCGCCTCCTAAAATCTGGAATCCTTGCACTGGGTAATTCAACCATTTTTGATAAGCTTGATTTCCAATATTGTTTGCTTTTAAGAAAAATGTCAAACGTTCGCTAAACTTATAACCAACATGAGCATTAGCATCAAAATAGCTTTTTAAAGTAATTGGCGCATAATTAGCTGCAATTCCTGAATTTGCCTGCATGTCTTTTCTTTCTCCTACATAAAACACATTCAAACCTGCATACCACTGCTTAGTAATATTAACGTCTAAAGTTGAACTTAATTTCATTTTTGGTAAATTCCATGCTTCAACTACGTTATCAGTATTATAACTATTAAAAGTTCCATTGATTCCAAAAGTTACATTTTGCGAAAAATCAGCTTTTAATTCTGCATAAAATCGTAATGTTCTAATATCCTCATAAACTACTCCGAAAGAGTTTCCGAATGCATAATCCTCATTTGTAATTACTTCTGTATAATCATTAGCCTTAAATAATGCTTTGTCTTTCTCATTCAAATAAGAACCTGTCAAGTTATAATTTACATTGTTTGCTAATTTTCCTTTCAAACCTGCAAAAACATTATATTGAGTGCTAGACGGACGCATATTTAAAGTTGGTGATAAAAACGGATTTTCAGTTACAAAATCAGCATAAGAGTTTTGTTTTAAACCTCCATCTACTCCTGTATAAAAAATCATTAAATCTCCAACCAATTTGTATGAAGCGTTTACTTTTGGGTATAAATAAAATTTGTTTCCACTATTTTCTGTATCTCCACTATAGAAAACTCCTGCTCCTAATTCTAAAGTCCAATCATTTTCGTGAATTACAAAACTTGGCTCAATTCCAACATTTGTAAAACCATATTTTACCGCTTCAGTATTAGTCTGTAAATAATTATTTTTGAAAGAACCGCTAACATGATCTACAATTACATTTGTTTTAATTGCCTGATCCATAATATCAACCGTAAAAGTTGGCTTTACATAAAATCTATTTTCTGAAGAAGAATAACTATCTGAAAAATGAGTGAATTTTGCCGCAAGGTTACTAAAAATACTTTCTGTAAATTCAGCATTTCCACCTAACCAAATCGTATTATAAGAATGATCTGAGTTAATACTATTAACTAAAGCATAACGCTGATCTGGAATTGTCGACCCAAAATCAGCCGGAAGTCCGTACCAATTATATATTTGATTTTGATATCCTAAATCTACATTCCAGTTATTATCTCTATTATTTTGACCATAACCTACATTAATTGCCGTATCGTAAAACTCGTCATTCAATTCTAAGTCTTTAATTCCGCCTTGAGAAGAATGATGACGAAATATTCCAGCCAAATAATCATTATTTCCTAAATCCTGATTTACAAATAATTCTGCATTTAAAGTGCCATAATTCCCAACTCCTAAAGTCGCATAATTATTAAACAATTTTTCTCTTTTAGCTTTTTCAACACCTTCAGCTTTTCCTTTAGATGGTGTAAATGTCGAAGCCACAGGAACAGACAAAATACTGTATTTAATAACTTCTTTCGGCTGATTTCCGCTATCGTCAAGCGAAGGAGTTTCTTTTACTTTAAAAGCATCTGAAATAGTTGGCGAATAAGGTTTTACCACGTTTACAGTTTCAGTTCCGATGCTTTCATTTTTCTTCTGTGCAAACGAAAACTGAGCCGTAAATAATACTAACAAAACGATAATTTTATACTGGCAATTTAATTTCATATTTATATTATTGTGTAAAATGTTGTTTGTAAAATGTAAAATGTGCTTTCAATCAAAATTTTCTTTTCACACTTACATCTTTGTTTTCTCATCTCACTTTTTACATTATCTAATTTTCTAATTATCTCACATTATCTAATTTCTAACCTTCCCATTCGCCTTTAGCAACAAACTGAGCTTTTCCTCCAATATTTATATCAAAATAATCATCAACTAATTTTCCCTTAAAATAGATTTGAGAAGGCCTGTTAATAAACTCTCCTTGATAATTAATAAGATCAATTTCCTTTGTATTATACTTTAGCAAAGAAGCTTGCAAACATGTACTTGCGCTTCCTGTTGCAGCATCTTCCATTAACTGATTATGTTCGATATACATCAATCTGCTTGTAATTTTTGAACCTTCAAAATAGTAAAAATACAACCCTCTGTGATCCGTTTTGCAATGTTGTTTCATCCATTGATCTGCTTTGTCTTTATTTAAAACCAAATTTTCTAAAGCTCTTCTGCTGCTTAAGGGAACCATTACAAAAGCACTTCCCGTTGTCACTTCCTGAACCGGAAATTGATTTTCAAAATCACTTACTTTTAGATTACTGAAATGTGTAAAATCTTCTTTCGAAAATGTATCCCAAAATTTCGGTTGAGCTGCTTTTAACCAAATCAAATCTTCTGATTTGTTTATCGCAATTGGTCCAATCGGAACTTCAAGTTTGATTTCATTTGGAGAATTTTCAAAAATCTTATTCATCAAAACCCAAGAAGTTCCAATGATTGGATGTCCTGCAAACTGCATTTCGTGAGCTGGCGTGAATATTCTAATTTCAGCTTTATTATTTTCTCTATCTAGTTTGGTAACAAATGTGCTTTCTGCAAAATTAATCTCGCGAGCAATCTGCTGCATTTGTTCTGTACTAAGATTTTCCGCATCCATAAAAACCGCCAACTGATTTCCAGCATATTTTTTATCGGCAAAAACATCAACTATATAAAAAGGTAAACTCATTTTTTTCTTTTTTTCTTTAGAGAATAGAACCAAGATGAAAGACTTTTCAATCTTGCTTCTTGTCTATTTCATCTACAACTTTCTTATCTATTAATCGACGAATTCGTTTTTGATTCTTCAGATTTAATAGCACTCAATTCTTTTTTAGCTTCTTCAACAACATCTGGATAATCTGTAAAATTGTTAATTACGTTATCTAATATATATGTTGCTTGGTAACTATCTTTTAAGCCGTAGAAATTTTTTGCCATTAATACCAAGCCTTTTGCTCCGTAATATTTATAAGCCGAATAACTTTTTGCTAATTTCTGAACAGCAGTATTTGAAGCTTCATACTTTCCTTCTTTGGTTTTAAAATAAGCATCATAATACAACGCTTCTGCCGCCAATTCTCCTTTAGAAGTTGTAGCTAATTTTGCATATGCCGTTTTCGCTTTGTCTTCATTTCCGGTTTGAATTGCTGCTCTCGCCACAATAATCTGCGCATCAGCTTTTACACCAGCATCAGCTTTTGGATTTTCTAAAACTTTATCTGCTGCAATAACCGAATTGTCATAATCTTTTTTATCATAATAACATTTCATCAAATTCGCTTGTGCAAAGTTTTTGTTTTGAGGATAATCCGCTTCGCTATCCAAACGCACTAAAACCGGAATTGCTTTATCACAATCTTTTGTTTTTAGATAAATTTGAGCCAATCTGTTTAGAGCTTGTTCTGTAAATTCATTTCTTGGCTGGTCAATCACAAACTGATAGTTAGCAATAGATTTCGTTTCAGAACCTTCTGCATAATAAAGCTGTGCCAAGTAAAAATTAGATTCTAACGCATGTATACCGTTCGGGAATTTTGCAATATAACCTCCAAAACCTGTAATTGCAGTTTTACTGTTATTTTGACTGTATTGTTTAAATGCAGCATCATAAGTGTCGTTATCCAATTCAGCATCTGAAACTTCAACAAAATCTAAAGTTCTTACCCAAGTTGCATATTCGTCAACTTTTCCTGAATCAACATAAATTAATCTTGCTGTTGCGACTGCCTCCAAAGCTTCTGGCGTTTTTGGGAATTCTGCAGCCACTTTTTTAAATTTCGTTAAAGCTTGTTGATCACGATCTGAGTTGTAATAAATCAAACCTTGTTTTAAGATTGCTTTTGAAGTGAACGTTCCATTTTGAAATTCTGAAATTAACTGATCGTAAGTTTTTAAAGCCTGATCATTTTTCTTTTCAGCAACATATGTATTTCCTAATTCGAATAAAGCATCGTCACGATAAGATGACTTTTTGTACATCTGAAGGAAATTATTCAATTCATCAACTTTCTTGGTATTATTTGACATAAATCCGTAAGAAAGTGCTTTTTGAAACTGAGCATAATCAGCATCAACGCCTCTTGCGGCAATTGCTTTTCCGTATGCTTCATTTGCTGCACTGTATTTTGAAGTCACAAAACGAGAATCTCCCAAACGCAAATAAGAATCATTTAAACGAACTTTATCTGACGGAGAATTATCAATCTGGGCTTGAAAAGAATTTGCTGCCTGATCGTATTCTTTTAATTTAAAATATGTGTAACCAATATTATAATTGATGTTTTTGTATTCATCTGTAGATTTTGCCGCCGCCATTCCAGCAAACTGCTTATACGTTAATAAAGCATTCTGCATATCATCATTTAAATATTCTGTTTCTGCTTTCCAAAACGTTGCACGTGCTGTAAATTCAGGAGTTTTTTGTTCGCTAATAGCGCTTTTAAACATTTTGCCCGCTTCTTGATAATTAGATTCATTATACAATTCTAATCCACGGTAAAAAAGTACTTTTTGATACGCTGCTTTATTTTCAGCGGTTCTGTTTTTTTCTAATAATACTAAAGCTTCTTTGTAATTTTTAGAAGAAATATAAGAATCTACCAATAATTTTTCTACTTCTGCGCGGCTTGAATTATTTGGATATTTTTTCAAGAAATCCAATAAAATTCCAGGAACTGCTTGATATGCATTTCCGATATCGTAACTCAATTTGGCATAATTTAAAGCGGCATCTTCTTGAATCTGCGCATTAAAATCCATTTCTGAAGCATTTTTGAAAGCATTTAAAGCTTCTTGCTTTTTACCAATATTCAGATAACTTAAACCTAAATGGTAATACGCATTTTGCGCAACGAAATCCTTTCCTTCGATAATTTTATTGAATTGAGAAATGGCTTTTTCATAGTTTTTTTGCTCATAATAAGCGTAACCCAATTGATAAAAATCGGTATTATTCCATTTTCCTTTTTTACCTGCATACTGCTCTAAATACGGAATTGCTTTTCCGTATTGTTTCAAATTAAAATAACTTTCTCCAATAATTTTATTCAGTTCCGATTTTTCAATATCGTTAGATTTGTTCATGGCAACTTGCCCCAAATCAATTGCTTTTTGGAAATTACCAAGCTTGAAGTTCATATCTGCTTGATAATATGAAAGTTTCTCTTTATACTTTTCTTCTCCTGAAACTTCGTCAAAATATTTTGTTGCTTCCTTATAATCGTCGCCTTCATAAGCCATAAACCCTAAATAATACTTGGCTTGAGAACCATATTCTTTAGAATTCACCACTTTATTAAAATAATTGGTCGCTTCTTTTTTCTTTTTAGCATTAAAATAGCTGTAACCTTTCATAAAGTTGAATTTATCCGATTCAGCTTTACTCATATAACTTTCGTCAACTTTATCAAACCATTGCAATGCTTTCGGATAATTTCCTTGTTCGAAAAAATATTGAGCAGCTTCTATATAAGCCTGATTTTGCTTTGTGCTGGTTGGATAATCATTAACAAATTTCTCCATTAAAGCATCGGCATTTGCTTTGTTGGTTCTTATGGCAGAATTGGCAATATAATAAGCACAATCTGACTGAATTTCTTCTGTCGTAGCATTATTCTTTACTTTTTCAAAAATAAGTTGTGCCGAAGCATATTGTTTGTCATTATATAAAGCCAGTGCTTTGTCAAAATCCTTTAAATCGTATGTATAGATAGCTGATTTTTGTGCCGAAACTGTCGTCGAAATAAGGATAATTTGGAATAAAAAGAACCAGGAAAGTTTACGCATTTTCAAAATATTTAGTATTCAAATGTATCATTTTATACGCTTTATAACGAAACGTTTCGCAGTTTTATTATGAACAATTTAAGAAATAGCTGTGATTTTTCGGTTTAGCAAACTTCAATTTATTGGTTCTCAAACTTTCAAAAAATAAATAAATTTAAAAACCATATAAGACATATAAGCTATTAATTAGTTGAAAAACTTAATTCATAATTATTTAAAATGAACTTATATAACTTATATGGTTTAATTTTTCAAATTTATTTTGAATACATACGTTATCTTATTACTTTTACCATTCAAATCAATTTATTATGTCACAAACCGTACTATCTCTTAAAGAAGTAACTATATATCAAGAAGGAAGAAAAATTATATCTCATATTAATTTAGATGTTAATCATGGTGAATTTATTTATATCATCGGAAAAACAGGTTCTGGAAAAAGTAGTTTCTTAAAAACTTTATACGCTGATCTACCATTAGTTGAAGGAGAAGGACATATTGTTGAATTTGATTTGGCAACATTAAAAGAAAACGACATTCCGTATTTAAGACGTAAAATCGGAATCGTATTTCAAGACTTTAAACTACTTCCAGACCGTTCTATCAAAGACAATATGCTTTTTGTTTTAAGAGCTACAGGATGGGTCGAAAAAGAAGCCATGCAACACAAAATTGATGAAGTTTTGGATAAAGTTGGTATGAAAGACTTCGTAAATAAAATGCCTCACCAGCTTTCTGGAGGAGAACAGCAGCGTGTTGCAATTGCAAGAGCGCTTCTAAACGATCCAGAATTTATTTTGGCCGATGAACCTACAGGAAACCTTGATCCGCAGACAAGTTCTGAAGTTTTAGAAGTATTAAAAGCCATCAATGCCGCTGGAAAAACCATTATTATGGCAACTCACGATTATGCTTTGTTGATGAAATTCCCTTCTAAAACATTGAAATGCGAAGATGAAAGAATCTTCGAAGTCGTGCAAAAAAGCGTGTAATGCTTTCCATTTTAATTCCGGTTTATAATTATGCTGTTTTACCGCTTATAAGCGAACTTCAAAAACAGTGCATTTCTTGCGGAATTAAATTTGAAATTCTTTGTTATGATGATGCTTCGAACCTTTTTATAAAAGAAAATCAAGAAGTTAATCAGCTTAAATATTGTGCTTTTATTTCTCTGGAAAAAAATATTGGACGAAGTGCCATTCGAAATTTATTGGCCGAAAAAGCAAATTTTCAAAATCTTCTTTTTTTAGATGCAGACGTAATTCCTGCTCATAATCAATTTATTGAAAATTATATTTCGGAGATAAACAAAAATGAAAAAGTAGTTTTTGGCGGACTTTTGTATGAAAATCAAAAACCATCAAAAGAATTACTTTTACGTTGGATTTATGGCAAAGAAAGAGAAGCACTAAGTTTATCGGAGAGAAGTAAAAACCATTCTGATTTTGCTTTGGTTTCTAATTTATTAATCAAAAAAGAAATTCTTATTCATTTTCCTTTTGATGAAACTTTGACAAAATATGGTTACGAAGATTTACTTTTTTTCTCTGTTTTAAAATCAAATCAAATTAAAATCAAACATATTGAAAATCCTGTTTTTCATTTAAATTTAGAAAGTTCATCTGTATTTTTAAGTAAAACTAAAATATCTTTAGAAAACTTGGCGTTCTTAAATCGCACTAATAAGATTTCAGTAAATGAAAGTAGAATTATTGCATCATTTGAACTTTTAAAAAAAGTAAAAGCTTTAACTGTTTTTAATTTTATTTTTAGAAAAATCGAATCAAAAATCGAACGAAATCTGATTTCAGAAACACCATCTTTATTTTGGTTTGATATTTATAAACTGGGATATTTCAGCTCTTTAAAATCAAAGTAAATCAGTATAAAGTAAAACCTTAATTTAACCACAATTGTGCAAATTCACATAAATTAATTCGCGAAAATTTGTGTAATTTGCGGTTAAAACTTTTTCTAGACTAATAAAAATGGCTTTTTTCTCTATCATAATTCCTTTATATAATAAAGAAAATTTTATCGAAAATACGATACAAAGTATTCTAGATCAAACTTTTCAGGATTTTGAGATTATTATTATAAATGATGGTTCTACAGATAAAAGCGAAGAAAAGATATTACAATTTAAAGATTCCAGAATTCAATATTTCAGCAAAAAAAATGAAGGCGCTTCAACGGCTAGAAATTATGGAATCGAGAAAGCAAATTCCGAATTTATAACTTTTCTCGACGCAGACGATTATTGGTATCCAACTTTTTTAGAAACGATGTTTTATCTTATTTCTAAACTTCCAGATCAAAAAGTTTTTTCTGCAGCGATTGAATTTGATACTTTAAAAAAAACAATTCCCGCACAATATTCAATTTCAAAAACAAACGACGATTTCGAAATTGTAAATTATTTTAAAGCCAGTTTAAAAGAAACCGTTTTATGCACTTCGTGCGCTGTTTTTCATAAATCTGTTTTTGATAAAGTTGGGAATTTTGACACTAAAATTAAAAGCGGTCAAGACACCGATTTATGGATTAGAATTGGACTTGTTTATCCAATTGTTTTTTCTTGGAAAATATTAGCCCGTTATATTTACGATTCTAAAAGTCTTTCTAAGAACCCCAAATTCATTAAAGAAAAAATGGATTTCTCGAAATTTGAAGAAGCTGAAAAAACCAATTTAGATTTAAAAAAATTTCTGGATTTAAATCGTTTTTCTCTTTCCATAAAAAGCAAATTAGCTGGAGAAAATGAGCTTTTTATAAAACACTACAAATCAATAGATTTGAATAATTTTAGCTTAAAAAAAAGAATCTTATTGCAACTTCCAGCACCTTTTTTGCGATTCTTAATTTCGTTTAAAACGTTTTCAGCAAATTTAGGATTTGGTTCATCCGTTTTTAAATAACCTGAATTTTTTGTATTCACGAATATAATCTTCTTCGCTAAATTCATCCGAAGATAAAACCAGACAAACACTTCCTGAAGAAAAATTCTTAAGCTCTCGCCAAATTCCCGAAACGATAAGAAGTCCAACATTTGGTTTATTGAGCGTTATCGTTTTAATGGTTTTTCCGTCTTTTAAAACTACATCAAAACTACCGCTAAGCGGAATTAAAAATTCTTGCTGCTCAATATGTGCGTGCCCGCCACGCTTGCTTCCGCTCGGCACATCGTACAAATAATACACTCTTTTAGAAACAAACGGAATCGTGCTTCCTTCAATAACAGAAAGATTTCCTCTTCGATCTTCAATTTTAGGAATTTCTAATAATTGAACATCCTGATTTGTTGTCATTTTGGCTTGTTGAGAAGATTTTTCCATTGTTCTGAAATTGTATTTAAAGTCAAATGTACAACACTTTTTGAAGCATTCTTTTTACAAAAATCATATAATTCGTCATCATCTCCAAATCTATTTATTGCTTGTGACAAAGCTTTTGGATTATGATTTTCAACCAACAATCCGTTAAATTCATTTTTAATAATTTCTCTTGGTCCAGAATTGCAATCAACAGCAATTACAGGAGTTCCTAAAGCTAATGATTCTACAATTGATAACGGAAAACCTTCATAATTGCTTGTCAGAATGGTAAATTTAGCTTCTCGAACTTCTTGATAAGGATTGTTTTTAAACGGGAAAATTTCGACGTAATTCTGTAGATTTAAACTTTTTATTTTTTGTTTAATGAAGTTCAGATCATTTCCTTCGCCCAGCAAATGAAGTTTGTATCCTTTCGAAAAAATTTCAGATTGCGAAAAAGCTTCTAATAACAAGCTGAAGTTTTTAACTTTTTCATCAAATCTTCCAAAAAACAAAATCACTTTTTGAGTTTCTAAAACATCATTTTTAACTTCTATTTCAGGAATAAAAAAAGGATTATAAATTGTTGTTGTATTCTTTAATTCCAAAGACTTATTTACTTTTTCTTCAATCGCTTTTGATACACAAACTAAAGCTTCAGTATTTTTGTAAATCGTTCTTGCCCAGAATTTTGAATCAGGGAAATAATTCTTAAAATTATAACTGTGAACGATATAAAATATTTTTGTGTTTCGGTAAATAAATCGGGTTATTAATTCTCTCAACAAAACATTTCTCGATCTGCTATCAATAACAATTTCGATATTATTTTGATTCAAATAACGTTGCAATAAAATGCCTTTTTTGATTTTTCTGTAGAAAGGAAATGATTTCGAACTTTCTTTCTCTAAATTAAACAAAGTTCCTGTATATGAATAATCTACAATATTATTTACTATAATTGAATGAACTTCAAAACCAGTATTTTCTAACATAAAAGTCAGCAAAGCTGCAAAACGTTCTGCTCCACCTTTTGCTAAAGAATTTGAAACAATAGCAACTTTCTTTTTATTCATGTTTTGACCGAAAAAGTAAATATATTTGTCAAATATACACATAAATGAAAGTTTTATTGGTAGGCGAATACAGCCATTTGCACAATTCTTTAAAAGATGGTCTTAAGGCTTTAGGGCATGAAGTTTTTATTATCGGTCTCAACGACGGTTTTAAAAATTTTCCTGTTGATTTTCCTATTCAAAAAAAATGGGATTCAGGTTTGTTGAAAAAAATAAAAATTGCTGTATTCAAAATTTCTGGTTTTGATATCAGTTCTTATTTGACTTATCGCCAATTTCTAAAATTCAAAAAGCAATGTTCTGGTTTTGATGTTGTGCAGCTTATTAACGAAAATAGTTTTTACTGCACGCCTTTCTACGAAAAAAAAATCATTTCTTATTTATTAAAAAACAATCAAAAATTATTTTTACTGAGCTGCGGCTACGATTATTTAAATGTGAAATATTGTTTTGAAAATCTTGATTTTAAATCTGTTTTCCCTTTATATCTTAATCATAAAATTGATTCAAAATCTTTTGGAAATGCGTTGAAATTCCGTGAAAAAAGTTTTTTCAAATTGCATCAATTTATTTATAAAAATTGCAGAGGAATCATTGCTTCAGATTTAGATTATCATCTTCCGCTTCGAGGCAATGAGAAATATTTAGGATTGATTCCGAATCCGATTAATACTGAAAAACTTTCCTTCAAACCGCTTCAAATTATTGATAAAATTGTCATTTTTCATGGCATCAACAATGATAATTATTTGAAAAAAGGAAATGATTATTTTGAAAAAGCGTTAAAAATAATTGAAGAAAAATACGCTTCAAAAGTGGAAGTTATTACGGTTCGAAGCGTTCCTTATTCTGAATATATTAATTTATACAACAGCTGTCATATTCTATTGGATATGGTTTATGCTTACGATCAAGGTTACAATGCTCTAGAAGCGATGGCAAAAGGAAAAGTTGTTTTTACTGGCGCTGAATCTGAATTTATGAAATATTATAATCTGTCTGAGAAAGTCTGCATAAACGCCATTCCAGATGTAAATTATTTGGTAAAAGAATTGTCTTTTTTAATAGAAAATCCAGATGAAATTATTGCGATATCAGAACGTGCAAAAACGTTTATTGAAGAGCATCACGATTATATAAAAATTGCCGAAAAGTATATTCAAAAATGGAATAAAAACTAGAACAAACTTTTTCTAAAATAAATTGATAAAACTATCAAATAAACAAAATTCTGAAAAGCGTAAGCCATTACAATTCCTTCGATATGAAATAGTTCCGTAAAACATAAACTTGCAAAATACAATACGGAAAGCGAAAATAACTCGGTAACTATAAAAGCTGAAGTCATTTTTTTTGCAAAAAACTGAAGTCCCAAAATAAGAGAACAAACTTTAAAAACATCTCCTAAAAGTTGCCAGAAAAACAAATCGGTTACGGGTAAAAATTCTTTTGTAAAAAGCATCTCAACTATAAAAAATCTTCCAAAATAAATAATCGTTAAACCCAAAATAAAAACGGGAAGAATATATTTGTAAAACTGCCAAAAAACGTTTTTTGTTTCTAAATTATTTTGAGATTTTGATAATCTTGGCAAAAAATAAACACTTAAAATAGTACTCACAAACATTAAATAATAGGAAGAAATTCTCGTTATGGTTTCCCAATATCCAGCTTGTTCGATTCCTAAATCTTGAATGATATGATTTCGGATTGAGAGAAAGATAAAAGGCCCCAAAACAGATGAAACCAACGCCATTAAGGAATAAGACGAAAGATTTTTTAGAATTTTAAAATCAAAAAAATTAAATTTAACGAATTGAAAAATCTGGATTTCTTTTTGAACCAAATAAATTGTAATAACAAATAATAAAGCGGGAGCAACTATGATTGCCAATAAAGCTCCAATTGTTTTAAATTGTAAAATGAGACAAATGGAAATTAATAAACCTATAATATTTCCAATAATATTGATCCAAATTACCTTTTGAAATTTTCCTAAACCGTTAATTACAGCAATTAAAAAAATTGAAAGTCCGTAAGTTGGTAAAACCAATGCTAGAACTTTAAAAACTAGTAAATATTCGGTATTATTTCCAAAGATTTTCTCATTCCAGAATGAAGCTGTAAAAAATAAAATTCCGCTTAAAAGTACTGCAATAGAAAGTAAACTGATAAAAACGGTGGAAATTATTTTTTGAAGTTCATTCTTGTTTTTCTCGTTTTCAGCTGTATATTTTACAATTCCGTTTTGGAAACCTAAAGTTGAGATATTTTCTAATGAAGTCAAAAAATTACGAAGATTTCCAACCAACGCCATTCCGCTTGGGCCAACGAAAATAGCTAATATTTTTGACGTAATTAATCCGATTCCGATCTTTAAAACGACACTAAAACTGTTTAAAGAAGTAATCTTAAACAAACTGGTTTGAATTATTTTTTTATAGAAATTCAATTAGTATTACATTAAATTTATTTTATAAAAATCTTGATTATAAACTGAACAGCCTAATTCTTCTTTTTGTTTTATAAGTCCGAGATTATAACCTGACTCATTTTCGTCATCTACAATTCCCATATCAAAAAAATACTTGCCTTCTTTTTTATATTTGTAAATTAGATTAATAAACAAAAAATCTAATGCTCGAAATTTTTCCCCTTTCTTAGAAGTAGCACCATACTGAGATTTAACACAATTTTCGGTTTCGAAAATTGTTATTCCAGCTATGATTTCTCCATTTGTATACGCCGAATATTGTTTGATATTCTGAGAAACTTTAGATTTTAAATACGTTATTTCTTCTTTAGAATGAACTGGTTTTACACCAAACTTTTCTAATAGTCTGGGTTCTAAAATTTTTTCCCAAAATGGATCGAAACTTTCTTCTTCAATAATATCTAAATCCAGATTTTCAATTCTTCTGAAATGTTTCATTTTACTTTTGGAAATTTTCAAAGGAACTGACAAATTAACTGCCAAATTCATTTCTTTCTTTTCTAAAACAGCTCCTCTTTTAATTAGAAAAAAGTCCATTTCTTTATTTCCTTCCAAAAAATAAAAATTTGGAACTGGTTTATAATAAAAGGTTTCAATTTGATTTTCTTTCAAAAAAAGTAAAATTTCATCTAAAATTGATTCTATTTTTTCTGCTTTCATTTTTGATAAAAAAACCAAACCTCCATAAGTTAAACCTTGATGAGAATAAACAGAATTGTCTCTTTTATTAGCAGGAAGAATTGCTCTCAATTTATCTTCTTCAAAAATTAAAAGCGAAAAATCTTCAAAACGATCTTTATGATATTCCATAAAATCGCGATGAAATAAAAAAGTAGCATTTTTGGATTGTGCGACAAAATCGTTCCAGATTAAATAATCGTCTTGATGGTATTTTTTTATGGTATACATTTCTAGATTATTTATGGTCAAATGCTTTTAAATGCCATTTATATTTTACTGCCATTAATCGAATTATGATAATAATTAAGGAAGTAACTAAATATAAAATATCATCGTCTAAATTTAATTTTCTTAAACCAAAAAAGACAATTCCGCCCAAAATACAAATTGTAGCATAAATTTCTTCTCTAAAAACATTCGGAATCTCATTACATAAAATATCACGAATTACTCCGCCAAAACAAGCTGTCATTGTTCCTAAAGCGATGCAAATTGCGGGATGAAGTCCAGTTAAAATTCCTCTTTCAAGACCAATTAAAGTAAAAACTCCAAGTCCGATAGTATCAAATAAAAATAGAGAAGTTCGAAGTTTATCAAATCTTTTTCTAAAAATAATGGCTAGAAAAAAACCTAAAATAATTACATATACATATTGCATATCACGCATCCAACCAACTGGAGTTCTTCCTATAAGAACATCACGAAGCGTTCCTCCTCCTACTGCGGTTACAAATGCAATGATAAAAACCCCAAACGGATCTAGTTTTTTATGCATTGCTGTTAAAGCGCCTGACATAGCAAAAGCCATTGTCCCAATAATATCTAGTAAATGAAACATTTTTCTTAAGTTACAAAGAGGTAAAGGTACAAAGGTGCAGAGTTTTTAGTATTCTTCCTATTTTTTTAGTACTATTTCTATTTCAGGATTTATTGCTTTTAATACTTCTATAAAACCTTTTTTGTCTTTTGGAGAAATCAAAACCGTATCATATTTTCCATAAAGAATTTCTAGTCTGTCTAATGATAGTGCTGGTGAACTCAAAACATTGAAAGTTTCGGAAATTTTTTTTACATTTTTAATTTCAATCGTGAAATCAATAAGAAAACCACATTTTATTCTTAGTTTGTCTTTTTCTATTGTATAAAAAGTATTAGTAAACATATGGATAATGAAACTAATCACACAAAATATAAAAGAAAAACCTATCCATTTTTTTTCATAAACAAATTGTATCAGTGCTAATCCAAAAATTACAATTAATAGAAATGCCAACCAGAGGTCAATTTTAGATTTGAATTTTTCCATTTAGTTTTCCTGAATTATTTCTTAGTGTAAATCGGACTTCTTTTTAATAAATAAGAAACAGACTCCATCCAACTGTCTTTTACGGCTAAAAATGGTTTACGAGTTTGCGAATAGATTTTGTCTTTATTTTTATACATATCAAAGTAAACCGTGTAATAGTAGTAACTCTGGTTGTTTGCTGTTGTTGTCGAAACGTCGCTTGTTGTAACTTTTTTGTTATTATTGCTCACTTTGGCATTTCCGCTATTATAAGTTGTTGCCGTTGAAGTTGTTCCAATAGTATACGATACTTTTGTAGCAACAATATTATCAACTCCTAATATTTTTTCGAGATCTTCAATTGGCGTTTCATCAATATTTTTGTAATCGATTCCGGCTTTGTGGAGCAAACTATTTGTGGTTCTTAAATCTTGAACAGTTAACGGAAATATATTTGACGATTTATCCAACAATTTGTTATACAAATCATTCTGAGCAAATTTTGCCATATCTTCAGAAGCTTCTTGCGTGTCTGAATTAACATAAGGAACAGGAAGCACCGCAATAGTATTTGGCTTAACATCTTGAGCACTTATAGTTTGACTTGAAGTTGGCACTGAATTATTTTGAGAAACATCAAAAGTTTGAGATCTTCCGCTTGCGAAATCAATTCTGGCAATTTTCGAAATATCAATTGAAATTTGAAGCGTTTCTCCTGGAAGAGAATATTCTACGGTGCTATCAGACATTTTTGAAATCGTACATTCGATAATCTGATAATCTCTTTTTATGATTTTATCTAATTTTTTTCCGCCTTGAGCGAAGTTGAAAAGAGTCATACAAAACATTAATGCGATAAACAAAGCCTTTGAATTTCTCATGTTTTACTTTTTTAAATTAACCCACTAATTAATAACATGTTAAATATAAAAAAATATCATCAAAACCTAAAGAACTTTTTCAATATCTAAAAAAAGCTTACATATGCTGCGTGTAAAAATTATAATCTTTTAAAATTACGCGAATAAAATCGCTATTGTTTCCTGATTGGTTTTTAATTCCGGTTACAGCTTCAATTTTTGCTACCAATTTATAGATAATTTCATGATCGTTTTTGGCTTCAGCTTTTTGAAAAGTTTCTTTGATAATACGCATATCATTATCTGAAAGCTTGATTACCAAAGGATAAGTCGGCACATAAGCATCGTCTATTTCTTCTAAAATAGTATGACTGATATTGATTTTATTTTTCAAAGTTATTACCGCTGTTCCCGCCGCCATATCGCCTAAACGCTGTGCATTTTTACTGGTAATTACTGCGATTATTCCTGGAAGACCGAAAAAACTAAAAAAGTCGATTACTCTAAAAAACCATCTTACGAGATAATCTCCAAAACCTGCCTGATAACCATCAATTTTGACCACTTTAATTTTAACAACTCTTTTTCCTAGTGATTGTCCTTCAAAAATACTTTCTAGAGCTAGAGAATAAACAATTAGTGGCGAATACAAAATGATAAAAATAGCTCCTCTAGACCATCCGTCTAAATCAGTCATCAATTTATCAAGTTTTAACCAACTGAAAAGAATTATCGAAAGCACCGTGGCATAAGAGATCATAATGAACAAATCGATAAAGAATGCCCCTAATCGCTCGCCTACTGTAGCGGCAATAAAATTTATTTTAACATTTTGTGTCGTATTAATAGATAATTCTGACATATTTTATATTTTAGCCAACAATGAGAGAAATCGCCTTTATAAAACAAAACAAAGAAAAATGGCTCGAATTTGAGCTGGCAATTTTTGGTAAAGCTAAAAAAAATCCTGATGAATTAGCTAATTTGTACATTCAAATGATGAATGATTTATCTTATGCCCAAACGTATTATCCTAAAAGTAAAACGGTTGTCTATTTAAATCATCTTGCATCACAGATTTATCAAAAGATTTACAAAACCAAACGCACGGATAGAAATCAAATTGTTGAGTTTTTTAAAATTGAAGTTCCTTTGTTGGTTTACGAATACAGAAGGTATTTATTATATGCTTTTTCTTTATTTTTTATAACTGTAGCAATTGGTGTTCTTTCGGCTCGATATGATCAAGATTTTGTTAGGCTTATTATGGGCGACGAATATGTAAATATGTCTTTGGCAAATATCAAAAAAGGAAATCCGATGGCAGTTTACGGTTCTGGCAGCAATTGGGGAAGTTTTATTGGAATTACGGTCAACAATTTGCATGTAGGCGCAAAATGCTATTTCTACGGCATTATTGCCGGACTTGGCACTTTTTATATTTTTTTGCAAAACTGTATTATGCTGGGTTCTTTTCAATACTTTTTTTACGAACATGGTGTATTTTGGAAAAGTGTTCGAGGAATTTGGATTCATGGTTCAATGGAAATTTTTGCCATTGTAATCGAAACTGCAACTGGATTTATTTTGGGAGCTTCGATTCTTTTTCCTAAAACTTTTTCTCGATTAAATTCGTTTAAAATCGGATTTAAAAACAGTTTCAAAATATTCTTGAGTACTTTTCCTTTTACAATAAGCGCAGGATTTTTAGAAGGTTTTATCACAAGATATTCTCTTGATATGCCAATTTGGTTAAGCATTTTTATTATTTTGGCTACTTTAAGCATTATTTCATTTTATTACTTGATTTACCCTTTTATCGTGCACAAAAAAATACATTCTTTAACAGCCAAAAATCTTTAAACCCAAGTAATGACAAGATTCTTATTTATTTTATCTTTTCTTTTTTGCTTTGGCGTTTCGATGGCTCAAGACAGTACTGCTGTATACGAAGAACCTCCAAAAGTATCTGGAATAAAATTTTCTGAAAAAGATATTCAGATCGATGCCTCGACAATTGAAGCCAAACATTTTGATAAAAATTTTAAGAAAAAATATACTGGTTCAGAGTTTATCTATGAATATCAAACGCCAGAAAAAAACTGGTGGGATCTTTTTAAAGAATGGCTGGCAAAATTATTTGCAAACCTTTTTCATTTTGAAAGCGCACAGACTTCATTAAACTTTGTTGTGATTTTATTCCGAATCATAGCTATTTTAGTGGTTGTTATTGTTATTTATTTTATTGCTAAAAATATATCCAATCAAGAAGGAAAATGGATTTTTGGAAAATCGGATAAAAAGACCATATTTTATTCTGATGCCGAAAAAAATATTCATCTCTTAGATTTCGAAAAGCTCATTAAAGAAAGTATTCAGAATGGAGAAAAAAGAGCTGCCATTCGCTACTATTATCTTTGGCTTTTAAAAGTTATGGCTCAACATAATTATATAGAATGGGATATCGAAAAAACAAATTCTGATTATTTATACGAATTACAGCAAACGGCTCATAAAGATGAGTTTACCTATCTCTCCTACTTATACAATTATATCTGGTACGGCGAATTTGAAATTGACGATATTAGATTCAATAGTACAGAAAATAGATTCAAACAAGCTTTAAAAACCTTTGGCAATGGATAGAAATATTAAAATATACATTGCGTTTTTGGTTTTGCTTTTTGGTTTTATTCTGTTGATAGACAAAGGACAGCCAAAACCAATCGATTGGACTCCGACTTATTCTGTAAATGACAAAATTCCGTTTGGACTTTATGTTTTTGATCAAGAAGCAAATCGCTTTTTTAAAAATCAAAAAATAAAAAGAATTTCAACTGAAACTGCCTACGAATACTTGGATTCTGAATATGATGATTCGAAAGATGTAGAAAATTATAAAGTGAAAGGTAATTTCATCAATATTTCTGAAGTGAATAATATTGATGACCGATCGATGATAGAGATTTTATATTTTGTTTCGCACGGAAATAAAGCTTTTTTGAGCATGAAAGAATTTCCGAGCTTGTTGCTGGATTCTTTAAAAGTTCGCACACAAGCCGATTTTCCTCCCGCAGATAGCGTTGTAACTTGGCTGGCAAACAAGAAATTAAGCAATAAAAAATATACTTTAAACTCTGGTTTAAGTGATTATTTTTCTAAAATAGACACTTTAAATACAACAGTTTTAGGGTATCAAAACAATAAAAAAAATAAACAGATTAATTTTATTGAGGTTCCTTATAAAAACGGATATTTTTATTTGCACACACAACCTGTGGCTTTTACCAATTACACTTTGCTGAAAAAGGATCATTATCAATATGCTGAAAATGTATTGTCTTATTTTTCAAAAGGAGATGTATTTTGGTATAATAAAGAACCTAAAGATGAGCGAATTTCGGGTTCTCCGCTGCGTTACATTATGAGTCAACCGCCTCTAAAGTCGGCTTGGTTTTTAGGTTTGCTTGGTATTTTAATTTTTATGATTTTTAATGCAAAACGAAAACAGCGCGTCGTGCCAATTATTAAACCATTAGAAAATTTAACTGTCGATTTTACCAAAACAATCGGAAATTTATATTATCAAGAAGGAGATCACACCAATTTAATTGACAAAAAAATCATTTATTTCTTAGAGAAAATAAGAACTGACTTTTTAATAGATACAACAAAACTGAATGATGATTTTATAAAAAAATTACATTACAAAACCGGAAAAGACGAAAAAGATATTGAAGAGCTTGTTTCTTTAATTAACCATCATAGAAATAGTTATCACGGAAGTCTTGAAGAAGATTTGCTTCGAATAAATACCGCAATTGAAAAGATTTTACACTAAATTTTAAACAAAATTTAAAAAGAAAATAGACCAAATTATGGACGATATCAATACAAATGCAAACGAAATCACTAACGAAAATGTGAATTTTGAAACCCGAATTAATTTAGGGCCGCTTTTAGATCACGTAAACACAATAAAAAAAGAAATTGAAACCGTAATTGTTGGACAACACAAAATGGTCGATCAGCTTTTGGTCGCTATTTTATCAAACGGTCACGTCCTTCTTGAAGGTGTTCCTGGAGTTGCTAAAACAATTACTGCCAAATTATTATCTAAAACCTTAAATATTGGTTTTAGCAGAATACAGTTTACGCCAGATTTGATGCCGTCTGATATTTTGGGAACTTCTATTTATAATTTGAAAAGTTCAGAATTTGAGTTTAAAAAAGGTCCGATTTTTTCTAATTTAATTCTAATTGACGAAATAAACCGTGCGCCGGCAAAAACGCAAGCGGCACTTTTTGAAGTTATGGAAGAACGTCAAATTACAATAGATGGTTCTGAATATCAATTAGACGCGCCTTTTTTGGTTATTGCAACTCAAAATCCGATTGAGCAAGAAGGAACTTACCGTTTGCCTGAAGCACAATTAGACCGTTTTCTTTTTAAAATTAGTATTGATTATCCAAAATTGAATGAAGAAATTTTAATCATTCAGAGAGAACATACTTTACAAAACCACGATAAATTAGAGGCGATAAAAACGATTCTTTCTTCTGAAGAAATCAGACAATATCAAGGTTTGGTAAAACAAATTAGAGTTGAACAAAATCTATTAGAATATATTGCCCGAATTGTAGTAAATACGCGCGAAAATGCCTTTTTATATTTAGGGGCTTCTCCTCGTGCCTCAATAGCAATTTTAAATGCGGCTAAAGGTTTTGCAGCTATACGCGGACGCGATTTTGTTACGCCCGAAGATATTAAAGAAGCTGCAACTCCTGTTTTGCAACACCGAGTTATTGTAACTCCAGAACGTGAAATGGAAGGTATTACAAGTTCTGAAATTATTAAACAAATTATTGAAACGGTAGAAATACCGAGGTAATTTTTAATGGTGAATTGTAAATGGTGAATGAACCTGAAACTTGAAACCTGAAACTCGAAACAAAAAAATGAAATTCATAAAAAGTCTATATCTAAATAATTTCTTTTTCTATGTGCTTTTAGGCATTATAGGACTTTTTGTCTGCGCTTTTATTTTTCCAAATATTTACAATGCGGTTTGGCTTCTAGTTTTAGGATTAGTGACTTTTTTAGGAATTGATATTTTATTGTTATATACAGTCAAAACTGGAATTGAAGCAGAAAGAGTTACACCCGAAAAATTATCAAATGGAGATTTAAATCCGATAAAAATCAATTTAAAAAATCATTATAATTTTTCTGTTTTAATTAAAATTATTGATGAAATCCCGTTTCAATTTCAAGTTCGCGATTTTAAGATTTTAAAAACAATTGATGCTGCAACACAAAAAGAAATTAGCTATGAATTACGTCCGACGGAACGTGGTGAATATCTCTTTGGAGCTTTAAATATTTATGTTTCTTCGCCTTTAAAACTAATTTCGAGAAGATTTATTTTTGATAAAAATCAGATGGTTCCAACTTATCCATCTTATATTCAATTAAGGAAATACGATTTAATTGCTTTTTCGAATAATCTGTTTCAATACGGAATTAAGAAAATACGCCGAATCGGGCATACGATGGAATTTGAGCAAATTAAAGAATATGTTCAAGGTGACGATTTAAGAACGCTAAACTGGAAAGCGACTGCGAAAAGAAATTCGTTGATGGTCAATCAGTTTCAGGACGAAAAATCGCAATCTGTTTATATGGCAATCGACAAAGGACGCGTTATGCAAATGCCTTTTGACGGATTGGCTTTGTTGGATTATGCAATCAATTCAGCTTTAGTTTTGTCGAATGTTATTCTTAAAAAACAAGATAAAGCGGGACTTTTTTCTTTTTCTAAAAAAGTAGAAAATAGAGTTTTTGCAGAAAGAAGAGGTTCTCAAATGCAGAAAATTCTCGAGACTTTATACAACATCAAAACTGATTTTTTTGAAAGCGATTACAGCAGACTTTATGTTGACATTAAGAAAAATATCAACCAAAGAAGTTTAATTATTCTGTATACGAATTTCGAAACAATGGACGGCTTAAACAGACAATTACCTTATTTAAAAGGAATTGCAAAAAGTCATTTATTGGTTGTTGTTTTCTTTAGCAATACTGAATTGAACAGCATTATCAATAAAAAAACAAATACGATACAAGAAGTTTACGACAAAGTAATCGCAGAGAAATTCATGTTCGAAAAGCGATTAATTGTAAACGAACTAAAAAAATATGGAATCCATTCGGTTTTAACACAGCCAGAAAATTTGACTTTAGACGCTATTAATAAATATTTGGAAATTAAATCAAGAGGAATTTTATAAGCCAAAACTCCTTGAATTATACAGAATAAAAGATTTATTTTTAATCCTTTATTACTATATAGTTACTTTACGTCATTCCGTAAAAATTGCTTAATTAAATTAATTAGTTTTGAAATATAATACATGTAATTTCAAATTAGTTAAGCAATGAAAAAAGCAATTTTAATTCTGTTCATTTTATTGAGCTATAAATCTTTAGCACAAAAAACAGAAAACATCATTATCATCACTACAGACGGTTTTAGATGGCAAGAAGTTTTTAAAGGAATTGATCCTGCAATTGCCAACGACAAAAAATTTAATCAAGGAGACAGTGCTTATATCTATAAAAAATATGCTCATGCCGATATCAAAGAAGCGCGAAAAAAACTAATGCCTTTTTTCTGGTCAGAAATTGCATCAAAAGGTCAGATTTATGGCAATAGAGATTTAAGAAATAAAGTTGATGTTGCCAATCCGTATTGGTTTAGTTATCCTGGATACAGCGAAATTATGACTGGAAATGTTGATTTAAAAGTCAACTCAAATGGTTATAAAGCCAATCCGAATGTCAATGTTTTAGAATTTCTAAATCAGCAATCTAAATTTAAAGGAAAAGTAGCTGCTTTTGGCGCTTGGGATGCTTTCGACAGAATTTTAAATGAAGAAAGAAGCGGTTTTCCAGTAATTTCAGCCTTTGATAATGTTGGTGGAAATAATCCAACATCTGCGCAAAAGTTGTTAAATGAAATGCGTGATAATTCGTTTAAACCTTTTCATCAAGACGAATGTCTAGATGTTTTTACGCATTATCAGGCTTTAGACGAACTTAAAACTAAAAAGCCAAAAGTACTATATATTGCCTACGGAGAAACCGACGAATGGGCACATCATGGAGATTACAGATCTTATTTAGACGCTGCAAATCAAGTGGATAAATGGATTCAGGAAATCTGGAATTTCATCCAAAACGATCCTCAATACAAAAACAAAACCACTTTATTTATAACTGTAGATCACGGTCGTGGAGACAAAGTAAAAGCACAATGGACCGATCATGGCTCTGATATTCCAGGCGCATCTGAAATTTGGTTTGCTGCAATGGGACCAGATATTGCTCCAAAAGGAGAAATCAAAACAGAAACTCAATTCTATCAAAAACAATTTGCCCAAACTTTGGCAAAATTACTTGGATATGATTTTAAAACATCGCATCCTGTCGAAAAAGAGATTTCAGAATTATTCAATAAATAATCGAAAACCATAAATAATTAACCAATTTAAAACCAACCCCAAAATGAAAAAAACACTATTTTTTCTTTTTTTACTGCTAATTTCAACCAAAATCACGGCGCAAAAACCTGATACTTTAGCCGCTTATTACGACAAGATCGAAAAATCTTTTACTTATGAATCTGGAAAAATCAGCCTCCCAGAAGGTGATGGAACATTAAATGTACCAAAAGGATTTAAATTTTTAAATGCCGAACAAACGCAAAATGTCTTAAGCAATTTGTGGGGAAATCCAGAAGATAAAACAGTTCTGGGTTCTCTAGTTCCAGACGGAAAAGGCGTAACGCACAACAATAGCTGGATGTTTGTAATTAGCTATCAAGGAGATGGTTATGTAAAAGACGATGATGCTGGCGACATTGATTACGATGATCTTTTGAAAACAATGAAAGAAGATGTCGCTGCTGAAAATGAAGAAAGAAAAAAAGGTGGCTATTCTGAAGTTGAATTAATTGGATGGGCATCTAAACCCTATTATGACAACACTTTAAAAGTATTGCATTGGGCAAAAGAACTCGAATTTGGACATGATAAAAACCATACTTTAAACTACGATTTAAGAGTTTTAGGAAGAAAAGGAATGTATAATATTTCTGCTGTTGCTGGTATAAATCAGCTTGCAGAAGTAAAAGCAAGTATTCCGGGAATAATAAAAAGTGTTGAGTTTAACGATGGAAATAAATACCTTGATTTCGACGCTGATACTGATACTGTTGCCGCTTGGACAATTGGTGGTTTGGTAGCTGGAAAAGTGCTGGCAAAAGTCGGATTCTTTGCTATTTTAGCCAAATTTGGAAAATTTATCGTAATCGGAGTTATTGCTGCTTTTGCAGGAATAAAGAAATTCCTTTTTGGAAATAAAGATCAAGTGGTTACAAAACCTGCTGAAGAAACTGCTCTTTTAGAAGAAAATAATTCTACAGAGGAATAATTTTTTGTTTGCCACAAATTTCATGAATTTTCACGAATTATTTTTTTGCGTTATTATGAGCAAAAATTAGTGTCAATTAGTGAAATTCGTGGCAAAATCTTTTCTTAAATTTTAGAGGTTTTAAAATCCTTGCAATAAGAAAAAATCTCAGTACCTTAGCGCCTTAGAATCTTAGTCGCTTAAAAAAAAATGAAACAAATTACTTCTGTTCAAAATCCGTTTATAAAATCTTTGGTTTTACTTCAGGAAAAATCCAAAGCAAGAAAACAAACCGGTACATTTTTGATTGAAGGATTAAGAGAAATTTCATTAGCCATTAAAGGCGGTTACGAAATTGAAACTGTTTTATTTTTACCAGAATTAGTTTCAGAATCAGAAATCAATAAACTGATTCAAAACCCATTTCAAATTATAGAAATTAATAAAGAGGTTTATCAAAAACTGGCTTATCGCGATACTACAGAAGGTATTTTGGCTGTGGCGAAAACCAAATCTTTACAATTATCAGACCTAAAATTATCCGATAATCCATTGATTCTAGTTGTTGAATCTTTAGAAAAACCAGGAAACATCGGCGCTGTTTTACGAACTGCTGATGCTGCAAATTTAGACGCTGTTTTAATTGCCAATCCAAAAAGCGATTTATACAATCCAAATATTGTGCGTTCTAGCGTTGGCTGTCTTTTTACTAATCAAATTGCAACGGGAACAACTGAAGAAATTATCGCTTTTTTAAAAGAAAAAAAGATCAGTTTTTACAGTGCCACTTTACAAAATTCAACTTCTTATCATACTCAAAATTTCACTACTCCAACCGCTTTAGTTGTTGGTACAGAAGCTACTGGCTTAACGCAACAATGGCGAGATGAAGCTACGCAAAACATCATTATTCCAATGCAAGGTGAAATCGACAGTATGAATGTTTCTGTCGCTGCCGCTATTTTAATTTTTGAAGCAAAAAGACAAAGAGGGTTTTAAATCTGAGGTTCTAAGGTTCTGAGAAGCTGAGATTCTAAGGCAAAAAAAATCGAAAAGTCAGTTCCTAAAATTGTCAAGCTGAGTGAAGTCGAAGCTATTTTTTTAGATATGAAAATCTCAAAATTACATCTTCAAAATCTAAAATCTATCCCGAGGCTTCGGGACTAAAATCAGCAATTATAAAGCCTTGCGTATGTTCAAACTAATTCTTATTTTTAGTACTTGAACTATGCCGTTATGACAGAAATAGATATTGAAAAAGAAAACAAAGCTATTGCGCAGGAATACAAAGAATTACTACGAATAAGTTACCAAACTTTAGACCCAGCCGACAAAAAATTAATTCGAAAAGCTTTTGATGTTGCCGTTGATGCACACAAAGAACAGAGAAGAAAATCTGGCGAGGCGTATATCTTTCATCCTATTGCAGTTGCAAAAATTGTTGCCTCAGAAATTGGTCTGGGAGCGACTTCTATCGCCGCGGCCTTATTGCACGATGTTGTTGAAGACACTCCAATTACAGTTGAAGATATTGAACGATTATTCAATCCGAAAGTGGCGCAATTGGTTGAGGGTTTAACTAAGATTTCATTAGTTCAAAAAGATTTAAATGCTTCGATGCAAGCTGAGAATTTCAGAAAAATGATTCTGACGCTGAATGATGATGTTCGTGTAATTCTGATCAAATTAGCCGATCGTCTTCATAATATGCAGACGATGGATTCGATGGCGGAATACAAACAAACCAAAATTGCCTCTGAAACTTTATACATTTATGCTCCTCTAGCCCACCGTTTGGGACTTTATAACATTAAAACCAAGCTAGAAGATTTAGGATTAAAATATACTGAACCTGCAGTTTACAATGATATTGTTAGCAGAATTCGTGAAACGAAAGAAGAGCAAGACGCTTACATTAAAGATATTTCGGATGTTTTGAAAAAATCTTTAGATAACGAAGGTGTCGATTATATCATAAAAGGCCGCCCGAAATCTATTTATTCTATTCGCAGAAAAATGCGTGCTCAAAATGTAAGTTTTGACGAAGTGTACGACAAATTTGCGCTTAGAATCGTTTACAAATCTGATCCGCATGAAGAAAAATTTATAGCTTGGAAAATATATTCTATCGTTACCGATCATTATAGACCGAGTCCAAGCCGTTTGCGCGATTGGATTTCATCACCAAAATCTACTGGTTATGAAGCGCTTCACATTACGGTTATGGGACCAAAAGGTCGCTGGGTTGAAGTTCAGGTTCGAAGCGAACGTATGGATGAAATTGCCGAAAAAGGTTACGCTGCGCATTACAAATATAAAAATGGCGCAACTGAAGAAAGTGGTTTAGATACTTGGTTAAACCTGCTTCGCGAAGCTTTAGAAAATCCAGAAACAAACGCGGTTGATTTTGTTGAAGATTTTAAAATGAATTTATATTCTAAAGAAATCTTCATTTTTACACCAAAAGGAGAAATTAAATCTTTACCAAAAGGCGCAACTTCTCTAGATTTTGCTTTTAGTATTCACTCAGAAATCGGAATTAAAACTCGTGGTACTCGTGTAAATGGACGTTTAGTGCCTTTAAATTACGAACTAAAAAGCGGTGATCAGGTTGAAGTAATTACTTCTGCCAATCAGAAACCAACTGTAAACTGGCTGGAATACGTAACAACTTCTAGAGCAAAAAATAAAATTAAAAACGTTCTTAACGAGAACACTAAAAAAATTGCAGAAGAAGGAAAAGAATTATTGGTTCGAAAACTGAAACATTTAAAAATTACTTTTAATGAACAAGTTACCAACGAATTAGTTAATTTCTTTAAACTCAAAACAAGTTTAGATTTATTTTATAGAGTTGGAATTGGTGCGATAGAAAATCAGCAATTAAAAGATTACGCGGCACAGAAAAGCAATTCGTTTATCAATTTCTTCAAAAATAAAATCAAAAGAAGTAAAGATACAGCCGACGAAGATATTCATAAACCAGTTATCAGCAGTAATTACGACATGCTGGTTTTTGGAACAGAACACGACAAGTTAGATTATAAGCTTTCTCAATGCTGTAATCCGATTCCTGGTGATGATGTATTTGGTTTTGTGACGATTAACGAAGGAATTAAAGTGCATAAAAAAGATTGTCCAAACGCGATTGGAATGCAGTCTAATTACGCCTACAGAATTATGAGCGCGAAATGGATTGACTCTTCACAAGAAGAATTCAAAGCCATTATCAATATTACCGGAATGGATGTTTTAGGACTTACAAACCAATTGACAAGAGTAATTTCGAACAATATGAGCGTAAATATTCAAAGTATTTCGTTGAGCACAGATGCTGGGATTTTTCATGGACAAATTGCTGTAATTGTAAAAAATAACACCATTTTAAAGAAAATGATCAATGCTATTAAGAAGATTGACGGTGTTGACAAAGTGACTAGAGAATACAGAACCTAACTTTTTAACCTATCTATAAGGGTTTTATAACTAAACTTTAAACCCGAAACTTTTATTGATTGAAAATAAAAATTTATCTTTGCCGGATATGACACTCATTTCAACTGACAACACTAGAAATCAAGAAATTGTAAAAAACGTTTTTACAATGTATCTTGAACAAAAAGGGCATCGCAAAACTCCTGAGCGTTATGCTATACTTCAGGAAATTTACGACAGCGAAGAACATTTTGACATCGAAAACTTGTATATCAAAATGAAAAACAAAAACTATCGTGTGAGTAGAGCTACTTTATACAACACGATCGAGTTATTGTTAGACTGCGCTTTGGTTAGAAAACATCAATTTGGACAAAATCAGGCTTACTATGAAAAGTCTTATTTCGACAAACAGCACGATCACATTATCATGACTGATTCTGGAGAAGTAATTGAATTTTGTGATCCAAGAATTCAAACCATCAAAAAGACTATCGAAGAAATTTTTGATATCGAAATTACAAATCACTCGCTTTATTTCTACGGAAACAAAAAGCAAAATTCAAATTCATAGTCTTTTAGATTAGACTTTTCAAAAAAAATTAAAAAAAGAAAATTAACTACATAATCAGTAGGGCAACTTAGATTGTCTCAACGCAAATTAAAACAGAATGACCGTAGATTTATTACTAGGATTACAATGGGGAGATGAAGGTAAAGGAAAAATTGTAGACGTACTTACCTCAAATTATGATATTATTGCACGTTTTCAAGGAGGACCAAATGCAGGACATACATTAGAATTTGACGGAATTAAACACGTACTTAGAACTATCCCTTCTGGAATTTTTCATAAAAACTCAGTAAATATCATCGGAAATGGTGTTGTAATCGATCCTGTAGTTTTTCAAAAAGAAATTGAAGGATTGGAGAAATTCAACCTTGATATCAAAAGCAAATTAATTATTTCTAGAAAAGCACATTTAATTTTACCAACGCACCGTTTATTAGATGCTGCTTCTGAAGCTTCTAAAGGTAAAGCAAAAATTGGTTCTACTCTTAAAGGAATTGGACCAACTTACATGGATAAAACTGGTAGAAATGGTTTACGTGTTGGAGATATCGAATTAGAAGATTTCAAAGATCGTTACAGAGCTTTGGCTGACAAACACGAAGCTATGATTGCTTTTTACGATGTTAACATTCAATACAACTTAGCTGAATTAGAAAAAGAATTCTTTGAAGCTATTGAAGAACTTAAAAAATTAGATTTCATTGACAGTGAAGAATACATGCACCAAGCACAAAAAGCTGGAAAATCAATTCTTTGCGAAGGTGCTCAAGGATCTTTATTAGATGTTGATTTCGGAACTTACCCTTTTGTAACTTCATCAAATACTACTGCTGCTGGAGCTTGTACAGGTTTAGGAATTGCTCCTAACAAAATCAAAGAGGTTTACGGAATTTTCAAAGCTTACGTTACACGTGTTGGTAGCGGACCTTTCCCAACTGAACTTTTTGACGAAGTTGGTGCTACAATGGCAAAAGTCGGTAACGAATTTGGTTCTGTAACAGGAAGACAAAGACGTTGCGGATGGTTAGATTTAGTAGCTTTAAAATATGCTGTTCAAGTTAATGGAGTTACTCAATTAATGATGATGAAAGGTGATGTACTTTCTGGTTTTGAAACTTTGAAAGTTTGTACAGAATACAACTATAAAGGACAAAACATTTCTCATTTCCCTTACAACATTGAGCCAGAAAACGTTACTCCGGTTTACAAAGAATTTAAAGGATGGAAACAAGATTTAACTGGTTTAACATCTTACGACCAATTGCCAATTGAGCTAAAAGAATATATTGAGTTTATTGAGAAAGAAATCGAAGTGCCAATCAAAATTGTATCGGTTGGTCCAGACAGAAAGCAAACAATAACAAAATAATACCTTTAAACGCTCTGATAATCAGAGCGTTTTTTTTATATAAATTATTTCATTTATGAAAAACCCAAAAGTTGAAATTAAAGAAACTAAATTATTATCAGACAATTGGTACATCTTAAACCGAGTTACTTTTGATTACCAAAAAGAAAATGGCGAATCTGAAATTCATACACGCGAAGTTTACGATCGTGGTAATGGCGCTGGAATCTTATTATATAATTCAACAAAAAAAACAGTCATTTTAACGCGTCAATTTCGTCTTCCTACTTTCCTTAACGGAAATAAAGACGGAATGATGATTGAAGTTTGTGCTGGACTTTTAGACAAAGACAATCCAGAAACCGCAATTATTCGCGAAACCGAAGAAGAAACCGGTTATCGTATTTCTAAAGTGGAAAAAGTTTTTGAAACTTATATGTCGCCAGGCGCAGTTACTGAAATTCTTTATCTTTTTGTTGGAGAATACGACGAAAGTATGAAAGTAAGCGAAGGCGGCGGATTAGACGCTGAACAAGAAAATATTGAAGTATTAGAATTTACTTTTGATCAGGCTTATGCTATGATTCAGTCAAAAGAAATTACAGATGCTAAAACTATTATGCTATTGCAGCATGCAAAAATAAAAGGTTTGATTTAATAAATATCATTTAATGATAGATAAATGTAAATCCCGAAACCAATTCAAAAAATTATGTAACCCTTTTCAGCTATCATAATCATAACTTTATTTTCATAAAATTACGACCTATGAAAAAGTTATATTACACAGCAAACGGATTATTATTATTGATATTAGTTTTAATGGTTTCATGTAAAAAAACGGATACCATTGAAATAACCGAAAATAAAACCACTAAAAAAGTAGTAGAATATAAAGAACCAGCATCAGCAGTTTCTTATCAATTTCAAAAAACAAAAGAATGGCTAAAAGCTAATGAAGCTGATAGTACCAAAATGAACGTTGTTTACGCTATAAACAGAACTGATAAAGCCAATTTAAAAAAATTGGATTCAATAGTTATACCTGCAGATTTTAGTGGAGATTTAGTTTATTATTTACCTTTTCCATTGCATATTTCTTCATTAGAGGAAGTTTCAAAAATCATCTTATTTTCTTATCCAACGCAAACTTTTGCCGCGTACGAAAATGGGGAATTGGTTCGTACTGGACCAACCAACATGGGAAGAAAAAAAGATCCTACTCCAACAGGATTATTTTTCACCAATTGGAAAGCCGAAAAAACTACTAGTACATTTAATGACGAATGGGAATTAAAATGGAATTTTAACATCGAAAATAAACTTGGAGTTGGTTTTCATCAATATGAATTGCCAGGATATCCAGCTTCTCACTCTTGCTTAAGATTATTAGAAAAGGATGCAAAATACCTTTACAAATTTGCAGATGAATGGATTTTAAAAGACAAAGAAAATGTAAAAGTAAAAGGAACGCCTGTAGTTGTTTTTGGAAATTATGATTTTGACGGTCCAAAACCTTGGCTGCAACTAGCATCAGATCCAAAAGCTTTAAATATTTCTGAAGGTGATATTGAAACCGCTACAAAACCATTTTTAAAAGAAATTTTAGAGAATCAAAATCTTAGAGAATCGAATCAAACGAACGAAATTTAAGATTTCGTATAAAATATTTTGTTTTTTTTTGCTCGCAAGCCTTCATGTTTGCGGGCTTTTTTATTTAGTAAAATATAATTTTCTAAAAAAATAATTTATAAGTAAGCGAACGTTCATTTATATTATATATCTTTGTAATCTAATTAATTAGCGATTATGAGAACAAGAGATATTAATAAAGAAGAAATTGTAAAACAAAAAGCAATTGAAATGATTGTTTCGCAAGGCGTTGAAGGTTTTGGAATGAATCGTCTGGCGAAAGAATGCGGTATATCTGTCGCTACACTTTATATTTATTATTCTGATAAAGAAGATTTGATTCGAAAAATCGGAATTGAAATTGGTGAAAAATTCTTCAAAAAGATGTTCGACGGATTTTCTGCAGATATGACCTTCAAAGATGGATTACGAATGCAATGGGAAAACCGTATTTATTTTAATTTAAATTTTACACTTGAGGCAACTTGTTTAGAACTTTTAAAACATTCTACATATGGCGATTCTATTGTAACAGAAATAACAGGTGATTACAAACAAATGATGACAGAATTTATGCTCGCTGCAATTGATAGAAAAGAACTTATTTCTATTCCTTACGAAATATTCTGGAGTATTGCTTACGGACCACTTTATTCTTTATTAGAGTTTCATCGAGAAGGGAAATCGATGTCTGGGAAACCTTTTGTTTTTACAGAAGAATTAAAAACAGAAGCCTTCAATTTGGTTTTAAAAGCTTTGACTCCTTAAATAAAAATTACAATATCAATTACAACATCAATACAAATTTTAATAAAATGAAAACTTCAATTATAGAAAATAAAAAAATTGCCATTATTGGCGGCGGTCCAGTTGGATTAACAACTGCTCGTATTTTACAAATTAATGGTGCAGACGTAACAGTCTACGAAAGAGATATTAATGCTGAAGCTAGAACCTCTGGCGGTACTTTGGACATTCATTCTGATTCAGGTCAATATGCGATTCAAAAAGCGGGATTAATGGACGCTTTTCTGCAATACGCTAGACCAACTGGAGAAAAAATGGCTGATATAAATGGCAATATTACTTCTGATGAAATGCCTGATGAAACTAATGCTTTTTCACGTCCAGAAATTGATCGAAACGATTTAAGAAAAATTATGTTGGACAATCTTAAAGAAAATACGGTTTCTTGGGATAGCCAATTGATTAATATTGAAAAATCTGAAAATCAATATATTTTAGAATTCAAAAACGGAACAAAAACTACAGCCGATTTTGTAATTGTTGCCAATGGCGGAAGATCTAATGCTCGAAAATTTGTCAGTGACCAAGAACCAAAACTTTCTGGAACTTATATCATTCAGGGAGAAATTGTAAATCCTGAACAAGATTATCCTGAATTTAAACAAAAATACGGAAATGGAAATGTTATGGCAATGGGCGAGCATAAAATGTTTTACACACATACGATGAGCGATGGTTCTGTACATTTTGGAGTTTCATTTAAAGCCGATGAAAACTGGATTTCTAATCATGGAATTGATTTTGAAAATGATACAGTCGTTATTTCTTTTTTAAATGAAACTTTTAAAAATTGGGGTGACGATTATAAAAAATTCTTCGCCGCTTCTACCGAATTTTCAGGTTTGCCTTTACGATTATTTTCTTTAGAAGAATCTTGGAAAGAACATTCAAATATTACGCTTGTTGGCGACGCAGCTCACTTAATGCCTCCGTTTGCCGGCGAAGGTGTCAATATGGGATTATTTGATGCTTTTCATTTAACCGAAAATCTAACTAACGGAAAATTTGAAACCATTGACGAAGCAATTGCCGATTATGAGAAAAAAATGTTCGGCTATGCTCTAGAAGCACAACGTATGACAAAGAAAATGGAAGATTTATTGCACTCTGATATTGTTGCTGAGGATATTTTGAGTAGTCGTGGCATGTGATTTTTTTCACCATGTAAGTGATATAAGTTCTTTTATATAACGTTTGTCATTCTGAGGAACGAAGAATCACACGCAGGATTCGACAAAGACATAACACAATCTTGTCATTTCGAACGAAGAGAGAAATCTTCACTAGTGGCTCGCCAAAGATTGATGATATGCTTTACGGAGTTTCTTACGAAGATTTCTCGTTCCTCGAAATGACAAAATTGTGAAGAACTTTGACAAAGTTTTCTTTTAAATCTGAACAAATAAAAAAGGCGTAAGAACTAAATCTTACGCCTTTTGTTTTATCTATAAAAGCTAAAATTATCTAGAATAATTTGGAGCTTCTTTTGTAATAGTTACGTTATGCGGGTGACTTTCAGTAATTCCACTTGACGTGATTCTAACAAAACGTCCTGTTTCTTGTAAAGTAGGAATATCTTTTGAACCACAATATCCCATACCAGCACGAAGACCTCCGATAAATTGAAGCATACTTTCGTTCAATTCTCCTTTATAAGGAACACGTCCAACAATTCCTTCTGGAACTAATTTCTTAACATCATCTTCAACATCTTGAAAATAACGATCTTTAGAACCTGTTTGCATTGCTTCAACAGAACCCATTCCGCGGTAAGATTTGAATTTTCTTCCTTCAAAAATGATAGTTTCTCCTGGAGATTCTTTTGTTCCTGCTAATAATGAACCTAACATTACACAGTCAGCACCTGCTGCTATTGCTTTAGGAATATCTCCTGTATAACGAATTCCACCATCTGCAATCACTGGAACTCCAGTTCCTTTAATTGCAGCAGCAACTTCTAAAACTGCTGAGAATTGAGGAAAACCAACACCTGCAACAATACGTGTAGTACAAATAGAACCAGGTCCGATTCCAACTTTTACTCCATCTGCTCCATTTTCCACCAAATATTTAGCAGCTTCTGGAGTCGCAATGTTTCCAACAATTACATCTATTTGAGGGAATTTTGCTTTTACTTCTTTTAATGTATTTACAACACCTTCAGTATGTCCGTGAGCTGTATCGATAATAATTGCATCTACACCAGCAGCAACCAAGGCTTCAGCTCTTTGAACTGCATCTCCAGTAACTCCAATTGCAGCAGCAACTCTCAAACGTCCGAAAGAATCTTTATTTGCGATTGGCTTTTGAGTCAGTTTTGTAATATCTCTAAAAGTGATTAAACCAACTAATTCGTTTTTATTATTTACAACTGGTAATTTTTCAATTTTATGACCTTGTAAAACAACTTCTGCCTGCTCTAATGAAGTTCCTTCAGAAACTGTAACCAAGTTTTGGCTTGTCATAACCTCAGCAATTGGTCTTGCGCCATTTTTCTCGAAACGTAAGTCACGATTCGTTACAATTCCTTTTAAGATTTTGTTTTCGTCAACGATTGGAATACCACCGATTCCGAATTCTTTCATGGCATTTTTTGCGTCAGCAATAGTAGAATTCATTGGCAATGTTACCGGATCGATAATCATTCCTGCTTCAGCACGTTTTACTTTTCGAACTTTTCCTGCTTGTTGTTCGATAGTCATATTTTTATGTAAAACACCAATTCCGCCTTCTTGTGCCATAGCAATTGCCATTGCACTTTCTGTAACTGTATCCATAGCAGCAGATACAATTGGAACGTTTAATGTGATGTTTCTTGAGAATTTTGATTTGATACTCACTTCGCGGGGAAGCACATTCGAGTAGTTAGGTACTAATAATACATCGTCGTAAGTTAAACCTTCGCCGATAATCTTGGAGTTGTGTGCTATCATGTTGCAATTTCTAGTTGAATTGCGTGCAAATATAGTGAATAAATTGCTAACTTAAATACTAAGTTATTCATAAATTTGCATTTACAAGAATTGTCTTATAAATTTAAAAATTAAAATTTCAATCTTAAAAATCCCAAATTCCAATAAATACTGGATCAAATTTTGATTTTTTGGAATTTGAATTTTAAAAAAAATTTAATCATCATGGTCTTGAAAAACAAAATTAATTCCGAGTTGGAAAGTTGCACTACTCGCTTTCGATAAGTCTTTATATTCTAAAACATTACCAAATAGAGCATAAATATTTACTGGTCCGAGTGTTCCTGCGAGTCCTAAACCAATATTTTTATTTGAGAATGTATCAAAAGTATAAGTTGCTTTTGCTTCTAATTTTTTAAAAATACTTCTTTTATAAAATGCTGTTAAGGCAAATAAAGGTTCTCGTGGCGCAGACATAGCAAATAATTGTGCTCCAACTGCATTTTTATAATAAGTATTGATTTTTCCACGGCAATTGCATTCGTCATCAGGGCGCGCTTCTCCGAAAGAATATTGTATAGAAGAATAAAATTTAGTTGGTCGCCATGTAGTATACTTATTGTATAATGTATCTCTTGGAATGGCTTTGTCAAATTCATCAAAGATATCTTCTGGTTCATCATTTCCCATAAAATCAGGGTTTACACCATTGTATTGATAGGTTCCTTTATAAGTTAAAGTCTCAATATCTTTTGATTGTCTTATAAAACCTAAATCTACGACACTTGCCGTTAACTGCAAATTCTTTTTAATGTAATACGTAAATCCAGCATCAACTCCAAGACCTAAACTACCACTAAAAAAAGTATTATTGGCAATATCTTTTACCACATTTCCTTCGTATTCGTCTTTTGTAAACTTAGAAAGTCCAGAAGTTTTTAATTCTAAATCGGAAGAAATTATTTGATTGTAAAGATTAGCATCTCCAGAGTTTTGTCCTGTGTAAATATATCCTGAATTCCTTGTAGATGTAGCATTTGCACCACTTGAATAGATTTTAGCACGACCGCCGTAAACAAATTTTTCGTTTACTTTTTTATGAAAACCAACATGCCAAACCGAAAGAACCTCAGCTTTCATGCTTAGATCTCCAAGATTAAACGATTTTCCGATATAATTACTATTTCCGTCTAAAGCTAATATTGCCAAATCTTTTGGAACAAACATAAAAAAGTCAAATTCCTGATACAATCCAAACGAAATGTATGATTGACTTTCTCTTCCGCCAATTCTAAATCCGCCAGAGAATACCTCTAATTGCTGATTGGTTACAACTTTATCTCTGTTTGTAGATTGATTAATTACGTTTCTAACTTTTTGATTAAAATCGACTCCGTTATTGGCAAACAAATCATAAGCCGTAAAACTGCTTGAACCAACATTGGCTGAAATTCCAGATAAAACTGGAAATCCAAAATAATATTTATAAGAAACGTCGGCTCCTGGATTTACCATTAAAGATTGCGGAATAGCCGTGAAATTATACAGTAATTCTTTATTTTGAGAAAAACAAGAAAGCTGAAAAACGAGACAGATAATTAGATATATTTTTCTCATCCAATTATTAAATAAGCTGTGGCACTTGATTTTAATTTTAAATTTCCTAAACTCTGACTATTTAGCGGAGTTCCTTGAGAAATTGCAATTTTGAAACCTATTTTTACAGTCTTTTTTAAGAGATCCAATCGCTGATTTTCAAAGACTTCAGTTGGAAATTTTATAACATTGGCAGTTCCTCTGTAGGCAGGAACAGGAAAAATTAGGGTTTGCAGTACTTGATCATTAGCATCTAATAATTGAAGACTTACAACAAAAGCGCGATCTATGGTATTTTCTATTTCAAAATTGAATTCGGCTTTTCGTAAATGATCATTAAAAAATTTATCTTTAAAAACATCAAATCCTCTTGAATCATCAACAACTTGATTTCCGCCGTCGTCGATTAGCTTATTTGCTGGAATATCAAAATAAGCAAGATTTGCCACAAAAGCAGGTTCTAGCTTAAGATCATCTATTTGACCAAAGTCTAAATCACTTGAACATGAAGAAAATAAAAGTGACAAAATCACTATTTTTATAACTTTATAGAAGGCTGATTTCATGACAAAAGTATATCTAATAAATGTAACGCTTAATGTTTACAATCATTGTCGAAGTTAGTAAATATAACCATTTATTAATGAAACTTTCCGAACAATTTTGAAGCTTCGTTATAAGCGCTTTCAAAACTTAAAGAGTTCAAACCTGTAACTTTCTTATTTGCAGTAAAATAAGAAACTAGTTTTTCGGTCGGCATATTTCCAGTTAATTTATCTGTTGCCATAGGACAGCCTCCAAAACCTTGAATAGCGCCATCAAAACGAGTACAGCCAGCTTTTGCTGCCGCGTCAATTTTTTCAAACCAGCTTTCTGGCGTTGTATGAAGATGTGCTCCAAATTCAATTTCGGAATATTTCGGAATTAATTCTGAAAACAAATAGGTAATTACTTCTGGAGTTGAAGTTCCAACCGTATCAGAAAGCGATAGAATTTTTACGCCCATTCCTGCTAGCTTTTCTGTCCATTCTGCCACAATTTCAATGTTCCAAGGATCTCCATATGGATTTCCGAATCCCATCGAAAGATACGTCACCACTTCTTTCTTTTTCTTATCGGCAACTTCTAAAATTTCTTCTAAAGTAATTAAAGATTCCGCAATAGTTTTGTGAGTATTACGCATTTGAAAATTCTCCGAAATAGAAAAAGGAAAACCTAAATATTGAATTTGTTCATATTCTGAAGCCGTAATTGCGCCTTGTGTATTAGCAATTATAGAAAGCAGTTTACTTGTGGTTTGAGACAAATCAAGCTGTTCTAAAACGGCAGCCGTATCCTGCATTTGCGGAATAGCTTTTGGAGAAACGAAACTTCCAAAATCAATAGTATCAAATCCTACACGAAGCAAAGCTTGTATGTATGTCACTTTATTTTTCGTCGGAATAAAAGTCTTGATACCTTGCATGGCATCTCTAGGACATTCGATAATCTTGATTTCTTTATTCAAAGCTTATTCTTTTGTAAAGGCTAAGTTAGTTTCTTTTTTAATGAAATGAAAAATAATTTTAGCTGAATCAGTTCTATTACAAAATATCGTAATATTGAAATATATTACTGAAAACCGTAATAATTTTAAATATTACTGAAAACCGTAATAATCAAAAATATTACTTATATTTGTAATATAAAGTTTATTATTTTTTAATTATATTTGGTTATGACTAGTGTAATTACAGGCGACATTATTGGTTCAAGACAGCAATCAGAGCATTGGGTTGAGGATTTAAAAAAAATCTTGACTCCATTTGGCGCAACGCCAAGTCAATGGGAGATTTATCGCGGAGATGAATTTCAGATCGAAGTTCCTAATCCTAAAGATGCTTTGTTAGTCGCGATTTTAGTAAAAGCACGTTTGCGAGCCCTAAAATCTGACGCGCGAATGAGTATTGGTTTTGGAGATAAAACCCACAATGCCGAAAGAATTTCAGAAAGTAATGGTACGGCTTTTATCAATTCTGGTGAATTATTTGAAACTTTAAAAAAGCAAAAAGTCACACTAGCGTTACGAACAGGAGATTTAAGTTTTGATGAAAAACTAAATTTAATGATTCAGCTAGCATTGACTTTTATGGACAGTTGGCTAGTGCAATCGGCAGAATTTGTAGCGCTGGCAATAGAAAATCCAAGTTTATCGCAAGAGGAATTAGGACAAAAATTAGGCATCAATCAAGCCGCCGTAAGTCGAAGACAGAAACGCGCTCAGTTTGATTTAGTCATGCACTTAGATAAATATTTTAGAAATCAAATAAAACAACTTACAGCATTATGATTTTATTTATAAAACTGCTTTTAGCGCATTTGTTAGGCGATTTTATCTGGCAACCAAATTCTTGGGTAAGCCATAAAGAAGCAAATAAACATAAAAGCGTTTATTTATATCTTCATATTTTACTTCACGGAGTATTGGCGGCGGTTTTAGTCGGAGAAATCAGTTTTATTCCTTATGCCATTTTTATTGCCGTAACTCACGGAATTATTGATTTAATCAAATTAAATTTCCAGAAATCAAAAAACAAACGAACTTGGTTTGTAGTAGACCAAATTGCGCATTTACTAGTTTTAATTGGAGTTGTACTTTTATATGAAAAGAAAGCTATCCCCTATTTCTGGAAAGATAATGAATTCTGGATTCTTATAACGGGAATCTTATTGCTTACTAAACCAACATCAATTTTTATCAAAACGATAATTTCGATATGGGCGCCAGAAAGCCAAAACAGCCATCAGGATAATTCGCTGATAGCTGCTGGAAATTATATTGGTATTTTAGAACGTTTGTTTGTTTTCGGATTTATCTTAACTGGACATTTTGAAGCAATTGGATTTTTACTCGCTGCCAAATCTATCTTTAGATTCGGAGATTTAAAAGAAGCCAAAGACCGAAAACTTACTGAATATGTTTTAATTGGTACATTAATCAGTTTTGGAATTGCAATACTTGCCGGATTAATAGTTCAGGCACTTCTTTTACAATTGCCCTAAAATCTTTTTATTGATTGCTTTTATCAAAGCTGGACCTTCATAAATAAAACCTGTGTACAATTGTACTAAACTTGCTCCTGCATTTAATTTTTCGATAGCATCCTCTGCAGAGTGAATTCCTCCTACTCCAATAATTGGAAATGCTTTATTGCTTTTTTCCGAAAGGAAACGAATTACTTCTGTAGAACGCTTCGTTAATGGTTTTCCAGACAAACCTCCCATTTCAGATTGATTTGCCGATTGCAAACCGTCTCTCGAAATTGTGGTGTTTGTAGCAATTACGCCCGCAATCTGAGTCGTTTTTACAATATCAATAATGTCCAATAATTGCTCGTCTGTTAAGTCTGGAGCAATTTTTAAAAGAATTGGTTTTACTTTTTGAGTGCTTGTCTTTTGTTTTTCGACATTTCTATTTTGCAATGTCTGTAATAAAGCTGTCAACGGTTCTTTATCTTGCAAAGCTCTCAAATTTGGCGTATTTGGCGAACTTACATTTACTACGAAATAATCTACGTGATTAAATAATGCGTCAAAACAAATGATATAATCTTTAACCGCATCTTCATTATCGGTTACTTTGTTCTTTCCGATATTTCCTCCAATCAAAACACCCGAATTCTTTTTCAAACGTTCTACCGCTTCTAGAACTCCGCCGTTATTAAATCCCATTCTGTTAATAATTGCTTGATCTTCTTTTAAACGGAATAAACGTTTTTTCGGATTTCCTTCTTGCCCAACTGGCGTTACAGTTCCGATTTCGATAAAACCAAAACCAAAATCTCCTAATTCTTTATATAATTTGGCATCTTTATCAAAACCAGCCGCAAGTCCAACTGGGTTTTTAAAATTGATTCCGAAAACTTCTCTTTCTAATCTAGAGTCTTTTACCTCATAAATTGATCTAATTATTGCCGAAACTCCTGGAATTTTTGAAATGAATTTAACGAATGAAAAAGTAAAGTAATGCACTTCTTCAGGATCAAACCAAAAAAGTATCGGACGAATTATCAATTTATACATAAGAATTGTGTTGTTGTTATTTTGGCTGCAAATTTAAATATTATAGTTGAAAAAGGTACTTTTTTACAAAAACAAATCATTTCTATTTTGTTCAATTCTTTGAAACAAGTAAAAATCGACTAAAAAGCTTTTTTTGATGTTGCAAATTATAAAATGAAACCATTTCAAGTCTATCTAAAAACTTACAGGATTATTTATTACTTAATTTTGAGATAGTTATTTAAAAAATCTTGTGACAGTTTTTTCATTTCAAAAATCTGGAAGTCATGCAAAATGAAATAAAAGCAAGAATCAATAAGCAATTTAGAATAACATTTTTCATAATTATGTTTTTCTTTCTAATTGGTTACAACAAAATTATAGCGCAAGAGACTGAAGAAAAGACTTTTAGCCCGCATCATCAACTCGGACTTTCTATAAATCACGTTCATGTTTTTGAAGGTCGTGATGATGAAGGAAATCGAGAAGTTCTCAGCCTTCCAGCTTGGGGATTGGATTATACTTTTCAATTTAAAGAAAAATGGGCAATCGGACTTCATACTGATTTTATTATTGAAAAATTTAAAGTCGAAAAAAATCTCGCTAGTGGAGAAGACAAAGAAACTGTCGAAAGAAGTTATCCTATAGCTCCAGCTTTAATGGGAATTTACAAACCAAACGAACATTGGAGTTTTCTTTTAGGTTTTGGGGGTGAATTTGCCAAAGAAGAAGATTTTTTCCTGACTCGCGCCGGAGTAGAATACGGATATGAATTGTCAAAAGGATGGGAAATTTTCGGCACTGCCAGTTACGATTTTAAATGGAATGCTTATGATAGCTGGGGAATTGGGTTGGGAATTGCAAAAAATTTTGGAGGAAAATAAATTGATACAAACCATCTGAGCTTATGTACATCAAAAAAAAAGTAACTAACATCACCCAAAATCTACTAGTGATTTTATTTTTATTTGCCAGTTTTGAAGCTCTTTCGCAACAAGAAAAAGACACAACAAAACTAATGAATGTTCGATATGGAAGCAAAGGAATTGAATTACAGACTAGGGATAATAAATTTTTATTTCAGCTTCAAAGCAGGTTACAATTTCGTTTTTCAACTCCTTATGATACAGACCCTTTAACTTATGACGATTACAGTCAAGATGCTAAAACTACTTTTAAAATAAATCGAGCCAGACTTAAAATTGGCGGTCATGCTTTTGAACCTTGGCTTAAATATTATTGGGAATACGAATTAAGTCAGTCTAATCTGCTTGATTTTAGGATAATGATCGAAAAATGGGATTGGCTCAGTTTTAAAGTTGGGCAATGGAAAACAGAATTTACGCGTGAACGCTTCATTAGCAGTGGCGAACAGCAAATGGTAGAACGATCTCTTATTAATAGACCTTTTACCGTTGATAGAGAATTGGGAGCAGAAGTTTATGGGCATTTAAAAGGAAAAGGCATTGCTGATTTTAATTATTGGTTTGCAGCTTTAACAGGGACAGGACGCGGAAGCACTTCTAACGACGATAATCATCTTATGTATTTTGGAAGAGCACAATGGAATTTTTTAGGCAGATTTTTGGATTTTGAAGGCTGTGATTTAGAATTTCATGAAAAACCAACTCCAATTATTGCCTTTTCTGCTATCACTAATAGAAGTCCATACACCCGTTTCTCGCAAGCTGGAGGCGGTTCTCTAGACGGATTTGAAGATGGGTTACCAGGACAATACAGAGTAAATCAGTGGAACTTAGAAACAGCTTTTATGTATCGCGGATTTTCTTGGCAAAGCGAATGGCATACTAAAGAAATAATCGATAAATACAACAATGATTATATGACCGTTATGAAAGGATATTACGTTCAAGCTGGCTATTTCTTCCATAACGTTTTTCATTGGTGGCCTGAACATTTAGAAATGGCTGCAAGACATGCAGCATATAGACCAGATTATTCAATTAGACAAAATCGGCAAGCCGAATCTACATTGGCTTTTAACTGGTTCTTTAAAGGACATAAAAATAAACTAACTTCAGAAGTTAGCTATTTTAGTTTTCAAGACAAAACACTCCCGCTAGAGCAAGGCTGGCGATTCAGAATACAATGGGATATTTCACTATAAATCTATAAACAAACTTTTGTTTCATTTTTTTAAACGAGAGATTTTTTTTCATAACTTTAATTCATATAAACAACTGAAAATGAAAAACATATCCAAATCAGCAAGAAAATCGGCACTAATGTGTTTGATAGGTACATTTTTCCTTATTTCAATAGATAGTTTCGCACAGCGTCACGGTGGCGGAGGCGTTGGACATCGAGGTGGCGGAGGCGTTCATAGACCTGCCGGCGGAGCTCAAACAAGACCTTCTGTTACAAGACCGTCTAATCAGTCAAGACCAGCTGTAACTAAGCCGTCAACAAATAAACCAGCAGTAACAAGACCTGGTTCTAATGGTTCTGGAACAAAAATTACAAGACCAAATAATAGTTCTAATACTAAAATCAACAATAGAAAAAACACTACAAATCGCAACTCCAATAATACCAGAAATTCTGGCAATAGAAATACTAATATTAGCGGAAATACACGAAATGTAGACAGAAGCAGAGACATTACAATCAACAACAATAGAAATACCGTGGTAAGAAGAAATACTGTTATTTACACACGTCCGCCTTATGTACACGGCGGATATAGATATTATGGCTACCACCCTTATTATTATCACCCATACAGACCATATTATTGGGGACCAGTTTGGCACCCTTGGGGATTTTTTGTTGCAACCTTGGCTGTTACGGCAATTGTGGTTAGTGTAGAAAGCACTCAATATCATTATGATCAAGGAGTTTGGTATGCTCCTTCAAACGGAGGTTATACTGCTGTTCCAGCTCCCGTTGGCGGAACTGTTAATAATATTCCGAGCGGAGCACAAACCGTAAATACGGGAACGGTCAATAATTATTACTACGGCGGTACTTATTATGAAAAAGATGGAAGTTCGTATAAAGTGGTTGCGCCTACCGCTGGTACTGTAGTAGAAAGTCTTCCTGAAGGCGGAGAAGAAGTCACTGTAGGAGATGTAAAATACATAAAATTTGGTAAAACTTATTATCAACCTGTTCAAGTAGACGGAAAAGATAAATACGAAGTAGTTCTTGTTGAGGAAGATAAATAAATATATTAATTCTATAAAATTAGTATAACTATAAAGTTATTTTTATAATTTTATCCCTTTTATTACAACCATTATCAGTTCAAAAAAATAAACCATGAAAAACAAGACCTTTTGGATATTTGCTTTACTTACATTATCCATTATTTCAATAGCCTATAGCTACACTAGATTTACAGATAAAGAAGAAAAAACGGTTGCTGAATGCCACGAAGTTCCAGTTAGCGTAGAATCTGAATTTAAGCCAACTATCGAAAATAAATTCAAACCAGAAACAAAAGCACCAGAAGGTATGGTTTGGATTCCTGGCGGAGAATTTTCTATGGGAAGCAATGTAGAAGACGAAAGTTTATGTAGCATAAAAGGTGTTACAAAAGATGCCGCTCCTATTCATCGTGTTTATCTTGATGGTTATTATATGGATGAAACCGAAGTAACAAACGAAGAATTCGAAAAATTTGTAAAAGCAACGGGCTATGTAACTGTTGCAGAACAAAAACCAACTAAAGAAGAATTTCCAACGGCAAGCGACGCTGATTTAATTACAGGATCTGTGGTTTTTACCCCTACTCCTTCTGCCGTTAATCTGAATAATTTTCTGCAATGGTGGCGCTACGAGCCGGGCGCTGACTGGAGACATCCTGAAGGTCCGCAAAGCACTATTAAAGGAAGAGAAAAATATCCTGTAGTTCATGTAGTTTACGAAGACGCGGCTGCTTATGCTAAATGGGCTGGCAAAAGACTTCCAACAGAAGCTGAATGGGAATTTGCAGCTCGTGGCGGCAAAACAGGAAATCTTTATGCTTGGGGTAACGATTTAAAACCTAAGGGAAAATTTCAAGCCAACATTTATCAAGGACATTTCCCTATAAAAGATGGAGATACTGGCGAAGACGGATTTAAAGGAATTGCTCCAACTGCACAATACGCTCCAAACGCTTATGGACTTTATGATATGGCAGGAAATGTTTGGGAATGGGTTAATGATTGGTACAGCGTTGACTACTATAAATCATTAGCAGAAAGCGGAAAAACAACAAAAAATCCAACTGGACCAAGCGCTTATTATGATCCAAATGATCCGACAGAAATTAAACGTGTACATAGAGGCGGTTCATTTTTATGCACCGATCAATATTGCACCCGTTATATGGTGGGAACGAGAGGAAAAGGCGAAATCAGATCTGCTGCAAATCATGTTGGTTTTAGATGTGTAAAAAGCAAATAAAAACACCAAAATAACCGAAAGGGATTCTGTTTAGAGTCCCTTTTTTTATTAATTCAAGATATTTAAAGCTAAAATCTTTCGCAAAAAAATTTTCTATATTTGCTAAAAATTCAAAAAAATGCAACATATCATAGATCGTTTTATCAGTTACGTAACAATAGATACTGAATCAGATCCACATTCTCAAACAACACCTAGCACACAAAAACAATGGAATCTTGCCAATAAATTAGTCCAAGAACTAAAGGCAATCGGACTTGAAGAAGTAACTATTGATGATAAAGCGTATATCATGGCAACGCTTCCTAGTAATGTTGATCATGAAGTTCCAACTATCGGATTTGTTTCTCATTTTGATACTTCTCCAGATTTTAGCGGAGCAAATGTAAAACCACAGATTATTGAAAATTACGACGGAAAAGATATTGTTTTGAACGCAGAAAAGAACATTATTTTATCTCCAAATTACTTTAAAGATTTATTGCAATATAAAGGTCAAACCATTATTACAACTGATGGAACGACGCTTTTAGGTGCAGATGATAAAGCTGGAATTACAGAAATTGTTTCGGCAATGGAATATCTGATTCAACATCCAGAAATTAAACATGGAAAAATCAGAATCGGTTTTACGCCAGATGAAGAAATCGGTCGCGGCGCGCATCATTTTGATGTTGAAAAATTCGGAGCGCAATGGGCTTACACAATGGATGGAAGCCAAATTGGGGAATTAGAATACGAAAATTTCAATGCTGCTGGAGCAAAAATTACTTTTAAAGGAAAAAGCGTTCATCCTGGTTATGCAAAAGGAAAAATGATCAATTCTATGCTTTTGGCAAATGATTTCATAAATGAACTTCCGAAAGGCGAAACTCCTGAAGAAACGAAAGGTTACGAAGGCTTCTTTCACGTTCATCACATCAAAGGAAATATTGAAGAAACTGTTTTAGAACTAATTATTCGTGATCATAACAAGAAAAAGTTCGAAAACAGAAAAGAATTAATTCATAAAATTGCTAAAAAATTCAACAAAAAATTCGCAAAGAAGTTCGGTGAAGATATAGTTATCGCTGAAGTAAAAGATCAATATTATAATATGAAAGAAAAGGTTCTTCCTGTAAAATATATTGTGGATATTGCCGAAAAAGCGATGAGAGAATTAAACATTAAACCGATAATCAAACCAATTCGCGGTGGAACTGACGGTTCTCAATTATCATTCATGGGCTTACCTTGTCCGAATATTTTTGCGGGCGGGCATAATTTTCACGGAAAATACGAATATGTTCCAGCAGAAAGCATTCAGAAAGCGACTGACGTTATCGTAAAAATTGCAGAATTAACCGCAATTCCTGGAATCTTTGACCCACCAGAAAAACCTAAAAGAAAAAAATAATCAAACAATGCCTGAGAAAAAACACGTTTGGGATAAAGTAAATCAATGGGAAGAAGAAATTCTTCTTCTTAAATCAATTATTGATAAAACTGAACTGATCGAAACCGTAAAATGGGGAGCTCCCGTTTATGTTTTCAATAAAAAAAACGTTGTTGGTCTTGGCGGTTTTAAAGATTATTTTACCATTTGGTTTTATAATGGTGTTTTCTTAAAAGACGAAAAGAAAAAACTTATCAATGCTCAAGAAGAAGTAACAAAATCACTTCGTCAATGGCGTTTTAAATCGAAAGAAGAAATAAACGAAAAAGAAATTTTAGAATATATTCACGAAGCCATTGAGAATGAAAAGCAAGGAAAAGTGATAAAACCTTCCAAGAAAGAAACTATTATTTCTGAGCTTTTGAATAAAGAAATGGAACAAAATCCTGCCTTGAAAATCGCATTTGAAAATTTTAAGCCTTATAAACAGTATGAGTTTTTAGAATATATAGAATCGGCTAAACAGGAAAAAACAAAACTTTCAAGAATTGAAAAAGTGATTCCGATGATTTTGGAGAATAAAGGATTGAATGATAAATATCGATAAATAAATTACAATATTTAAAATCCAAATTCCAAAACCATATAAGAGCCTTTGTCAAAGTTTAAAACTTTGACAAAGGTTTTTTTCTTTTTTTTGTCAGGAAACAATACTCACTACACGATTCCTAGGTACAGTTTGTCATTCCGAGGAACGAGGAATCTCCGTAAGTAGCTCCGCAATCTGTATCGACAATCTTTGTAGAGTTTCTAACGGAGATTCCTCGTTCCTCGGAATGACAAGATTGTGTAGGGAATCGATTAAAAACAAAAAAAATCCCAAACTCCTTTCGGAATTTGGGATTTCAAATATCTTATTTTAAAAACTTAAGCTTTTTTATTCAAAGCAGCGCTCATTTCCATAGAAATTGCAGAACGCTCAATTTTTAATTTTCCAGACATTGTTTCAATAATAACTGAAGTTTCAGCCAATTCAACAACTTTACCGTGGAAACCACTTTTTGTAATTATTTTATCACCTACTTTTAGGCTACTTTCAAATTCTTTTTCGTTTTTAGCTCTTTTTTGTTGCGGTCTAATCATGAAGAAATAGATTACCACAAACATTAAAAGGAATGGCGCAAATTGAGTTAATTGTCCCATAATTTAAATTTGTTTTTGATTTATATTTAATATTCTTTTTTTAGCTTTTCGACTTCGCTCAAAGAGACAAAGAAGTTGGAATTTGGCATTTAAAAAATTGAAAGTTCAAAATCTTACATTAACCCTCTTCCTACTTTTACCATCTTTTTATTAGCGGTAAGTTCTTTTACAAGATTATCTAAAATTCCGTTGATAAAAATACTACTTTTCGGAGTAGAATATTCTTTTGCAATTTCTAAATATTCGTTAAGAGTTACCTTTACTGGAATTGAAGGGAATTTAACAAATTCACAAATCGCCATTTTCAAGATAATAGTATCAATTTCTGCAATACGGTCGCTATCCCAATTTGGCGTTTTATCGTCGTATTCTTTTGCAAATTCATTTTCGTTTAAAACTGTTCTTCTAAATAAATCTTTTGCAAAATCTTTATCTTCAACATCTTTGTACAATTTCGGAACTCTAAAATCGTCTGGATTTTCTGTTTTGATTGCTTTTAATTGTTTAACGATATGTGTGTTTACAACCGGAATATCATCAACCCAAGTTAATTTATCGTCCTCTAAATACTCATATAATTTTTCATTCGGAACAATAACATTTTCAAACAAATCAATAATAAATTGTCTGTCTTCTTCAAATGTATTTACATTGTTGCTCATGTATTTTTTGTAGATATCGCTTGCTTTAACATCATTTAAAAGCAAAATAATATAATCGTCATTTAATGACCAGTTATTGATTTTACGATTTTCTAAAGCGATACTAAGAGAATTGCTTTCGGCAAGAAGTTGAAAAATTTTATTTTTTACAAATTTTTCATTCGGATTACGTTCTGCGGCAGTTGCCAGGTGTTTTTTACTTGACAGATGTAAAAAAACAGATTCTTTTTTACAAATTTCTATCAATGAAGAAAGCATTATAAGATATAAGTCCTGAATATTATCAATGCTGTAGAAAAGAAATTTTTCTTCTTTTTCCATATTATCAGAACCGCTTTGATGCATTGCATAAATGGATTGCATTACTTTAACGCGTATGTGTCTTCTATTTACCACCTCGTAAGAACATTTAAAAATTAGTCTGCAAAAGTATAACTTTTAAGGCATATTTTAAAATTTATTCGTAAAAAAGTCTTCTTTTTAGTGGTCTTTTTTATTTAGTTTTCAGTCGCAGTCTCACTTTTCAGTATTTAGTATTTAGCAAAAACAAAAAGTCTCAGTTTCCAGTAGATCTGAAAACTGAGACTGAGACTGTAAACTAAAAAAATTACTTAGCCGCGTTTTCGATTCTTCTTTGATCGATACGATTTTGAGCAATTGTTAGCGCCGCTTTATGCGTTGTAATATTATTTTTAGCAGCAAAATCTATAATTTCTAAAGTTGTATTGTAGATATTTTCTGTTTTAGTCATGATTTCAGCTTTACCGTAGTTAGCTAATTCAGCGTAAACATTGATAATTCCACCCGCGTTGATCAAGAAATCTGGAGCGTATAAAATTCCTCTTTCTTGCAATCTTGCACCGTGAATATTTTCATCTGCTAATTGATTGTTGGCTGCACCAGCAATAACTTTAGCTTTAATTTTATCTACTGTATTATCATTGATTGTTGCTCCCATCGCACACGGCGCATAAATATCAACATCTGCTGTATATAAATCTTCACCAGTATAAATTGTTGCGTTGTATTTTGAAGCAACTTGGTATAATTTTTCTTCGTTAATATCAGAAATTGTTACCTGTGCTCCTTCTTTAGTTAAATACTCCACCAAAGTTTCACCTACGTGTCCAATTCCTTGTACCAAGACTTTTTTACCGTCTAAAACATCAGTTCCAAACTGACTTTTAGCTGCTGCTTTCATACCTAAATAAACTCCGTAAGCCGTAACTGGCGAAGGATTTCCAGAACCACCTCTTTCTTCAGAAATACCAGTAACATAAGGCGTTACATCTCTTACGGTATCCATGTCTTTAGTTTCCATTCCAACGTCTTCCGCTGTGATATATCTTCCGCTTAATGAATGAACAAATTCACCAAACTTACGCATTAATTCAGGCGTTTTTTGAGTTTTAGCATCGCCGATAATTACAGCTTTACCTCCACCAATATTAAGTCCAGTAATGGCAGATTTAAACGTCATACCTCTAGAAAGGCGTAAAACATCGTTTAAAGCTTCCCATTCTGTGTTATAATTCCACATTCTGGTTCCTCCCAAAGCTGGCCCCATAACCGAATTATGAATACCAATAATTGCTTTTAAACCTGTATCTTTGTCATTGCAAAATACAATTTGTTCGTGATCGTCAAAAGATAATTGACCAAAAACAGGATCCATTTTTTGAAGTTCCTTTCCAGTTGCGAAAGTTGCATCCATAGCGCTAGTATTAATTAGGTTAAAATTATGAATTTGTCAAAAAGACTTCTCAAACATAATTAAAAAATACACATGTGCTAATTTTTTATCCTTAAAATAACAATTTTACAATATAATTGTTTTGATTAAATTGCAATTTATTATAATTTTAATTAATAATAATTCACAAATTCAAATCAATTCAATATCAGATTTCTTAAAAAAATGAAAGAATTAAGCTATTTAAACAAATATTTCATCAAATATAAATACAGTTTTTCGCTTGGAATTTTAACAACTATAATCGCACAAATATTTTCATTATATACACCAAAGCTTATTAGTAAGTCCTTAAATGCAATTGAGAATTTTGACAAACTTTCTGCAGCAGAACAAAAATCTGAAATTGTTATTGCTAATTTTCGTGAGGATCTAATTCATAATGTGTTACTTATCATTGGAACAACGATTGTAGCAGGATTTTTAACCTTTTTAATGCGTCAGACTTTAATCGTAATGTCGCGCCATATTGAATTTGATCTAAAAAATGAAGTTTTCAGACAATACGAAAATCTTTCGCAGACTTTTTATAAACAGAACCGAACTGGGGATTTAATGAACCGTATCAGCGAAGACGTCTCAAAAGTCCGCATGTATGTTGGACCAGCGGTTATGTACACTATAAATACCGCTATCCGTTTTATTATCGTTATATTATATATGTATAATGTATCGCCTCGCCTTACCTTATATACTATATTGCCATTGCCGATTCTTTCGTATTGCATTTTCAAATTAAGTTCAGAAATCAATAAAAGAAGCACAACTTTCCAGCAGTACCTTTCTAAAGTTTCAAGTTTTACGCAAGAAATATTTTCTGGAATTAGAGTTATAAAAGCCTATTCTTTAGAAAATCAGCACCAAAATAATATGGTTGATTTGGCTGAAGAAAGCAAACGCAAAAGTTTAAGTTTGGCAAGAGTTCAATCTTTATTCGGACCTTTAATGATTGCGCTTATCGGAATCAGTAATTTGGTTGTAATTTATTTTGGAGGTGTAATGTATATTAATGGCAGCATTCCAAATATCGGAACTATTGCTGAATTTATCTTATATGTAAACATGCTGACTTGGCCTGTCGCTTCTTTAGGCTGGGTTTCATCTATGGTTCAGGAAGCCGAAGCTTCTCAAAAGCGTTTAAATGAATTTTTGAAAATTGAACCAGAAATCAAAAACAACAACGAAAATTTATCTGATATTCAAGGAAATATTTCTTTCGAAAATGTTTCTTTTACTTATAAAGACACTAATATTGAAGCTTTAAAAAATATTACTTTTACGGTTAAAAAAGGGGAAACCTTAGCTATTTTAGGAAAAACGGGTTCTGGAAAATCTACCATTCTTTCTTTGATCTCTAGGCTATATGATGTGACTGAAGGTGAACTTAAAATTGACGGAAATGAAATCAGTACTTTAAATCTAAACGATCTTAGAAATAATATCGGAATCGTTCCTCAAGATGCTTTCTTGTTTTCAGATACTATTAAAAATAACATCAAATTCGGAAATCAAAATGCCACAGATGAAGAAGTATTTACAGCTGCTAAAAATGCTGTTGTTCATGATAATATCATTGCCTTTAACAAACAGTACGACACTATTTTAGGAGAAAGAGGAATTACACTTTCGGGCGGGCAAAAACAGCGTGTTTCGATTGCACGAGCTATTATTAAAAACCCTGCAATTCTACTTTTTGACGATTGTCTATCAGCAGTTGATACTGAAACCGAAGAGATGATTTTGAACAATTTATTTGAGATTTCTAAAGACAAGACAACCATAATTGTAAGCCATCGAGTGTCATCTGCAAAGAATGCAGACAAAATTATCATACTCGAAGATGGTAAGATTATTCAACAAGGTTCTCATAATCAATTAATAAATGAAGAAGGATATTATGCATCGTTATATTTAAAACAACTTTCGGAAAAAGAATTACTTTAATTGTTGCGTAATAGATAATTTTTTATGATTTTTGAGTACTATTAATTCCAAAAATGATAGAACGTATTATGAGAGAAAATGACATGTTAGAAAAAGAAGAGATTTTTTCTAAAGTATTACGAGCAGGAAGAAGAACTTATTTCTTTGATGTGAGAGCTACCAAAGCTGATGATTACTATATCACGATTACCGAAAGCAAAAAATTTACTGAAGAAGACGGTTCGTTTCACTTCAAAAAACACAAAATTTACTTATACAAAGAAGATTTTAGTGCTTTTGCTGAAATATTAGAAGAAATGACTTCATACGTTTTGAACCACAAAGGCGAAGAAGTAATTTCTGAAAGACATCAAAAAGATTTTAAAAAAGAATATAGCTCTGAAAAAGTAGAAACCCAAAGATCTAGCTTTACAGATATTGATTTTGATGATATTTAATTCAAAATAAAACTTTTCAAAAAAGTACGAGTCCAATTTGTTTTACATTTTGGACTTTTTTTATACATTTATATATGAGGCGTGAATTGTAAAATGTGAGACGTACAATTCGCTTATTTTTCTCAAATGATATTTTACTTCTAACATTTCACATCTAACAACAAAATGAAAAAATTAATTCTTCTTTTCAGTTTCATCTTCTTCGGAATTTCGCTTACAGCACAAAACACAGAATATGAAACTAAAACCAATATTCAATACTACAACGCAGCAACAAATAAATCAGATAAATATATCAACGAAAGATGTGTTTTAGACATTTACTATCCAAAAAACAAAACTGGATTTGCAACCATCGTTTGGTTTCACGGTGGCGGATTAACAGGTGGAAATAAAGAAATTCCAGAAGCTTTAAAAAATAAAGGTTTTGCAATTATTGGAGTAAATTACAGATTGTCTCCAAAAGTAAAAGTGGCAAAATGTATTGAAGATGCAGCGGCTGCAGTTGCGTGGGCATTTAATAATATCACAAATTATGGAGGCGATAAATCTTCCATTTTTATTTCGGGACATTCTGCAGGAGGTTATTTAGACATGATGATCGGTTTGGATAAAAAATGGCTTCAGAAAGAAAATATCGATGCCAATCAAATTGCTGGAATCATTCCGTTTAGCGGACAATGTATTACACATTTTGAAATGAGAAGAGAAAACGGAATTCCAGAAAAACAGCCAACAATTGACGAATTTGCTCCTTTATACCATGTTCGCGCCGATGCTCCACCTCTTTTATTAATTACTGGAGATCGCGAATTAGAAATGTTAGGTCGTTACGAAGAAAACGCATACATGGCGAGAATGATGAAACTGGTTGGTCATACACAAACTAAATTATACGAATTAGACGGTTACGGCCACGGAATGACAGAACCTGGTTTTCCGCTTTTGGTTAATGAAGTAAACCGAATTTTAAAAGAACGCAAAAAATAATCACTAAATAAAAATCCACGGCAATGGAGACACAATTATTAATCATACCAGGACTTGGAGATTCTGGCGAAAAACACTGGCAGACCTTTTGGCACGAGAAATTTGAAAATTCAATTCGTGTTGTGCAAGATAATTGGGACGAACCAATTCGAGAGGAATGGCTTGACAGATTAAACGAGAACATCTTAAAACTTAACAAACCAACTATTTTAGTTGCACACAGTTTGGCTGTTTCATTGGTTTTGCATTGGGCAGAAAAAAATAATAATCCAAATATAGTTGGCGCTTTTTTAGTCGCACCAGCAGATGTTGATTCACCTCAGCACACACCAGAATGCACTAGAAATTTTTCGCCAATCCCGCTTTATAAATTACCTTTTCCATCGGTTGTTGTTGCAAGCGAAAATGATCCTTACGCTTCTTTCGAAAGGAAAAAATATCTTGCTGAAAAATGGGGAAGTGATTTTATAAATGTCGGTCTGCAAGGTCACATTAACTCTGATTCTGATTTAAAATATTGGGAAGAAGGACAAGAGATTTTACAAAAGTTACTCGAAAAGATTAAATAAAGTATTCAGTCGCAGTTTTCAGTCACAGTTAGAAACTGAAAACTGCGACTGCGACTGAAAACTAACCAATACGTAATCCATTCGGGATCTTAAAATCAGGAGCCAATAAAATCACGTCTCCCTCCTCGCCTACAGCACCAAGAACCAAACATTCGCTCATAAATTTCCCAATTTGTTTTTTAGGAAAATTAACAACCGCAACGATCTGACGATTCAACAAATCTTCTTTTTGGTATCTTTTTGTTATTTGTGCAGATGACTTTCTGATACCTATTTCTGAACCAAAATCAATTGTTAATTGGTATGCAGGTTTTCTGGCTTCGGGAAAATCATTCACTTCTATAATAGTTCCGACGCGCATATCGGTTCTTTCAAATTCACTCCAAGTTAAATCCATTTCAAATCTGTTTTATTACAAACCTATTAATTTTGTAATTAATCATCCTAATTCTATAACCTTTTTCTTTCGCTTCCATTCTAATTTTACTAGAGTAAAGAATTAAACTCACGTAAAAAAAGATATATCATGGAACATACAGAACCAAATGCCTGCCTGTCTATAAAAGATTTTGAATCTAATTTAAAACAGATTCATACCGATAAATATATTGAAACCGCACAAAATGTGAGGCTTTATGTAAAAGATTACGGTCAGGGAAAACCTGTAATTCTAATACATGGCTGGCCGCTTTCGAATGAAATGTGGGAATATCAAATTGACCATTTAGTGCAAAATAATTACCGCGTTATCGCATACGACCGCCGCGGATTTGGAAAATCTTCTCAACCTTGGGACGGTTACGATTACGACACTTTAACCGATGATCTTCAGGAAATTATCGAACAATTAGAATTAGAAAATGTGACACTCGTGGGCTTTTCAATGGGTGGTGGTGAAGTGGTGCGTTATTTTAGTCGTCATGGCGGAAAAAACGTTTCTAAAATTGCTTTGATTTCTTCTATTATTCCTTTTTTATTAAAAACGAATGATAATCCAGACGGGCATCCAAAAGAGAAAAGCGAAAATACTGCCGCTGCCATCAAAGAAGATAGAATTGGATTTATTGATAATTTCGGAAAAACTTTTTTCGGTGTTAATATTATCAACAAACCTTTAAGCACTCCTTTGTTAGAATATTACAGAGCGTTATGTTCTGCGGCTTCTCCTCGTGCCACTTTAAAATGTGCTGAATCTTTTTCTTATACAGATTTTAGAGATGAGTTAGATTTTATTAAAGTTCCAACACTTATCATTCATGGAAATGATGACAAAATTGTACCTATTGATCTTACTTCAAGAAAGGCAGCTGAAGCGATTAAAAACAACACTTTTATTGAATACGAAGGTGCTCCTCACGGATTATTTTATACTGACAGAGAAAAACTAAATGAAGATTTACTTCAATTTTTGAATTCATAAAAAACTAAAAAAGCATCCCAAGAAGCAAGCTAAATAGGCTAACTGCTTCTTTGGATACTTTTTATTATTGTGCTCTTTTATTTACAGATTTTTAAAGCTATTTTTGAAAATCAAATTTCTTGTAAAATGGCACGAACAGAATCTACAATGCTTCCTTTAGGCACAATTGCTCCAGATTTTTATCTAAAAGATACTAATTCTAATGATACTTTCTCTTTTGAAGATTTGAAAGGATCGAAAGGAACTTTAGTTATGTTTATCTGTAATCATTGTCCGTTTGTGCATCATGTTATGCCAGAAGTAATTATGGTTGCTAATGATTATCGCGTCCAAGGACTTGGCGTAATTGCTATTTCTAGCAATGATGTTGTAAAATACCCGCAAGATTCTCCAGAATTAATGGCCGATTTTGCTCTAGAAAATAAAATTGATTTTCCTTATTTATACGATGAAAGTCAAGAAACTGCAAAAGCTTATCAAGCAGCTTGCACTCCAGATTTTTATTTATTTGATAGTCAAGACAAATTATTTTACCGAGGACAGCTAGACGATTCTAGACCTGGAAACGGTATTCCGCTTAGTGGAAACGATTTAAGGGGCGCAATTGATACCTTAATTTACAACCGAAGTTTGAAGGAAACACAGAAACCAAGTTTGGGCTGTGGCATTAAATGGAAGTAAATACGTATAAAATTCAAAAAGATTACCTATCTTTGCAGATCAATTTATCATCCACATGGGAAATAAAATACCATCTACAGCTTCTGAAAAGTCGTTTTGCATCGCAAAACCGATTGGTGCTGTAATTATTTCACATAATAAGGCCTTTATTTTTTAGGCCTCCGTCTATTTCAGTTTTCTTCTTTTTGACGGAGGATTTACATCAAGATTAAACATTTATTTATTTGACAAAAAGCATTTTTTGATCAGATACTTTTTTGTTTTCCAAAAATGAACTTTAAAAAAATGTCTTTTTCTAAAGACTGAAATCATCTGTTTATTAGTACTAAAAGAAGAAATATAACTTTAAATTTTAATAACAATAAATTCAATATAGATATGAAACCAACACCCACTTTCTGTAAATCAGATTATCAATTTTTAAGAGAATTGATTTTAAAAAGTAAAAATTCAACAAATACAAAAGAAGCCAACCAACTTTCGCAAGAATTAGATCGCGCTGTAATTAGTAAAGAAAGCGAACTTGACAGTTCAGTTATCAGAATCAACTCTGTAGTAACAATTGAAGATGTTCAGGCAAAAAAACAAATGAAAATTCAAATTGTATTGCCTTCTGCCGCAGATGTAAAACAATCTAAAATATCGATTCTAGCTCCTTTAAGTGTTGCTATTATTGGTTTTAAAGAAAATGACGAAGTAGACTGGGAATTGCCTGCGGGTATCAAAACTTTAAAAGTAATTGCAGTAGATAATACTGAAGTATTGCATCATTCGTAACTTATTAAACACCTCATTATGTGAAGGTGTTTTTTTTATATCTATTTGAAAACAAAAAACCGATTCAATAAATAATTGAATCGGTTTTTTTAATTTTTGAAATACAAATTACAATTGTGAATCTATATAATTAGAAATTGAAGCTACTTGAGTTTCGTCTAATTTTGCTTTTTTACCCATTCTTACCAAAATTGGCGCCCATTCTTCTTTTGTAAACTTTTTTGGTTCGTACAATTTGTGGCATTTTGCACAATTATTATCATACAAGTTTTTACCTGCTTCCAATTCAGGTGTTAATGCTACTGTTTTTGGCGCTTCTTGTACTGGCGCAGATGTAATAGGTGCAGCTTTCTGAGTTCCGCAAGAAACCATAAACAATGCAAGTCCTGCAAGAATTAAAATATTTTTCATTGACTTTGATTTTATAGTAAATATAAAAAAATCCCATATGCCGTAACATATGGGATTCAATTTATAACAATCCTAAATTGGTTGTAATTCTTATTTTACGTCCATTAATTCAACGTCAAAAATCAAAGTTGCGTTTGGCGGAATAACTCCTCCTGCACCAGCTGGTCCGTATCCTAAATCAGATGGAATTACAAAACGAGCTTTGTCTCCAACTTGTAATAAAGCGATACCTTCGTCCCATCCTTCGATAACTTGTCCAATTCCTAATTTAAATTCGATTGGTTTTTTACGTGGGTAAGAAGAATCAAAAACTTTTCCGTTTTCTAAAGATCCTTCGTAGTGAACAGAAACTGTTTTTCCTGCTTCAGCTCTTTTTCCATCTCCTTTTTGAATCATTTTGTAACGTAAACCACTCTCTGTTTTATCAAAACCAGCAGCCAATTGTTCCATTTTTGCTTCAGATTCTGCTTTTAAAGCTGCTTCTCTTTTTAGACGAGCACCTTTTAAACCAATAAAAGATTCAATAGCATTAAATTTTTGAGCTTCTTCTCCAACTCTAATAATTTCTACAGACTCTAAATTATCACCTTGAGCAACAGCATCAACAATATCTTGTCCTTCAACAACATATCCAAAAACACTGTGTTTTCCGTCTAACCAAGGAGTTGGAACGTGAGTGATGAAAAATTGAGAACCATTACTTCCAGGACCAGAGTTTGCCATAGACAAAACTCCTGGACGATCGTGTTTTAAAGTTGGGTGAAATTCATCATCAAATTTATAACCTGGATCTCCAGTTCCTGTACCTTTTGGACAACCACCTTGAATCATGAAATCTGCAATTACTCTGTGAAAAGTTAATCCGTCATAGAATTTTTGTCCTTGAGGTTTCACTTTATTTTCCATATTTCCTTCTGCAAGAGCAACAAAGTTCCCTACAGTTCCTGGCGTTAAATCGTGTGTCAATTTTACTAAAATTGAACCTTTGCTAGTATTGAATTTAGCGTATATTCCGTTTTCCATGTTGTTATTTTTAATTTTGAACGCAAATTTACAAATTAATTTCTTAATCAATTTGCGCTTTTTGTTTTTTAGTCCCGAAGCGTCGGGATGATTTATAAGTCAGTCCGTAAATCGTTAATGATATTAAAGATAAAACCATACAGCCTATCGTTACGGCTTGCCATCCGCCCAATTTCCATAATAATAAACCGTAAGCAGATCCTGCAGCAGTTCCTAAAAAGGTTAAGGACATAAATACCGTATTCAGCCTGTTTCTAGCTTCGGGAAGCAACGAATAAACTCGTGTTTGATTAGAAATATGAACACCTTGAATTCCAATATCAATAAATACAATTCCGATTGCAATTCCGATTACGCTTTCTACAGAAAAATAGAAAATTAAAAAGCTGATTAAAACCAATAAAATACCGTAGCCAACTGCAATTCTAGAATTTCCTTTATCTCCCAATTTTCCAACCAAAGGCGCGGCCAAAGCGCCAGAAGCACCAACAATTCCGAATAAACCAATTGTTGCACTATTAAAACCGAAAGGTTCTCCCGAAAGCAACAAAACCATTGTGGTCCAAAAAGCTCCAAACTGAGCAAAACTAAAAACATTGATTGCCGTTGCTTCGCGCAAAACTGGCTCTGTTTTTATTAGTGTAAATAATGATTTGATTAGCTGTCCGTAAGTTCCTTGAAACTGAGGTTTATTAACTGGAAATTTATTTTGAATGACAAAAAAGATTAAAAGACAAATTCCTGCTGCAATATAAAACATTGATCTCCAACCCAAAACCTGACCAATAAAACCGCTTAATGTTCGCGAAAGCAAAATTCCAACTAATAATCCGCTCATGATTGTTCCAACAACTTTTCCTCGCTGTTCTGGCGCGCTTAAAGAAGCTGCTAAAGGTAAAATCAGCTGCGGTACAATAGATGTAATTCCGATTAATAAGGAAGCTATTTGTAAAACAAAAAAACTTTTTGCCGTTGCTGCAATTAATAATGCAATAACAGTGGCAAAAGTCGTCATTAAGATTTGCTTTTTTCGCTCCAATTTATCGCCTAACGGAACCATAAAAAATAACCCAATCGCATAACCTGCCTGTGTAAGATAAGTTATCGTTCCGGCATTGGCTTCTGGAATTTTAAATTCGTTGGCAATTAAAACAATCAAAGGCTGGCAGTAGTAAAGATTTGCAACTATAAGTCCAGTGCAAACTGCCATAAAAAGTACATTTGTCTTAGATAAATTCATGCTGCAAAAATACCATCAATATTTTATCTAGACTTATTATTTAAGTTATTTTTTTTATAAAATCTGTGCAAATCTGCGTCCTCGCGATATCAAATCTGCGTTATTCGCGTTCTAAAACGGACGCAGATTTTACGGATTCGCTATCGCGAAAACGCGGATATTTACGGATTTTTATTGAATTTATTTCAAGAAATCTTCTCTTGCTGGCCCAAAAACATCTGTAAGCATACCTGTTTCTAGACAAACAACTCCATGAATTGCGTGAGGCGGAATATAAAAACTATCGCCTTCTTTTAGAGTTTCTGTTACACCATTTATAGTTACATCAAATTTTCCGCTTGCTATATAAGTTACTTGCGTATGATAATGTTCATGTAAAACACCTATTGCATCTTTTTCAAAATGGACATTAACAAGCATTACTCTTTCATCAAAAGCCAAAATCTTACGTTTGATTCCTTCCCCGACTACTTCCCACTCTATTTCGTCTCCTTTTATAAATTCTTTGCTAGTTCCTATATTCATAAGTTCAAAATTGATTTTTACAATAATATAACATTTTTGATGAATCTGTTTCAGATTAAATTTTTAGAAATAAAATCACAGCTTGATTTTATTGAAGTAAAAGAATCCGAAGCAAAATTATTTTCCTGTTCTACAAAAAAATGAACCATTCCAGATTGTTTTGCTTCTGCAAATAATGGTTTAAAATCGATTGTTCCAGAACCAACTTCTGTATTCAAATCATTATTCTTTTTATCCTTATCTTTTACATGCCACATTTTAAAACGTCCCGGATTTTCTTTAAATAATTTTAAAGGATCATTTCCTGAGTGAATTACCCAATACAAATCCAATTCAAAAAAGACTAAATCTTTATCCGTTTCTTTTAGTAAAATTTCAAAACCCGTAACACCACCATGTTTTTGAAATTCGAAATCATGGTTATGATAAGCGAGTTTTAAACCTGCTTTTTTACACATTATTGCAGCTTCGTTTACGCGAGCCGTAATCTTTTTATAATCTTCAATATTTCTTCTAAAAGGTTCATCTACCCACGGAATAGTTAAAAACTCACTTTCTAAAATTTTAGCAGCTTCGATTGAGGCAATTAATTCTTCTTTATTTCCATCATAAAGAAAACTCCCTAAATTGTAATGTCCGCTTACGGCTTTCAGATTATTTTCGTCGAGAATCTTTTTTAGCTCTTTAGGCGTTAAGCTCCAAAATTGATCTTTAATAGAAAATCCATACGTTTCAACTGTCGAATATCCAGCTTTAGCAACTTTTTCTAAAGTTGATTTTACATCGTTTGGAAGCTCTTTACGTAGCGTATACAACTGTAATCCTATTTCTTTTTTACTCATAGAAAATGCAAATGATGGTGAAGCCAAAACCGCTGTTGTGGCCAGACCTGTGGTTATTATAAAATTTCTTCTTGTAATCATGTGGTTAGATAGTTTTCAAGAAGTAAATATATTATAAAAAAAGATTCTCAAATTTCTTTGCAAAATTTTGAAGCGAAATTGCTGTTTCAGAATCTATAATTTTTCCTTCTGCATTGATTTTGCCTCGAATACCTTGAATTAATAATTGCGTATTAGAATTAAAATCTGCTCCTAGGGTTTTCATAATCAACAAAAGCTGCTCGTGCGCCATTTCTCCAGAAGCTGAAGCTGTTACCAAACCAACTTTTTTATTCGAAAAAATAGTTGTTGATACAAACCATTCTAACGCATTTTTTAAACTTCCCGGAAGGCTAAAAACATATTCGGGAGTACAAATTACTACTCCTTGCGCATCATTTATTTTATTTCGCAATGCAACAATTTCTTTTGGAGCGTTATCTATATCTAAGTCAGGATTAAAATGAGGAAGTTTATCTAAATCTTCAAATATATCCAATTCGAATTCCGATCGAAACTGACTAGAAATATATTGTAGAATTTTAAAATTACTCGAATCTTTTCTGGTGCTGCCAGATATGGCTATGATTTTATTTTTTGATGACATTATATATAAAAAAAAGTAGTAGTTCTAAATTAACATTTAAAATTACTACTTTTTTAGAGATTAAAATCTCGAAATCAAAATGCTTTTATTAAATGGTCTTTATTTTTTTGAAGCCATCCCTATCGTTTTTACATCAACAGATTGAGGCGGAAATTTTTGTTTTTCGTTTCGCCAAGAAACAATTTTTCCAGATTTATTGACATACATGTAATCATATTTCCAATAATAAGGACCTGCATTGCCAGAAACCTCTCGACCGTGATTTGTTGTGAAAATTTGGTCTGCATAAAGCAATATCTCATTGTCCTGATCATCATGAAGAACTCTTACTGGAGGTCCCCATGCTTTCATCAATTTTTGTTTCGATTGTCCCACCCATTCATCATGAACATTGCTGGTCGAACAAGATATTTGCAAAAATAAAATTGCAATTAAAAGTAAAGTTTTTTTCATAAGTGTAAGGTATTTTTTAAAGTTTAGTTATATAGTCTACATAAATTTAACACTATTATTTCAAATAAACATAATGATAGTTTATCATAACATTAAATCCGATGAAAGTTACATTATATACGACGAAATGCATCTTTCGGTTTTAAATCCCAAAAAATCAACTTAAAATAAGCGTTAGAAAAATCTTTAGAAATAGACAAATATTAACTTTGTATCTTTGCTGACAAGAAAATTATTCAACAGGAAATGCGAATTGATATTATTACACTTTTACCAGAATTGTTAAGAAGTCCGTTTGAGGCTTCGATTATGAAACGTGCTATCGACAAAGGTTTAGTTGAAGTACATTTTCACAATCTACGTGACTATAGTACAAATAGACAAAAAAGTGTAGACGATTATCCGTTTGGAGGCGGCGCAGGAATGGTGATGACGATACAGCCTATTGATGATTGTATTACGCATTTAAAAAGTCAGCGCGAATATGACGAAGTAATTTATATGTCACCAGACGGTGAAACTTTAAATCAGAAAATGGCCAATAAAATGTCGATGTATGAAAACATTATCATTTTATGCGGACATTATAAAGGTGTCGACCAAAGAGTTAGAGATCATTTTATTACCAAAGAAATTTCTATTGGCGATTATGTTTTGTCTGGCGGAGAATTGGGTGCCATAGTTTTATCTGATGCTTTGATTCGATTAATTCCCGGTGTTTTAAGTGACGAAACCTCAGCATTAACAGACAGTTTTCAAGACAATTTACTTTCGGGACCTATATATACAAGACCTGCAGATTATAAAGGCTGGAAAGTTCCCGAAGTTTTAACCAGCGGACATTTTGCCAAAATCGACAAATGGCGCGAAGATATGGCCTACGAACATACAAAAAACAGAAGACCGGATTTACTGGAATAAATTCCAAATATTTAAAATCCCAAATTCCAATTAATCAATCAGTTAATAAATTGGAATTTGGAATTTATTTTTATTGGAGTTTTAATTTTTTTACTTACATTTGCACCCGAATTAGACTAACCTCTGGCGAAATCCGTGAATGTTACTCTAAATAAAAACAATAATATAAAATTATCATGGCAGATTTATTAAAATTCGTTCAAGACGAATTCGTTGCTAGAAAAGATTTCCCTGAATTTGGAGCTGGAGATACTATTACAGTATTCTACGAAATTAAAGAGGGTGAAAAAACTAGAACTCAGTTTTTTAAAGGAGTTGTTATTCAAAGAAGAGGTTCTGGTAACACAGAAACTTTTACTATTCGTAAAATGTCTGGAGCTATTGGAGTTGAGCGTATCTTCCCAGTAAACTTACCAGCTTTACAAAAAATCGAAATCAACAAGAAAGGTGCTGTGCGTAGAGCTAGAATTTTCTACTTCAGACAACTTACTGGTAAAAAAGCTAAGATTAAAGATAAAAGAAGATAATCATTTATCAATCTGTTATAAAAAACTCGTTTCATATCGTTTGAAACGAGTTTTTTTTATGTTCTATTTTCAAGACTATCAAAACTGTAATTTTTTAATATCAAAATCATCGATTTAGCAATATATTGGGCATGAAATAACAATCTATTAATTTCATCTTTTCTCTGCAAAACTCAACCGATTTCGTTGTGATTTTATTATATTTGCTCCGCTCATTTTGAGCCGAATATATCTTTGACATCGTTAACTCCTGACGATACGATTATAAAAAAAAAAGAAAATGAATAAATCAAAAATTTTTTACACCTTAACTGATGAGGCGCCGTTATTGGCAACTTATTCTCTTTTACCAATTGTTCAAGCATTTACAGCAACAGCTGGAATTGAAATCGAAACCAGAGATATTTCGCTGGCAGGAAGAATTTTATCAAACTTTCCAGATTCTTTGACAGATGCTCAAAAAACTGGAGATGCATTGGCAGAATTAGGTCAATTAGCAACTCAGCCAGAAGCAAACATTATCAAATTACCAAACATCTCAGCATCTGTACCGCAATTAAAAGCGGCTATTGCTGAATTACAATCGCACGGATACAACGTACCAAATTTCCCAGAAGATCCGCAAAATGATGCTGAAAAGGAAATTAAAGCAAAATATGCTAAAGTTTTAGGTTCTGCTGTAAACCCAGTTTTACGTGAAGGAAACTCTGACCGTAGAGCTCCAAGAGCAGTAAAAAACTTCGCAAAAGCAAATCCACACTCTATGGGGGCTTGGTCTGCTGACTCAAAAACTAAAGTGGCTTCTATGACAAGTGGAGATTTTTACGGAAGTGAAAAATCTTTAACGGTTAACGAAGCAAACGACGTAAAAATCGAATTTGTTGCTAAAGACGGAACTACAACTGTTTTAAAAGCAAGCACTCCACTAAAAGCAGGCGAAATTATCGATAGTTCTGTTTTAAGTGTAAATAAATTAAAAGCATTTGCAGCTGACGCAATTGCTGAAGCTAAAGCTGCAGGAGTTTTACTTTCTGTACACTTAAAAGCTACAATGATGAAAGTTTCTGATCCAATTATCTTTGGCGCTATCGTTGAAGTATATTTTGCAGATGTTTTCAAAAAATACGCTTCTTTATTCGCTGAATTAAACGTTGACACAAGAAACGGTTTAGGTGATATCTACGCTAAAATCGCTGGAAGACCTGAGCAAGCAGAAGTTGAAGCAGCAATTAATGCAGCTATAGAAAACGGACCAGCTTTGGCAATGGTTAATTCTGACAAAGGAATTACAAACTTACACGTTCCTTCAGACGTAATTGTTGATGCTTCTATGCCAGCAATGATTCGTACTTCTGGACAAATGTGGAATAAAGAAGGTAAAGCACAAGATACATTTGCTGTTATTCCAGACCGTTCTTACGCAGGAGTTTATACTGCAACTATCGATTTCTGTAAAAAACATGGCGCTTTTGATCCGAAAACAATGGGAAGTGTTCCTAACGTTGGATTAATGGCTCAAAAAGCTGAAGAATACGGATCTCACGATAAAACTTTCCAAATGAAAGGTGACGGAGTTGTTCGTGTTGTCGATGCAAATGGAACTGTTTTAATGGAACAAAACGTTGAAACAAACGATATTTTCAGAATGTGTCAGGCAAAAGACGCTCCAATTCAGGACTGGGTAAAATTGGCTGTAAACAGAGCTCGTTTATCTGATACTCCTGCTGTTTTCTGGTTAGACGAAAACAGAGCGCACGATAGAGAACTGATCGTAAAAGTTCAAAAATATCTTAAAGATTACGATACAACAAATTTAGATATCCGTATTTTAAACCCAATTGCTGCTACAGAATTTACATTAGATCGAATCATCAAAGGTTTAGATACTATCTCTGTAACAGGAAACGTTTTACGTGACTACTTAACAGATTTATTCCCAATTTTAGAATTAGGAACTTCTGCTAAAATGTTATCTATCGTTCCGTTAATGAACGGTGGTGGATTGTTCGAAACTGGAGCTGGAGGTTCTGCTCCTAAACACGTTGAGCAATTTACAGAAGAAGGATATTTACGTTGGGATTCTCTTGGAGAATTCTTAGCTCTTGGTGCTTCATTAGAGCATTTAGGACAAACTTTAGACAATTCTAAAGCTATTGTTTTATCTGAAACTTTAGATCAGGCAAACGATAAATTCTTAGCAAACGATAAATCTCCAGCTCGTAAAGTTGGTCAGATTGACAACCGTGGATCTCACTTCTATTTAGCATTCTATTGGGCTCAAGCTTTAGCAGCTCAAACTAAAGACGCTGAATTGCAAGCAATCTTTGCTCCAATTGCTGCTGAATTTGAAGCTAACGAAGCTAAAATCGATGCAGAATTAATTGGCGCTCAAGGAAAAGCTCAAAACATTGGCGGATACTATCAGCCAACTCCTGAGTTAGTGAGCAAAGCAATGCGTCCTAGCGAAACTTTCAACGCTATTATTGCTAAAATCAAATAATTCAGAATACAATTGTATTTTTAAATAAACAAAAGGACAACTCGCAAGGTTGTCCTTTTTTTATCTTAACTTATGTTTAACAATAGTTTTTTCAGAAAATGTAAGCAAGAATTACTATCTATGTAAATCAAAATCAATACAATGATTACAAAAAATACCTGCACATTTTTTCTTTTTATTTTAACGATTTTCACCTCATTTGCGCAGGAAAAATTCACTCTAAGCGGAACTATAAGTGACAGCAAAAACAACGAAACTCTAATTGGAGTTAATATCTATATTCCTTCATTAAAAATTGGAACAACTACAAACGAATACGGATTTTATTCTCTTTCTGCACCAAAAGGCGAATATGAAATTGAAATCAGTTACGTTGGTTATCAAACCATTCAAAAAAATATTATCTTAAATCAGAATACAAAAAGTAATTTTTCTATAAAAGAAGGCGGCGAAGAACTTCAAGAAGTTGTCATTACAGAGAATAAAGGCAAAATTAATATTAAGTCTCCCGAAATGAGCGTTAATAAACTCTCTATTTCGACCATCAAAAAAATGCCAGTTGTTTTAGGAGAAGTCGATGTTCTTAAATCTATTTTATTCCTTCCAGGCGTTACCAATGCAGGCGAAGGCGCTTCTGGATTTAATGTTCGCGGAGGAGGCGCTGATCAAAACTTGATTCTTTTAGACGAAGCTACAATTTTTAATTCTTCTCACGTTTTTGGATTCTTTTCTGTTTTTAATCCCGACGCTATCAAAGATTTGAAATTATATAAAGGAGGAATTCCGGCTCGTTATGGCGGAAGAGCTTCTTCGGTTTTAGACATTTACCAAAAAGACGGAAGTAGTAAAGATTTTCACATGAATGGCGGTATCGGTTTAATTTCAAGCCGATTACTTGCGGAAGGTCCGATTGTGAAAGATAAAGGTTCTTTTTTGATTGGAGGAAGAGCTTCTTATGCGCATTTATTTTTAAAACTTTCAGAAGACAACAAAGATAATGCGGCATATTTTTATGATTTAAACACCAAATTAAGCTATAAACTTAACGACAACAACAGTTTATATTTGTCTGGTTATTTTGGACGTGATGTTTTTAGGCTAAATAAAAGTTTTACCAATACATACGGAAATTCGATTTTAAATTTGAGATGGAATCATTTGTATTCTGATAAATTATTCTCAAATCTTTCTTTAATTTACAGCGATTATTATTACGGATTAGATCTTGATTTTGTTGGTTTCAAATGGGATTCTGGAATTAAAAACTACAACATTAAATACGATTTCAAACATTATCTTTCTGATAAATTGAAACTTAATTACGGCGTAAACGGAACATATTATGAATTTAATCCTGGAACTGTAAAACCAACAGGAACAGATTCTGGAATAAATCCAGATCAATTAGACAAAAAATATGCTTTTGAACCTTCTGCTTATTTAGATGCAGAAAGTCAGCTTTCTAAAAAAATTAGCATCGCGTACGGCTTACGATATAGTCTGTTTTATAGATTAGGATCTTCAACGATTAATTATTACGATAATAATCAGCCTGTTATCTATGATGCCGATTTACAGATTTATGAAAAAGGAACTCCTTCATCCACAAAATATTTCGGCAAAAACAAAGTCATTAAGAGTTATGATAATTTCGAACCTAGATTTTCAATTTCTTATCAATTAAATGAAAATCAAGCTTTAAAGGCAAGTTATAACCGTATGGCGCAGTATCTTCAGCTAATTTCAAATACTTCTTCTCCTACTCCACTAGATGTTTGGATGCCGAGTGATAATTACATAAAGCCTCAATTGGCAGATCAGGTTGCTTTGGGTTATTTTAGAAACATCAAAAACAGCGATTATTCTTTTGAAATTGAAACCTATTATAAGGAAATTCAAAATAGATTAGATTATATTGACGGAGCAGATTTAATTGCCAACGATGCGATTGAACAAGTTATTTTAAATGGCCAAATGCGATCTTACGGTTTAGAAATTATGTTCAAGAAAAACAAAGGCAAGTTTAATGGCTGGATTTCTTATACGTTATCAAAATCAGAGCAGCAAACACCAGGAAGAACGCCTGAAGAACCAGGAATTAATAATGGAAAGTGGTACGCTTCTGCTTACGACAAAACGCATAATTTGGCTATCACATCTGCTTATAATTTGAACGAAAAATGGTCTTTTGGTGCCAATTTTGCCTTGCAATCTGGACAGCCCGTAACTTATCCGAATGGTCAATATGAGTATTTAGGAATTACAGTTCCGAGTTATGGATTAAGAAATGAAAACCGACTTCCCGCTTATCATCATTTAGATATTTCAGCTACTTTGACACCGCGAAAAAATAAAGATAGAAATTGGAAAGGAGAATGGGTTTTCAGTATTTACAATCTTTACAACCGAATGAATGCCGCATCGATTAACTTTCGCCAAAATGTTGACACTGGGGTAAATGAAGCTGTACAATTATCTATATTCGGAGTTGTTCCAGCGGTAAGTTATAATTTCAAATTCTAAAAATGAAGTCAGAAACTAAAAATATACTTATGAAAAAATTAGTTTTTTTTATCGCATTTTTTACTTCACTTTTCTTTACAAGCTGTGAAGATGTTGTGGATGTTGACTTAGACACTGCTCCTCCTAAATTAGTAATTGAAGCCGCAATTAATTGGGAAAAAGGCTCAACAGGAAGACAGCAAGTTATTAAATTAACAACCACATCCGGTTATTATGACCAATTAGTACCTATAGTTTCTGGCGCAGTAATTTTTGTAAATAATAGCAAAAACCAAAGATTTAATTTTACAGAGCTTAATAAATCCGGCCGTTATGTCTGCAATAATTTTATTCCAGTTATTAATGAAACCTACACTCTAACCGTTATTAGCGGAGGAAATACCTACAAAGCCACAGAAACCTTAAAATCTGTTGCGCTGATAACTCGAATTGAACAAAAAAACGATGGCGGTTTTACTGGAAAAGATGTCGAAATAAAAGCTTTTTATACCGATCCGGCTGATGAAGAAAACTATTATTTATTTAAATATGTTTATTCGAGCAAAGTAACTTCATCTTATTATGTCTCTGAAGATAAATTCTATCAAGGAAATGAAATCTACAGCAGTACCGAAGATGAGGATTTAAAAGCTGGAGATGAAATCGAAGTAACACATTACGGAATCTCCAAACAATATTATAATTACATGAATATTCTGGTAAGCATCGCGGGTTCTAACGTTGGAGGTCCGTTTCAATCTCCGCCTGCAACTGTAAAAGGAAATATAATTAATACAACCGACAAAAATAATTATCCTCTTGGTTATTTCTCTTTGAGCGAAACCGATCATAAAAAATACAAAATCGAATAATTTATGCAACCCCTAATCAAAACCTTAAACGAAAAAAAACTTACTGGTCATTTTATAGAAATGTCTTTCATCGAAAACAAAACTTTCCAATTATGGAATGGCTTTATGCCAAAAAAGAAAGAAATTAAAAATACAATAAATGCAAATTTGTATTCTCTAGAAGTTTATCCAGATCATTATTTTGATAATTTTAATCCTAGCGACAATTTTCAGAAATGGGCCGCTGTAGAAGTCTCTGACTTTGAAGATCTTCCGTATGGAATGAAAACATTGGTTGTTTCTGGTGGTTTGTATGCGGTTTTTCTTCATTTTGGACCAGCAACAGAAGCTCATAAAACTTACAATTACATTTTTGCAGAATGGCTTCCCAATTCAGCATATATTGTTGACGAAAGACCTCATTTTGCTGTAATGGATGAAAAATATAAAAAAGACGATCCGAATTCTGAGGAAGAAATCTGGATTCCGATAAAAAATAGAAATTAATGGCACTTATTCAAACCCTAAAAATACTTTTTAATCGCGATTTAGATAAACTTAAATTCGAAATTGAATCGTATGAAAACGAAAATTCATTATGGATTATCGATAAAAATATTTCCAATTCGGCAGGAAATCTTTGTCTTCATTTAATTGGAAATTTGAATACTTACATTGGAGCCGAAATTGGAAAATCAGGTTATGTTCGAAATCGCCCTTTAGAATTTTCGTTAAAAGGTATTCCAAAATCTGAATTAATCTCAAAAATAGACGATACAATTTCTGTAGTAAATAATGCTCTAGACTCTTTAACCGAAACTGATTTAGAAAAAATTTATCCTCAAATTGTATTTGACAAAGAAATGACAACTGGATTTTTCTTAGTTCATCTTTCAACACATTTGGCCTATCATTTAGGACAGATAAATTATCATAGACGACTGCTTGATTTCTGATTTTAGATTTTAGATTATTTCAAAGCGATGAAAAATCTAAAATCTAAAATTCTAACCCGTATCTTTGCAACACATTCAAAAAAACTCACATGTCATCACATCATATAGTTCGAGACGATCAAGAACCTGCTTTAATAATTGCTAATGGCGCGGCTTGCGATCCTGAACTTTTAGGACAATTATTAGAATGGTCTCCGTTGGTTGTTGTTTTAGATTCGGCTATAGAAAGAGTAATTGAATTAGGTATAAAAGTCGATGTTCTTTTGGGAGATTTTGATAATGGATTTGATCCAGAAATTTACAAAACATCGCAATTCCCAATCGAAATTGTACACACTCCAGATCAAGAAAAAACCGATTTAGAAAAAGCTTTTGATTATCTTATCGAAAGAAAAATTCCAGCCGTAAATGTCGTTTGGGCAACTGGAAAACGTGCCGATCATACTATTACAAATTTAACGCAGATTGTTCGATACCGCGATTTATTAAAAATCGTAATTCTCGATGATCATTCGAAAATATTTCTTTTGCCAACTAAATTTGAAAAATGGTATACAGCAAAAACGCCAATTTCTCTTATTCCGATTGGTATTGTAAACGGTATTTATTCTACTAATTTGAAATACGAATTAAAAGATGATACGCTTACAATGGGCTACAGAACCGGAAGTAGTAATTCTGTCGAAAAAGACGGGATTGTAACAATAACGCATCGTGAAGGCGATTTGCTTTTGATGGAGTGTTTTGATTAGGAAGTTATAGAAAACAACAAGTCCCAGCGGGACGAAATATTTATAGATAAAATGTTTTGTTTGAATTAAAGCTCCAGCGGAGCGATATATATTTATGTCGCTCCGCCGGAGCTTTTTCTTTAATGATAAATCAATCTACTACAAATATTACGCTCCTCTGGAGCATTCTTTAAAAAAAGGAATACCTATCTTTGCCTCGAAATCAAGAAAAATGAAAGCAGAAAACAATTCACAAAAAGACAATTTACACCCAAGAAATCTTCATCGTTCTAGATATGATTTCGAAAAACTGATTTCAAATTGTCCAGAATTGATAGCTTTTGTTTCTATCAACAAATTCGGAATAGAAACGATTGATTTTAGCAATCCCAATGCAGTAAAAACTTTAAATAAAGCGTTACTTCAAACCTATTACAACATTCAAAATTGGGATATTCCTAAGAATTATCTTTGTCCGCCAATTCCTGGGCGTGCAGATTATATTCATTACATAGCCGATTTATTGGCAGAAAGCAATAATAATCAAATTCCTGAAACGCCTCATGTTTTGGGTTTGGATATCGGAACGGGTTCCAATTTAATTTATCCATTATTAGGAAATTCGATTTACAATTGGAGTTTTGTTGGAACTGATATTGAACAAAAATCAATTGACAATTGTGCCAAAATTATTGAAGCCAATCCAAATTTAATCGATTCTATCAGTTTACAACAGCAAACAGAATCTAGATTTATTTTTAAAAATATAATTACACCCGAAGATCGTTTTACATTCACGATGTGTAATCCGCCTTTTCATGCCTCAGCTCAAGAAGCCAATAAAAGCAATTCAAGAAAAGTTTCTAATTTAAATCCGAAAGAAAAAAGAAACGAAAATCCTGTTTTAAACTTTGGCGGACAAAATGCAGAATTATGGTGCAACGGCGGTGAAATTGGCTTCATTACACAAATGATTTACGAAAGCGCTAAATATGCTTCGCAAGTTTTATGGTTTACAACTTTGGTTTCTAAAAAAGAGAATCTTTCTTCGATTTACAAAATCTTGAAGAAAGTAAATGTCATTTCGGTAAAAACAATCGAAATGTCGCAAGGGCAAAAAAACAGCAGAATTGTGGCTTGGAGTTTTTTTGAAAATCCAAATTCTCAAAAACATTTCTTTTAATCTATTGATTTCCAATACCAAATTTTGATTTTATAGTTTGCTTTTGCTACATTTATTGTAAACTATTTAAAATCAAGATTATGGCAGAATATATTGGTTATCTCGCATCTGTTTTTATTGTTGGAGGTTTCTTATTGAAAAACCTTAGAACAATCCGATTTATTAATATGTTTGGCTGTATTTGCTTTGTCATTTACGGTATTTTTCTAAACGATTACAGAGATTTCAATCAATGGCTTTGGCCAGTAATTATTCCGAATGCCATTTTAGCGTTTGTACAGATTTACTATCTGACATCTAAAAATGAAAAATCTTAAAATTATGATACTTTAAAGTAAAATTCTAATACACTTTTAGCCTACTCAAATCGTAACTTTAAGCTTAAAATTGAATTTTATCACCATGTTAAAACAATATTCCCGAATCTTAATTGTATTATTTTTAGTTTCAAGTTGTGCTTCAAAAAAACCAAAATTTGAAGATTATGTTTTTAAAACCAAAAACGAAGAAGTAAATTATCAAGCAGCTTATGATAAAGCTTTGAAACTTTGGAACATTCCTTACACAGAAGAAGATGTAAAAACAAGTTTCGGAACGGCGCATGTTGTAATGGCTGGACCAAAAAACGGAAAAGACTTGGTTTTGCTTCACGGAATGGATGCCAGCTCTACCATGTGGTATCCGAATATTAAAGCTTTAACCAAAAATCACCGCATTTACGCCATCGATTTTATAATGGAACCTAACAAATCTAATCTTACTGCGAAGCCACTTTCGTCAAAAGATATTCTTGTTTTTTATAATGAAGTTTTCAACCATTATAAACTAAAGAAATTCGATATTGTCGCTGCTTCTCGAGGTGGCTGGATTGCTACTTTATTAGCAACTCAAAAATCCAATTCGATAGATAAAATTGTGCTGTTAAGTCCTGCACAAACGTTTAAATTTATTGATCAGCCTAGAAAAACGTCAGCAGCTTTAATGCTGAAATTTTTTCCAAGTGAAAAGAAATTCGGAAAAACATTGAAGACTTTTTCTACACATCCAGAAAATATCAGTGTCATTTATAAAAGACAGTTTTATTTGGCGAATAAATATGCAAAATCAAATTCGAGTATGCTTAAAATGATGCCTTTTTCTGATAAAGAATTAGAATCTATTCAAAATCCTATTTTGGTTTTAATTGGTGATACTGATGTTATTAATTCTGAAGAAAGTCTAGAAAGAGCAAAAAAGTATCTGTCAAATAGCAAAACAAAAATTATAAAAGATGCTGGACATTTTTTAACCATCGACCAGCCAAAGACTGTAAATGATGCTGTTATTAATTTTTTAGATTAGCGTTCAAACTTCGTATCTTTACAAAACCAAATTTTCAGTATACGCAAATGAAATTCCAAGTTTCTTCAGAATATAGTCCGAAAGGAGATCAGCCGCAAGCCATACAAAAATTGGCTCAAGGTATTGTCGACGGAGACAAATATCAAACTTTATTGGGAGTTACTGGTTCCGGAAAAACATTTACGGTTGCCAATGTGATTCAGGAAGTGCAAAGACCAACTTTAGTTTTGGCTCATAATAAAACTTTGGCGGCGCAATTGTATTCTGAATTCAAGCAATTTTTCCCGAATAATGCGGTTGAATATTTCGTTTCTTATTACGACTATTATCAGCCAGAAGCTTTTATGCCCGTAACTGGAGTTTTTATTGAGAAAGATTTATCTATCAATGAAGAATTGGAGAAAATGCGTTTAAGCACGACTTCTTCCCTACTTTCAGGAAGACGTGACGTTTTGGTTGTAGCCTCCGTTTCTTGTTTGTATGGTATTGGAAACCCTGTTGAATTTCAGAAAAACGTAATTGAAATTAAAAGAGATCAGGTTATTTCGCGAACTAAATTATTACACAGTTTAGTACAAAGTTTATATGCGAGAACTGAAGCCGATTTTAATCCAGGAACTTTCAGGATTAAAGGTGATACGGTAGAAGTTTATCCGAGTTATGCTGATGATGCATATCGAATTCATTTTTTTGGAGATGAAATTGAAGAAATCGAAGCATTTGATGCTAAAACTTCTCAGGTAATAGAAAAATTTCAAAGATTAACCATTTATCCTGCAAACATGTTTGTGACTTCACCAGAAGTTTTACAAGGCGCTATTTGGCAGATTCAACAAGACTTGGTAAAACAAGTTGATTATTTTAAAGAAATTGGAAAACATCTTGAAGCTAAACGTTTAGAAGAAAGAACAAATTTCGATCTAGAGATGATTCGAGAATTGGGTTATTGTTCTGGAATTGAAAATTACTCACGTTACCTCGACGGACGTGAAGCTGGAACAAGACCTTTTTGTTTGTTAGATTATTTCCCAAGTGATTATCTGATGATTATCGACGAAAGTCACGTTACTGTTTCTCAGGTTCATGCCATGTATGGAGGCGACCGAAGCAGAAAGGAAAATTTGGTCGAATACGGTTTCCGACTTCCAGCAGCAATGGACAACCGACCATTAAAGTTTGAAGAATTCGAAGCTTTACAAAATCAAGTTTTATATGTTTCTGCAACACCTGCCGATTATGAATTGCAAAAATCGGATGGCATTTATGTCGAGCAGATTATTCGTCCAACAGGATTATTAGATCCAGTTATCGAAGTAAGACCAAGTTTAAATCAGATCGATGATTTAATTGAAGAAATTCAAGTTCGATGCGAATTAGACGAAAGAGTTTTAGTGACAACTTTAACCAAAAGAATGGCAGAAGAATTAGCTAAATACTTAACAAAAGTAAATATTCGTTGTCGTTACATCCATTCTGAAGTTGATACTTTAGAACGTATCGAAATCATGCAAGATTTAAGAAAAGGGCTTTTTGATGTTTTAATTGGAGTTAACTTACTGCGTGAAGGTTTAGATTTACCCGAAGTTTCGCTTGTTGCTATTTTAGACGCCGATAAAGAAGGTTTTTTAAGAAATCACAGATCTTTAACTCAGACAATTGGACGTGCGGCGAGAAACCTAAATGGTAAAGCTATTTTGTATGCTGATAAAATAACAGCGAGCATGCAGCGAACAATTGATGAAACCGATTACAGAAGAACAAAACAGATTAATTTCAACGTACAAAATAATATCGTTCCTCAGGCTTTAAACAAAAAAATCGAAAGCGCGTTTACCAAAAATCCATTGGTTGAATATGAATTAGGACATCCAATTCCGGTTGCTGCCGAGCCAGAAACAGCTTATTTATCTAAAACGGAATTAGAAAAAATGATTCGCGAAAAGCGTAAAACGATGGAAAAAGCGGCTAAAGAATTAGATTTCTTACAAGCTGCAAAACTTCGTGACGAAATTAAAAAACTACAGGAACAGTTGGCTTAATTGTGCTGTTCCTGAAAAATTTCCATTAACACAACTGGATTAATTACCGTATTTGGCGTATTTTTCATCATTTGCAAAACACGTTTTACAGCAGAAAGATTCAATCCCATTTCTAAAGCAATTTGCTGAATCGCTTTAAATTCCTTTTCGTGCAAAACGCCGTCGCAATGCATTAATAAAGCCAATCTGTAGAATTGATTGATGCGCTGCATTTCAGATTTTATAACAATCGGTTTCGTTTCCTGATGAAATAAATCCTGAAATTCTTCATTGCTTATACCCAATTCTAAAGCCACCAATTTTAAAAAATCATGCTCACGCTTATGCAAATGTCCGTCTACAGTGGCGAACATAATCATTTCTAAAAGTAAGCTTCTTTTTTCTGCTTCTGTATTCATCAATTTATTATTTTTAGCTAAAATATTGCTTTTAAATAAAAATACAAAACACGATTAATGAAGAGGATTTTTCTAGCTATTTTATTTTTAATTACCCTTATCGGAAAGGCTCAAGAAAGCACGGCTTCAAAAAATGTAACGACTTTTACAATTGAAGCGCCTCAACTTCATACCTCAAAAAAAATCTGGATTTATCTTCCAGAAAATTATTCTAAAGAAACTCAAAAACGTTATAGCGTTATTTACATGCACGACGCTCAAAATCTGTTTGATGCAAAAACTTCTTATTCTGGCGAATGGAATGTTGACGAAAAATTAGACAGTTTAAAAGCTCCCGTAATTGTTGTTGGGATTGAACATGGAAACGAAAAACGAATCGATGAATTAACTCCCTTTAAAAACGAAAAATACGGCGGCGGAAATGCAGACAATTACTTGGAATTTATTGTAAAAACTCTAAAACCGAATATAGATAAAAAATACAGAACTAAAACAAAACCAAAAAACACGATTCTTTTCGGAAGTTCGCTTGGCGGTTTAGTTTCCTATTATATCGCTTTAAAATATCCTGAAGTTTTTGGGAAAGCTGGAGTTTTTTCGCCTTCATTTTGGTTTTCTAACGACATTTATACTTTCACAGAAAAACAATCTAAAATCAAGACTAAAATTTATTTTTTATGTGGCGATAAAGAAAGTGATGACATGGTAAACGATTTAACAAAAATGAAGCGTTTACTAGATACCAAACGCTGTTATTGTCTTCATCTCGACAAAATAAAGATTGTAAAAGATGGTGAACATAATGAAAAACTTTGGCGTGATAATTTTGCACAAGCATTGCTTTGGCTCGGATATTAATTAAAAAAACAAAAAATATATTTTAAAATGAAACTAATTTTAAGAGAGTACAACTTAAAACTAAAACACACGTTCACAATTTCTAGAGAATCTATTGATGTACAACCTTCTCTAATTGTCGAATTGCAAAGCGATGGTTTTTCTGGTTTTGGAGAAGCAACCTCAAATCCGTATTATCATATTACAGTTCCGATGATGATTCAGGATTTGGAGAAAATTAGAAGCATTATAGAAAATACCGAAGATGAAACTCCAGAAGTATTTTGGGCAAAAATGCATCCGTATTTAAAAGATGACATGTTCGCTTTGTGTGCTTTAGATTTGGCTTATAATGATTTATATGCTCGCAAAAAAGGCAAAAAATTATACGAATTATGGAATTACAAAACCGATCATAATCCGTTAACAGATTACACAATCGGAATTGATACGATTGAAAAAATGGTTTTTAAAATGAAAGAACTTCCTTGGCCGATTTATAAAATTAAATTGGGAACTAAGGAAGATATCGAAATTGTAAAAGAACTCAGAAAACACACCAATTCTGTTTTTAGAATCGATGCCAATTGCGGATGGACAGTGGATGAAACTATTAATAACGCAGTTGAATTAAAAATACTGGGTGTAGAATTTTTAGAACAGCCAATGAAAGCAGACAATTGGGAAGGTCATAAAGAAGTATTCAAACACTCTGTTCTACCAGTAATTGCTGATGAAAGCTGTATTATTGAAGAAGATGTAGCAAAATGCCATAATCATTTTCATGGTGTAAATGTAAAACTGGTTAAATGCGGCGGATTAACTCCAGGAAAGCGCATGATTGAAGAAGCTAAAAAATTAGGATTAAAAACAATGGTTGGATGTATGACCGAATCTACCGTTGGAATTTCTGCGATTGCGCATTTGCTTCCCCAGTTAGATTATGTAGATATGGACGGCGCACTTCTATTGGCAGAAGATATTGCAACTGGCGTAACCATTAAAAACGGTGTAATAAGCTATTCTGATTTAAACGGAACAGGCGTTACACTTTTATAAAATGAAAGTCGAAAAATTTCCAGATCGTATTATTGAAATTGACCAAAATCAGTATTTGTATTTTGGCGGAACTGCTTATTTAGGACTTCCAACAAACAAAGACTTTCAGTATTTAGTCGTTCAGAATATTCTAAAATGGGGAACTACTTACGGAAGCTCCAGAACAGCAAATATTCAGTTAACTGCTTATGATGCAGGCGAAACCTTTTTGGCTTCTCATATTGGCTCAGAAAGCGCAGTTACGGTTTCTTCAGGAATGTTGGCTGGAAAATTGGTTTTGGAAAAATTAAAAAAAGAAACTGATTCTTTTTTCCATTTGAACGAAATTCATTCGGCTATCCAAATTGAAAATAGTTTTCCTGTTTTCATAAATGAAAAATTGAATGATCGCTTATTAGATTCGAAACCAGAAAAAATAACAATTTTGACCGATGGAGTTCCTTCGTTTCAAACAAAGTCGGTTGATTTATCGTTTTTAGAAAAAATATCAAAGAGCAAAGAAATTACATTGGTTGTTGATGAATCTCATTCTTTGGGAATTGTAAACGAAAATGGTTCAGGAATTTATGCTTCAATTAAATTTCCATTTAAAAGAAAAATTTTGGTTTCTTCTCTCGGAAAAGCTTTTGGATTAACAGGCGGTGTTATTGCATCAGATTCTGAATTTATTACAGGAATAAAAGAAATTGAAACTTTTACAAGCGCGGCGGGAATGAATCCTGCTTTTGTACAAACAATTTCTGATGCCAAAGAAATTTATAAAATACAGCACAAAAAACTGAAAGATAATTTGAGTTATATCGATTCGATTTTAATCAAAAACAACGACATACTCTTTGATAGAAATTATCCTTTAATTTATCTTTTATCAAATGATTTGGTAGAAAAACTAAAGCTAGAAAAAATTATTATTGCGAGTTTTAAATACACAAAAGATGCTGAACCTTTAAATCGAATTGTAATTACGGCAAATCATATTAAAGAAGATTTAGATAAATTGATTGGCATTTTAAATGATTTTAATTCTCAATTTTAATCATTTTAAAAAACTACCTTTGCAAAAAGTAAATAATAAGTTTTAGCTTCCGATAAAACCTGAAACCTGAAACAAAAAAACTTTAAACAAAAAATATGACAAATAACGATATACTTAAAAAACTTCGCGTGGCTTTGATGCTCCGTGATGACCAAATAGTTGAAATTTTAGAATTAGTAGATTTTAGAATTTCGAAATCTGAACTTGGAGCTTTTTTTAGAGCCGAAGATCATCCAAATTATATGGAATGCGGCGATCAGGTTTTGAGAAACTTCTTAAACGGATTGGTGATTCATTTAAGAGGAACTAAAGAAAATCCTAAAAACCCAACGGATGTTTTAGCAAAGCATAAAGCTGAAATTCCGAAGAAAGAAACTTCTAAAGAAAGACCTGAATTTAAAGCAACTCCTAAAGATTCTGAAAAATTTAGAGGTGATCAAAAACCATCAAAATCAGGTTCAGCAACTGGAAAACCTAAGAAGAAATCATTCCCAAAAGGAAATGGAAAACCAGACGTTGTAGAAAAAGTGGTTTTCAAAAACGGTAAAAAATAAGAAGTAATTTAACCGCAAAGGGCGCAAGGTTTTTTTTAGCTGTACGCTCAAAAAACGTAAAGTTCGCAAAGCTAAATTGATAAAGCTTTGCGAATTTTACGTTTAAAAAAGAATTATAATTATAATTTTCAAATATAGCCCGCGGTTTCAACCGCGGGAACGCAATGTATCTCATCTAGTGTCCACGCGGTTGAAACCGCTGGTTATGTTTACAATAAATGCGAAAAAATTATTGATTTAGCTTTGTGAACTTTGCGTTTGTATTCATAATCCTTGATAAAAAAGCCTTGCGTGCCTTGCGGTTAAAAAACTATATCTTATTCTCTTCAATCTTATCAAAAAAAGCATCTTTAAACGTAGCTCCAATTGGCAGTTCTTTTGCATTTACAAAAACAGAAAAATTATCTGTAGATTCAATATGTTTTAAAGAAACGACATACGATTTATGAATCTGGATAAATTCATTATCAGGAAGAGATTCAATTACATTTTTTAAAGACGAATGCGTAATAATCTGCTGTTTTTCGGTATGAATACAAACATAATTCTGTAAACTTTCTACGTATAAAATATCGTTCAGAAATACTTTCTGAAATTTATTTTTTCCATCTGTTTTAACGAAAAGAAAATCAGGCAGATTATTTTGGTTCGAAACTTCTATTTTAGATTCTTTTTCCAGCTTAGAAACAGCCTGATAAAAACGTTCAAACGAAATTGGTTTTAATAAATAATCGACTGCATTCAACTCAAAACCTTCTAAGGCAAAGTCTGGGTAAGCCGTTGTAAAAATGACTTTTATATTTTTAGAAATAATTCTAGAAAGCTGTAAACCTGTTAATTGAGGCATTTGAATATCCAAAAAAATTACATCAACATATTGTGTGTTTAAAAATTCTAATGCTTTTAGAGAATCATTAAAAACCCCTACTTTTTCTAGGAAATTTACTTTTCCGATATAGTTTTCTAATATTCTAGTTGCAGGCGGTTCATCATCTACAATAATGCATTTAAAAGCCATAAATTATTTTTTTAGTGGTATTTTTAAGTAGGTTTTAAAGGTATTATTTTCTTCTGTTTTTTCGAGTATAAATTTATCTTTGTACATATATTCGAGCCTTTTCGTCAGGTTCTCAAAACCAATTCCTGTAGAGGAATAATTTTCTCCGTTTACATTATAATTAAAAGTTGAAATCTCCAGAAATTGATCTTTTATTTGAATTGATATTAAAGCTTTTTCTTTTTCATTATTTAGTTTTCCATGTTTAAAAACATTCTCAACAAAATGAATTAAAGCCGAAGAAAGAATTCTTTCGTTTGAATATTCTCCTTCAACAGAAAAATGTATAAACAACTGATCTTCAAAGCGTTTTTTCTGTAAATGGATATAATTTTGAATAAACTGAATTTCTTTCGAAAGAACAGCTTCATCCTTATCCGTTTCTGTAATAACATATCGAAGCAAATCTGAAAGAACCAAAATATCATCAGCCATTTCATCATCTTTCAAAACTAGCTGGCTATAAAAAGAATTCAAAGTATTAAACAAAAAGTGCGGACTTACCTGTGCTTTCAGCATTTGAAATTCGGCTTTTTTATTTTCCAAAAGCAATTCCTGATTTTGATGTTGTGTAGTTTGAAACTGCCAAAACAAAAAAGTCAATGCGCTTAAAATTACAGCCGGCAATCCGTAGAAAAAATTGTCTTTTATGTAGTAGGCAATTTCTCTTGTTTCTTCATAATAGTTGTGTACTCCAGTAATATTATACATAACAACTTCTTCCAAAAAATAACGAACAGCCGCAAAAAGTAATAACGAAACTGGAATTGTTAGAATATAAAACAGTAATTTCTTTTTATTTAAAAACCAATCACAAAAGAAATAAAAATTGAGAATATAAATAATAAAAATAGCCAGTAAATAAGCTGGGGTAATTCCTAAATAAATAGCTTTCAATACGATTTTTATTTCTCTATTATTCAGTCCAATATCCCAAAAAATATAGGTTAGAAATAATAAAAAGAAAAAGACAATATGATAATAAAAGGGGATTTTTGATTTCATAGTTTTTGATAATTACCTCAAAAATACAATTAAGCCTTAAATAGAAAATTATATTTATTTAAAAGATACTTTTTTAGTGATGAACTATCAAAAACGTTACACGAAATTATTAACCAATAAATTTTGAGCGTTTATAAAATGAAATCCTAGGTTCATCAAAAACAAAAAAAACAGGTCAAAACGTGACATAAATTTGCCATGAATTTAAAAACAAAACGTTATGCAAAAAATTATTTTATTACTAGCAATTATTACATTAAACTTAACTTCTGCCCAAACTAAGAAAAAGCAAATTTTATTGGTTGGAACTTTTCATTATGCGAATCCAGGTCTTGATGTTGCTCAGGTAAAAAGTTTCGATATTTTATCTGAAAAGAGCCAAAAAGAACTTGAAATAATGAGTGACAAAATCAAGAAATTTAGTCCTGATAAAATATTTGTAGAATGGGAATTTAGCAAACAAGCCGACTTAGACAAGTTTTACAATAAAGATACCGACAGTCTTTTTAAAACTAACAAAAACGAAATAACGCAACTGGCACTTCGTACTGCTAAAAAACTGAATCATAAAAAATTATACGGAATGAATCTTTATACTTCTTTTCCGTATGATAGTTTAATGATGTCAATGGAAAAAGCCAACCAAAAGCAGTTAATAGAGAAAAATAAATTGATAACTAAAAATTTTGAAAAACAGCATAACGAAAAAATTAGAAAAAGCTCGTTACAAGAAATGATGCTGTATTACAATACAAAACAAACTGAAAATGAAAATCTTCAATGGTATTTGGAAGTAGCAAACAGAGCAGGAAATCCAGATGATTTTACTGGACCATCTTTAGTTTCAAATTGGTACAAGAGAAACTTATACATGTATTCATTAATTCAAAAATTAACTGAAAGTACTGATAATAAAATAATGGTTTTAGTTGGCGCTGGTCATGCAGCATTGATTAGAGAATTTATAATGCATGATCCTACATTCGAAATTGTGGATTTGGCTACTGTTTTTAAATAATATTTTATTTTAACCGCAAAGCACACAAAAAATTACGCAAAGTTCGCAAAGTTTTTTAGCCATAGATTATTAGGATTAAAAGGATTTTTTTAAATCTGTGCTAATCCTAATAATCTGTGGCAAACTTTTTAAGCAAATCGCTTTGCGAACTTTGAGTTTGTATTCATAATCTTTGTAAAAAAATTGCGTGCTTTGCGGTTAAATCACAAAAAAAAAAATCCACTCCTTTCGGAATGGATTTTCTATATAAATTGATTTCTTATTTTAATTAAGAAAGAGCAGCTTTAACTTGATCAGCAGCTTCTTGGAATTGAACTGCAGATAAGATTGGCATACCAGAGTTGTCAATTAATTCTTTTGCAATTTCAGCATTTGTTCCTTGCAAACGAACGATAATTGGCACTTTAATAGCGTCTCCCATGTTTTTGTAAGCATCAACAACACCTTGAGCAACACGGTCACAACGAACGATTCCTCCAAAAATGTTAATTAAAATAGCTTTTACGTTTGGATCTTTCAAGATAATTCTGAAAGCAGTTTCAACACGTTTAGCATCAGCAGTTCCACCAACATCAAGGAAGTTAGCAGGCTCAAAACCAGCGTATTTAATTAAATCCATAGTTGCCATTGCAAGACCAGCTCCGTTTACCATACATCCTACAGTACCGTCAAGGTCCACATAGTTTAGACCAACTTCTTTAGCTTCAACTTCGATTGGATTCTCCTCACGGATATCTCTCATTTCAGCATATTTAGGTTGTCTGTATAAAGCGTTATCGTCGATGTTAACTTTAGCATCAACCGCTAAGATTTTGTTATCAGAAGTTTTTAAAACTGGGTTGATTTCAAACATAGAAGCATCAGAACCAATGTAAGCATTGTAAAGTGCATCAATGAATTTAACCATTTCTTTGAAAGCATTTCCAGAAAGACCTAAGTTGAAGGCAACTCTTCTAGCTTGGAAACCTTGTAATCCTACAGAAGGATCGATTTCTTCAGTAAAGATTAAGTGTGGAGTGTGCTCAGCAACTTCTTCGATATCCATTCCACCTTCAGTAGAATACATGATCATGTTGCGTCCTGTACCTCTATTCAATAAAACAGAAACATAAAATTCAGAAGTTTCGCTTTCTCCAGGATAGTAAACATCTTCAGCAACTAATATTTTGTTAACTTTTTTACCTTCAGGCGGAGTCTGAGGTGTAATTAATTGCATTCCGATGATTTGTTCTGCTAATTCTTCAACTTGCTGTAAGTTTTTTGCCAGCTTAACTCCACCACCTTTTCCACGACCACCTGCGTGAATTTGTGCTTTAATTACATGCCATCCTGTTCCCGTTTCGGCAGTTAATTGTTTTGCAGCAGCCACAGCTTCAACTGCATTATTAGCCACGATTCCGCGTTGCACGCGTACTCCGTAACTCGCTAAAATTTCTTTTCCTTGATATTCGTGTATGTTCATAATATAGAATTTGTCTGGTCCTGAATTTATTTCAGAATAAAAGTGCGACAAAAGTAACAAAATACAACTTAATAGTAAAATCTTTTTTGAATTAATAACTTCACTTTAATTGATTCTTTACCTATATAATTTCAAAGGAAATAAATCATTAAACAATTGTATCCAAAAAGTTAACACAAAATCGCTAAAACGTTTGAGATTTAACAAAAAGTTCACTGTTATCAATACCTTACAGACGATTTTTCTTAATATATTTTAAACGCAATTATGATTTTGATAATTCGCAATGCTTTCTTTAATAATATTATCATTTAAGAACCCTTTTTCTAATATTCCAGTAAAAATGAAAGCGAATTTATAATTTCACTACATTATGTTTAACGAAATCTTTATTTTTGTAGAAAAAATATCAAGAATGAGAGTTAAAGAACAAGGGCTTTATCTGCCTGAATTTGAACACGACAATTGTGGTGCAGGATTTATTTGTAATTTGAATGGTATTAAGTCAAATGATATTATTCACAAAGCATTAGACATCTTAATTAAATTAGAACATCGTGGTGCCGTAAGTTCTGATGGAAGAACTGGTGACGGAGCCGGAATTTTATTCGACATTCCTCATGATTTTTTTAAGAAAGTTTGTGACTTTGAAATCCCTGAAACGCGTGAGTATGCAGTAGGAATGGTTTTTTTACCAAAAAGCAAAAACCAAGTTTCTTTTTGCATTAATGCATTTGAGGCTACTATTAAAGACCAAAACTTAAAAGTTTTAGGTTGGAGAGATGTGCCTGTTGACGTTGAGAATTTAGGTGAAATCGCCGCAGAAAAAGAACCAACAATTAAACAAGTTTTCGTTTCTAAAAACGGACAAGATTTAACTGAACAAGAATTTAATGCAAAACTTTTTGCAGCTAGAAAAATTGCTGAACATGCCGTAAGAGGATCTAAAACCTCAGAAAGCCACATGTTTTATTTTACTAGTTTATCGACAACTACTATAATATATAAAGGTCTATTGATGCCGGAAGACATCAGCCGTTATTATATAGATTTGAAAGATCCAGACTTGGTGACGCGTTTAGCGCTTGTACACCAACGTTTCTCTACAAATACATTCCCATCTTGGGACTTAGCTCAACCGTTTAGATACATGTGTCATAATGGTGAGATCAACACACTTCGTGGAAACGTAAGCCGTATGCGTGCTCGTGAAGAGCTTATGCAGAGCAAAGTTTTTGGCGATGATATCAAAAAACTATTCCCAATTATCTTAGAAGGAAAATCAGATTCTGCTTCTATGGATATGGTGGTGGAACTTTTATTAATGACTGGTCGTTCTCTTCCAGAGGCAATGATGATGGTGGTTCCTGAAGCTTGGGAAAAACACCAAACAATGTCTCCAGAAAAAAGAGCTTTCTATGAGTACAATGCTTGTATCATGGAGCCTTGGGATGGTCCAGCTTCTATTCCGTTTACAGATGGAAACGTGATTGGAGCTTTATTAGACAGAAATGGATTGCGTCCTTCTCGCTATACTTTAACGAAAAGCGGATTCGTAATTATGTCATCTGAAATTGGTGTATTAGACATCGATCCAGAAGATGTAATTCAGCACGGTCGTTTAGAGCCAGGAAAAATGTTCTTGGTTGATATGAATGAAGGTCGTATCATCGAAGACGAAGAAGTTAAGAAAGCGATAGTTACAAAACGTCCTTACCAACAATGGGTAGACGAAAACTTATTGCCACTTGCAAAAGTTCCTTACACGAACAACCCTACTCCTGTTGAAAAATTAGATTTCTTAACAAGACAAAAATTGTTTGGTTATACAATTGAAGATTTAAAAACAATTATCAACCCAATGGGTAGCGACGGAGCTGAAGCGATTAGTTCTATGGGTAACGATACGCCTTTGGCAGTTCTTTCAGATCAGCCTCAATTGTTGTACAACTACTTTAAACAATTGTTTGCTCAGGTTACTAACCCGCCGTTGGATGGTATTCGTGAAGAAATTATTACTGACATCAGTTTAGCGATTGGTGGAGATTTCAATATTTTCGAAATTGAATCTAAACAATGTAAAAAATTAAAAATCCAAAATCCAGTTATTTCTAACGAGGATTTGGATAAAATTAGAAATATAGATCACCCAGATTTCAAATCGGCTACTATTTCTACTTTATATAAAATAGAAAAAGGAGTTAATGGTTTAGAAAGAGCGCTTGAAAAATGTGTTCAGGCTACTTTTAAAGCAGTTGAAGAAGGATGCAACATCATTATCTTATCTGATAGAGGTGTAAGCGAAGAATTAGCTCCAATTCCAATGTTATTGGCTTCTTCTTATATTCACCACTCTTTGAACATTTTACAGGTTCGTTCTAAATTCGGAATCATTATTGAATCTGCTGAACCAAGAGAACCTCATCATTTTGCTTTATTGTTCGGATACGGTGCAAGTGCAATCAATCCTTACATGGTAAATGAAATCATTCACGATCAAGTTGAAAAAGGTTTCATTACAAAAGTAAAAGCAGATTACGCTGTTGTAAACTACAACAAAGCAACTGCAAAAGGAATTGTAAAAATCATGAACAAAATTGGTATCTCTACTTTACATTCATACAGAGCTGCTCAAATTTTCGAGATTTTAGGTTTAAACAAAACATTTACATCTAAATACTTCCCTTACACTCCGTCAAGAATTGAAGGAATTGGTTTAATGGAAGTTGAAAAAGAAGTTAAAAAACGTTTCCAAAAAGCTTTCCCAAATTCAAAAATTGCAAACTTGCTTTCTCTTGAAATTGGAGGTATTTACAGATGGAGACGTGGTGGTGAAAAACACATGTTTAACCCAACCACTATTTCTAAATTACAACAAGCAGTTCGTTTAAACAGCCCGGAAAGTTATAAAGAATACTCAAATGCCGTTAACGAGCAAAGCTCAAACTTAATGACAATTAGAGGTTTATTTGAATTTAATAATTTGGATCCAATTTCTATTGATGAAGTAGAACCTTGGACAGAAATTGTAAAAAAATTCAAAACGGGTGCAATGTCTTACGGATCTATTTCTAGAGAAGCACACGAGAATTTAGCGATTGCCATGAACAGAATTGGCGGAAAAAGTAACTCTGGAGAAGGTGGAGAAGATCCTAAACGTTTCCAGAAAGAAATTAACGGAGATTCTAGAAACAGTGCAATCAAACAAGTTGCTTCGGGACGTTTTGGTGTTTCGATCAACTATTTGACAAACGCTAAAGAGATTCAAATTAAAATGGCTCAGGGAGCAAAACCTGGTGAAGGTGGACAGTTACCTGGAGAAAAAGTAGTGCCTTGGATTGCTGAAACTAGAAACTCTACACCTTATGTAGGTTTAATTTCGCCTCCTCCTCACCACGATATTTACTCAATTGAGGATTTATCTCAGTTGATTTACGATTTGAAAAATGCAAACCGTGAAGCTCGTATCAACGTAAAATTAGTTTCTGAAGTTGGAGTTGGAACCATCGCTGCCGGTGTTGCCAAAGCAAAAGCGGACGTTATCTTGATTTCAGGTTATGACGGAGGAACGGGAGCTGCACCATTAACATCTTTACAGCACACTGGTATTCCGTGGGAACTTGGTTTAGCTGAAGCACAACAAACTTTGATCTTAAACGATTTAAGAAGCCGTGTAGTTTTAGAATGTGACGGACAGTTAAAAACAGGTCGTGACGTTGCCATCGCAGCTTTATTAGGTGCAGAAGAATTCGGATTTGCAACGGCTCCGCTTGTAGCTTCTGGATGTATAATGATGAGAGCTTGTCACTTAAATACTTGTCCGGTTGGTATTGCAACTCAGGATCCTGAATTGAGAAAAAATTTCAAAGGAACTCCAGAGCATGTAATTAACTTCATGTATTTTATTGCTGAGGAGTTAAGAGAAATCATGGCGCAGTTAGGTTTCAGAACTTTAAAAGAAATGGTAGGTCAGTCACAAAAATTAAATGTGAACAAAGCCATCAAACATTACAAAGCAAATGGTTTAGATTTATCACCAATTCTATATAAACCGGAAAAAGCGAAAACAGAGCCAAATCATAACACAACTACTCAAGATCACCAACTTGAAAACGTATTGGATTTTGACATCATTAAAGAAGCTATTCCGTCGATTTATAGAAAAGAGAAAACAAGAGTAACCTTTAAAATTAAAAATACAGACCGTTCTGTAGGTGCGATTTTGAGTAACGAAATCTCAAAAATCTACGGCGCACAAGGATTACCTGATGACACTATTTTAGTTGATTTTGAAGGTTCTGCCGGACAAAGTTTTGGTGCTTTTGCAACAAACGGATTGTCATTTAAAATTCACGGAAACTGTAATGATTATTTAGGAAAAGGTCTTTCTGGAGGAAAATTAATTGTAAAAGTACCTCCTACTGCGACCTTCAAACCTGAAGACAATATCATTATCGGGAACGTTGCCCTTTACGGAGCTATTACCGGAGAGGCTTATATTAATGGAATGGCCGGAGAGCGTTTCTGTGTAAGGAATTCTGGAGCAACAGCAGTTGTTGAAGGAATTGGAGATCACGGTTGCGAGTACATGACCGGTGGTACAGTAGTAGTTTTAGGAAAAACAGGAAGAAACTTCGCAGCTGGTATGAGCGGTGGTGTAGCTTATGTTTACGATCCAAATAAGAAATTCGACTCGACAGTTTGTAACATGGAAATGGTTGCATTCGATCCGTTAGAAGAAGAGGACATTACTAAACTACGAAAACTGATCAAAAATCACTCATTGTACACAAGCAGTCCATTAGCAAAAAGAATTTTAGCAGACTGGGAAAATCAACAACAGCACTTCGTAAAAGTAATGCCAACTGATTACAAGAAAGCATTAAAAAGAATTGCAGAAGAAAAACAAATAGAAGAATTAATAGCGGGATAAATGATTTTAGAATTCAGATTTTAGATTTTAGATTGAATTCACTTTGTCTTCCTGAGCGAAGTCGAAGGATGAAATTGGAATTTGGAATTTAAGAATTGGAATTTTTAAACATTTATATTTAATTAAAATGTCATGGGTAAAATAGGCGGATTTAAAGAATATAACAGAGCCGATGAAAGTAATTTAGCAGTAGCAGAACGTGTTTCGAACTACAACGAATTTACTATTCCGGTACCAAAAGATAAATTAAAAGAACAAGGATCAAGATGTATGGACTGTGGAATTCCTTTTTGCCACAGTGGTTGTCCGTTAGGAAATTTAATTCCTGACTTCAACGATATGGTACATCAGGAAGAATGGCAAGGTGCTTTGGAGATTTTACAATCTACAAACAACTTCCCAGAATTTACAGGTCGTTTATGCCCTGCTCCATGTGAGAAATCATGTGTATTAGGAATCATCAAAGATCCAGTTTCTATCGAAAACATCGAAAAAAGCATTATCGAAAGAGGTTTTGCTGAAGGATGGATCAAACCGCAACCACCAAAAACAAGAACTGGTAAAACAGTTGCCGTTATTGGTTCAGGACCTGCAGGTCTTGCAGCTGCTCAACAATTAAACAGAGCGGGTCACACCGTTACTGTTTTTGAAAGAGACAACGCAATTGGAGGTTTATTACGTTACGGAATTCCAAACTTTAAATTAGAAAAAGGAATTATCGACCGTCGTGTAGTTGTTCTTGAAGCAGAAGGAATTACTTTCAAAACAAATGTAAATGTTGGAGTTAACTTCAGCGTAGAAGAATTAAACGCATTCGATTCTATCGTTTTATGCGGAGGAGCAACTGAAAGAAGAAGCTTGCCAACTAAAGGAATCGAAAGCAAAGGCGTTGTTCAGGCAATGGATTTCTTAACACAACAGACTAAAGTTTTATTTGGAGAATCAATTCCAGATCAGGTTAAAGCAACTGGTAAAGATGTAATCGTTATTGGTGGTGGAGATACGGGTTCTGACTGTATTGGAACTTCTAACAGACACGGAGCAAAATCGGTAACTAACTTTGAGATTTTACCAAAACCTCCAGTTGGAAGAAGCGAGTCAACTCCTTGGCCTTTCTGGCCGTTGCAGTTAAAAACATCATCTTCTCACGAAGAAGGTTGCGACAGAAACTGGTTGATCAACACTAAAGAATTCATTTCTAACGATAAAGGCGAATTAACTGGATTAAAAACAGTTGAAGTTGCTTGGAAAATGACTCCAGGTCAGCGTCCTGAATTAATCGAAAAAGAAGGTTCTGAGAAAATCTGGCCTTGCGATTTAGCTTTATTAGCTCTTGGATTTACAGGTCCTGAGAAAACATTAAGCGAACAATTAGGAATCGAAACTGATTTTAGAAGCAACTACAAAGCGCATAACTATCAGACAAACGTTCCTCACATTTTCACTGCAGGTGATATGAGAAGAGGACAATCATTAATCGTGTGGGCTATTTCAGAAGGTCGCGAAGCAGCAAGAGAAGTAGATTTATTCCTTATGGGATCTACAAACTTGCCTACTAAAGGAAAAGGAGATCTTCCTAGCCTATAAGAACTATAAAAAACACAACACATACTATTGACAAACCCTTGAATTATTATTCAGGGGTTTTGTTTTTTTGTCAACCACAAATTGCACAAATTTTCACAAATTTCATTTTCTTCACGATTTCTATATTCAAATATAGCCCGTGGTTTCAACCACGGGAATGCTATATACGATTACGCTCAATCCGTAACGTTTCCCGTGGTTGAAACCACGGGCTATGTTTCGATCATTTTGCGGAAAACCAAAATTTGTGAAAATTTGCGCAATTTGTGGTTAAAAATTTTCTCATTTTAAAGCATCGCAAAAGGCATTTTAATAAACATAGTTCCCGCTTTCGGCTATATCTCTCCGTTTCACTGCGAGGATACCGCCTCAATCGGGGCTAAATTCAAACATTTGGCTTCTTTTAAAAATTGATAAAATCCTTTTAATCTGTGGCAAAAAACAATTTAAACAGCATTTAAGAATAAGTTAATTCGTTAATTCATGGTAAAAAAACTTAGTATCTTAGCATCTTAGAACCTTAGCAACTTAAAAAAAGGTTACAAAATTCCAAAAACAGCAACTTTTTGTTTAAAAACAAACAATTTGTTATAATTTGTTATTTTTCTACAATTTATTTGCTGATACACAAAAGAGTAATAACTTTGCCCAAAATAAGTTTAAAAATGCAAGCAAAAGATTTACTGCAGTTAGCAGACCAATTTGGAAGTCCATTGTATGTTTACGATGCCGAAAAAATCCAATCTCAGTACAATAGATTAACTAAAGCTTTCTCTAAGGTAGAAAACTTAAGAGTTAATTACGCCATGAAGGCATTGTCAAACGTTGCGATTCTTCAGTTATTAAAGAACATGGGGTCTGGTTTAGATACTGTATCAATTCAGGAAGTTCAGTTAGGACTTCACGCTGGCTATGAACCCGAAAGAATTTTCTTTACACCAAACGGCGTTTCTCTAGAAGAAATCGAAGAAGTTGCCGCAATGGGTGTACAAATCAATATCGACAATTTATCTATTTTAGAGCAATTCGGAACAAAACATCCACATATTCCGGTATGTATTCGTATCAACCCACACGTAATGGCGGGCGGAAACGCTAACATTTCTGTTGGACATATCGATAGTAAATTCGGAATTTCTGTTCACCAGATTCCGCATATCTTACGTATTGTAGAAAACACAAAAATGAGTATTGTCGGAATTCACATGCACACAGGATCTGATATTTTAGATATCGAAGTATTCTTGTATGCTGCTGAAATCTTATTTGATACGGCTAAACATTTCAAAGATTTACAATTCTTAGATTTCGGAAGCGGCTTCAAAGTTCCTTACAAAAAAGACGATATCGAAACAGACATCGAAGAATTAGGTAAAAAATTATCTAAAAGATTCAATGCTTTCTGTGCAGAATACGGAAGAGATTTAACGCTGATTTTCGAACCAGGAAAATTCTTGGTGAGCGAAGCAGGTCATTTCTTAGTAAAAGTAAACGTAGTAAAACAAACAACATCAACAGTTTTCGCTGGAGTTGACAGTGGTTTCAACCACTTAATTCGTCCGATGTTGTACGGATCTTCACATCATATTGAAAACATCTCAAACCCAAAAGGAAAAGAGCGTTTTTATTCTGTTGTAGGATACATTTGCGAAACTGATACTTTTGCAAACAACCGCAGAATTCAAGAAATTACTGAAGGCGATATTTTATCTTTCAGAAACGCTGGAGCATATTGTTTCTCAATGTCCTCGAACTACAATTCAAGATACAAACCAGCCGAAGTTCTTTGGAAAGACGGAAAAGGAATCTTGATTCGTCAAGCTGAAACATTTGAAGATTTACTTAAAAATCAAATTCCGTTGCCAGAAGAAGTTGCGGCTACGGTTTAAAAATAAAAAAAAAGAGAATATCTAGTTAATCCCGTTTCTTAATTGAGGCGGGATTTTTTTTTGTTTCACGCAGATTTTGCAGATTTATTACCAATTTTCATCACATGGACAATCTTCTATAAAACCTTCTTTGTAAAAATTAAAATAAGTTGTTACAGCTTTAAAAGTTTCGTCATATTAAAACTCAATAATTTACTTAATATTTCCGCATGTTTTTTCCCTGTAGGATCTGATTTCGTGTGAATAATATCATTTCTTAAATCTTTAAGATTATTTATATGACTTGTTGCAGGTGTTTGCTTAGAAAAAAAATTTTTGCCTAATGCACTTGGTAGAACTTCCTTTAATTTAGTCATAAAAGGAACAAATTCTTGAATTTGCTTCTTATTATAAATTTCCGTCTTTTTAGCTCCCTCCACTTTATACTCATAATCTGGAGGAATGACGTCATTCACAAAACACTCTATAGAAGTAAACAACATTATGATGCATGCACTAGCACAACCTTGAAAATCGTATGCGTACGCAAAGTTTTTATATTCCCCATCATTTAAGTTTTCAAAATGTCGCATCAATTCTTTATGCAATTCTTTTCGATCTCTGTTATATTTATAAGCTTGATGAAAATTCATCAACGAAAAATCCGGAATAGGAATCATACAATAAGTACCACTATTATTGTAAACCATACTAAAAATTTTTTCGCCATTAGTATTGGTTATTATACCAACCTTCCCTTTTGCAGCTTTTAGCACTTTTTGAGAATCTATTTCTTGAGGTATTGGTATTTCTATAAACTGTTTGCTAAATTCATTTTCTTCGTTTTTATTTATAAAATCATGAAGTAAAAATTTCTTTCGAATATGTTTCATTTTTTTATTTTCAGCCATAAAATTTAATTATCCTTATATTATATGATTTTTTACTTTAGAATCTTTTCAACCAATATATTAAACTTCTAAAATATGTTTTAAACTATATTTTTAATAAACGATTCTCTTTCCATCTTCGATAGTTGCAAATACTTTACGAACAACAGAGTTTGTTATACTAATATTACCTTCTTGATTTATCTTCCTATTTTGAGACATTTCTACTTCAATAGAAAATTTGTTTGAAAAATGAATATCTCCATGTAAAACCTGTTTTTTAAAATCCTCATCATCCATTAAGAAATTAATTATTTCATTATTGTGAAAACCTTTCCATCTAAACTTACCTGGTTTAATTGCTGGAGAAATTACATCAATCACAGCTCTTTCAATGTCAAGCACAGGTAGTTCGTCTGAACGCAAAATAAATTTAGCAAAATTATCTTTTGAAATTTTTCGAGGGTTACCTATTGGTTTCTCTCTTTTGAGCCTTTGTACCTCGATAAAATCAATTTTATTGTAATTATTAAGCTTTCTATAAAGATTAGATTTACGCCAAGAAATTTTATAATTTTTATTTACCAGATCAACAGAATCTACAACTGTTTCCTCATCAATAGCATCTGAATCTTGAATAAAATCTAAATTCAATTTTTCTAATTCTTTCTTTTTAATTTCGTTATCTAATTTTAAATTTTCTATTTGAAGCGTGGTTAATTCTTTATTTTCGACTGGAAATCTAGATATAATTATTGCTGCAACACTAACAATTAAAGTTATTTGTGCCGAGTTTTTACCAATAAATTTCCAAGTTTCTTTAAAGCCTCCTTCTTCTGTTGGAAAAGTTTCTAAGAATAATTCTAAGCCTAACGTTTCTGATATTTCTTTAAATATATATAAAATTTCCTTCTCACATTCGTTTCTTAAAATAGCATCGATAGTATGACTTTCGTTTTTAAAATAGTAGTGAAATTGTAAACAATCAGATTTTTCTATAAACTTCATTTTTATATTTTTAGTTAGACTTTCAATGTTTTAATTACTATAATTAAGAAAATATGTACATTTAATTTATTTCAAATTTACAAGCCCACTCTTAGAAATGATTTTTTTCTCTGCAACTAACTCAAAAACTCGTTGAAATGATATTTTTTAACAAAAAACAACGACAAACAACATTGCCATTAGCAAAAACTTTTACTAGTAGAAGCCCTCGCTAGCGCGAGCGTCCCGCTCGTGAACACAAGCTTGATTAATAACAACAAAAAAAACTTTGCGGGCACGAGCGAGACGCTCGCGCTAGCAATTAAGCCTCAACAATAAAAATTCAATAAAAGCACAAATATCATATGATTTTGTGCTTTTTTTGTAATGCCAAATTTAATATTCAATAAACCTCAAATCCAATGAAACCTACAATCCCTCTAATTACATTATTCCTACTACTAACAACAAACTCATTCAGCCAAACCCTCGCCGATTTAAAACTAAAACCAAAAGAAATTCCAAAAGGCTACACACCAAACGACGGCAATATTTGCGTCACACCTCAGGCTTGTAACTTTTATACTGAGATTGAAACCTACAGCAATATTGTGGGAACTGTAAAAAGCAAAGCCATTCAGAGTTTTAAAAATAAAGGAGACAAAGGCTCAATTATGTATTTTGAGTTTGATCACGTTTTTAAAGGCGACAGATTTCTTCAAGGTTTACTTTGGGGAAAAGAGGGTCAGCCAACTCCTGAACATCCCGAAGAATATCTAGCAAAAGGAAAATTCCTGATCATTTGGAGTTTAAAAGCCGATAGTCCGCTAAAAGAAAAATCCGAAAATAAAGTAGAAACGCTTTTGCAATAAAATCCTAATCAGAGCTTCATTTTAAATGCTTACTTTTACCCGATAAAATAATACAAAATGAAACCACAAATACGAATTCTAATTTATTCCATATTATTCTTTTTATATCTTACTTCAACGCACTTTTTGCTTTCGTTGAACGAAAAAATAAAAGGAGATCCGTTTGCTGTTTTGGGAGTTGGTTTCGGAGTTTTAAATCTTATCTATGCTTTTTTTGCTTTAAAATGGAAGCCTTTGCTTAATGTACTTTGTGCTGTTGCAATTGCTGCTCTTTCTATGTTTTTAGCTTTGCAATTTACAAACTTACATTTGTTTGTTAATTACGATCCGTATCAGGTTAAAACTGCCATTTTTACAAATGCTATTATCTCAATTATTTTTTGGGAAATTGTGTATCAAGTGAAAATTAGAAAATCTAAATAAATATTTTTGAATTGCCTCCAGCTTTAGCTGGAAGTTAATAATAAAGTCTTTCTCATAAGGCTTTAGCCAAAAAAAGATTTGGCTAAAGCCTTTTTACTTTTATTAAAAACACCTCATTTACAATTGCTATAATTGCTTAAATACTTAAAAAATAATTCATTAGATTTACTATTAAGTATTTAAAAATCAAACCCATGAAACGACAACCATCAATAGACATTGTTCGCGGAATTGTAATGATTATTATGGCGCTTGATCATGTTCGAGATTTAATGCATGTCGATTCGATTACACAAAGTCCGACCGATTTGGCGACTACTTCGCCTTTGTTGTTTTTTACGCGTTTTGTTACCCATTTGTGCGCGCCTACTTTTGTTTTTCTTGCAGGAACTTCGGTTTATCTTTCGCTTCAAAACAAAAATAATTTAACCGAAACGAGAAAGTTTTTATTCAAAAGAGGACTTTGGTTGCTTATTCTCGAATTTACCATTGTCAATTTTGGATTGTTCTTCGATATTGGTTTTCATTCCATTTTGTTTGAAGTGATTGCGGCAATTGGTTTTGGGTTTATCGTTTTAAGTTTACTGCTGAAAATCCGTTCTCAGATTTTAGGATTTATTGGACTTTTTATAATCTTTTTTCACAACCTTTTACCTATTATTCCATTTGCAGAAAATTCGATTTTAAAAACAGTTTTATCTCCGCTTTTTAGTCCAGTTATATTTCCGTTTTCTGGAAGAGTTTTTATAATGGGTTATCCGCCAATTCCTTGGCTTGGCATAATGCTGGTAGGTTTTGCAACTGGAAAATTCTTTGAACAAACGGAAGAAAAAAGAAAAAAGCTATTTACAAAAATTGGTTTAAGCGCTTTAGTATTATTTACCATTCTTCGTTTTGTAAATATTTATGGAGATCCAGCTTTATGGACAACACAAAAAGATGCCGTTTTTACCTTTTTATCTTTTATGAATATAACCAAATATCCGCCTTCTCTCCTATTTTGTCTGGTTACTTTGGGAATTATGTTTTTGCTTCTAGCTTTCGCAGAAAGATTCTCAAACGGAATCAAAAAAGTAGCTTTAGTTTACGGAAAAGTACCTTTGTTTTATTTTGTAGTTCACTTTTATGTCATTCATATTCTAACTCTTTTAATGCTTTTTGTGCAAGGTTTGCCTTTTTCGCAATTTGAATTTGCAACAGGAACTTTTGGAAGACCTAAAGATATTGAAAGCGGTTTATCGCTTTGGATAATTTATATAATTTGGATTTTTGTTGTGGCAATTCTTTACAAACCTTGCAAATGGTTTGGAAAATATAAAGCTGAAAATCAGTATTGGTGGTTGAAATACTTTTAATTTCACACATACTTTTTATGGATTTGTTATGCTAAAATAATTTAATGTAATATGAAAAATACAATAGAGATTGTGAGTCGTTTTAGAGAAGTTATCCTAAACGGAACATGGATTGCCAATACTAATTACAAAGATCAGTTGCAAAATCTGGACTGGAAAATAGCCGTTACTCCTATTCAAAATTTAAATACCATCGCGCTTCTGGCACAGCATATTCATTATTATATTGAAGGAATAAATACCGTTTTTAAAGGCGGAACGCTGGAAATAAAAGATAAATTTAGTTTTGACTTTCCTCCAATAAATTCTCAGCAAGAGTGGGAAAATTTTCTAATTAAATTCTGGAATGATGCTGAAGAATTTGCTTCTCTAATTGAACAAATAACTGATGAAAAACTCAACGAAAATTTCGTAGATGTAAAATATGGTTCGTACAGAAGAAACATTGAAGCAATGATTGAACATAGTTATTACCATTTAGGACAAATCGTATTGATAAAAAAATTATTAACTAATTAGTTTTTTCTTCATTTCTTATAAAAACCAAACGTTCTAATCTAGCCCCGATAGAGCCGATATCCTCGTAATGCAATGGAGAGATAAAGGCGAAAGCGGGATCAAGGCTTCTTATGAAAACCTATAAATCTGCTCCTCAAAAAAATCTTAAAAAAGGCATAGTTGTTGAATATTAAAAGAAATATATTTACACCTTTAAAAGAATTACTATGCAAAAAACTACTTTACTAATTTCTATACTTTTTTTGGCTCTATCTTCATGTGGCGTAAAGACAACTCAGGCGCTGATAAGTGATGGAAATTATGACGGCGCAATTGATCGTGCTGTCGAAGCTTTGAGAACTAATAAAGATTCTAAAGGAAAACAAGATTATGTGTATTTGCTCGAAGAGGCTTTTGCAAAAGCGAAAGATAGAGATTTGCGTAATCTGGAAATGTTAAACAAGGAAGGCAATCCTGCTAACGCCGAACGAATTTACAATACTTATTTACAGCTAAATAACCGTCAGGAAAAAATTGGTCCGATTTTGCCTTTGAAGTTATTGAAGCAAGGTAGAAATGCCAACTTCTCATTTGATAATTATTCGACTGAAATTGTAAATAGTAAAAATGCGCTTTCGAAATATTTATATGAAAATGCTTCAGCACTTTTAAAATCTAATAATAAAATGGATTTTAGAAAAGCTTATGATGATTTTGCGTATTTAGAAAGTATTAATCCTGGTTACAAAAACACCAAGAAATTGATGGATGACGCGCTTTTTAAAGGAACTGATTTTGTTGATGTTTATGCTAAAAACGAAACAGATATGGTGATTCCGAAAATGCTGCAAAATGATTTGTTGGATTTCAAAACTTATGGTTTAAATGACAAATGGACGGTTTACCATAGCACAAGACAAAAAAATGTAACGTACGATTACAGTTTGATTCTTAATTTTAGAGAAATTGCAATTTCCCCAGAACAGATTAAAGAGAAAGAATTTCTAAAAGAAAGAGTGGTTAAAGATGGCGTAAAAACGATTTTGGACAGTCGCGGAAAACCTGTAAAAGATAGTTTGGGAAAAGAAATCAAAGTTGATAATTATAAAATTATCCGCGCTACGGTTTATGAATTTCGACAATTTAAATCTTGTTTGGTAACGGCAAAAGTTGATTATGTGGATTTAAAATCGAATCAATTGGTTCAGACTTTTCCGCTGAGCAGCGAATATATTTTTGAAAATGTTTATTCAAAATATAAAGGCGATCGAAATGCTTGCGATGATAATTATCAAAGCTATTTTTCTAAACGTGCTGTTCCTTTTCCGAACAACGAACAGATGGTTTATGATACTGGAGAAGATTTAAAAGCTAAACTGAAAGATATTATCGTGAGAAATAAAATTAGACGATAATTATGTAACATATAATTCTAGAAAAAGGCGCAATTTTAATGCGCCTTTTTTTGTTTATGATCTTTTCTATAAAAAAATTTCTTGTTTTATCATTGCGCAACCAAAAAGTTGCGTATATTTGCAACTGATTAGTTGCGTAATTAATAAAAAAGATGAAACGAGATATTTTTCAGGCAATTGCCGATCCGACGCGAAGAGCGATTTTGGTTTTGATTTCTTCTACCGCATTGACACCAAATGCGATTGCAGAACAATTTCAAACTACTAGACAAGCCGTTTCTAAACACATCAAAATATTAAATGAATGTGATTTATTGGAAGAAAAAAAATTGGGCAGAGAAATTTATTATCAGCTCAAAATTGATAAAATGAAAGAAATTGATCAATGGCTGGAGCAATTTAAAGCAATTTGGGAACAGCGTTTTAGTCAATTAGATCAAGTATTACTAAACTTAAAATCTAAAGAAAATGAAAACTGATTTGCTAATGAATTTTTCTGTAGACAAGGAAAATAAAGCTGTAAATGTAAAACGTGAATTTGCTGCACCTTTATCGGATGTTTGGTCTGCATGGACTGAGCCAGAAATTCTGGATTTGTGGTGGGCGCCAGCTCCGTTTAAATCCAGAACCAAAAGTATGGAATTTAAAGAAGGTGGAAAAAGACTTTACGCCATGGTTGGTCCTGACGGAACAGAACGCTGGAGTTTTTTTGATTATACTTCGATTTCTCCGAAAACAAATTTTAAACATTCTGCCACTTTTTGTGATGCTGACGGAAATCCGAATTCTGAATTTGGAAGCTCTTATTGGGATATTACCTTTTCTGAACAAGGCGAGTTAACCGTTGTCGATATTCATATCAAACGTGACAGTTTTGAAGAATTGCAAAAAATAATTGAAATGGGTTTCAAACAAGGATTTACATCTGCTATGGATAGTTTGGACAAAATCTTCGAAGCTCGAAAATAATAGCATTTCAAGCAAATTAATTAGTAACGAATTAAAATCTAAAGAAAATGAAATCAAATCTTTTAATGAATTTTACTGTAGATAAAGAAAATAGTACCGTAAATGTAAAACGCGAATTCAACGCTTCACTTGCAAACGTTTGGTCTGCTTGGACAGAAGCAGAAATTCTAGACAAATGGTGGGCGCCTGCTCCTTGGAAATCAAGAACAAAAAGTATGGAATTTAAAGAAGGCGGCCGCAGATTGTACGCAATGGTTGGCCCTGAAGGCGAAGAAAATTGGGCAATTGCCGATTTTACATCGATTAGTCCGAAAACGAATTTCAAATATTCTGATGCTTTTTCAGACAATGAAGGAAATATAAATAATGATTTTCCGCGTTCAAGTTGGGATGTTAATTTTTCAGAAAATGGCGATACTACTTACGTCGATATTGCAATTAGACATGAAAAATTTTCTGATCTAGAAAAAATAATCGAAATGGGCTTTAAAGAAGGTTTCACAATTGCAATGGAAGGGTTAGACGCTGTTTTTGCTGAAAATTCGAAATAAAAAATTAAATAATTCGAAACAATAAGTCCTGCAAAATTTGCAGGATTTTTTTTGTATTTTCGATTTACAAAAATTTACTTTTCTAACCATTAAACGCAAACAGATATGAAATTCTTTACAGTGTTTTTTTTATTCCTTTCGATTACGGTTTTTTCTCAAAACAGATATGAACTTTCAGATGAAGGTAAAGACAAACTTTATCTTTCAGATTCTATAGCAACACTTGCTAAAGCTGGAAAAATTACGGAAAAACCAATAGTTGTTGTAGACGGAATTCCGCATCGTTATCAGGATTTAGAAAAAGAAAAATTGGTTCTTTCAAAAATGGAAATCAAAAAAATTATTGCCCTTGAAAAACAAAAAGGCATTAATATTTATGGAAATTATGGAGAAGCAGGCGTTCTAATTGTTACTACAAACAGAAATAGCTATCATAAACCGGAACAGGAAGTGAAAGAAGTCCAAAATTTGAAACAATGAAAAAATTAATTTTCATACTTTTTACATTTTTGTTTTTTGTTTCGTCTGCACAAATAAAACTCAATGATAAAGATTTGAAAAATCTTATCGCGATTAGCGAACTTTATTCTAAAAACACAAATGCTTCAGGGGAACAATTTGCAAAGTCAATAGATTCATTAAAAACTCCAAAACTAAATCAAATTTGCCAAACATTGATTGAAGTTGGAAAAGGCGATGAAACAATATTATCTAACAAATATTTGTCAAGACCAAGCAATGACGAATTGACAATGTGGTATGTAATTCGTGAAATTCATTATAATCAAGTAAGTGAAAAACGAAAACCTAGACCAAATATTGAAGTTGCAAAAGAAATATTATCACAGAAAATAGATGAACGATGGCTTTTAGACAATTACTACTACAGAATTCATGGGGGAATTGCTACTTTATTTAATAATGCAGATTTAAGCATGAAAAATATTGATATCGAGGCATTGGGTTTTAAAAACGAAACCGAGAAATGCATATTTTATTTTAATATCATTAATTCTCTTGTCGGACCGCGCTTTAAAGTGCTTTTAATGCTGAAAAACTACGATAAAATTTTATCTTTTTCTAAAAAAATTCCCACTTTTAATGGCAAGAAATATTACTATTACAGGGATCTTGATTTTAAAGATTTTAAATGGTATGGTTATGAAAAAAAAGAATCCTACAGTGAAGTAAATTTTAGCAATTTATACAACGTACTTCTTGCTCAGTTTATGGCCGTTTCAAGTCTAAAAGACAAAAAAGAGACGCAGGAAATTTATTTTAACTCTATTCTTTACAAAGAAAAATACTTTAAATATTCAGCTTCAAAAGATGATTTACAGTACCTATATCTTAAAATAAAATCGTGAAATTTCTAAATTAAAATTAATTTTACAAAAAACATTTTACATCATTTTCTAATGAACAATTTTTACGCTCTGGCTTTTTCTCTTTTATTTTTTACTTCAATATTCAGCCAAAAAAACAAAACTAAAATTGTTGAAACTTCTAAACCTTTTGTTTTAGGTGTTATTGACGAAATTCAATCAAAAGAATTAGGAGAAAAAAGAATCTTAAATATTTATCTTCCAGAAGGATATAAAGCAGAAGAAGCTACAAAATACCCAGTTATTTATTTGTTAGATGGTTCTGCCGATGAAGATTTTATTCATATTTCTGGATTAGTTCAATTTAATAGTTTTGAATGGATCAATCAAGTTCCAAAATCGATTGTTGTAGGTATTGCAACTGTCGACAGACGTAGAGATTTTACATTTCCGACAACGGTAGAAAATGATAAAACTCGTTTTCCAACCACAGGTCATTCTGATCAATTTATAGCTTTTATAGAAAAAGAATTACAACCTTTTATTGATAAAAAATATAAAACCAACGAATCAAAAATGATTATTGGTCAATCTCTTGGCGGATTATTAGAAACGGAAATCTTATTTAAAAAACCTTCTCTTTTTAATAAATACGTTATCGTTAGTCCGAGTTTATGGTGGGATAATGGCTCTTTATTAAATTCAGATTCTGAAATATTGAAAGAGAACTTTAATCAGAAAATTGAAATTTATATTGCTGTGGGTAAAGAAGGTTTAACTCCAACCGCCATTCCGCGTGTAATGGAAGTTGATGCAAATTTATTGGCCGAAAAAATAAAGTTATGGAAAAGCAAAAACATTAAAGTCTATTTCGATTATTTTCCCGAAGAAAACCACGGAACAATATTACATCCTGCGGTTGCTAATTCTTTTAAATTCTTTTATCCGATAGACAAAAAATAAAGCAAATAAACCAATCTCGAAATAATAATGCTTATCAGTTATCAACTTGACGAAAATGATTTTCTACAATATCAACTTTATACAGCTTCAAAATCAGAACGAATTAAAAAGAAAAGATTAAAAAGTAAAATTATAATACCGATAATTTATGGTCTTATTATAGCATTTGATCTTTATAAAGGAAATACAAACAGTGCAATTGTATTTTTAGCAATGGGTATATTATGGTTTTTCCTTTACCCTTTGTGGGAAAAAAGACATTACATAAAACATTACAAAGGCTTTATAAAAGAAAATTATCAAAATCGATTTAACAAAGTTGTTATTATTGAATTTGCTTACGATTTTATTTCATCAAACGACATTAGCGGAAGCGAAATGAAAATAGCTACAAGTGAAATTGAAGAAATAAATGAAATAAGCTCCTCAATTTTTATAAAATTCAATATTGGTAATTCACTTATCTTACCAAAAAATAAAATCCAGAATAATGATGACATAATACTATTTCTCAGGCAACTTGCTAATAGTTTAAATGTAAAATACAACATTGAAAACAACTGGAAGTGGAAATAATTTTTGTAAAAAAATAAATTGTGAAATGTAAAACGAAAATCTTCATTTTACATTTCACAATTATTATTCTATCCCAACCAGCCTTCTCTATCTAAACTTCTATATTGAATTGCTTCTGCAATATGCGACGAAATAATATTTGGAGCATTATCTAAATCGGCAATAGTTCTTGAAACCTTTAAAATTCTGTCATACGCACGCGCTGAAAGATTCAATCTTTCCATTGCGTTTTTTAATAATTCTTTTGAAGGTTCATCCAAAACACAAAATTCACGAATTAGTTTACTGCTCATTTGAGCGTTGTAATGAACATTTTCGACCGTTTCAAATCTTTTGGTTTGAATTTCTCTAGCAGCTGTAACACGTTTACGAATTTCGACACTGCTTTCTGCCTTTCTTTCGTCTGCTAATTTTTCGAAAGGAACTGGCGTAACTTCAATATGAATATCAATTCGATCTAATAACGGACCTGAAATCTTACTCATATAACGCTGCATTTCGTGCGGAGAAGTTGTATTTGGCATACTTGGATCATTAAAAAATCCACTCGGACTAGGGTTCATACTCGCCACAAGCATAAATGAAGATGGATAAGTAATCGTAAATTTAGCACGTGAAATTGTTACTTCACGATCCTCCAAAGGCTGACGCATAACTTCTAAAACATCTCTTTTAAATTCTGGCAATTCATCCAAAAATAAAACACCATTATGCGCCATTGAGATTTCTCCAGGCTGCGGATAACTTCCGCCTCCGACCAATGCTACATTCGAAATTGTATGATGTGGACTTCGAAATGGTCGCTGATTCATCAAACCAACTTCTTTTAGTTTTCCTGCAACGCTGTGAATTTTAGTTGTTTCCAAAGCTTCACGCAAGGTCATTGGCGGCAAAATACTCGGGACTCGTTTCGCCAACATTGTTTTTCCAGCTCCGGGCGGCCCAATCAAAATAATGTTATGACCTCCAGCAGCCGCGATTTCCATACAACGTTTGATACTTTCTTGCCCGCGAACATCCGAAAAATCAAATTCTGGAAAATCGAGCGTTTTGTAGAATACTGCTCTTGTATCGATTACGGTTGGTTGCAAAGTTCCTTTTCCTGAGAAAAAATCAATAATTTCTTTTAGATTTTCAACCCCGTAAACATCTAAATCTGAAACAATCGCCGCTTCTTTTACATTTTGAATCGGAAGAAAAAAACCTTTATAACCTTCTTCTTTAGCTTTTATTGCAATTGGCAAAGCTCCGCGAATGGGCTGTAAACTTCCGTCGAGAGAAAGTTCTCCCATAATAATATAACGTTCAATTTCTGGTGCTTTTATTTGATCTGAACCGACTAGAATTCCCATAGCCAAAGTCAAATCATACGAAGAACCTTCTTTTCTAAGATCGGCGGGCGCCATATTGATTGTAATTTTCTTTCCAGGAAGACTAAATCCGTTATTTTTTAATGCTGCTGCAATTCGGTAACTGCTTTCTTTTATAGCATTATCTGGCAATCCAACTAAATGATAACCAATTCCTTTATCCATATGAACCTCTACCGTAATTGTTGTCGCTTCTACTCCAAAAACAGCACTTCCGTAAACTTTTACTAACATAAATTACTTTCATTAAATCTTTTTTAAAACTAATGAAAAATAATTAATTGTAAATATTTTATTACAAATAAATTAAAATGGTAATTTAATTTGATTTTTAATCTCTTCCACAATCAAACTCAAATCCAAACAATTTTGATGTGACCAAAGTTCACTTTCAATCTTATTATTTCTAATACAATTTTGACATTCGATAATTTCATGAGCATATCCTTTTCCTAAAGTTGGTAAAGTAAAAGTTGCTTCTTTTTCTTCATTTATAAATAAAGAATATACATCGGCAACAAACCAAGGCGCGTTTAATTCAATTCTTCCTTTTGTTCCCGAAATAACGGCTTTCATATCAGATTCTGAAACTATTGAAGCATGCAGAATCGATTGAGCCGCTTCGTATTGCAAAATCATAGAAGTTTGTAAATCAATATCATTTTTATTTTTTATGGCTTTTGCGATAATTTCTTTCGGATTTCCTAAGAGAATATAAGACAAGAATAAAGGATAAACGCCGATATCAAAGAGAGCACCGCCGCCTAATTCTTTGTCAAACAATCTTTTGTTTTCGGTTTCACTTCCGTGAAAGGCAAAATCGGCCTTTATGTAATTTATTTGACCAATTGCGTTATTGTTTATTTTCTGCAAAACATCTTGAACCGACGGAATAAATCGTGTCCAAAAAGCTTCCATAAAAAATTTATTGTGTTTTTTAGAAGCTTCAATCATTCTTTGAGCATCTTTATAGGACAAAGCCATTGGTTTTTCGCATAAAACATGTTTACCGTTTTCTAAAGCTTTTATAGAAAGTTCAGCATGAGAATTATGCGGCGTTGCAATGTAGATTATCTCAACTTCTGGATCTTCAAAAATCAAATCGTAGGAATCATAAACTTTTAGAGCATTAAATTTTTCGGCAAATTCTTTTCCTTTAATAATGTCCCTAGAAGCGACGGCAGTAAGTTTTGCATCTTTTATCAAAGATAAATCTGCTGCAAACTGGCTTGCAATATTTCCCAAACCAATAATTCCCCATTTTATATTATTCTCTTTTTCCATTTATTCAAATTCAGCTTATTAATAAATATCTAAAAATAAGCTAAAAACTATTTTCAAAAAAAATAAAACTGTTCTAACATATATTTCATATTTTTAGCAACAAAATTGTAAATACCATATGAAAAAAGCCCTACTACTACTCTTTTTGAGCCTTTTTTTAACAAAAATGCATGCTCAAGACTATTTCCCTGTTAACGAAAGTGTACATAATAAAAGTAAAAATTACACTGTTTTTACGAATGCCACAATTTATATTACTCCAACCCAAAAAATCGAAAAAGGAACTTTACTTATTCAAGATGGAAAAGTAATCGCTGTTGGAACCAATGTTACGATTCCTAAAAACAGTATCAGTGTTGATCTTACAGGAAAAACTATTTATCCCTCATTTATAGATATTTATACCAATTTTGGAATTGAAATTCCAAAAAGCAATTTTTCTCCAGGAAGAAACAGAAATCAAATTTACGATACTAAAAAATCTGGTTATTACTGGAACGAAAGTATTAGACCAGAAGTAAATGGATATGAATCTTTTAAATACGATCAACCAAAAGCAGATGAATTATTAAAAGCAGGTTTTGGAGTTGTAGGAACTCACGTTGTTGATGGAGTTGCTCAAGGAAGCGGCGTTTTGGTTGCTTTAAACAATGAAGACAAAAGCAAACAGATTATCTCAAATAAAATTACCAATCATTTTGCGTTTACAAAAAGTGCGCTGACAAGTCAGGCATATCCAAGTTCTTTAATGGGTATGATGGCGTTATTGCGTCAAATGTATTTAGATTTGGATTGGTACAAAAAAGGAAATTCTGAAACTAAAGATTTATCATTGGAAGCACTTGCCGCCAACGAAAAATTGATTCAGGTTTTTGCCACAGAAGACAAATTAAACAGTTTAAGAGCTTCAAAAATTGCAAAAGAATTTGGAGTGAATTATATCTTAAAAGGAAGCGGAAACGAATTTGAAAGAATTGAAGAAATTAAAAATACGAATGCAAAATTCATAATTCCGATTAATTTTCCTGAGGCTTACGATGTTTCAAACCCTTATCTTTCTAATCAAATTGAATTGACAGATATGCGTTTCTGGAATCAAGCGCCAACAAACTTAAAAGTACTTTCAGATAATGGAGTTGTATTTGCTTTGACGACTGATAAATTGAAAAAAATAGAAGATTTTAAGCCTAATTTATTAAAAGCTATTAAATATGGTTTTGATAAAACAAAAGCTTTAGAAGCTTTAACTACAGTTCCTGCTGCACTTTTAGGAAAAAGCAACGAAGTAGGAAGTTTAAAAACGGGAAGCCTTGCTAACTTTATTATTACTTCTGGAGAAATCTTTGACGAAAAAACAGTTCTATACGAAAACTGGGTTCAAGGTTCTAAATTTATTGTAAATGATCTTAATGCTAAAGATATTCGTGGTAATTACGACTTAACCGTTGGAAAAGACACTTATAAATGGAAAATCGATGGAACTGCTGAAGCTCAAAAATCTGAGATCACAACTGCAGATTCTAAAAAAATAAAAAGCACTTTCTCAATCGCAAAAAACTGGATTACATTAGTAATCAAACCTGCAGACACGATTAAATCTAATTTTACGCGTTTAACGGGATTTATTGAAAATCAGCAGAATTTATCTGGAAAAGCAACTTTATCAAACGGAGAAGAATTGGTTTGGAATGCCGTAAAAACAAGTCCGTTTGTTGCTGTAAAAGATACTGCTAAAGTTGAAAAACCAAATCCGATAATGCCAGTAACGTATCCAAACGTGGCTTTTGGAGATACAAAAAAACAATCTGCTCAGACATTATTATTTAAAAATGCTACCGTTTGGACAAACGAAAAAGAAGGTATTTTAACAGAAAGTGATGTTTTAATAAAAAATGGAAAAATCGCTGCTGTTGGTAAAAATCTTTCTGATGCAGGCGCAACGGTAATTGATGCAAAAGGAAAACATATTACAAGCGGTATTATTGACGAACATTCGCATATTGCAATTTCTAAAGGTGTGAATGAAAGCGGTCATAACTCAACTGCGGAAGTTACGATTCAGGATGTTGTAAATTCTGAAGACATTAATATCTATAGAGATTTAGCCGGTGGTGTTACAATTTCTCAATTATTGCACGGATCTGCGAATCCGATTGGAGGTCGTTCTGCTATTGTAAAATGGAAATGGGGTTCTTCTCCAGAAGAAATGCTATACAAAAACCAGCCTAAATTTATCAAGTTTGCTTTGGGTGAAAACGTAAAACAAGCCAATTGGGGAATTGACAATCCGACTCGTTTTCCGCAAACCAGAATGGGTGTTGAACAAGTATTTACAGATTATTTCCAATTAGCTAAAGAATATGACGAAAATTGGAAAAAATTCAATTCAGGAAACAAAAAAGGAAAAGCGCCAAGAGTAGATTTAGAATTACAGACTTTGGCAGAAATTTTAAATAAAGAACGTTTTATTACTTGTCACTCTTATATAGAATCTGAAATTTTAATGCTAATGAATGTCGCTGAAAAATTCAATTTCAGAGTAAATACTTTTACACATATTTTAGAAGGATACAAAGTTGCCGACAAAATGAAACAACATGGCGTTGGTGCTTCAACTTTCTCAGATTGGTGGGCTTACAAATTTGAGGTAAACGACGCTATTCCGTTCAATGGACCAATTATGCATAATGAAGGACTTGTTGTAGCTTACAATTCTGACGATGCGGAAATGTCTAGACGTTTGAATCAAGAAGCTGCAAAAGCGGTAAAATATGGAAATATTTCTGAAGAAGATGCTTGGAAATTTGTAACATTAAATCCTGCCAAATTATTACACATTGATGACAAAGTAGGAAGTTTAAAAGTAGGCAAAGATGCAGATGTTGTTTTATGGAGCGAAAATCCGTTATCTATTTATGCTAAAGCTGAAAAAACGATTATTGAAGGTGTAGTTTATTTTGACATCGAAAAAGACGCAGAGAAACAAACAGCGATTACGAAGGAAAGAAATGAATTGATTGGACAAATGCTGCAAGAAAAGAATAAAGGAAACAGCACGCAGCAGCCAACTAGAAAAGAGAAAAAAGAATATCACTGCGACACATTGGAGCAATGGTAAGAACTTTAGAAAATTCATTAATGATTAAAAGAGAAATGATGACACATAAAAATATATTTAAGCTGTTTTTGTTATTCTGCGCTTCAACACAACTGAATGCACAGCAAATACCGGCTCCAAAACAAACCAAATCGGTTTTAATTTTAAACGCTACTGCACATTTAGGAAATGGAACTATTATTGAAAATAGCGCAATCGGTTTTAAAGATGGAAAACTAACATTAGTTGCCGATGCCTCGACTATAAGATTGGCTGACAATGCATATGATACCACAATTAATGCTGCTGGAAAACATGTTTATCCAGGTTTTATTGCACCAAATTCAACACTTGGTTTAGTAGAAATTGATGCTGTAAAAGCTTCAAACGATGATGAAGAAATTGGCAGTTTTAATCCTAATGTGAGAAGTATTATTGCTTATAATTCTGAATCTAAAGTAGTAGAAACTGTTCGCCCAAATGGAGTTTTGATTGCACAAGTAACTCCAAGAGGCGGTAGAATTTCTGGAACATCATCTGTTGTACAATTAGACGCATGGAGCTGGCAAGATGCTATTTTGAAAGAGAATGATGGGATTCATCTGAACTTTCCATCTAGTTTTAGAAGAACTGGAAGTTGGTTTGAACCAGGAATTATTGAAGCCAACAAGGATTATCCAAAACAATCTGAAGAAATTAATGCTTTTTTCGTTAATGCCAAAACTTATAATCAAGCTGTTTCTAAAGAAAGAAATATTGTTCTAGAAGCCACAAAAGGATTGTTTGACGGAACTCAGACCTTATATATTCATGCAGATGAAGAAAAACAGATTGTAGACGCTATTCAATTGGCATCCGAAAATGGCATTAAAAAAATTGTTATTGTTGGTGGTTTTGAAGCTTATAAAGCTGCTTCAACTTTACAGAAATATAATGTTGGTGTATTATTAAGACGTGTTCACGACATGCCAACTAGCGCAGATCAAGATGTTAATTTACCTTATAAAATGGCTAAAATATTAACTGACAAAGGTATTCTTGTAGGCTTAGAGAACAGCGGCGATAACGAACGTATGGGCGCTAGAAATCTTCCGTTTTTGGCTGGAACTTGCGCTGCTTTTGGTTTAGACAAAGAAAAAGCAGTTCAATTAATTACCTCAAACACAGCAAAATTATTAGGAATTGATTCTACTTGCGGTACTTTGGAAACTGGAAAAGATGCTACGCTATTTATTTCTGAAGGTGATGCGCTAGATATGAGAACAAACAAACTTTCTACAGCATTTATTCAAGGAAGAAATATCAATCTAGAAACTTTTCAAGTAAAGCTTAACAATAAATTCAAAGCAAAATACAACCATAAATAGTTTCAAATTTAAATCATAAAAATGGCATCAGACGATTATTCGTTTGATGCCATTTTGTTTTTAAAAAATAATTGTTTTTAGAAAATCACAAAGAATACTTCAACAAATAATCAAAAACACCTCATTATTATCTTATTTAAAGCTCCGAAAACATCTAAAAACACAAACACACTCGATTTTTGATTAAGAAATTGTAAAATTTAAGTCATTTTTAACAGATACACTCAAAATAGAGGGGGTTAAAATATAAAATTAACAAAAATTAAACACTACACTATATTTTTTTAGGGGGTATCAAATCATTTTATACTTTTATCAAAAATTTTAAAACTAAATAACTATGCGAAAAATTATTTTAAGTGTGATTCTTATCACGATTTTAGTACTAACCTTTATTTCAAACTTTATCATTGCAGATAACCCAATTCCAGCAGAAGCTGTAAAGTTTGATACGGGAGATACTGCCTGGATGATCGTTGCAACTGCATTTGTATTGTTAATGACACCTGGATTAGGTTTCTTTTACGGAGGTATGGTAGGTAAGAAGAACGTAATTAGTACTATGCTACAAAGTTTTATGGCAATGGTAATTGTTACAATTTTATGGGTTGTTGTTGCTTTCGGATTAGCTTTTGGACCAACTATTGGAGGTATTATTGGTAATCCATCTACTAATTTATTCTTTGAAGGTGTTGGAACAAACACAGCTTGGAGCCTTGCACCAACGATTCCTTTTATGTTATTCGCATTATTTCAGGCAAAATTCGCTATCATTACTCCTGCGTTAATCACTGGAGCATTTGCAGAACGTATTCGTTTCTGGGCGTATTTGTTATTCATGGTTTTATTCATCATTTTAATATACACTCCGCTTGCTCACATGACTTGGCATCCTGATGGAGTTTTCTTCAAAATGGGAGTTCTTGACTTCGCTGGAGGAACTGTAGTACACATGAGCGCTGGATGGGCTGCATTGGCTGGAGCTATTTTCTTAGGAAAAAGAAAAGTTCAAAAAGCTAACCCTGCAAGAATTACTTATGTATTATTAGGAACTGGTTTACTTTGGTTCGGATGGTTTGGTTTCAACGCTGGTTCTGCTTTAGGAGCAAATGGTCTTGCAACTCAAGCTTTAGGAACAACTACTGTTGCTGCTGCTGCTGCTGCTATGGCTTGGGTTTTCCTTGATAAAATCTTAGGACACAAATTATCTGCTCTTGGAGCTTGTATCGGAGCTGTTGTAGGTCTTGTTGCTATTACGCCTGCTGCTGGTTTCGTAAGTATTTCTCATGCAATCTTCATCGGTTTATTCTCTGCAATTGTGAGTAACATTGTTGTGAGCAAATTCCCTAAAGGAAAAATTGATGACGCTTTAGATGTATTCGCTTGTCACGGTGTTGGTGGTATGGTAGGTATGTTGTTAACTGGAGTTTTTGCTTCAAAAGCAATCAACCCTGCAGTTGGAGACAATCAAGGTCTAATCTTTGGAACTCCGACATTGTTCATCAACCAATTAACTGCTTTAGTTGTGGTTTCAATCTTTGCTTTTGTTGCTTCTTATGCTTTATTCTTCATCGTTAATAAAATTACTCCTCTAAGAGTTACTGAAGAAAAAGAAGAATTAGGATTAGATATTTCTCAACACGGAGAATTCTTGTAAGAAATTAATTTTCACTTTCGCTTAATAATAAAAGGGGCTGTTTTTAAAAGAACAGCCCCTTTTTTGTGTTATCAAAAACATCACATATCATAACAAAATGTCACTCCGCTGAGCTTTTTAAACTCACATCAATAGAAATCTATAAAATATTAAATCCTCTGGAGTTTCTTTCATAAAAGTGATTTATAAAAACTAACATAAAAAAGCGCTCTAAAATTAATTAGAGCGCTTTTGTTTGAATTAATTTCAACCCCCAAGAAAATATATTATATCTTTTAGAATAAAGATTTTAAAACCTGAAATTCTTAATTCTTAATTCTTAATTCTTAATTCTTATTTAAAATTCGAAATCCCTTCTTTTAGCCATTTTAAATATTCATCAGCGCTTACATAACTGATTGTTGGTTTAGAAGAATTCAAATTATTTCCTTCTAAATCTGTAATTACATATAAAGGCTGCGTATTAGTTTTATATTTTGAAATCATAAAATCTGTCCATTTATCGCCAGTAGTAATGATTTTATCTCCTGAAGCTGTTGTAAATTGTTCTTCTTTTGGTAATTCACGTTTATCATCAACATAAAGTGAAATCAAAACAACATCATTTTTTAGAATTGGCAAAATTTCAGGCTCAGACCAAACATTGTTTTCCATTTTTCTACAATTCACACAAGCATAACCCGTAAAATCAAGCATGATTGGCTTTTTAATTTCTTTTGCATAAGCCAAACCGTCTTCGTAATCATGGAAAACCATAATTCCGTGCGGTCCTAATTCTGCACCCGCTGGAAGCCCTTTTCCTGCTTCTGCAGAAATCGCTCCATTTCCAGATCCTCCTACTCCAAACGGACTTTCGCTATATGTTGGCGGCGGCGGAAATGCACTAATCAATTTCAAAGGTGCTCCCCATAAACCAGGAATTAAATAGAATGTAAATACTAAAGTTAACAATCCTAAATACAATCTTCCTACCGAAATATGATTTGTCGGACTATCGTGAGGCAATGTAATTTTTCCAAATAAATACAAAGTCATTGCCGCAAAAATGGCGATCCAGATTGCGATAAATACTTCTCTTTCTAAAAAGTGCAATTGTAAAACTAAATCGGCATTTGATAAAAATTTAAACGCAAATGCTAATTCTAAAAATCCTAAAACAACTTTTACCGTATTCAACCAACCTCCAGATTTTGGCAATGAATTTAACCAACCTGGGAACATAGCAAATAACATAAACGGAAGTGCCAATGCAGTAGAAAATCCTAACATTCCGATAGCTGGAGCGATTCCTCCATTTGTCGCAGCTTCAACCAAAATTGTACCTACGATTGGTCCTGTACACGAAAAAGATACAATTGCTAAAGCCAACGCCATAAACAAAATCCCTATTATTCCGCCCTTATCTGCTTGTTCATCTGCTTTGTTTGCCCATGAATTTGGAAGCATAATTTCGAATGCTCCTAAAAATGAAGTAGCAAAAACTACTAAAATCACAAAGAAAATAAGATTAAACCAAACATCTGTAGACAAGGCATTTAAAGCATCTGCACCAAATATTTTAGTCACAATTAATCCTAAACCAACATAAATTACAATGATAGAAATACCGTAAATAATAGCATTTTTTATTCCAGCAGCTCTCGTTTTACTTTGTTTCGTAAAGAAACTTACTGTCATCGGAATCATTGGGAAAACACAAGGTGTTAACAACGCAGTAAATCCAAATAAGAAAGCAACAAAAAAGATAGACCACAAACTTCTTGAAGATGCTGGCGCAGGAATTTCTTCTTTAGCTGCGGCAACAGTTTTCTCAACTTTTGGCTGAACTGTTTCTTCTTTTTTAACGGTATCAACCGCAATTCCAGCTACTTTAGTTTCATCAGCCTTAGCTTCTGCAATAACAGGAACTTCCTCTATTTTAAAAGTTGAAGGAACTGCAATAGAAAACTTTTTGCTAGAATTAATACAAACTTCTTTACAAACCTGAAAATCAAAATCTACATCAACCGTTTTTAAGTTCGGATTGATAATTTTTATTTCTTGCTCGATGTGCGCTTTTCCTTCAAAGAAAGTTTCATTTACTTCAAAAACATCGTTGTAAGCCGTTCTGGTTTTACTTTCTTTAGCTTTTCCAACCAATTCATAGTTTCCTTTTTGGTTTTTAAAAGTAATTTCTAATGCTAAAGGTCCGCCTTCTGGAGTAAATTGCGAATACATATGCCAGTCTTTTTCAATTACGGCATCAAATATTAAAACGGCATTACTTCCTTTTTTTTCAATTTTAGAAGTCCATTTTACTGGTTCTAAGATCTGTGCATTTCCTTTTGCAAAAGCAAAGAAAAACAAGAAAAGTAACAGAGATTTAGTCCAAATATTTCTTGACAAGCTTGTCTGAGGATTTTGAGTAAAGTTCATTATTGTAATTCTATTTTATATATTTTATTTGTGGCTTTTTCTATTTTAAAACGTTCGTCTTGTCTAATTCCGACAACCCAAATTATTTGATCATCAGAACATAAAATCCATGTTTTTTCTTTTTCGATCAATGAAAGCTTCTCATCTTTAAAAAGTTTACTGACTTTTTTAGATTTTCCATGCATTCCAAAAGGCTGAAAAACATCTCCTTCTTTCCATTTACGTAAGAGCAAAGGAAAACGGATTTTATCGGCGTCGACAAATATAACTCTATTTGAATCATAAGTTGTGTGACCTACGTTACAAAGACTTATTTTTAAGGGAAAATTAACGTCTCTATCGTTTTCATTAATTTCATATTCTTCCATTTCTGACGTTTCAGAAAACGGACTTAAAATCAAAGTTTCTCTGTTTTTTAATAATCTAAATTCATCAGCAAATACTTGTTTTCCAGATTGTCCTTCAACTAAATCATAAATATCATTCCAAGCCGAAAATCCAAATTCATTCAGCCATTGATATAGATATGATTTGTAATTCGGGAGTTTTTTAAGCTGATTTAAATCAAAATGAATATCCTCTCCTGCTTCTTTTGCAACTTGCTGATAAATCATAATCGACGCATCTTCAACCATTTCTTTTGATTCCTGAAGAAAAGATTGTGTTTTCTGAAAAGCATCCAAAAAATTTGGATTGATTTCTTTTAAAACTGGAACTAAATTATGGCGGATTTTATTTCGCAAATATTTAGTCGAAGCATTACTGCTATCTTCTCGCCATTTTATATTGTTTTCTTCGGCATATTTCAAGATTTCTTCTCTCGAAAAAGGCAAAAGCGGACGAATAATTTTATCATTTTGTTCTGGAATTCCAGTTAAACCTTCTAAACCAGTTCCGCGAGTTAAATTGATAATAAAAGTTTCTAGATTATCGTCGGCGTGATGCGCAGTCAGAATAAAATCGAAGTTTTTTTCTTCTAAAAGCTCATAAAACCAATTATATCGAAGTTCTCTTGCCGCAACTTGCGTCGATAATTTATAATCTTTAGCGAAAGCTTCGGTATCAAAATGAGTGGTAAATATTGGAATATTATTTTGATTGCAGAAATTCTGAATAAATTCTTGATCGCCAAAACTTTCTACTCCGCGAAGTTGAAAATTGCAATGTAAAACCGCTATTTCATAAGGCAATTGTTTAAACAAATGAAGTAAAACCATACTATCTAATCCGCCACTAACTGCTAGAAAAAGTTTTTTTTCTGCTAAGAATGGAAATCTCGAAATTATATGGTTTTGAAATTTTGAAAACATCTGATAAAAGTAAAAAATTAAATTCGATCTATTTTTAAACGAAATGTTAAGCGTTGTTTTTTTCTGCCACGAATTGCACGAATTTACTCGATTTTTTTTTTTGCTAAATTCTATAAAAAATAGCCACAGATTAAAAGGATTAAAATGATTAAAATGATTAAAAAATCTGTGTAAATCTTTTTAATCTGTGGCAAAAAAATAATTCGTGCAAATTCGTGCAATTGGTGGCGAAAAAAATTATCGCAAAACTTCGTGCATTGCTTTCGCCTTCAACAAACATTCTTCGTATTCTTTTTCAGGAATTGAAAGCGATGTTATAGCACTTCCCACCGAAAACGAAACATATTTTTTTTCCTGATTGTACAAAATACTTCTGATTACGACATTAAAATCAAAATCTCCTTCGGGCGTAAAATAACCAATTGCACCGCTGTACAAACCTCTTTTTGTTTCCTCTAAATTTTCAATGATTTCCATTACAGAAATTTTTGGTGCGCCCGTCATACTTCCCATCGGGAATGTTGTTTTTAAAACATCAACAGGAGAAAATTGAGGATCTAATTTTGAAGTTACCGTAGAAATCATTTGATGCACTTGCAGGAAAGAATAGATTCCACAAAGTTCTTCAACTTCTACAGAACCTTTCTGTGCTGTATGCGATAAATCATTGCGAACCAAATCGGTTATCATAATATTTTCGGCGCGTTCTTTGGCGTCTGTGGCTAAAATATTTTTTGCTTTTTCGTCTTCAACAGGATCAGAAAAACGTTTAGATGTTCCTTTAATTGGTTGCGAAATAATCTTGTTTCCAACTTTTGTTAAATAACGTTCTGGCGAAGCAGAAAGTAAATATTCTTTATGATTTTTAAAGAAAACGGTAAATGGTGCTTGCGAAATCTCATTCAATTTCTGAAATTTCTCTAACGGATTTATATTAGCATTTTCAGCATAAAATTCCATACAGAAATTAGCTTCGTACATATCGCCAATATGAATATGTTCGAGCATTTTATTTACTTTTTGAATGTACAAATCTTTAGAAATACGCTGCTTCACTTCGACTCCGCTCAGTGTGACAAATGTTTCGTTTTGAATTTTTACTATTTCCTCAAAATCTTCTTCAACCTCATCATCGCACATCATTAAATATTGAATTTCAAGATCATTCCCTTTCAGAATAAAAATCTTTTTAGGTTGAAAGAAAAACAAATCAGGAAAATTTAAACCGTCAAAATTATTAGAATGAAGATTTTCTGTATCATTTTTCAAGTCATAAGATAGATAGCCAAAAAGCCAGTCTTTTGTGTTTTGTTGGTATTGTTTTAAATCTTCAAATGCATTGTAATAATCTGTCTTTAAAGAAGTAAAAGCATCAACAGCCAATACACAATCAAAGTTAGAGTATTGCTGCGGATAGGAATTGCTATCTAAAAAAATGACTTCACGAAACTGTTGTGCCCAACTTAAAAGCTGTTCTCTAAACAGTTTAGGATTGGCAATATTTTTATGAATGGAAACTCTCAAAAATGGTAATTTTAAAACTCAAAATTACGACAAAAATTTTTGATAAGCCGATGCTGTAAAATTTATTAAAACTGTTAAAAAGACACCTGTTTAATAAGAAAAAATTCGTTATATTTGATATACAATTAGTTTAATCCTAAAATTAAATTGATTTGATTGTAAAATTCTCAAAAACACAATCAAAAATTTGTTTTGTTTTCCTTTTTGAGACTTTAAAAATTGCATCTTTTCCAATAGCTTAATTATATTTTTTAACCCTAAAAAATCCTAAGTATTATGAAAATTGCCACAATTATTGTCCGCGTTTTAGTTGGTCTTTTGTTACTTTTTGCTTCTATCAGTTACTTTTTCCATTTAATGCCAGAGCCTGAAACGACAGGAAATTTCAAAGCTTTTAATGTCGGCTTAATGGCTTCAACCTATTTAATGCCTTTAGCAAAATCTATTGAATTGCTTTGCGGAATTGCTTTTGTAACAGGGCGTTATGTAACTTTAGCAAACATATTGATCTTACCGATTACGGTAAACATTTTGTTTATCAATTATTTTCTTGCCCCAGAAGGACTGCCGATTGCAATTTTATTATTTCTGGCAAACTTATTTTTGATTTACAGATATTGGGATAATTACAAAAGTGTATTTACTGCATAATTCATTTTCAACTTAAAAATAAAAAACCCGACAGTTTATGACTGCCGGGTTTTTCTTTAATTCGTTTTGTCGTGTTTCACCCAAACTAAATCGGTTACTTTATATCCGATTTCTTGCGCTTTAATCAGAAAATCTGCTTTTATACTTTCAGGGATTGTTTTTTCTCTAGAAAGTATCCACATGTATTTTAGGCTTTCTCCAGCAACCAATGCGTATTTGTAATCTTGATCAATTGCTACAACATTATAACCTGAATAAAAAGGACCAAAAAATGAGACCTTAAGCATACCAACATTGTCTTTTTTGACAAATTTAGCTTTCCCGATACTTTCCTCCCATTTGTCTTTTCTGACATTATAGCCCTTATTATCGACTTTTATAGTTTTATCTTCGTTTAAAGAATATTCTGCCGTAACGTTATTTAAATCTCTTTCCCATTTGTAATCTAATCTAGCGATTTCGTACCATTTTCCGAGATATTTATTACTGTCAAAATTGGTTACAGCTTTTGCGTTTTTAGGAATTCCACCACCGCAAGAATATAATGCGAGTCCAATTCCTGCTCCAATCAAAACCGTAACTATATATTTAGTTTTCATAATACTATCTTTTTAATTATCATAAAGATAGCACCTGAATTATACATCTAATTTACAAAATTAATTTCAATTATTATATTATATAAAGCTTAAAAATAATGCATAAAAAAACCGCCAGATCACTCCGACGGTTTTGTAATTATGTTTGACGTAAATTATACGTGTAAAGCTCTATTTTCAGTCGCTGCCAATGCTGCTTCTTTTACCGCTTCCGCGAAAGTTGGGTGCGCGTGGCTCATTCTAGAAATATCTTCAGCAGAAGCTTTGAATTCCATTGCAGTAACTGCTTCAGCAATTAAATCTGCTGTACGAGCACCAATCATGTGAACTCCTAAAACCTCATCTGTTTTTTCGTCAGCTAAGATTTTTACGAATCCATCTAAGTCAGCACTTGCTCTTGCGCGTCCTAATGCTTTGAATGGGAAACTTCCAGATTTGTATTTTACTCCAGCTGCTTTCAATTGCTCTTCAGTTTGTCCAACTGCAGCAACTTCCGGCCAAGTGTAAACAACACCAGGAATTAAGTTATAATCGATATGTGGTTTTTGACCAGCTAAAATTTCAGCAACCATTACTCCTTCTTCCTCTGCTTTGTGCGCTAACATTGCTCCACGAACAACGTCACCAATCGCGTAGATATTTGGAACGCTAGTTTGTAAATGATCATTTACTTCAACTTGTCCTCTATCTGAAATTTTCACTCCAGCTTTGTCAGCGTTTAATCCGTCTGTGTAAGGACGACGACCAACAGAAACTAATGAATAATCTCCTTCAAGAGTAATAGTTTCTCCTTTTGCATTTTCAGCCTGAACTGTAACAGCATCGCCGTTTCTTTCAACTGATTTTACTTTGTGAGAAACGTAGAATTTCATTCCTTGTTTTTTCAACACTTTAGTCAATTCTTTAGAAAGAGAACCATCCATTCCTGGAATAATTCTATCCATGAATTCAACCACAGAAACTTGAGCTCCTAAACGAAGGTAAACTTGTCCAAGCTCGATTCCGATAACTCCACCACCGATGATAACTAAGTGTTTTGGAACTTCTTTTAAAGCCAAAGCTTCAGTAGAAGTAATGATTCTTTCTTTATCAATTTTGATGAATGGTAAAGAAGATGGTTTTGATCCTGTAGCAATTACAGTATATTTTGCTTCGATAGTTTCAGATGTTCCGTCAGCTTTTGCAACCGCAATGTGAGTTGCATCTACGAAAGAACCTAAACCATTGAAAACAGTAATTTTATTTTTATCCATTAAGTAGTTGATTCCACCTACGGTTTGATCTACAACAGCTTGTTTGCGCGCGATCATTTTCTCTAAATTGATTTTCACATCGCCAGAAACTTCGATTCCGTGATCTGCGAAATGAGCGATTTCAGCATAGTGATGTGAAGATGATAATAATGCTTTTGAAGGAATACAACCTACGTTAAGGCAAGTTCCGCCCAATGAATTATATTTTTCTACAATTGCAGTTTTGAAACCTAATTGTGCGCAACGAATTGCTGATACATATCCTCCAGGACCTGAACCTATAATGACTACGTCAAATGAACTCATAGTATTTTGTTTTTATTTTAGCGGTTACAAAATTAAGGAATAAAGTTTTGTTTGAAGTTTAATTTTCAATGTTTTTTGTGTGAAATTTTGAAGAAAGGTTTTACCGCAAAGGGCGCTAAGAATTACGCTAAGGTCGCTAAGTTTTTTTGTTTTTTTTTAGTCTCGCAAAGACGCAAAGTCGCAAAGTTTTTTTTAGCAAAAATTACCACGTAATTATTTGTCATTTCGACGAAGGAGAAATCCTCGCAAGAAGCTCGACAAAGATTGGGGTTACATTGTAGAGTTACTTGCGAGGATTTCTCCTTCGTCGAAATGACAAAAATGAGAAAAAAACCTTTGAACCTTTGTTACTATGAAGCTTTGAACCTTCCTAAAAAGAAATCACCGTCGAATTCTTCACTTCACTAATCATAAACATACTTTGTGTACTTCCAATGTGTTGTAATGAAGTTAGTTTTGTGACTAAAAATTCACGATAAGCTTCCATATCTTTTACCAAAACTTTCAGAATGTAATCGTAGTCACCACTTACGTGATGGCATTCTAAAACTTCGTTGAGTTTGATTACTTCGCTTTCAAATTTGGTTAGGAATTCTTTTGTGTGCTGAATCAGTTTTAAATGGCAAAAAACCACAAAACCTTTTTCGATTTTAGATTTATCGACTAAGGCGACGTAGTTTTTAATAATTCCTTCTCGCTCTAGTTTTTTAATGCGTTCGTATACTGCTGTTACAGAAAGATCAAGTTTTAAGGATAATTCTTTGGTTGTTTTTTTACTATCGGTTTGAAGTAAAACCAAGAGTTTTTTATCTGTAGCGTCTAAAATCATTTTTGTTGGTTTTAAGAGATGAAAGAAAATCTATCAATTGAGTTTTCTTAATTCAAATTTAGATTAAAAATCATTATAAAGACATTTTTATAGTTTTAAAATCTAATTATTCATTTTATGGTTGATTAATTTTCTAATTAGATCTTATTTTGAATAGAATTTCTTTTGAAAACGAGTGCCCTAGCCCAGATTGAAGTGGAAAGCCCGGAGTAAAAAAGGCATAAGTTTCTTGTTCTAAAAAAGCGACCAACGGAAGCTCTTTTTAGAACATTAGAAACTTTGACTTTTTTATGAGGACTTGAAACGGAAAGCTGGAATAGCTCCTAAAAATTATTGTTTCAGGTTTCAAGTTTCAGGTTGTTGGAACGTGAAACCTGAAACTTGAAACAAAACAAAAAACTATTTAAACATGAAAAACTTCAACCCAGCAGACAAAATTCAGGATTTGCAGTACTTTGGCGAATTTGGCGGTGTGAATCCGTCGATTTCTGATTCTTCGACTTATACTTTCCTTTCGGCTAAAACCATGTTTGATACTTTTGAAGGAAATATGGAAGGCTGCTATTTGTATTCGCGCCATTCTTCACCAAGTAATTTGTACTTGGATCAGGCTTTGGCAGCGATGGAAGGAACGGAAACAGCAAATGTTTCAGCTTCTGGAATGGGAGCGATTACGCCTACTCTTTTGCAATTGTGCGGCGCGGGCGATCATATTGTTTCTAGCCGAACTATTTACGGTGGAACTTACGCTTTCTTGAAAAACTTTACACCAAGATTTGGCATTGAAACTAGTTTTGTAGACATTACTAAACTTGATGTTGTAGAAGCCGCGATTACTACTAAAACAAAAGTTTTGTATTGTGAAACGGTTAGTAATCCGTTATTGGAAGTGGCTGATATTGCAGGTTTGGCTAAAATCGCTAAAAAGCATAATTTAAAATTGGTTGTCGACAATACGTTTTCACCATTATCAGTTTCACCTGCAAAATTAGGCGCTGATATCGTGATTCACAGTTTAACGAAATACATTAACGGAAGTAGTGATACGGTTGGCGGTGTAACTTGCGCCTCTAAAGAGTTTATTAATTCGCTGAAAAATGTAAATTCGGGAGCAAGTATGCTTTTAGGACCAACGATGGATAGTTTACGTTCTGCTTCTGTGATGAAAAATCTTCGTACGCTTCATATTCGCATCAAACAACACAGTCATAACGCGCATGTTTTGGCTGATAAATTTGAAAAAGATGGCTTAAAAACAGTTTATCCAGGATTAAAAAGTCACCCGAGTCATGAATTATACAAAACGATGATTAATCCAGAATATGGTTTTGGAGGAATGCTGACGATTGACGTTGGGACTTTAGAAAAAGCCAATGAATTAATGGAATTAATGCAAGCCAGAAATTTGGGTTATTTAGCGGTAAGTTTGGGTTTTTATAAAACGCTTTTCAGCGCGCCGGGAACCTCAACTTCTAGTGAAATTCCGTTAGAAGAACAAACAGAAATGGGATTAACAGATGGTTTGATTCGTTTTTCTATTGGTTTGGATAATGATATTGATCGTACTTATGAAATGATGAAAGAGTGTATGATTGAAGTTGGTGTTTTGAAATTTTCTAATTCAAAAGTTTTACAGGATTAGCAACTCTTGTATGTAATTTCGACGAAGGAGACTCGAGCGATAGCGAACAGGCGGAGCAAATCTCCGCTAGAAGCTCTACAAAGATTGGTTTTTCGTTGCGGAGTTACTTGCGGAGATTTCTCCTTCGTCGAAATGACAAAAATGCGATAAAAAAGCCGTTCTGAAATCGATCAGAACGGCTTTTCATTTATAATTTATAATTTACAATTAATAATTAACGACGTTTAGTTTACTGTTTTTTCGGCTGTAGCCAAAATAAATCAACAACCCAATTATTAGCCAAATGGTAAAGTAAATCCAGTTCCAAACGCTTAATTCGGCCATCATATAAAGACAGCAAATTAATCCTAAAAGTGGAATTAGTGATAAATTCTTTCTGAATGCCCAAACCGCTAATCCAACTAAAACAAATAAGAATATCCACATTGGGATTTTGTGTTTGAATAAACTGAATCCTGACTCATATTTATCAGAATCAGCAATTGGCAATCCTTTTACAACTTCAGCATATTTTGCTTCGTTGTCTTGATATTGTCCTAATAAATGCTCTAAATCCGAAGTTTCAGCAGTTTTATTATTTACTTCAATGCTTTCTAAATATTTGAAAACTTTTTCAGATTCTTCTTTATCTAATGAAGTTACAATCGAAGTTGCATCGTAAATTTGAGGTTCATTATTAATGAAAGCCATTGTCGCTTTGTTGTTGAATGCAAAAGCATAATACAATCCTGCGATCATTAAAACTGGCAAAATGAATTTTGAATTGACATAAGGCGTTTTGAATTTCCCTCTTGGAATTTCTGGTTTATTTTGTAATACCAAAACTCCTGCGCAAACCAAAACAAAGGCAAATAAAGTTCCAATGCTACATAAATCTGTTACCATTGTCAGGTTCAAAAATAAAGCTGGAACTGCAACCACAAAACCTGTTACAATTGTAGCAAAAGAAGGCGTTTTGAATTTCGGGTGAACTGTAGAAAATTTCTTTGGCAATAAACCATCACGGCTCATACTCATCCAGATACGAGGCTGTCCCATTTGGAAAACCAATAAAACACTCGCCATGGCTACTACTGCACTTACGGCAATAATTCCCGACATCCATTTTAAGTCTAATTTATCAAAAACAAATGCCAAAGGATCTCCAACATTTAATTCGTGATATTTTACCATTCCCGTTAAAACCAGAGCAATTGCAATATAAAGAATTGTGCAAATGATAATCGCCCACATCATTCCGCGTGGTAAATCACGTTGTGGATTTTTACATTCTTCTGCCGTTGTAGAAATAGCGTCAAAACCAATGTAAGCAAAGAAAACAGCCGAAACTCCTTTTAAAACTCCTCCTACTCCGTTTGGAGCAAAAGGGTCCCAGTTTGCTGTATCAACATAAAATATCCCAACAGCAATTACTAAAAGAACTACGCAAAGTTTTACCACAACCATTAAGTTACTGGCGTTACGAGATTCTTTCATCCCTCTATAAACCAAAGCCGTAATCAAAATAATAATGAATAATGCAGGAATATCAGTAACGAAATGAAATGATCCTAAAGTTGGCGCCGTTGTCCACGCTGTATGCGCTTGCTGTAAAGCCGTGCTCAAATTTTCGAATGATTTTCCGCCGCGCATTAAAGCTTCGGCATCTTTAAATCCATTTGAAGCAGTTAGATAATCCATCTGAATCCATTGCGGGAGATGAATTCCGCCGCTTTGGAGAAGTCCTGTAAAATAATCACTCCAAGATATGGCAACGGTTATATTTCCGACGGCATATTCCATAATTAATGCCCAACCAATAATCCATGCAATTAATTCTCCAAAAGCAACATAAGAATACGTATAAGCACTTCCTGAAACCGGAACCATCGATGCAAATTCAGCGTAAGCGAAAGCAGCAAAACTACAAGCCAAAGCTGTAAATAAAAACAGGAATATTACTGCTGGGCCTCCGTCTGCGCTGGCTTTTCCAATTGTGCTAAAAATTCCTGCTCCAACAATAGCTGCTATTCCGAATGCAGTTAAATCTCTTGTAGTCAAATGTTTTCCTAATGCATTATGACCGTCTGTTTCGTTCTGAGCAACCTGCTTCAGAATATCCTGTACTGTTTTCTTTCGGAATAAACTTGAAAATGCCATATATGTTTTGCTGTTATAAAATTAATTTAATTCAGTCGTTTTTGTTTTATTTTGCAAATAATGCAAATTTAATCGTTAAATCAAATATATAAAACGATTTTGTTTTGAGCAGTGTTTTTTTCTGCCACGAATTGCACTAATTTCTCGAATTATTTTTTTGCCACAGATTAAAAGGATTAAACTGATTTTGATTTCGCACAGATTTAAAATGATTTCAGCAGATTCTCGCAGAGTTTATCTATATTTTAATCTTAAAATTAAATCTGCTTAAAATAATCCTTTTTTAATCTGTGCAATCTGTGGCTAAAAAATGTAACATTCTTCAAAATGAGCTTACTAATTAAGAGTATTTAATTTTTAAAGAATCATTTATATGGAAAAAATTACAAGGCGTTCTTTTGTAAACAAATTTGGACTAGGCGTTGGAGCTTCGGTCGTAATGACTTCACTTCCATCTTTTATCACCGAAACAGAAAAAACACATATTCCTTACACTGGAAAAAAATTAAATATTGCTTTATGCGGTTTAGGAAACTATGCTTCACTTCTTGCCGAAGGGCTTCAGGTTTCTGAATATTGCCAGCTTACTGGAATTGTTACTGGCACGCCATCTAAGGCAGAAACATGGAAAAAGAAATATAACATTCCTGAAAAGAATATTTACAACTACGAAAATTTTGATTCAATCGTAAAAAACAAAGACATTGATTTAGTGTATGTTGTAACTCCAAATGCATTGCATAAAGAATTTACCGTTCGAGCTGCAAAAGCAGGAAAACACGTTATTGTTGAAAAACCAATGGCAATTACTCCCGAAGACTGCGAAGAAATGATTAAAGTCTGTAACGATAATAATGTACAACTGGCAATGGGTTATCGTCTGCATTATGAACCAAATCATTTAGAGATAAAACGATTGGGGCAAGAAAAAGTTATGGGACAGGTTCGTTACATTGAAACTGGTCTTGGTTATAGCACTTATGATGTTCGTGACATAAATAAACCCGTCGATTTAAATGCCCGCAAAGAATGGAGACTGACTAAAAAATGGGCCGGCGGCGGTTGTTTGATTAATTTAGGAATTTATTGCATTCAGGTTTCACGTTACGTTTTAGGCGAAGAACCAATTGCCGTTACTGCACAATTTGGACATGTCAATAACCAAAATATGTTTTCTCAAGTTGAAGAAAATATCACTTGGCAAATGGAATTCCCGAGCGGTGCCGTTGCGAATTGCAGCAGTTCGTGTGGTTTTGGTATTGATCGTTTTTACGCTGCCGCCGATGAAGGTTTCTTCGAAATGAGTCCTGCTGTAAGCTATGGCCCTTTTATAGGAAAAAGATCGGATGGAAAACCATTTAATTTTCCGGTTATAAATCAACAGCAAACCCAAATGGATGAGATTTCTAAAGTAATTTTAGCAAACCAAAAACTTCCAAATCATATTACAGGCGAAGAAGGAATTAAAGATGTAAAAATTATCAACGCCATTTATAAAGCCGCTGAAACAGGCAAAAAAGTAAGTTTGAAATAGTTTTTTTTGCCACAGATTAAAGGGATTAAAATGATTTTTTCTCGTTTTATGTCATTTCGACGAAGGAGAAATCTCCGCAACGAGATTCCAATCTTTGTCGAGCTTCTCGCGGAGATTTCTCCTTCGTCGAAATGACAAATTTTGTGTGTTTGCTCTTTGTTTTATTTAGAAATATAAAATCTTTTTCATCTTTTAATCTGTGGCAAAAAATTCTTAGCGCTCTTTGCGTTCCCGATAGCTATCGGGATTGCGAACTTTGCGGTTAAATTACTTCAAACAGCTTCTCAAAATACTAACCGGATGCTGCGCTTCACGTTTAGTTCCATCATAAATTTGATGACGACAGCTTGTTCCTGCTGCTGCGATTTTTACATTTTCTGCCGTGTTTCTTACTTTAGGAAATAAAGTATCCTCGCCCATTTGCATACTTACTTTATAATGTTCTTTTTCATAACCAAAAGAACCCGCCATTCCGCAACAACCTGAATTATAAATTGTAACGGTATTATTTTTAGGAAGATTTAGCATAGCGAAAGTTGCTTCAACAGAACTCAAAGATTTTTGATGACAATGTCCGTGAATTTTAATTTCTTTGGTTTCTTCTGAAAATGAATCTGAAGTTATTTTTCCGTCGATGATTTCTTTTTTGAAGAATTCTTCGATGGTGAAAGCATTTCTTGATAATTTTTCAGCCGCTTCTTTGTCATCAGCTAAACGAAGATATTCGTCCCTGAAAGTCAAAATTGCCGAAGGTTCGATTCCTACTAAAGGCGCCTTGGCTAAAACCAAATCTTTAAAAATATTTACGTTATGATTGGCTATTTTCTTGGCTTCTTCCAAAAATCCTTTCGAAAGATAAGTTCTGCCGCTTTCTTCATGATCAATAACCAAAACCTGATATCCTAGTTTAGTCAATAATTCAAAAGCATCAATTCCGATATTCACATCATAATAATTCGTGAATTCATCTACAAATAAATATAATCTTCCGTTTGGAAAATCTGTTCCAGTTGGTTTATTGTTTGCATACCATTTTCTGAAAGTCTTTTTCGCTAAAAGCGGAACTTGTCTTTCTGGCGCAATTCCCATTGATTTTTTAACCAGCGACTGATTCGAAATAAAATTCGTGATAGATGGAAATAAGCTTCCCATTTTATTCAGTTTGGCATTGTTGGCAAAAATTTTACTTCGGGTTGAGAATCCGTTGGCTTTTTGATATTGGTATAAAAATTCGGCTTTTAGAGTCGCAACGTCAACATTACTCGGACATTCGCTTGCACAGGCTTTACAACTTACACATAACTCAAAAACTTCGTATAATTCTTTCTGGTCAAATTTGTTTTCTTTTTCAGAATACGTCAAATATTCACGTAAAGCATTTGCACGCGCACGAGTCGTTTCTTTTTCATTTCTGGTCGCGCGATAACTCGGACACATTGCTCCTCCCGCAGATGGCATTTTTCGGCAATCTCCAGAACCGTTGCATTTTTCAGCCGCACGCAAAATTCCTAAACTGTCTGAGAAATCCTGAAATGTTTTAATATCTGGTTCTACCCTTCCCGAAATTACACGATGATTTTCGTCCATTTTCAACGCATTGACAATCTTTCCAATATTTAAAACCGAATTTGGATCAAAAGCTAATTTTAATCTTTTCAGCAATTCGTAGTTTTTATCGCCAATCATAAACGGAATAAATTCGCCACGCACGATTCCGTCACCATGTTCACCGCTTAACGAACCTCTATATTTTTTTACCAAATGCGCCACATCAGTTGCAATGGTTCTGAATAATTTTAGATCTTCCGTTTTCTTTAAATTCAAAACCGGACGCAAGTGCAATTCTCCAGCACCAGCATGCGCGTAATAAATTGCTTCTTGTCCGTGACTTAACATCATAGCTGAAAACTCCGCAATATAAGCTGGCAAATCACTTAATTCTACGGCTGTATCTTCAATAGAATCGGCTGCTTTGTCATCTCCTACAATACTTCCTAAAAGGCCTAATCCAGCTTTTCTAAGTTCATTGGCTTTATCAATATCTGATCCGTAAATTTTAACGCTTGCGTAACCAAAATTATGTTTTTCTAAATCTGCAATTAAAGCATCGGCTTGTTTTTCGGCATCTTCTAAATTGTGTGAAGCTACTTCAAAAAGCATAATCGCTTTTGGTTCGCCAACCAAAAAGAAACGATTTTTAATGTGTTCACGGTTCGTTTTTGTACAATCCAAAATCGTGTCGTCGATCATTTCGCAAGTGTACAAATGATGTTTCATCGCCACAACAACAGATTCTAAAGATTCCTGAATGGTATGATAATGCGCCACGACCATAATATTATGTGCAGGCGGCAAATCGTCTACTTTTAAAGTGATTTCGGTTGTAAAAGCCAAAGTTCCTTCACTTCCGCAAAGTAATTTTCCGAGATTGATTGTGGGTTCTGTTCCGCCAAATAATTCTGATTTTAAAAGAATATCAACGGCATAACCTGTATTTCTTCTGTGAATTTCCGGTTTTGGAAATTCTCTTATAATTTCTTCCTGATTTTCTTTTACCGAAAGTTCGTCGTAAACGCTTTTGTAGATTTTATTTTCTAAAGAATCTCCTTTCGTTTTTTCAATAAATTCAGCTGATGTCAGTTCGCCAAAAGCCACTTCTGTTCCATCACTTAAAATCGTTTTTACCTCAACAATTTTATCACGAGTTACACCATAACGAATCGAAGTTGTTCCAGATGAATTGTTTCCTACCATTCCGCCAATCATCGCTCTATTTGAAGTCGAAGTAATCGGTGCGAAAAATACATTATAAGGTTTTAGATATAAATTCAGTTCATCACGAATCACACCGGGCTGAACAGTTACCGTTTTCTTCTCCGCATTATAACCTAATATTTTGGTAAAATGTTTCGAAACATCAATCACAAGTCCGTCTCCAACCGCTTGTCCTGCTAATGAAGTTCCTGCTGTTCTTGGCGTAACTGAAATATTGTGTTTTGCCGCAAATCGAATTAATTTACTGATGTCTGCCGTAGTTTTTGGCAATGCCACAGCATTTGGTCTAATTCTATACACCGATGCATCGGTAGAATAAAGTGTTTTATGAAGATCATCATATAAAAGTGTTCCTTCTAATGATTCGGATAACTGCTGTAACTCTTGGTTTGACATTATATTCTAATTTGTTGTCTAAAACGAATTTTATTTTTTGTTGATGAGATTACAAAATTACTGTAATTTCAATAGTTATGTTTCTTTTTTTGCAACAGATTTAAAGGATTATTTTTTATTTCACACAGATTTAAAAAGATTTAAGCAGATATTGCAGATTCTTTTTTTATCTAAAATAAATTTGCCGAAATCTGCGTGAAAAACTCTTTTTAATCCTTTAAATATCTAGCAAACTTTTACTTATTGATTTCTCTCCAGATTTTTGCCATAAAATCATCTTTATACATTAATCTGTTGGTTCTCGTTGGATTTACGCGATTGGTTAGAACGATGAGAAATCTGTTCGTATCTGGATTCATAAAGAAAAAAGTTCCCGTAAATCCTGTGTGTCCAAAATCATTTGCTTTGAAAAATTCGTCTGGTTTTCTTTTATCGAAACCAAGTCCGCGGTAGATTCCTTCTTTTGCTAAAGGCGATTGTATAAACTCTTTTATCACTTTTGCTTTTAGAATTTGTTTTCCTTTAAATTTTCCATCATTTAACAACATTTGGCAGATAACCGAAATAGATTGTGCATTGGCAAACAAACCTGCATTTGCTGAAACGCCTCCAAAAATAGCCGCCGCTTCATCGTGAACATATCCTCTAATTGTATCTTTTCTAAAGAAATTATCCAATTCTGTAGGCGTTACATTTTCAATCGAAGTCCATTTTAACGGATTGTATCCAATTTTAGAAATACCTAATTCTGTATAAATTTCTCTTGTCAGTTCATCGAGTTTCTTTCCTGTTTTGGCTTCGATCATTTCTTTTACCAAAAGCAAATTTAAATCGCTGTACACATATTTTCCTCGCTGATTAACGTTGGCATGAGCAATCTGATCATAAACTATTTTGTAAAATTCAGGATTCAGCCACATGTTTTTATAAATCTGAATCCAATTTCCTTTTGGTGTAAACGAAAGATAATTGGCATCATAAACAATATTTTTGTTCACATACATTGTATCAAACAATTCTGGATAATCTGGTGATTTTTGATTGCTCAACAAAGGCGAACCATCAGGCGTTGAAAGAAGATCTTGATAAAAAGTAATACTCGCTTTTAATCCCGAAGTATGCGTTAATAATTCGAAAAGTGTTAAATCGGTAATTGCTGTATTTTTAAAAAAAGGAACTGCATCGCCCAATTTATCTGTAATTTTCATTTGATTCTCGCCCACCAAACGCATGGTTACCAATGTTGCACCCAGAACTTTAGACATAGAAGCCAGATCGTAAACATCATCATTTTTTACGGGTTGTTTTTTAGAATAATCTTCAAAACCATAATTTTTTGAAATAAACACTTCGTCCTTACTTCCAACAATAACTTGAGCGCCAGGAAAAAATCCTTTTTCGAGTGCATTGGTCATCATCGAATCGATATAAACTTCATTTTGTTTTACATCAAAAGATTTTTTCGAATTTTTCTGAGCATAACCGCTGATTCCCAACAGAATCAAAAATGCGAATACAATTTTAAACGTTTCCTTTTTCATTATTGTATTTTATTTTGTTGAAAATTCCACCGGATTACTTTCTGTCTGGGTTTGACTCAAAGCGGAAACAGCATAAATATAATTCTCTAAATCAGGATTTGAAACTTCCAATTTTGTTAGCGTTGTTACGTAATAAATATTGGCAGGATTTGAAAAATCTGTAATCTTTCCTTTTGGAAATCTGTAAACTACATATTTCTTATCATACATTTCAGGCTTCCAATTTAATATTGCCTTATCGCCTTTTTTAACAATTATTGCATTTGTTGGCGGCAGCGGTTTTATTCTTGTAATTCTATTAGCTTCTGGAGTTAAGGCAATATATTTATAAGGTTTTTGAATAAGAGCATTTCGAAGCGTATCTCCTTTTTTAAAGAATGAATTTGCTGTAAAATGCATCGAACCATCTATTTGAGGTATTTTTCGAATCATTTCAATCTGTTTCACAATTTGATCTGGACTTCTCCATTCTGGCTCTTTTGCTGAGTTAGAAATTTTATAATCGCCGTGTCCAACATAAACGTTTGCACCATATTTATGTTCTGCCCACCATTTTGCCAAAACTTCAAAATTAGCTCTATCAAAACCGATATGCCAGTACAATTGCGGCGTTACATAATCGATCCAGTTTTCTTTTTGCCATTTTAAAATATTGGCATACAAATCGTCATAATTTGTGGCTCCTGCTTTTGTGTTTGAACCTTGAGAATCTTTAGCAATATTGCGCCAAACGCCGAAAGGCGAGATTCCGAATTCGACTTCTGGTTTATTCGCAATAATAGTATCTCTAATTTGTTTGATAATTAAATCAACATTATCTCTTCGCCAATCGTCTTTGTCTTTAAATTGACGCGGTTCTTTAGCGAAAGCTTTTTCATCAGGAAATTCTTGTCCTTCAATTTTATAAGGATAAAAATAATCATCCATATGAACGGCTTGAATATCATAATTACGAACAATTTCGCCAACTACAGAAGAAACAAAATCTCTAGTTTCTTTATAACCTGGATTAAAATATCTCGATTTTCCGTAAGTCAAAAACAGTTCTGGTTTCTTAAAAAACAAATGCGTTTTAGTCAAAACATCTTTTACAGTATCTTTTTGAACTCGATAAGGATTTAGCCAAACATGAACATTCATTCCTCTTTTTCCAGCTTCATCTATCATCATTTGAAGCGGATCAAATCCTGGCGCAACGCCTTGATTTCCTGTTATCCAATGTGACGCTGGTTCTTTTGTTGATTTATAATAAGCATCGGCAGTTGGGCGAATTTGAAAAATTACCGTATTCAGATTATTAGATCTTAAATTATCTAAAATACTAATCATTTCCGCTTTCATCTGCTTGTCTGACAATCCTGGTTTTGATGGCCAGTCGATATTGTCAACAGTAGAAATCCAAGCTGCACGCATTTCTCTTTTCGGTAATTCCTGACTGAAAAGTTTTGTTTGAAAAAGTAGTATTAGGATTATTATTTTTAAGCTTTTCATATGTTTGTGTTTTTGGTTTATTTTTTGTAAAAAATTAACCTCAAAGTTCGCAAAGGTTTACGCAAGTTCGCTAATTTTTTAATCTCGCAAAGTCGCAAAGTTTTTTTAAAGCTTTTTAATAATGCTTTGCGACTCTGCAACTTTGCGAGCAATTTTGTCCGCTAGAAAAAAATCTTAAAAATTATTCCAGCAAATAAATTCCGCCTTCGATAAGTGATGTCCAAACTTGTCCTTTATCATCAACTGTAAAACCATTTACGCTTGAACTTCCTAGATTAATTTGCTTTATGATTTCAAACTTTTCAGCATCTACAATTATAACTTCTCCTTTACGGCTTCCTATGTAAATTTTATTGTTTTTTTCTAATATTCCTGCTGGATTGTGTTCATATCCAAGCTTTAAATCTAAAACTTTGCTTTGAGAAATCACATTTTCTTCTGTCAATTTCACCTCATCGTTAAGCGGTACTCTTACCAATTCTCCATCCATAGTTTTGCCATAAAACCATTTTCCGTCTTGGCTTTTCCCCATAGATTCTCTGATTTTCCATTTGGAAGTTCTTAAAAGCGTCTTCCCTGTTTCGATATCCAAAATGGTCAAGAAACGTTGTGGAGTAACAAAATAAAGTCGGTTTTTTGTTGAAACCATATTTACATTTCCAGCCGAATATAAGATTTGTTTATCATTTCCATTATTCCATTTCCAGATCAGATTTCCTGTGTTTTTATTCAAACAATAAATATACGAATCCCAAACTCCAAAAATTATTTTATCGCCTTGCATCAATGGAACACCTTGCGAATATGACATTGGCAAATTATTCTTCCAGATTAATTTCCCTGTAGCTGCATCGGCACAGATAAAAGCTGTGGAACTTGCGGTATAAACTTTATTATTTTCTGCAATTGGCGAACCTACCAAAACACCGCCAACAGGAATATCCCATTTTTGTTTTCCAGACTGTGTATCAAACCCTTGTAAATTTCCTTCGATTGTACCAATTACAAGTGTATTTTTAATAATTATTGGTGAAAAATAAATGGAATTTCCTGTTTCAGTTTTCCAGTTCAAATTTTTATTTTTCAGATTTATTGATTTTATTTCTCCAATCGAATTAGTAAAATAAATATTCTTTTTATCGAATGCAGGAAGACTGTAAATCGAAGCAACATCTTTAATAAAAGGAGATTGCATTACCAAATTATCTTTCGGAATTTCAATTTTTGAAGGTGCCGTCGGAACCGAAAATCTAAAAACTCCCGGTTTGTCTATTTCCTTCTGGTAGATGCTGATACTATCTTTGCTTATAATTACTTGATTATAACTTTTAGTTTTTCCGTCAAGCGAAGTTATTGATGTCCCCATTATACCGCTCAAACCAGAAAAATCATATTTTTTTAAAGTATGTCCGTGACCGCAAAAAGTAGCAACAGTTGGATATTTTTGTAAAACAGAAAGTACTTCTTTGTAATTACTCACACTGTTATCTAACGGATAATGAGCGAAATTCAATACTTTTTTATTGCTGTTTTTTAGATTTTCTTTTAAGGTTTTATCGAGCCAAAGGACATCTTCGTGTTTTACAAAACCATCTCCCATTTTCATATAAGGTCCACATGGAAATCCGATAAAAACATAATCTCCTTTTGAAAAAACGAATCTATCTTCTCCAAATATTTTTTTATAAGTCAGACCTGCGCTTTCACTCCAATTGGTTTCATGATTTCCAGAAATGACATAATAGGGAATTTTCAATTTAGAAAGAATTGAATTTACTTGTTTTAATTCGTCATCGGCACCGCGATTAGTCAAGTCTCCCGTTACAATTGCAAATTCAAAATCAGAATTATTGATTTCTTTTACGATATTCTGCAATAAAAAATCATTGTCATTTCCTACCGAAACGTGCAAATCGGTTAGTTGTACAAACTTGATATTTCCTGATTTTTCTGTATTTTGAGAAAAACCTGAAATGATAATAAAAAGCAATAATATTCTTGAAAATAAATTTTTCATAAGTTATTTTTTAATTTATTGAACCTTCATTTAAATTATATTGTGATCAAGTCGAGTTGGATTTCTTCATTTTTTTTCACGCAGATTCAGCAGATTTAATTCTCGATAATCGCGAAAAAATCATTTAATCTGTGGCTATAAAAAACAGCTGAAAAATACCTAACAGGTTTTGAAAACCTGTTAGGATAGGTAACCAACCAAAATTTATGCATTACTTTTTTTATGGGTAAAATAGCAACACACACTTACTTATCTAATTTTTTGTTTTATCGTTGAAAAAATTATTGAAGAATAACAATTGAAACTTTAAAGAGTTTTCCCAATATTTAAGATCATGTTTTCCTGGGCGTTCTATATAATCGTGATTTATTTTTTGGGCTAACATTTTAGCATGAAGCTGTCTGTTTACTTCCATAAAAAAATCATCAAAACCACAATCAATAATCAATTTTAAATTATTGTCTTTTACTAAATCAAGCATATTGGTAACCGTATATTTTTCCCAATTTTCAGGAAATTCCGTTATAGTTCCTAGACGCTTTTTAATATCCCAATTATCAGGAAACGGTCTGAAATCTACTCCTCCGCTCATACTTCCAGCCGCACCAAAAATATCCTGATGTTTAAAAGATAAATATAAAGCTCCGTGTCCGCCCATGCTTAAACCAGAAATGGCTCTATTTTCACGATTAGGGATTGTTCTGTATTTTTGATCTATATAAGAAACTAATTCTTTTGTAACATAAGTTTCGTACTTAAAGCTTGAATCAATCGGACTGTCAAAATACCAGCTTGAATAATTTCCGTCTACACCGACTACAATAAAATTGTATTGATCTACTTGACTTTTAAGCTCTTTAAAATCTTTTGCCCAAGAAGCATAATTCCCGCTATATCCGTGAAGAAGATAAACCACAGGAAATTTTTTACTACTCTTTTTATAACTTTCTGGAAATATCACACAGCTTTTAATATTCTTATTCATTGATGTGCTAAAAACCTGAATGGTATCAACTGTAGCGGCTTTTGCAGAACACAATAAAAGAATTAAATATAAGGTATAAAGTGCTTTTGCTTTATGCTTTTTTCTAAATGAGGTTTCTCTACTTTTTTGAAATACATTATAAGTAGAGAAAATATGGTTTTTCATATAATCTGGTTTTGTTAGAAAATAGTTTTAACAAATATATACAAAAAACAAACAAAATACATTATTTTGCGTTATTTAACAAAATAAAATACAAATAACGCAAAAACACGCAAAAATAATTAAACTATATATTACTTAAAGTATAAAAACTCCCGATTTTCTGTACTCTTCAAGACTAGCGTCTTCGGGATCAAGATTGGTAACAATGGTATCCAATTGTTTTAAATCGCAAACTACATGAGGCATTTTAGTATTCAATTTATCAGAAGAAAACATAGAAACTACTCTATCAGAAGCTTCTATCATGGCTTTTTTAACAATTGAGATTTCGTACCCAATTTCAGTTAAACCTTGTTTGACATTAATGCTACTTGCTCCAATAAAACAAATATCTGCTTTGATTTTAGAAACAACCTGAATTACATCCATACCAATTGTTACCATTGCATTTTTCTGCATTTTTCCTCCAATAAAAATCAAATCAATATTCGGATGCTGTGATAGTTGCATTGCAATTGGAAGACTATACGTATATATAGTAGCTTTTAAATCCGCTGGAATTAGCTTCGCAAAAACCAAATTGGTACTTCCTCCACTCATTATAATAACCTGATCGTCATGAAGCAAAGACAACGCTTTTGTAACTATCTTCATCTTCTCATCTTCACCAGATATATTAATATTAAAAACATCTGCTGATTTTTCTGTTACCTGCACTGCTCCACCGTAAACCTTTTCTAAAAGTTTTTTGCTATCAAGTTCGTTTAAATCTCTCCTAATTGTATCCTCGGATAAGTCCAGTGCCAAAGCCAAATCTGTTGTGACAACTTTTTGTTCTTCAACAAGTTTCGTCATGATATATTTATGTCTTTCGGCTTTCAGCATTTTATTAAAAGTTTAAGTTCACGACAAATATATCAAATAATTTTATTGAAATATAAAACTCGACTGAATATATGCAATAGTTTGCATGTTTGAACAAAAAACTCCAAAACAGAAAAATTACACATTCAAAATATGCGTTATTTTGCGTTATTCAAAACATTTTTTAAAAATATTAACAATAAAAATGCATTTGTATGCAATAATTGAATATATTTGCTTAACAACCATAAAAAAAACCAAGTAATCATGAAAAAACTATTTCTTATTTCATTGTTGGTTTTGTTCATTCAAGCAACATTTGGGCAAACAAAAACAATCACTGGAACGGTAAAAAACAAAGCAGACGGATTCCCCATACCTGGTGTCAGCGTAATGATTCAGGGAACCTCCAATGGAACTACTACTGATTTTGACGGTAACTACAGCATCAGTATAGCGCCAGGACGAAGCCTTAGTTTTAGCTACATGGGTTTTGAAACCGTAGCAATCAAAATTGAAGGACAACAAAAAGTAAATGTTGATCTTTCTTCAAGTACTTCAAAATTGGATGAAGTAGTTGTGGTAGGATTCGCTTCTCAGAAAAAAGTAAATCTTACTGGAGCGGTTGCAAAGGTAGATGTCAAAAAAGCATTGGGAAGCATTCCTGTTACTGACATTACAAAAGGTTTACAGGGAACTACTCCTGGACTTAATATTACTAGTAACTCAGGTAACTTAGGTAAACAATCAAACATTAATATTCGTGGTATGGGAACAATTGTAAATGGAGAAGCTTCTGGATCTCCACTTATTTTAGTTGATGGTGTTCCAGGCGATTTATCAATGCTAAATGCAGAAGACGTAGAATCGATGTCTGTACTTAAAGATGCTGCTTCTGCTTCTATTTATGGTGCTCGTGCTGCATTTGGAGTTATCTTAATTACTACTAAAAGCGGCAAAAATGCTAAAGGCAAAGTAAGATTTGCTTACAGTAATAATACAGGTTGGAGCAATCCAATTTCTTTGGTTCAATTTAATGATCCTACTGTAGAACTTCCTGCAATGATCGAAGCACAAGCTAGAGCTGGAAATGCAAATCCGGAATCTTTCGGTATGAACTACAAAACATTATTGCCAGGAATCATCAACTGGAAAGAAAAATATGCTGCAACTAGAAACCCTAATGATAAAAACATGATCTTAGGAGAAGATTTTGATATTATTGGAGGAAAAGAATATTTCTACAGAATTTGGAATCCGCACGATGAAATGTTAAAAAAGAATGCAGTACAAACACTTCACAATTTATCAGCACAAGGTTCTTTGAGCGAGAAAAGTTCATTTATTGTTTCGTTAGGTCTTGCTAATCAAGAAGGTGTAATGAAAATTAACAACGAAACCAACCAAAGATTCAATCTTAATCTTGGTCTAACAACAGAATTAGCAAGCTGGCTTACTGGAGATTTTAAAGTTTTAGGAACTTTCCAAGAATATGATTCTCCTTTTAACTACTATAACAATGGTATTGATACTGCTGGTAACGGTTATTTTGGTTACTATATGCGTTGGGGCTCTTATTTCCCTTATGGTACTTATAATGGCACTTACTTTAGACACGCGCCAGGTTATATGGCAAATGCATCTCAAAATGAAAGTAAGTCAAATGATATGAGGATAAGCGGAAAACTTACAGCTCAAATCACAAAAGACTTTAATATCATTGGAGAATATAGTTTTAATACTAATTTTTCAAGTCTAAAAATGAACGGTGGTCAAGTGCCTCTTTGGGACTTTTGGACAGGTGCAGCTGACTTAGTTTCAGGAAAACCGACTTCAATGGAAGTGGCTAATGACTTTGTTGCGCAATCCAAATCATCTTTTACAAGAAATGTAGCCAATTTTTATGCTAATTACACTAAAACATTAGGAGAAAGCCATAACTTTAAAATATTAGGTGGTTTAAACTCAGAATGGTATGATTTTGAGAGAACCTACGCTCGTAGAAATACACTTTTGGACAAAAACAAGCCAGAGTTTAATTTAGCAATTGGTGATCAATTTACTTCGCCTCTTGTTGCTAATACCTCTTTAAATCCAGGTTTATCAAGATACGCAATTGCCGGATTTTTTGCGCGTGTAAATTACGATTACAAAGGGAAATATTTACTGGAATTAAACGGACGTTATGACGGTTCGTCAAAATTCCCTACTAATGAGCAATGGGGATTCTTCCCTTCTGCTTCTGTTGGATATAGAATTTCTGAAGAAAGTTTCATGGAAGGAACTAGAGGCTGGTTAAATGATTTGAAAATCCGTGGTTCTGTTGGTTCAATTGGAAATCAAAATATCGCTAACAATGCTTTTTTACCAGTTATGACTAACGTTACTACTAATCCTAATCCTTATTGGATAGGTAGCGGTACGACAGTTAATCCTACTGTTAATCAGCCTTCAAATGTTGACCCAAATTTAACTTGGGAAAAAGTAACAACTCAGGATATTGGTATTGATATTCGTATCTTTAGTATGTTAGGTTTAACATTTGATTATTATCAACGTGATACTAAAGGAATGTTAGCTCCAGGTAAAACACTTCCGGGTTCATTTGGTCAGGCTGCTGCCAATACAAACTCTGGAAACTTAAGAACAAAAGGTTGGGAACTTGCACTTAATTTTAATAAGCAAATAAACAAAGACATCAACGTTTATGCAGATCTTACTCTTTCAGATAATACTACAGAAGTAACAGAATGGAACAACTCTTCTAAACTTTTAGGATCTTTCTATGCTGGTCAAAAATTAGGTGAAATCTGGGGATTAGAAACAGACCGATTAATTCAAACAACAGATCAAGTTGATGCAACAGGATTAATAGTAAATGGTGTTGATTACAAAAATGTAAGAACTGGTGCTTTTAGATATGGTGCAGGAGATGTAATGTATAAAGATTTAGACGGAGATGGAGTAATCTCAAGAGGAGATGGAACAGCTCTTAAACCAGGAGATTTAAAAGTTATTGGAAATACTACACCTCGCTACCAATATGGAGTTCGTTTAGGTGGCGCTTTATACGGATTTGATATTGATGCATTCTTTCAAGGAGTTGGTAAACGTGAATTCTGGACAACTTCAGACTTAGTGCTACCATTCTACAACAGAACGGATGCTATGTATGCAAGTATGAATGACTACTGGACACCCGAAAATACAGATGCGTATTTCCCTAATCCATATCCTGGGCACGCAACTAATGCTTTCGGAGCTTATGCACCTGGATCAAACAATTTTGTTGCGCAGTCACGTTATTTATTAGATATGTCCTATTTACGTTTAAAATCTATGACTCTTGGATATACTTTCCCGAAAAGCATTTCTCAAAAGGCTGGATTTGACAAAATCAGACCGTATGTTTCAGGTTTCAACTTAGCTACTTGGAAAAGCAGCAAATTGCCTGTAGACCCTGAAATTAATGAAACTGAAGCAGTATGGGGAAGAACTTTCCCTTACTCTAAAACATGGTCAGTTGGTATACAACTTGCGTTTTAATAAATGTATTTAAAAATCAAAAATTAACTAAAATGAGAAAATTAATCATAAACTCTAAGATAAAACTATCAGTTGCTTTGCTTGCTATTGCAAGTTTAACTGTTAGCTGTTCAGATTTTTTGGATACACCTCCTGAAGATGTATTTACAGATGACAATTTTTGGACCTCAGAAAATAACGTAAAAACATTCTCTTGGTTGAACTATAATACGTTTAACGGGTATGGAAATAACGCTGGTACTACGGCTGATTTCTACTTTCATGCTTCGTCAACAGGATTAATAGATGACAACTTGGCAATGAACGTTTTCACTAACTTTCTAACGGCTCCAAATGCTACCAATACAAACTGGAACGAATATTACACTTTGATTCGTCGTTGCAATCTTATGTTAGAAAGAGTACCAAATGTTCCTATGGATCAAGCGAAGAAAAACCATTATATCGGCGTTGCAAAATTTTTCAGAGCTCATACATATTTTCGTTTAGCGCAGCAGTTTGGCGATGTGCCTTATACAGACAAATATTTAGCTCAAGGTGACGCAAATGTTTACAAACCAGCTTTATCGAGAGCAGAAGTGATCGACAATGTTATTAAAGATTTAGAAGAAGCAATTCCAATGTTACTAAACGTTGATGACAGCAATGTTACTGTAAATAAATATACTGCTTATGCATTATTGAGCCGAGTATGTTTAGGTGAGGGTACTTACAGAAAATACAATTTAGCGCAAAATGGAAGTGTTTATCTTCAAAAAGCAAAAGAAGCTGCTTTAGCCGTGATGAATAATAACGCTTTCAAACTAAATGCAGATTGGAAAGCACTTTACAACTCTGTTGAGTTAATGAATAATACTGAAGTAATTTTGACAAAAAGATATCTAAAAGGTGTTTTAGGAAATTCAGTACAAGCTTATACCAATACCTCTACAGTTCAAAACGGATTGACAAAATTTGCTGCGGAAAGTTATGTAACTACAAATGGATTACCTATCAAACAAGCTGGAAACGCTCAGTTTTTAGGTGATGCTACTATTGCCAATACTTTTGCTAACAGAGACCCTAGATTTGCTAAAGCTTTCAGTAATGCAGATTATGCTTACTCTGATAAACCTTACAACGGTTTAACCTCTATAACAGGTTATGTATTCCAATTGTACAATAATCCTGCTACAACGGGTACAGATGTTTCAACAATTGGACAAAATCAAATTGATGCTCCTGTTTTCACATTAAGTGAAGTGTATTTAAATTATGCTGAAGCATGCGCAGAATTAGGTACAATTACTACAGCCGATCTTAATTTATCACTTAACAAAGTTCGTACACGTGCAGGAATTGCAACATTAACAACAGATGGCACTAATGCAGCTGCTAATGGTGTACAGATTGATGATCCGCAAAGAACAACGGCATTAGAACAAATTTCAGGAATAGTTAATCCGATTATTTGGGAGATTCGTCGTGAGCGTAGAATCGAGTTTATGGCTTGGACTACAATGAGAAAAGAAGATCTTATGCGTTGGAAAAAAGGAGATTATTTAGATACCAATTCAAATCCTGATGTTGTTTTAGGAGCTAGAATACCTGCTTTGATAGGAGGAACAACTAAAACAAGAGTAAACGCACAAGGATATGTAATTCCTTATGCAGCTGGTGTTTCAAGATTATTTGTATCTCCAAAAAATTACTTGAGTGCAATTCCAACGAATGATATCAACTTATACGCCGCTGAAGGTGTAGAATTGAAACAAAATCCAGGCTGGTAATTCAACTCATACTATAAAAAATTTGCCCCCATAAAATAAAACTGCCTCTGGAACCAATCTAACCAGAGGCAGTATTTAAAACTCTTTTATCCTTTAATCTAAAGAACAATAGAGAAAACTAAAAGCTTCAATCTGAATTTTCAGATAATTATTCTCATCATCAATCACAAACAACAACCAATTAAATAATAGCTTAATTTTATTAGTCAATTTTTGCCTAACTATTAATTGTAATTAAAATGATAAAATTTATTTCAAAAAGTGTTTTTATTGCGGTTTATCTGTTTGTAACGTCTTTGCATTCTAATTCGTTTTCAACAGCTACAACATTCGGCACATCAGAAATTAATCCTCCTGTAATTAAAACAGGAGCAGATAATTACGAAAAATATTTACCGCTTTTAAAAGACAAAAAAATAGGAATTGTTACCAATCAAACAGGAATTTTATCTGATAAAACACATTTAGTTGACTTTTTATTAGAGAAAAAAATTGCAGTACAAACCATCTTTGCACCAGAACACGGCTTTAGAGGAACTGCCGATGCAGGCGAGCATGTTGTTGACGGAAAAGATCCAAAAACAGGTTTATCCATCATCTCGCTTTACGGAGATAATAAGAAACCAAAACCTGCGCAGTTAAACGGAATCGACATTATGATTTTCGATTTACAAGATGTTGGCGCTCGTTTTTATACCTATATTTCTTCTTTGCATTATGTAATGGAGGCTTGCGCCGAAAACAATTTACCGCTTATAATCTTAGACAGACCAAACCCAAACGGAAGCATTGTTGATGGTCCGCTTTTAGAAAAAGAATTTACCAGTTTTGTCGGCATGCACCCTATTCCGCTCCTTCACGGAATGACAATTGGAGAATATGCACAAATGATTAATGGGCAAAAATGGCTCAAAAACGGCGTACAATGCAAACTAACTGTTATTCCTTGTTCCAATTATAATCGAAATATGCAATACAGTTTATTGGTTAAACCGTCACCAAATTTGCCAAACGACCAATCTATAAATTTGTATGCGAGTTTATGCCTTTTTGAAGGAACGAATGTCAGTATGGGACGCGGAACCGAGAAACAATTCCAAATTTACGGTTCTCCTTTTTTAACCAAAACCAATTTCAGCTTTACGCCAAAACCTAATTTTGGAGCCAAAGATCCGCTTTATAACGGAAAAGAATGTTTTGGTGAAGATTTAACTTCCTATCCAAAACTCAAGCAATTAGAATTAAAATGGCTCTTAAAAGCCTATCAAAATACCAGTGATAAATCTAAATTTTTCAATGCCTTTTTTACCAAACTTGCCGGAACAAAAAAATTGCAGCAGCAAATAGAATCGGGAATTTCAGAAAAAGAAATTCGCGCAAGCTGGAAAAAAGATTTACAAGCCTTTCTAATTATGAGAAAACCATATTTACTCTATTAAATAAGGCATTTTTCAGAATTAAAAATTTCCAAAACTTACTATTTTTTATAAAATAGAGAATCCTTATACAAAAAATCGAAATCATAAATATCAAATAATCCGCTGTTTCAAAACCAAAAAAGAAAAGAAAAATGAAGAATAAAACCCCTGAAACCGAACAAGAATCTTTGTACAAAGATTTAGACCAAATGAGCGTAAAAGAACTCTTAACCAATATTAATACTGAAGATCAAAAAGTTCCTCAAATTATACAAGGACAGATTCCTAAAATTGAAAAACTCGTAAAAGCAATCGTAAAAAAAATGCAATTGGGCGGACGGTTATTTTATATCGGAGCTGGAACTTCTGGACGTATCGGAATTTTGGATGCATCTGAATGTCCGCCAACTTTTGGTGTTCCGCATGATATGATTATCGGAATTATTGCTGGAGGAGATACTGCGATTCGTAAAGCTGTTGAAAATGCAGAAGACGATACCGAACAAGCTTGGAAAGATTTAGCTAAATTTGAGATTTCAAGTTTAGATTTTATTATCGGAATTGCAGCTTCTGGAAATACACCTTATGTTTTGGGTGCTTTGAAAAAAGCAAAAGAACACAATATAAAAACAGGAAGTATTTCGTGCATCAGCAACGGACTTATCGCACAGGAAGCTGATTTTCCAATTGAAGTAATTGTTGGTCCAGAATTCTTAACAGGAAGCACAAGGATGAAAGCGGGAACAGCTCAAAAACTGACTTTGAACATGATTTCGACTTCAGTGATGATTAAGCTTGGAAAAGTAAAAGGCAACAAAATGGTCGACATGCAGTTGTCTAACGAAAAACTGGTAAAACGAGGCATCAAAATGATTATGGAAGAATTAGGAATTGAATATGATTTAGCCGAAGAACTACTCCAAAAACATAAAAGTGTACGCGCTGTTTTGTTAGATCATAACAGCAAAAAATAACCTTAAAACTAAACCGAAACCAAAATGTCTTCTACTACAATTCTCATTTTCATCTTTGTTTATTTTGGTCTTTTACTATTTATTTCAAATGTAATCAGTAAAAAAGGACAAGACAATGATTCTTTTTTCAAAGCAAATAAAAACTCTAAATGGTATCTAGTTGCTTTTGGTATGATTGGAACTGCGCTTTCTGGCGTAACCTTTATCTCTGTCCCTGGTGAAGTTGGTTCGCCAAACGGAGAGCAATTCAAATATTTCCAATTCGTTTTAGGAAACGCAATTGGGTTTATCATTATTGCAAAAGTCCTGCTTCCACTCTATTACAGAATGAATCTGACATCGATTTACAGTTATATTGAACAAAGAATGGGAATTAGAAGTTACAAAACAGCAGCTTCTATATTTTTAGTTAGCAGAACCATTAGCTCTGCTTTTAGATTGTATTTGGTGGTTATTGTTTTACAGCGATATGTTTTCAACGATTTTCATATCCCATTTCCGGTAACGGTACTTTTAGCTTTGGCGCTTATCTTTTTATACACCTTTAGAAGCGGTCTCAAAACCATTATTATTACCGATACCTTACAGACGTTTTTTTTAGTTAGTTCAGTGTTTATAACCATTTATTTTGTTTGTGACAGTCTTAACCTGACTGTTCTTGAGTCGGTTTCAACCATTCAGAAAAGTAATTATTCTAAAATATTTTTCTTCGATGATTTCTTTACGAGCAAGTACCACTTTGTAAAGCAAATTTTAGGAGGAATGTTTGTTACTATAGCAATGGTTGGGCTCGATCAAGATTTAATGCAGAAAAATCTAAGTTGCAAAAACATTGGCGAAGCGCAAAAAAACATGTTCACTTTTACTGGAATTTTTGTTTTAATCAATATTATTTTCTTGAGTTTGGGCGCTTTATTATACATCTACGCTGCAAAAAATAATGTTGAAATTCCGTTAGATTTAGCAACAGGAAAACCAAGAACCGATTTACTTTTTCCAGAAATTGCTTTAAATCATTTGTCAATCGTACCGGCTTTTGTTTTCCTTTTGGGAATTATTGCCGCCACTTTTGCCACAACCGATTCGGCTTTAACCGCTTTAACGACTTCTTTCTGTGTTGATTTTCTTGGAATGGACAAATCTGAAAATCTCGATAATACTAAAAATGTAACCATAAGACATTGGGTGCATTTCGCCTTTTCTATCTTACTTTTTCTTGTAATTATTGTATTGAATTCCTTTAATGATGCTTCTGTTGTAGCTTTAATTTTCAGAGCAGCATCTTATACTTACGGACCTTTATTAGGTTTATACGCTTTCGGATTATTACAAAAATCAAGATTGGTAAACGACAAACTGATTCCGATTATTTGCCTTATTTCGCCAATATTTACGTATTTCTTAAGCGAAAATTCAGCACAATTATTCGGATACACTTTTGATAACGAATTAATTATAATCAACGGATTATTTACTTATATCGGAATTTATTTTACCAGTAAACATACCGAAGAAAAAATCTCTTTTTAAAAGCCCAAATAAAGAATTCAGACTTTTACCTGAATGCTCAAAAAATGATTTCATGAAAAATACAATTATAAAAATAGGTTTGCTTACAGCCGTACTTTTTTTAATCATCAATTGTGGTGTTTCTAAAAAAAGTAAAACTGCTGTTGACACAAACAAACCTATTTCGACAGAAAACAAAGAAGTTTACATACCAAAAAGCAAAGCAGAAAAAAAGCCTTTTGTTGCCGACTGTGATGAAGAAAAACGCTGGACAGACAGTATTTACAGCAAAATGACACTTGATGAAAAACTGGGACAATTGTTTTTTGCAAATGCTTATTCCAATAAAGATTCTGTACATGTTAACAAAGTAAAAGAACTGGTTTCAAAATACAATATCGGTGGAATTATTTTCTTTCAAGGCGGGCCAGTTCGTCAAGCGAAATTAACCAACTTATATCAGTCAAAAGCTAAAGTTCCTTTGTTTATAGGACTTGACGCCGAATGGGGATTAAGTATGCGTTTAGATTCAACTTATGCTTATCCTTGGAACATGACTTTGGGCGCAATTCAGGATTTAGATTTAATCGAAAAAGTCGGAAGACAAATGGGAAGCGAATGCAAAAGAATGGGAATTCATTTCAACTTTGCACCAGTTTTAGATATTAATACCAATCCACTAAATCCAATTATTGGAAATCGTTCTTTTGGCGAAAGCAAAACAAATGTTGCCAATCGTGCTTCTGCAATTATGAAAGGTATTCAAAGTCAAGGCGTTTTGTGTACTGGGAAACATTTTCCCGGACACGGAGATACCGCGGTCGATTCGCATAAAGCTCTTCCAACTGTTGCTTACAGCAAAGAACATATGGATGAAGTCGAACTATATCCGTACAAAAAACTTTTTGACGAAGGTTTGGCTTCTGTAATGGTGGCACATCTTAATATTCCGAATTTAGAACCAGGCGAAAATGTCCCTTCTTCTGCCTCTTATAATGTGGTAACCGAATTACTTCAAAAAAAATTAGGTTTCGAAGGACTGATTTTCACAGACGGTTTAGGAATGAAAGGAGCCAGTAATTTTAAACCTGTTGGTGATTTAGAATTGGCAGTTTTACAAGCAGGAAATGATATTTTTCTTTGTCCAGACGATGTTCCAGCGGCTTTAGAAAAATTAAAAATATTTTATGCAAATGGTCAAATTACCGAAGAACGTCTCGCGCATTCGGTTAAAAAAATATTGCGTTATAAATTCAAAGCGGGATTAAATAAATACAAACCTGCTGACTTAAAAAATCTCCAAAAGGATTTGACAAGTCCTGATAAAGACGCGCTTCAATACAATTTGTTTGAAAACGCCACTACCGTTTTAAAAAACAAAAAAGATATTCTCCCAATTAAAAATCTGGATCAGAAAATTGCTTACGTAAAACTGGGAGAAGATATAAACAGCGCTTTTGTTTCTACTTTAAAAAAATATACTGAAATAACCGAAGTTTCGAATACCAACATTGACTCTTTAAACAAACAATTAAAGAATTATGATTTGGTAATTGTTAGTTATCATAAAGTAAATAAAGCTTGGGAAAAACATGATTTTTCTTCAAATGAATTGTTTTTCCTGAATAAAATTGCCGAAAATAATAAGGTTATTTTAGATGTTTTTACAAAACCTTATTCACTGCTTTCCATTAAAAATTTTGATGATATCGAAGGATTGATGGTTTCGTATCAAAACTCAACAATTTCACAGATTGTTTCTGCCGAAATTTTGTTTGGAGCGAAAAGTGCCAAAGGAAAATTACCCGTTTCAATCAATGAAAATTTTAAAGTAAATGACGGAATCGAAACGGAAAAAATCGATCGTTTAGGTTTTGAGACACCCGAAAACGTCGGAATGAATTCATCAATTCTTTATAAAATAGATGCTGTCGCCCAAAAAGCAATTGACGGAAAAATGGCTCCAGGAATGCAGGTTTTAGTGGCAAGAAAAGGAAGTGTTGTTTTTCAGAAATCTTACGGATATCAAACTTACGATAACAAAGTAAAAGTTTCGAATACTGATTTATACGACGTTGCTTCGATTTCAAAAATGATTTCTACGCTTCCAAACGTGATGCAATTATATGATAAAAACAAGGTAGAATTAGACACGAAATTAGGAACAATGCTTCCAATGTTTAATAAATCAAACAAAAAAGACATTTCGTTTAAAGATTTATTGAATCATTATGCGGGATTGATTGCGTGGAGTCCGTTTTATAAATCGACATTAGATGCAAAAGGCTTTCCTTCTGATCAATATTATAGAAAAATGCCTGAGAAAAATTTCACAACTAAAGTAGCTGAGAATCTTTTCATCAGAAATGATTATCATGACACGATTATGAAATTTATTGCCGACTCTCCTATTTCTCTTAAAAAAGAATACAAATACAGCGATTTTACTTTTATCATTCTAAAAGAATATTTGGAAAGAGCTACGCATAAAAAACTGGAAGATTTAAGTCAGGAAAACTTTTTCAATTCTTTGGGAATGAATTACACAACTTATAATCCGTTATTGAAATTTGACAAGAGTGTGATCGCTCCAACCGAAATTGACAACTATTTCAGACATCAATTGATACAAGGTTATGTGCACGATATGGCAGCGGCAATGGAAGGCGGTGTTGCAGGACATGCAGGTATTTTCTCAAATGCAATGGATGTTGCCAAAATGATGCAACTGTTTCTTCAAAAAGGAAGTTATGGCGGCCAACGTTATTTTTCTGAAGCTACTTTTGACACTTTTAATACTTGTTTTTATTGCGCTCAAGGCGTTGAAAGAGGTTTAGGCTTCGACAAAAGATTAGGAAAAGACGGCCCGACTTGTCAATGTGCTTCTAAATCTAGTTTTGGGCATACTGGTTTTACAGGAAATATGGCTTGGGTTGATCCTGAAAACGAAACGATTTATGTGTTTTTATCAAACAGAACGTATCCTGAAGTTGGCGAAGAAGGAAATAAATTAGCGAAAGAAAAGATTCGTGAAGATATCCAGAAAATAATTTATGAATCTATAATAAAATAATTTTACCCTTTTTTAAACACATAGAGACATAGGTTTTATGCTGAATTAAAAAAAGAGTACTAAAAAGAAACTAGTTTCTAACACATAGTGCTATGTTTGTTTAAGACAAGTGAAACGCCTTTTTAAAAAAATCTAAATCTATGTTTCTATGTGTTTAGAATTAATTGCTCGCAACTGATTAACTTTAGCTGCATTTTAAACGAATTTTCATGAATAAAAATATTGAAGCACTTTATCAAATTGCTCAAAAAGAAACGAAACGTATCATTGGACTAATGTCGGGAACTTCTCTCGACGGACTTGATATTGCTTTATGCGAAATTTCAGGATCTGGTGTCAACACAAAGGTGAAGTTAGCTCAATTTGAAACGATTAGTTATTCTGAAGAAATCAAAACAGAAATTCGTAAAGTTTTTGCTCAAAAAAATATTGATTTCCAACATTTGGCTTTGCTCAACGAATGGATTGGTTTGCTTCATGCTTCAATGATAAATGAAACTTTAAAAAAATGGAATATTCCAGCATCAGATATTGATTTAATTGCTTCTCATGGACAAACAGTTTTACATGCGCCGAAATTTTTACATCAGCAGGAAAAATTTCCAAATGCCACTTTACAAATTGGAGACGGCGATCATATTGCAGTAAAAACTGGAATTATCACATTGTCCGATTTCAGGCAGAAACATGTTGCTGCTGGCGGTGAAGGTGCTCCCTTAGCTGTTTACGGCGATTATTTTTTATTTGGAAAAGAGGGCGAAAACAGAATTATGCTCAACATTGGCGGGATTGCCAATTTTACTTATCTGCCATCAGCCATAAAAACTGAAGATACTTTTGTAACCGATACGGGAACAGGAAATACTTTGATTGATCTTTTCATTAAGAAATATTTCTTAGATAAAAGCTACGATAAAGATGCAGAAATAGCCAAACAAGGAACTGTAAATCAGGTTTTATTGGACAATTTGAAAGATAATGCTTTTTTCAAAAAAGGATTTCCAAAAACGATCGGACAAGAATTATTCAATGCTGAATATGTAGAATTAGCACTTTCAAAAAGCAATCTTACCAATATTTCTGCACCAGATTTATTGGCAACTTTAACTCGTTTTACAGCCGAAACTATTGCCGAGGCTATTCAATTTGCTGTAGCAAATTCATCTTATAAAATTGAAGATTTTAAAATCTATCTTTCTGGCGGAGGAGCCAATAATCCTTTAATTGTAGAATGGCTAAAAGAATTACTGCCTTGCTCTTTCTTCAAAAGCAATGATTTAGGAATTAACAGCGATGCCAAAGAAGCGATTCTTTTTGCTATTCTTGCCAATGAAACCGTTGCTGGAGGCGATTTCAAATTTAATTCTGTAAAAATTCCGTCGGTAACTATGGGAAAAGTTTCATTTCCTGATTAAGTATTAAAAACCAACAAAAAACAATAAACTATTAATAACCAAAACCATGACAAAAGAACGTTTAACCTCATTGGACGTATTTAGAGGATTTACTATTTTTTTAATGACAATAGTAAACAATCCAGGAAGCTGGTCTTCTATTTACCCGCCATTAGAACATGCAGAATGGCACGGCTGCACACCAACAGATTTAGTTTTCCCCTTTTTCGTTTTTATAATGGGAACAGCAATCCCTTTTGCCATGCCGGTTAAACATCTTGATGGTGCTGTTTTTAATAAAATTTTAGTTCGATCGCTGCGTATTTTCTGTTTAGGATTTTCTTTAGCTTTTTTTGGCAGAATACATTTGTTTGGTCTGGAAGGTTTTCCTCTTTTAGCGATAAGACTCATTATTTTCTTCGGAATCGCTTATGCCCTTTTGGGTGATTTTAGTTTAAAAATCAAAACCTATCTTGTTTTCGGAATCTTAGCGGTTTTATTATTTTTAGCTTACAGTGGTTTAGAACATTTTGAAGACACTAGAATTCCAGGCGTTTTACAGCGAATTGGTATTGTTTATTTCTTTACTTCACTTTTATATTTAAAGACCAATTTAAAAACACAAATTATAACTGGAGTTTCAATTTTAGTTGGTTATTATTTGTTGATGGCTTTTGTCCCTGTTCCCGGAATTGGAGAAGCTAATTTTGAAAAAGGCACCAATCTGGCAGCTTGGCTCGACAATTTACTTTTAAACGGACACCTTTGGAGCGTTTCTAAAACTTGGGATCCTGAAGGAATTTTAAGTACTTTACCAGCCATTGCAACTGGAATTACTGGAATGTTTATTGGGCAAATTTTAAATTTATCCGTTACCAAAATCGAAATTGTAAAAAAACTGGCAATTGCTGGAATTGTCTTATTGATTTCTGGATTAATTTGGAATATTATTTTCCCGATTAACAAATCACTTTGGACAAGTTCTTATGTTTTATATACGGGCGGTATTGCTACTTTATGTTTGACGTTGCTGTATTACATCATTGATGTGGCAAATTATAAAAAATGGGCAAAATTGTTTTTAATTTGGGGTGTAAATCCAATGATTGTCTTTTATTTTTCTGGAATAATTCCGAGGGTAATGAGTTCTATAAAAATGCAAAATCCAGAAATTGGCGGTGAAGAAATTGGTTTTCAAGCTTACATATACAAATATGGAATTGTTCCTATTTTTGAAAATCCATTAAATGCATCTTTAGCTTATGCGTTGGCTTACGCACTTTTCTGGTCGATTATCTTATGGATTTTATATAAAAGAAAACTGATATTTAAAGTTTAGTATTTCAGAAAGAATGGTATTATTATTGCGAAATTTAAATTTCCTTTAATCATCTAAAAAAACTACTTTTGGTTTTTGTTAAAAAACATTGAAATGCATAAAAATCAGTATCTAATATTCTCTTTACTATTCATATTTTTCGTTTCGACGATTTCTGCACAGGAAAAAACAATGCATCCTAAAAATGAATTTAGAGGTGTTTGGATTGCCACCGTTGTCAATATTGACTGGCCGAAAACGAGCTTTGATAATGTAGAAAAAGAAAAAGCTGATTATTTAGAAATTTTAGAAGCCTACAAAAAGTTAAATTACAATGCCGTAATCGTTCAGGTTCGAAGTGTTGGGGATGCCATTTATCCTTCTGAATTTGCGCCTTGGTCTCGTTTTTTAACTGGAAAAGAAGGTTTGGCTCCAAATCCATATTACGATGCATTGGAATGGATGATTGAACAGGCACATAATCGCGGATTTGAATTTCACGCTTGGCTGAATCCATATCGCGCGACTTTCGATTTAAATAAAAATCTTTTAAGTCCTGGACATGATCTTTTTAAACATCCAGAATGGATGATTGAATATGGGGGAAAATATTATTATGATCCTGCTTTGCCAGAAGTTCAGGCACATTTAACTAAAGTAGTTAAAGAAGTAGTTGACAAATATGATATTGATGCCATTCATTTTGATGATTATTTTTATCCGTACGCTGTTCCGGGAAAAGTATTTAACGACAATGCTTCTTATCAAAAATATGGCGCAGGTTTAAGCCGTGCCGATTGGCGTCGTGCGAATGTGAGCAACTTTGTACACACTATTTCAACAACTATAAAAGATAGCAAACCTTGGGTTCAATTCGGGATTAGTCCGTTTGGAGTTTGGCGAAATAAATCTCAAGATCCTAGAGGTTCTGAAACGCAGTCAACTTCAAATTACGACGATTTATACGCAGATCCGATGCTTTGGATGGATCAAAAATGGATTGATTATATTCTGCCTCAATTGTATTGGAGTATGAATAATACAAGAGCATCTTATTCAAAGTTAGTAAAATGGTGGTCTGAAAATTCCAATAATACTGCTGTTTATATTGGTCATGCTTCATATAAAATTAGAGGCGATTCAGATAAAAGCTGGAATTTTGTGACTGAAATCCCAACGCAAATCGATTTTCTAAGAACCTTTAAAAACGTTTCTGGAAGTGCTTATTTCAGCTCAAAATGGTTTATGGGAAAAAACTTCGACGTGGTTCGTCATTTAGAAGAAAATCAATATAAATATCCAGCGATTCCTGCAGCCGTTCCGAATTTAAGACACGTAATTATTGATACTCCAAAAGTGGTCGAATACAATAAAGACAGTATTAAATATAACTTTACATTTAAAAGCCCGCTTAATACAAAAGTTCGTTATATGGTAGTTTACGGAGGCGAGCATATTTCTAAAATTGATATAAACGACGCTACAAAAATTGTAGAAAAAGTAACTATCAAAGAAGTTGACGGTAAAATTACTTTCGCAATTGCTGCTGGAAAATTAAACCTTTACAAAGCCTGTGCTGTAACTTTTATTGATTATTACGCAAACGAAAGCACGCCAACTGCCATAGATCTAAAAAAACCATTTAAAAACTATATACCTGCACAACCAAATGAAAATAGATAATAAACCTTGGTTCTGGATTCCGCTTCTAAACTTTGCATCTGGATTGCCGTATGCCATAATTATTTCAGTTTCGGTAATTATGTACAAAAATCTGGGAATTTCAAATGAAGACATTGGAGTTTATACCAGTTTATTATATCTTCCTTGGGTAGTAAAACCACTTTGGAGTCCGCTTATTGAATTAATTGGAACTAAAAGGAAATGGTTTTTATGGATGCAATTATTAATTTCGATTGCCTTTTTACTGGTCGGATTAGCGATTCCAACAAATGGATTTTTCATGATGTCATTAGCCATATTTTGGGTTGCCGCTTTTGCTTCAGCTTCAAATGATATCGCGACGGACGGTTTCTATTTATTGGTTTTACCAGAAGACAAACAATCTTTTTTTATAGGAATCAGAAGTACTTTTTACAGGCTTTCAATGCTTGCAGGAAACGGACTTGTCGTGCTTTTTGCTGGATATTTAGAACACAAATACGGAGACAACACAAAAGCTTGGTCGTATACGATGATTTGTGTTGGTTTACTAATGACGTTTATTACCGCTTACAATTTTGTTTTTACGCCAAAAAATGAAATAAATGCCGTAGAAAGCAACAAAGAAACTCCTCATCAAAACTTCGGAACTATATTCATTAATTTCTTCAAGAAAAAACAAATCGGATTAATTTTGGCTTTTGTTCTCGTTTTCAGATTAGGAGAATCACAATTGCTTAAAATGTTAAGTCCATTTTTATTGGATGGAAAAGAATTAGGCGGAATGGGATTAGATACCGAAGCCGTTGGAATTATTTACGGAACTTTTGGAGTTGCAGCATTAACCTTAGGCGGGATTTTGGGCGGAATTGCCATTTCTAGACATGGACTTACCAAATGGATGTTTCCGATGTTTCTGGCGATGCATTTGCCAATTATTGGTTTTATTCTATTAGCATTTTTTCACCCAACGTCAATTTATTACATTTATATCGTCGTGATTTTAGAACAATTTGGTTACGGTTTTGGTTTTACAGCCTTTATGATGTATTTAATTCATGTTGCCGAAGGAGAATCAAAAACAGCACATTACGCACTTGCAACTGGATTTATGGCATTAGGAATGATGCTTCCAGGAATGTTAAGCGGATATATTCAGAAATTTTTAGGTTATCAAAACTTCTTTGTTTGGGTTTTGATTGCTACAATTCCAGGTCTTATTTTATCACGTTTTTTAGTTTTCCCGAAAGATTTTGGGAAAAAATCATAAGAAGTTTAAATCCCAAATCAAACTCTTACATATGGAAATCAATGAAAATTTGCAGGCCGAACGAAATCTGAAAGGAACTGAGTTCGAGAAAAATGGAAATCTTGAAAAAGCAATTGAATTGTATGAAGAAAATGTCGCAGAAAGCTTTAAAGGAAATCATCCGTACGATCGACTGGCAACAATCTACAAAAACCAAAATGATCTCGGCAACGAAATTAGGGTTTTAGAAAAAGCCATTTTGGTTTACGAAGAAATAACCATCGAAGACCGTTTAGAAGGACTTCCAAAACTTTTCAGATTCAAAAACCGACTTGAAAAAGCAATTGAAACCCAAAAACAATTAGCCAAACAAAAGAAGGCGAAATTGAAATAGCTAAAAAAATTAAATTAAGCTTAATTGACTTAATAGCTGTAATGGTAAAAACAAAATCTTTTTGTGAATCATGATCAAACTAAAAAGAACAAACTCAGACGATATCGATTTTATAAATCTGGTTGCTTTATTAGATAAAGATTTAGCGATTAGAGACGGAGAAGATCATGCGTTTTACAATCAGTTCAATAAAACCGATAAAATAAAACATACGATAGTTTATTATGAAAACGGCATTCCTGTTGGATGCGGCGCTTTTCGCGAAAAAGAAAGCGACAAAACCGAAATCAAAAGAATGTACGTTCATCCTAATTACAGAAAAAAAGGAATTGCTTCTGCCGTTCTTAAAGAACTAGAAATCTGGGCAAAAGAAGTGGGTTATACTTATACTATTTTAGAAACTGGGAAAAATCAGCCGGAAGCTATCAACTTATATCAAAAATTAAATTATACCATCATTCCAAATTATCCGCCTTACGAAAAAATGGATAATAGTGTTTGCATGAAAAAGACTTTATAATAATGAAAATCACAGCAGAAGCATTACGCCAAAGAATCGGACAATTCTTTTTTCCAGCCGTATTTATTAACGATACAGAAGAAAACATTCAAGAAACAGAACGTTTAATAAAAGAACATAATATTGGCGGACTGACGTTTTTTCACAGTCGTGCGAGCGCTGCAACCAATTATGAAAGCAAGAAAAAAGTTGTTTTTAATGGCGACAGCTACGAAAAAATTAAAGCTTTAATTGTCCGTTATCAAAAAGCCGCTTCTACTCCACTTTTAATTAGTATTGATGCCGAATGGGGATTAGCAATGCGAATCGAAAAAACACCGCAATATCCGTATGCGATTACACTTGGTGCTTTACCAGAAAACAAATCAAAATTGGTTTTCGAAGTTGGAAAACAAATTGGTTTAGATTTAAAAGCTGCTGGAATTCAATACAATTTATCGCCTTTGGCAGATATAAACAACAATCCCAATAATCCTGTTATCGGTTATCGTTCTTTTGGTGAAAACAAAGAAAAAGTAGCCGATTTTGCAGTAGAATATTTAAAAGGAATGTCGGAAGTTGGTGTTTTAGGTTGTCTGAAGCATTTCCCAGGACACGGCAATACCAATGTAGATTCTCATTTAGGATTGCCAGTTTTAAAGGAAACTTTAGAAGAATTAATGGAAAACGAATTGTATCCATTTATAAAAGGAATCAAAAACAATGTCGATTCTATTATGATTGGGCATTTGGCGGTTCCAAGTTTAAATGATGGAAAAGATACTTCAGCAACATTATCAAAAGCAGTAATTCAAGATCTTTTGCGTGATAAATTAGGTTACGACGGTTTGGTAATTTCTGATGCATTGAACATGCACAGCGTTTCGAAATTGTACGAAACCAAAGGACAATTAGAATGGGAAGCTTTCAACGCTGGAAATGATGTTTTATGTTTTGCCGAAAATGTACCAGAAGGAATTGAAGCAATCTACAAAAATGCTTCGCCAGATCGCATATTCGAAAGTTATAACCGAATTATGAAAGCTAAAGAAAAAGCTGGAATTCTTTCTGGAAAAACAGCTGTTTCAGGCGAATTAGATTTCGAAAAAACATCAAAAATAAACTTAGAAATTGCTCAAAATGCGATTACAACGATTATTGATAATTCAAGTTCAGAGTTAGCATTTGAAGCTCAGAAAAACAATAAATTAGCTAAAGTAAGTTTCTATAAAAATACTGAAAACACTTTCTTTAAAACTTTAAATTCAAAATTGACTTCACCTCAATTTGCTTTTGAAAATTTAGAAATTTCGAATATTTCATCCATCAAAAAAGAATTAGAAAATTTCGAAACGATTATAATTTCATTATTTGTTCCAAAAGCAAAACCGCTGAACAATTTTGAAATTGACAATGAAGTTTTAGAATTGCTTTCTGATTTGCTTCAAAACAAAAAATGCATTGTTTATGTTTTCGGAAATCCGTATTCTTTACCGTTAATTCCGAATCTTAAAAAGGCTTCAGGACTATTTGAAGCGTATCAAGATTTTGAAGAATTTCAAAAAACTGCAGGAATTCAATTTTTAGAAAAAATTTCTTCAAACGGAATTCTTTCAGTAAATACTGAAATTCAATAAGTTAAAACTCAGAATAGTCAAAATTTATTAACTTATAAATATTAATAATCACATCTTATTGTAAGAACCTGTACTTATACCCTACTTTTGCACCAGAAATAAATATTTAACGTAAAACGAAAATTATGTCTTTAGTAGGAAAAAAATTCCCAAGTATTGCAGTAGATGCTATCTCAGAAATGGGTGACAATTTAAAAATCAACATTTTTGAAGAAGCAGTAAACAACAATAAAAAAGTACTTTTATTTTGGTATCCAAAAGATTTTACTTTTGTATGTCCAACTGAATTACACGCCTTTCAAGCTGCATTACCAGAATTTGAGCAAAGAAATACTATCGTAATTGGCGCTTCTTGTGATACAAACGAAGTTCACTTTGCTTGGTTAAATACTCCAAAAAACAATGGTGGAATCGAAGGTGTTACTTACCCAATTTTAGCTGACACTAACCGTAACTTAGCTAACATTTTAGGTATTCTTGATATCGAATCTACAAGCTACAGCGAAGATACAGATTCAGTTATCATCGAAGGTTCAAACGTAACTTACAGAGCGACTTACCTTATTGACGAAACTGGAAAAATCTTCCACGAAAGTGTAAACGATATGCCATTAGGACGTAACGTAAACGAATACTTAAGAATGGTTGACGCTTATACTCACATCCAAACTAAAGGTGAAGTTTGTCCAGCAAACTGGGAAGCTGGTAAAGAAGCTATGTCTGCTGACAGAATCAGTACTGCTGAATACTTAAGCGCTAACTAATTTTTAATTAGTTTCTAAGATACTAAGATTCTAAGGTTCTAAGATTTTCTCTTAGGCCTTAGTAACTTAGAAATCAAATCCTCTCTCAAAAAATCTCAAAAAATTATAGTTGCTAAAATCCACAAAGGTTCCAAAAACTTAGAACCTTAGAATCTTAGCACCTTACAATCTCAAAAAATAAAACTTATGTTAATCGACTTAAACGAAGATACGTTAGCAGATTTAGTTGCTAAAAACGAAAAAGTAGTAGTACAATATTCAGCTTCATGGTGTGGAAATTGTCGTATTATGAAACCAAAATTCAAAAAATTAGCAACAGAAAATGAAGCTATCACTTTTGTTTTGGTTGATGCAGAAAATTCTCCTGAATCAAGAAAATTAGCTAATGTGAGCAACCTGCCAACATTTGCAACTTTCGTAAACGGACAATTAGTTGGCGAAACGCAAACTAATAAACAAGAAGTTTTAATCGATCTTGTAAACACAATTGCTTAATTCATAATTAAGCTTTGTCAAAGTTTAGAACTTTGACAAAGCTCTAAAAAACTCCGCAAAATGAAATTACCAGTAATAAAGCATTTAACGCAATTCATCGAAGAAAACGATCAGGATTATATCATTGAAACGATTGAAGTTCTAGAAGCGATGACTGAAATTCCTTCTCTTAAAGATGAAGAATTAGACGTAATCGGCGAATTGATTTCAAATATGTATGGCGCTCTTGAAGTACAGAAACTTGTAGCTCAAGGAACAGATAAAAAAGAAGCTTTAAATACGTTTATGAAACGTGTTTTAGGTTCTATCGATAAATAAATCGAGCCTCTCTTTCAAAGAAAAATAAAAAACATGACAAGGAAAGCGTTTCTATTTGGAGACGCTTTTTTTTTGTTTTCAGTTTTCAGTCGCAGTTTTCAGTTTTCAAGCAATCTTTGTTAGGCTGAGCGAAGTCGAAGCCCGCGCAAAGTATATCGACAAAGATTAGCAATTTAGATTATGGAGCAACTTATGTGGGCTTCGACTTCGCTCAGCCTGACACGTGCAATTAATCTGAAATCTATCCCGAGGCTTCGGGACTAAAATCTAAAATAAGTAGATAAATCCGTTAATTCAAGGCCACCCAAAAACCATCCTTAATCTCTCCTTAAACCCATAACAAATACTTTTAGATTCAAATATTAATCCTTACTTTTGAACCTCATTAATTTTAAACATAAATCATGGCATCTATCACATTAGGAGGAAATCCAGTTCATACATCAGGCGAATTACCAACAGTTGGAACGCAATTAACTGACTTCAGTTTAGTACAAAACGATTTATCAGTTGCTTCATTAAGCACTTTTGCTGGTAAAAAATTAGTTTTAAACATTTTTCCAAGTGTTGATACTGGAACTTGTGCTGCTTCTGTTAGAAAATTCAACCAAAGTGCAAGCGGATTAGAAAACACGACAGTTTTATGTATTTCTAGAGATTTACCTTTCGCTCAAAAACGTTTTTGTGGTGCTGAAGGTTTAGAAAATGTAGTAAACTTATCTGATTTTCAAGAAGGTGCTTTTGGTAAAGCAAACGGTTTAGAAATCGTTGACGGACCATTAAAAGGTTTACACTCAAGAGCAATCATTGTTGTTGATGCTAATGGAAAAATCGTTCATACTGAACAAGTTGCTGAAATTGCAAACGAACCAAATTACGAAGCAGCTTTAGCAGCACTATAATATTTTCCTTTAAATGGAGTTTCAAAAAGACAATACTTTTGTTACTGGTCGTTTAAAAAGCATGACTTATGCTTTTAAAGGAGCCGTAAAATTGATTAAAACCGAACACAGTATTATGGTTCAATTCTCTTTGGGAATTATCATGACAATTGCTGGGTTCTATTTTCATATTTCACAAACCGAATGGCTATGTCAAACATTTGCCATCGGTTTGGTTTTAAGCATTGAGGGATTAAATACGGCAGTTGAAAAAATTGCCGATTTTATCCATCCTGATTACAGCAAACGAATCGGATTTATCAAAGATATTGCTGCTGGAGCGGTATTTTTTGCCGCAATGACTGCAATAGCAATAGGTTTGATTATTTATATTCCAAAATTTATTTAGGCAAAGGAAAACGCAAGAATGGCAAAAAACAAAAAAGAAACTGTAGATAAAAAAAACGACAAACAAGAAGTAAACAAAAGATCTTTTAAGATGTCTAAACAACAAAAATTTGTTTTAGGATGTCTTCTAGTTCTTTTTTCTGTTGCATTGTTGGTTGCATTTATTTCATTTTACGTTAACGGACAATGGCAAAATGATCAAAGTATTGTAAACCAACTTGGAGATCGTAGTGAAGTTGTTGAAAACTGGCTTGGAAAATTCGGAGCTTATTTATCCGATTTAGTAATCTACAGAGGTTTTGGACTTGCTTCTTTTTTATTCGTCCGTCTATTTTTCCTTACCGGAATGTTTTTGGCATTAGAACTTTCTACTCAAAAACTTAAAAACACTTGGTTTTGGGATATTTTTGCGATTATTATTGTTTCTATTTTGTTTGGTTTTTTTGCAACTTCTGCACCAGAATTAGGCGGAACAATTGGTTACGAACTGAATTTATTTCTACAGGATTATATCGGAAAAACAGGAACTTTACTGACATTGCTTTTCGGTTTAATTGTCTATCTTATTTTCAAGATAAAATTATCTCCAGAAAAAATCCAAACGTATTTTGATTCGACTAAAAAAGATTTCAAATCAGAATTAAACACTTTAAAACCAATAGCAAATCAACCTGAAAGCGCTTATAATCTGGAAGAATTTGCTATTAAAGAAGAAAAAGAAGTTGAAAGCGATCCTGATCTAGATGATATTCACATAAAAACTGTTGATTCTCAATTTGAAATTAATAAAGAAGCATTAAAACCAACTATTTCTCATTCATCTGAGATTGAGTTAAATCCAGTTTTAAAGCCAATTACTCCGAAACAAGAATTACCATTAGTTTCTCCCGATGAAGCTTTTGTAATTGAAAAAGCAGAAGAAGAAGATATTATTGAAGAAAATCTAGCTTCTCGCCTAGTTGCCGATTTCGGACTATTTGATCCAACTTTGGATTTATCCAATTATAAATTCCCAACCATCGATTTATTAAAAGAATATTCAACTGGTGGAATTACTATTAATCAAGAGGAATTAGAAGAAAACAAAAACAAGATTGTAGATACACTTCGCAACTATAAAATTGAAATTGCACAAATTAAAGCTACCGTTGGACCATCGGTAACTTTATATGAAATTGTGCCAGAAGCAGGAATTAGAATTTCAAAAATCAAAAGCTTAGAAGATGATATCGCATTATCATTATCTGCATTAGGAATTCGTATTATTGCACCAATTCCAGGAAAAGGTACGATCGGTATTGAGGTTCCGAACAAAAACCCAACTATGGTTTCGATGAAAAGTGTCATTGGAGCCGCTAAATTTCAGGAAGCTGAAATGGAACTTCCAATTGCTTTAGGAAAAACAATTTCTAACGAAACTTTCGTAGTCGATTTAGCTAAAATGCCTCACTTATTGATGGCTGGAGCAACGGGACAAGGAAAATCTGTCGGATTAAATGCTGTTTTAACTTCATTATTATACAAAAAACATCCAGCAGAAGTTAAATTCGTTCTAGTCGATCCGAAAAAAGTAGAACTTACGCTTTTCAATAAAATCGAAAGACATTATTTAGCTAAACTTCCTGATACAGAAGATGCTATTATTACTGATAACGCAAAAGTTGTCAACACACTAAATTCACTTTGTACTGAAATGGACAATCGTTATTCTTTATTAAAAGATGCGATGGTTCGTAATATCAAAGAATATAACGATAAATTTAAAGCAAGAAAATTAAATCCAGAAGCTGGACATCGATTTTTACCATACATTGTTTTGGTTGTCGATGAGTTCGCCGACTTGATTATGACTGCAGGAAAAGAAGTCGAAGTACCGATTGCTCGTCTTGCTCAGTTAGCGCGTGCTATTGGTATTCACCTGATTATTGCAACTCAGAGACCATCTGTAAACGTAATTACAGGTTTAATTAAAGCCAATTTCCCAGCGAGAATTGCTTTTAGAGTAACTTCAAAAATCGACTCTAGAACTATTTTGGACACACAAGGTGCCGATCAACTGATTGGACGTGGAGATTTACTATATACAAATGGGAATGATGTCATTCGTGTTCAATGTGCTTTCATTGATACACCAGAAGTAGAAAAAATAACCGATTTTATCGGCGCACAAAAAGCGTATGCCACGGCTTATTTACTTCCAGAGTTTGTTGGAGAAGAAACTGGCATTAATCTTGATATAGATATTTCCGAAAGAGATACTTTATTTAGAGAAGCGGCGGAGATTATTGTCAATGCCCAGCAAGGTTCTGCTTCTTTATTGCAACGAAAATTAAAATTAGGATACAACAGAGCAGGTCGTTTAATCGATCAACTTGAGGCAGCAGGTATTGTTGGTCCGTTCGAAGGCAGTAAAGCTAGAAGTGTGAATATTTTAGACTTAAGTGCTCTTGATCAATTTTTTAATAATGAACAAAATTAATCCAATCATGAGAACAAAAATTCAAGAAATCAACAAAAATTCTATCACAAACATGACTAAAAAGTGTTTTCAAATGGCAGTTATTTTGCTTTTGAGCTTCACTTCTATTCAGGCTCAAGATAAGAAAGCAAAAGATCTATTGAACGAAGTAACTTCTAAAATAAAAAGCTACGATAATATTGTAATTGATTTTAAATATTCTTTGAATAATGCCAAAGAAAACATTAATCAAGACAGTAAAGGAAATGTAACAATGAAAGGAAATCAATATGTATTGAATTTCATGGGTGTTACTAAAATTTTTGATGGTCAAAAAACATATACAATTGTTCCTGAAGACGAAGAAGTTACAATTTCTAAAGTAAATGAGAAGGATGACAACGCAATTACTCCTTCAAAAATGCTTACTTTCTTTAATTCTGGCTATAAATATAATATGGACATTGTTCAAAACGTAAAAGGAAGAAAAATTCAGTACATCAAATTAGTTCCTACAAGCGGAAAAGATCAAAGAAAAGAAATTCTTTTAGGTATTGACAGTCAAACAAAACACATCTACAATTTGATTGAAACAGGAAAAAACGGAACAAAAACAACTTTAACCGTTAATTCTTTTAAAACCAATCAGCCATTATCAAAAAATCAATTTACCTTTGTAGCGAGTAAATACCCGAAATACTACATTAATAAATTAGATTAATCAGAAGGTTGAAAATTCTAGACAAATACTTATTAAAAACATTCTTATTTACATTTGCTACGGTATTTGTAATCCTATTTTTCATATTCATACTTCAAACAGTATGGCTATTTATTTCAGAACTAGCAGGTAAAGATCTCGACTTAATATTGGTCGTGAAATTCCTGCTTTTTTCTATGCCACGTATTATACCGCTGGTTTTGCCATTATCAGTTTTGTTGGCTTCGATTATGACTTTCGGAAATCTGGCTGAAAATTATGAGTTCGCAGCCATGAAATCTTCTGGTATTTCGTTGCAAAGAGCTATGCGCGTATTGATTATTTTTATTTTCGTTTTAAGTATTGTCGCCTTTTGGTTTGCAAATAATGTTATTCCGTATGCAGAATATAAATTTGTAAACTTTAGAAAAAATATTGCACAAGCTAAGCCAGCGATGGCAATTGCTGAAGGTCAGTTTAATGACGTTGGAACCTATAACATCAAGGTAAACAAGAAATCTGGCGAAAATGGAAACCATCTTACAGGGGTTACCATCCATGAAAAACCTAGCAGCATGGGTGAAAACAAGACTGTTATTAAATCTAAAACTGGAGAACTTATTAGTAGCGAAAAATCAAGCATTCTTCAATTAGTTTTGAATGACGGTTACTATTATCAAGATGTTACTCCAAAAAAATATGAAGATCGTGCAAAATTGCCTTTCATAAAAGGAAAATTCAAGAAGCAGATTATCAATATTGATTTAGCCGAATTAAACAAAGTTGACGACAGCAAAGAAAGTATTGCAGGTACAAATGCAATGTTGAATGTTAATGAGTTACGCTACACATTAGATTCATTAAATAAAAACTTAGACAACGAAATTGTTTCTTTTTCTGAAAACATCAATCAAAGAGTTGGAATTAGAAGAGGTCCGCAAAACACAAATAAACAGGTAAAGAAAAAACAACTTCCAAACAATCTAGTGTCATTGTACTCTAATAAGGATCAAGTAGATATTTTTAAAATGGCTGGAAGTAATATTACAAGTAATATTTATTCAATAGAAACTACTCAAAAGGATTTAAAGGACAAACAAAGAGAAATCAATAAGCACTTAAGCGCATTGTATGAAAAGTTTGTAATTGCTTTTGCGTGCTTTTTAATGTTTTTTATTGGAGCTCCACTTGGTGCGATTATTAGAAAAGGCGGACTTGGACTTCCGATTGTATTTGCTGTTTTAATCTTTATTACTTTTCACTTCATTAATACTTTTGGAAAAAGATTATCACAAGAAGGCGGTATGTCTCCATTTTTAGGTTCATGGATGTCGTCCATTATCCTATCGCCATTAGCGGTTCTCTTAACTTATCGTGCAACAAACGACAACGGGTTAATTAATTTTGATGCAATTACAACCCCGATTTCACAACTATTTCAGAAAATTTCCGAGCGGTTTTTTCCGGCTCAAAAGCAAGAATAATTATGTCAACAACAAAAATACAACTAAATACCATTGAAGAAGCTATAGAAGATATTCGTCAAGGTAAAGTAATCATTGTAGTCGATGATGAAGATCGTGAAAATGAAGGTGATTTTTTGGCAGCAGCTGAAAAAGTAACACCAGAAATGATCAATTTTATGGCTACTCACGGTCGTGGATTAATTTGCACACCACTTACAGAAAGCCGTTGCAAAGAACTTGATTTGCGTGCGATGGTTACTAACAACACAGATCATATGGAAACTGCTTTTACTGTATCTATTGATTTGAAAGGAAATGGCGTTACAACTGGAATTTCTGCTTCCGATCGTTCTAAAACTGTTGAAGCACTAGTTGATCCAAATACAAAACCACACGATTTAGCCCGTCCTGGTCATATTTTCCCCTTAATTGCTAAACAAGGTGGTGTTTTAAGAAGAACTGGACATACTGAAGCCGCTATTGATTTTGCACGTTTAGCAGGATTTAAACCTGCTGGTGTTATCTGCGAAATTCTAAATGAAGACGGAACAATGTCTCGTCTACCTGAATTGATTAAAGTTGCTAAAAAATTTGATTTAAAATTAGTTTCCATTGAAGATTTAGTTGCCTATAGAATGCAACACGATAGTTTGATTGTTAAAAAAGAAGATTTTGACATTGAAACTCGTTTTGGAACTTTCAGATTAAGAGCTTACGAACAAACGACTAACAAACAAATCCATATCGCTCTAACAAAAGGGACTTGGAATTCTGGCGAACCAATTCTAACCAGAATACATTCTTCTCAAGTAAATAATGATTTACTTGGAACATTAACCAACAATGCGGAACAGCAATTGGATGACATGTTTAAAGTAATTAACGAGAACGGAAAAGGCGCTGTTATTTTCATTAATCAAGATATGACAGCTGTAAATCTTTTAAACAGAATTTCAGAGCTTAAAACATTACAATCTAACGGTACTTTAAAAGCTCCGAAAGTTATCATTGACAGTAAAGATTACGGAATTGGAGCTCAAATCCTTCATGATATAGATATTTCTAAAATAAGATTGGTTTCGAATACTGAACAAACAAAACGCGTTGGTATGATTGGTTACGGACTTGAAATTACAGAATACGTTAATTATTAATATGGGAACAGTAGAAGAAAGAATTCAGAAATCTGAAACTCGTATTTTTAAGGCCGTTTTTCCTAGTACAACAAATCATTACGACACTTTATTTGGAGGAACCGCATTACATCTTATGGATGAAGTGGCATTTATTTGCGCTACACGTTTCAGTCGTAAAAAAGTAGTTACGATTTCTACAGGACAAATCGATTTTAAAAAGGCAATTCCCGCCGGAACTTTAATCGAATTAGTAGCAAAAGTTGATAGTGTTGGAAGAACAAGCTGTAAAATTCATGTCGATATTTTTATGGAACAGATGTATTCGGAGCTTCGTGAAACGGTAGTTTCAGGAACTTTTTCTTTTGTTGCAGTCGATGAAAATAAAAAACCAACGCCAATTTTAGACGATTTAGATTGATTTTTTAAAAAAGCTTATTTTCGGAAATACTGATAATTAGGCACTTGAAAATTATTTGAAAAAGTTTCAAAAAAAAGTTCAAAAAAAGTTTTTATAACCGAAAAACCGTCTTATATTTGCACCCGCAATCAGATAATGATCGCGACATACTGGAGAAATGGCAGAGCGGTCGAATGCGGCAGTCTTGAAAACTGTTGACTGTAACAGGTCCGGGGGTTCGAATCCCTCTTTCTCCGCTGAGAGCTTAAAAAGAGACTTTTCAAAGTTTACAAAAAAGGCTAAAATTCACGGAAAACCCTGCAAATCAAACGATTTGCAGGGTTTCTTCTTTTATACCGCTTTTCAATATTTTCAAAAACAGTCAAAATCTTCGTGGCGCATTCGTGGCGCAGGCTAAGATTTTAAAAGTGTGCCACAAGATTTTATCTTAAGTCCCTATATCAAAGGGGTTAAGCACGTTTACATCTTGTTTAAATAAGGTTATAATTCTACATTTACTAATCTAATAAATTGAATTATGCTAGAGAACAGCTTTGGGTTAATTTTCTTCTTGAAAGTTCCCCGACATGAGAGTAAAATTAGAACCGTTTATTTCAGAATCACCGTTGACGGCATTCCTAAAGAAGCATCTACAAGACGCCAATGGGATCTGGAGCGATGGAACCAGAAAACTGAAAGAGCAGTCGGAACAAAAGAAGACGCAAAGTCACTTAATTTTTTTCTTGACTCGCTCACATCGAAAATCCACGATATCAAAACAGAGATACTCTACAGCGGAAAACCAATAACGTCTCAAAAAATCATGGACCACGTGATGGGAAGAATAACGCCGAGAGTAAAAGTCCTTGAAGAATTTCAGAAACATAATAATGAATTGGAGGCGTTGGTTGGCAATGGTTATACGGGCGCAACCTTGGAAAGGTTTAACATAACCAAAAACCACGTGTCCAATTTTATAAAATTCAAGTATAATTCTGATGATTTAGAATTTGCCGATCTAGATCTTGAATTTGTAAAAGATTTTGAATTTTACCTGCGGTCCGCACGTAAGTGCAGCAATAATACAACCCTTAAATACATTGCCAACTTCAAAAAAATTGTCATTCGTGCACTTGATAAAGAAATTATTGAAAAAGACCCTTTTAAAAGCTTTAAAGGGAAAAAAACTAAAATTACAAAAAAACCTATCTCTGCAAAAGAATTGGCTGAATTGGAGGCTCATCAGTTTTCAATAGAAAGACTCAGTACAGTACGCGACATTTTTGTATTCCAATGCTACACAGGGCTTGCATACATTGATGCCTACCAGCTCACAAGTGCTGATATAAAGGACGGAGTAGATGGAAAACCATGGATTATCTCTGAACGCCAGAAAACTAATTCAACTGCAAAGATTCCGCTCCTGCCTCATGCTGCCAGAATTCTTGAAAAATATAAAGATCATCCTCTCTGCATCAAACGAGGGACTCTGCTGCCTGTTTATTCCAATCAGAAAATGAATGGCTACCTTAAAGAAATTGCCGTATTGTGCGGTTTTCCATTCCCACTTAACACACATATGGCACGCCGTACATTTGGAAGCACGGTAACCTTGAACAACAATGTCCCAATTAATGTAGTCAAAGAACTGCTTGGACACTCCTCGGTTAAACAGACAGAAGCTTATGCCATAACAGAACAGACAACTATTGGAAGAGAAATGTCCATACTAAATCAAAAACTCAATCCGCATACAAATGAGATTTCTCAAGAAGATTTAACCACGCTTGAGAAACTTGAAAAAGAAATTCAATTAATTAAAAGTAAATATAAAAATGCATCACTTTAAAATTAAAATGAGGTTTAACCACTATATTATTTTGTAAGAATTATCAATTCAAGATTTATCCAAACACCAACATCTTTAACATATTAAAAAGATACCTCACGGGTTCGAGTACTGCTCTCCCCACGGAAAGGCCGAAAAGCCGGAAAACTGCAAGTTTTCAATCTTTTCAAAAAGCCTTAAAAAATGTCTTAAAGCCAGTAAATCCGATGATTTACTGGCTTTTTTGCTTTATAGGCTGTTTTCAATATTTATAAATGCTCACAAAATTAAAGGTGCAGAATCGGTGCACTTTCCGGCGCGCAGAAAAGTGCACCAGAAACAGCTAAAATCCCTTATATTACAGGGGTTAACGAGATTAACGACTTGATTTGGCAGTGATATTATTCTACATTTATTAACTTAAAAAGTAGGATTATGTTGGAAAGCAGTTTTGGTTTGGGATTCTTTTTAAAAAGACCCAAAATAGAAAGTAGAGAATGGATCGTATATTTCAGAATAACTGTTGACGGTATCCGTAAGGAAAGCTCAACTAAGAGAAAATGGGATAATACACGATGGGATCAAAGGTTCGAAAGAGCGGTCGGCTCAAAGGAAGATGCAAAGTCACTGAACTTCTTTTTGGATTCGCTGACTTTAAAAATCAATGAAATCAAAACCGAAATGATGTACAGCGGCAAAATCATAACCGCTGAAAAAATTATGGACGAGGTTCTGGGAAGGACAGCCCCAAAGATTAAGGTGCTGGAAGAATTTCAAAAGCATAACGATGAAATGGAGGCGCTTCTTGGAAAAGGCTATGCAAAAGGGACCCTTGACCGGTTTACCATTACTAAAAACCATTTGACTGCGTTTATAAAATTCAAGCTTAAAAAGCACGATCTTGAATTTGCGGATTTGAATCTTGAGTTTGTAAAGGATTTCGAGTTTTACCTTAGAACTGTACGGGACTGCAGCAACAACACCACCCTAAAGTATATTGCAAATTTCAAAAAGATTGTAATCCGCGCCATCGATAAGGAAATTATCACAAAGGACCCATTTAAGAACTTTAAGGGACGTAAAACAAAGCTTGTAAAAAAACCGCTCACCGCACAGGAATTGTACGAACTTGAAAGTCATTATTTCACAACTGACAGGCTGAATGTCGTTAGGGATGTATTTGTCTTCCAATGCTACACTGGCCTGGCGTACATAGACGCATATCAATTAAAGAAAAAGGATATCAAAGAAGGTATTGATGGAAATCTATGGATTATGTCCGAAAGGCAGAAAACAAACTCATCATTTAATGTCCCTCTTCTTCCCCAAGCACTGAAAATAGTTGAAAAGTATAAAGAGCACCCGCTATGTATCCAGCGTGGAACCGTGCTTCCTGTTTCATCCAACCAGAAAATGAATGAGTACCTGAAAGAAGTTGCTGTATTGTGCGGTTTTCCTTTTACGCTCAACACGCATATGGCCCGCCGTACTTTCGGAAGCACGGTAACCCTAAATAACAACGTACCTATTAACGTCGTTAAAGAACTGTTGGGTCATGCATCGGTAAAACAGACTGAAGCATATGCTATAACTGAGCAGGCCACAATCGGACGTGAAATGTCCATTTTGAATAAAAAGCTCAACAAAACCTCTTCAAAGATTTCAAAACCCGATTTAGCGGTTCTCGGAAGACTTGAAAAAGAAATACAGGCAATCAAAAAGAAATACAATATAACTTCATGATATTTGCATTCAGGTATCAATTAAAACCAGAGAGGCTATCTCAAAATTGTTGAGATAGCCTCTTTTTATATAGTTTAATTTCACTCTTATAACCTGGATGATAAGATGGTGTGTACTTAATGTAGCCTAAATCCTGAAGCTGTTTAAAATACTTATGATACGTAGGCAGCGTATTGACATGTGAGAGCTCCATAATTTTACTGCGGCTGACTTTAATCCTTCTTCTCTCCCCTTGCCTATAGCCTAATGCCAGTATTGCTGTCAAAATTGATAAATGCCAGACATTAAGCTTAGGATCATCACAGTACCTTGAGAGGTAATGCATAATGTCTTTTTCCTTAAAAATATTATTTTTTTTCATCATCAAATAATTTTTGAAGATCTTCTCTATTATAATAATAGGCTCCTAATACCTTTTTAAAACGTACTTTCTGGGATATTCTAAGATTCTGGACTGAACCTGCTGATATGTCAAGCATTTTGCGAACAGCTTTAGTCTTAACCCATTGAGATTCCGATCCAATATTCTGAACCTCGGCAGATTGCACAATAAGTGTACGCATAACATTGGTTAACATAAGCCCAAATTGTCTTAAATCATCTTTAGTTACAAGTTCCTCCATCTCATTGTAAAATTTAAATTTTATTATTGTTAGATTATATCTGAAATATTATTCCAAATGAAAATAGATGCTGCTTCTTTTGTTTTTATTCTTCGTCGGAACATAAACCAGATAGCCGTAATTATCCAGATCATGCATACATCTATGGTAAGTTTTAGGCGATACCACTTTGGCAATGTTTTGAATTTCTATGCTGTACGCTAATATTGGATTAATGTAATCTTTAGAAGCACGAAACTGCAGTAAAGCTGCAAAAATAGCTATATGGGTAGTTCCAATTCTAAAATCATCTTCAATCGCCTTAAAAAATCTGGTTAAGATTTGAAGATTATCCATAGGTTTTATATCAAAATTTGGGAGTCATTTTTCTTGAAGATGTTTCGATGTACATCTCAGGCTTCTTTACCTGCTGAATTTTACATCCTCTTTCCAACTCCTTTAAACTTATCTTCTGCATTCTGTCATTATAAAAGTTTAATGTTTTAAAACGGGGATTAGTCTCAATAAAAGTTTTTATTTCTCTTCCTTCAATTAACAGCACCGTCTCTTGTCTTCTGCCTTCTTTTAAGGAACTGCACAGATTGTAAAATGCCTCTCCATCTGTATTCTTAAGAGGAAGAAGAGCTAAAACATTTTCAACTCTATACCCATAATCCTGAGGAAACTCATGCATCCTGTAATTTTCACTTAAGTCCTTGTCATAAAAATTAAACTGCTTCCATGTACCGTTTTTAAGCACTGATCTTCCGGCGAGCATATTATAAGCTTCATCTACATTAAAATATTCGGACGCCTCATTTTTAAAATGATGAGTACTTCTTCCAGACGGAATAGAATCTGTATGCAGAGTTGATGTAAAACCTTCAAACCGGTATGCTCCTTGTACATCCTTTGCAAAATGAAGTGAATGATCAAGCCTTTCCTTTTCAGATATATGATAAGAAACCGGTATATAAAAATTCAGCTGCTCCTCTTTCATTTGATGCAGAACTTTATCCCATACTTGAGCGAAACCAGTGTTTTTAAGCTGCACTTCCAATGCTTTTTTATTAGCATCCAAATCTTTTAAGTATGCGGGTTTATGAATTCTTTCAAATACAATGGAATTAACTGCATCATTAAAAAGACGTTTAAACACGTTAGGATATAATTTATGTCTTAAACTTTTACATTCATGCTTCAGGAACTGTACAGTTATAAGTTCGTCCAAGGATTTTGTTTTACCATACTTAAAGAGAAGCATTCTAAAGAATTTCAGCTTTTCTATGCCAAAAGAGCGCTCGATGCCCGGACTTTTACCAAATATGGATTTAAGTTTATCTTCCTTGGACATCCACTCTTTTACTTCATTCTGTATTCTATTGTTCTCAGACGACATATTTAATTTTTAAATGGATTACTGAAACTAAACTGATCTGCCTGCTTTTCTGGAACGTGATGCAGAATTCGATTCTTTATGTGCCGGCTCGTCATCATTATTATTCTGAACCGCACTCTTTTCTTTTGATTGAGATTGTTTCTCATTTTTACTTTCTCTATCATTGATTCTCTGCAATGAAGAATCATAAACCTTTACCGTTTTAAACTGTGGATTTGCTTCCACAAACTGTTTTCGTTCTTCTCCACCTACAACAAAAGTTACGGACTGCAGATTTCCTTTTTTTAGGGAATTAATTAGATCTTCTTTATACTGCGGAGTAAGCAGTTCTTTTATCGAATGCTTCTCCAGCGAAGCTTCCAGATCATAGCCGTAATTCTGGTGATACTGATTCAGCTTAAAGTTGCCGCTGCTATCGGTTTCCTTGAAATTCAAAGAAATCCAGGCATTATATGCTTCGCCGTCCTTACTTTGAAGATTTTTATTGACAGATCGTCCTTCCATTAAATTATAGGCTTCTTTCATTGTAATGCTCCCCTCTTTGTTGATGTAAAAGGTTTGTTCCAATCCCGGTTTGTTTTCCTCTTTTTGCAGGTTAACATGGTAGGAATTAAAAAAATACATATCGTTCTGTTCCGACTTCTTGAAATTTAGTTCAACAGTCAGGCTGTCCTTATTAGGAACACCATTGTTCATAATACCTGTGTGAACAATTTTAAAATCTTTTTCTCCTTTCAGCATATTTGCCTTCAGCTCTGCTTCAAAAGTTTCCCCAAATCCAGTATATTTCAACTGATCTTTAAGGTAATCTAAATTTTTCTGGTTCATGATCTTTTACATTTAAAATTAGTACTGATTATAAGTTCCCCAGTATTTCAAGATTTACCAGGTTCCTATTTTTTATATCCAGCTCCAGATGCCTGCCTCCATTTTTCTCAAAGACCTGCATGGTAAACTTTTTCTTCTCGGGTATTGTAAATTTAGGCAGGGCAAATACAGCTGTAATTTCAGATTTATCATAAATCCGGCTGAAATCACCAGTACTGAAAAACGGTATAACCTCTATTTCCTGTGATGCGGTACGTTTCGATTTTCTCTGGTCACGGATAAAAAAACGAAGCTGGTCAACATCATAATTAATTTTAGAATCATTTCCCAGAGAGACCCTGAAATACATTATATCCTGATGAATATAAATGCCGTCAACTCTTATCTCAATTTCTGATCTTCTTGAATTAAGTCCGCTTACCTTATTTTTCTTAGATAATGCGAGCATCGCATAATCCTTTATTTCCTTCTGGTTTTCATTCTCCAGTGAGAACAAAAGCTGTCTGTCATCCGCATTTCGCAGTCCGGCATCAATATGTAAAGTCGGACACAAATCATCAAAATTTAATATGAAGCTGTAAAGCTTTCCGTCTGATGTGACTACAGTAAGGTTGGTCTGCAGAAAATTCTGTTTCCCTGCTTTCAGCAGCAGTATATTTTCAACTCCTTTAGCTTTCTGCACCAGCACATCACGGCTGCCGATATCCAGACTTTTGACAGCATACGGAAATAAGATGCTGGTAGTTTTTGAATAGCTGAGCTGTATATTATTATATTCAGCTTTTGAATTATATTGTGCATATCCCGAAATAACTATCAAGAAAATGCATATAATAATTGATATTTTTAAGTTTCTCATATTGATTAGTTTAAAATTATTTCTCATTCTTATCCTTCTCATCATAAAGCAGCACTTTATAGCCAGCTTTTACTGCCACTTTAATAAGTTTGACTTTTTTACTTAAAAGCGTTTTTGCTGCTTCCACTCCCATTCCGGCAGCCTGTGCTCCCCATGAATCACTTACTCCCGTAAGTCCGATACTCTGCATCGATCTGTCTGCTGAGGCTTTTGCAACATCCCTGTTAATTGTACCTGGAATATAGATGCCTTTTATACCGTCTATATCAAAAACTGAAAGCTCTACAGGAAAAATGGCGTTTAGGTATTTTATGGTGTTTATCTTTATTTCCAGTCTTTCTCCTTTCAGAGATGCAGTTCCAAATACGAAACTGTTTCTTGGAATGAGTACGCCGTTGATAAAAACATCATTTACAAGCCTTATTTTAACAATTGAACCGTTTACGATGGTCTGCGTTTCATGAATCACTGCCTCAACCGCATTCTGAATTTCTTCATTGCCCATTTCTTCATCCAGGGAATAAAAAGAATTCGTCCCTTGTTTTACTGCTGAATTTGATTTATTCTGAAGAGAACTTGCGACCTGAGCATCATCTTTCCTGCTCACTGAAAATATTTTTCCTTTCTGAATCTTTGAATTCTGCCTCAGCTTTTCCTGAACCCGTTCCGGGTGCTGTATATCCAAGATATTTTCCAGCATCCCTCCCAGCTGTGCTAGTTCTGGATCAGGTTCCGACGGCGCAGTCATTGAAGCCATCAGCTGTTCCAAGTTTCTCATTTCTGCTGATTCACTGTAAGGTGTTTTTTGATATTGAAACTCTCTCATGTCCTGATCATAGTCATTCACTTTAGCAGGCTCTGCAATTGCCTTTTGGAGAGCCTGAAGTTTCTGGTACATCTTCTGCTCATTTCCCGGCTTTAAAAAACCTGTGTTTAGCCCGCCTTTCCGGCTTCTTATTGAAGCTGCATCCGGATCAAAAGAGCCGTCAGATTCAAGATTACTTTCATTTTCCTTATCTATCATATAATTAGGATCTTTTTTCTTCTGCTCCTCTAATTTTATAGAATCAGCTGACGCCTGATCATAGTAGCTCATTTTATCTAATGCAGAGTCTTCCTTTAACTTTGGGTCAGGTAGCAGCATATTAAAGCCTGGTTTCTTTTCTGCTGAAAACACGGTTTCTTTTCCTTTACCGCCTCCAAAAACCCAGAAAAGCATTGTTATAAATGGCAGTATAAGCAATGGAAGAACCAGCATCATTTTACGGTCCTTTCTGTCTTTTGCCGAAAGTGTTTTATTTTCCATAATTTCAATTATTATAGTTACCTGTATTGACTTCCGCAGACTTTTAGAGCATTTTAATAGCCTGCGCCGTTGGAATTATATTTTTTATCTAAATCGATTGTACCAGAAACATTTATTACGCTGTCTATGTATCTGCCGAGATCAGATTGCTTTTCACTTTTTTTAAGAGATATATTCAAGAAATGAAACGTTTCATTTTTTTCAGAATAAAAAGGTTTTACAGCTGATATTCCCTCGATAATGATTGATTCAGGACTGTCCAGCAAAACACCGCTGATTATTTTATAAAAACAAAGAACTGTTCCTGTCATCATGAAAACTACAAGAAATAACCCAAGCTGTGATTTGGAAAGGTTTTTAGTTATCCTATCCATTTTAACCACCCACCAGAATCTGATCATGAGATAAACCCGCGAATGCTGATCGATGTCTTTATGTTTTCTGAATAAGCTTCTCATGGCTTTCTGTTTGAAGTGCCAAGATCTTTGTTCTCAAGAGTATTAAAGCGTTCTATTAGAAAACCGTGGGGATTATTATCGCTCCTTGAAACATTCCGCAGCGTTCCCTGTGTAATCAGGTTTCTATTCATTATACTTGTGGTTCTTATGATATTCTGCCGGGCAAAGCATTTAAAGCGGTATGGATATTCATTAATATCAATCGTAACGCTGTCTATAAAAACTGTCTGGCTTATATTTCCTGATATAATTCCCGAATAATACCCGTTTTCTTTTAAATCATCGTAGATGCGCTTCACTGAATTATCGGCCAGATAAAGTGCTTTTGTTATATTGGCTTTAATTACTTTATCATCAGGATCAAGGCTGAAGAAATACTGGTGAAAAGTCCTGACATGATCCTTGGCCTCAACTGGCACATTATCTTTGCGGTCTGACGAGTAAGCTTCCAGCGCTTTTCCGTTGGCAAGGATATAAACCTTATCCTGCATGGATGCGACAGAGCTGAAACTTTTATAAAGTGCATAACACGTAATAACCGCACTGCCTGCTATTACCAGCATTGTAAACCCTCTTACATGGCGGAAAGCTGTATCTATATTTTTCATCTTGCTAAACATAACCGCGTGCTTTTAATTTTTTGAATTTCCTTTGAGCCTTTCGCTCATGTAACTTCCTTTATCTTCAAAATAGGGCGAAGACGTTGAAGAAGAAGTCATGCTCTGGCTCATTTTTCCTGTCGCATTTCCCATCGTATCCATTACCATTCCTGCTCCCGTAGCAGCACCTCCTATTACAGATGAAGTCGAACCGCCAAGTAAACTGGTTACTTTCTGTCCCAGTGCGCTTCCTCCCGATGCATGCACTATATAGTTGGCAACAGAGGGCACGGTAAAATATCCGACAATGCCTATAATCATAAAAATCAAGTATCCGATATCGGTCCTGCTGAAAAACGTATCGCCTGATGTATTGATCTGAGAGATATCCAGCCGCAGCATCTGCTCCTGAATTTTTCCTATAATCCCTCCAAAAATATTGGCAACAGGAAGCCACAGATAGATATTGATATACCTGGCAAGCCAGACCGTAAGAGTATGCTGGAATCCGTCAAATACTGCGATCCCAAATACCAGAGGCCCTAAGATGGAAAGCACCACAAGCTGAAAAGTCCGCAGGGTATCGATACACAATGAAGAGGCCTCGAAGAGAATCAGCAGCACCTGGCTTACCCATTCTTTGACCGAATTCCTGAAACTGTAAGAAGCTTTCTCCATAGCGAACTTTACATCATTTCCTATTCCTTCCATCATTCCCTCATCAGAAGAATCTGCACCTTCATGGGTGTATTTATACCATCTTTCACGATCGCCTGTTCCAAGAACGCCGACGTACATTTTCCATGGAGCACTTTCCTTAACTGCTTTTTCTTTTTCCCGGAGAAGCACTTCAATTGCTTTGTTGGATCCCGCAACCATAGAAGCGGTAGCAGTGACGGTTGGTTTCATGACTCCGTTTATGAGTGCCAGCACAGAAGGAAAAATCATAATGCAGAAACCGATCACAAACGGTCTGAAAAGCGGGTAAAAATCAATTGCCTCAGCATTGGCAATATGGCGCCAGACCCTTGAGGCAATATAGAAGACGGCTGCAAATCCCGCTATGCCCTGCCCCACTCCCATAAGATTGCTGCAGAGCGGCATCATCTCATCATACAGCTGTTCAAGAACAGCATGCAGGTTGCCGATATCATCTCCAAGTCCCTGAGCAGAAACTGCTGCGGGAAATAGGAAAAACAGAAAAGTTTTATTTAAAATCTTTATCATGATATGCTGTTTAATCTTTAAAATTATAACTGCTGCGGACTGCTTTAGCATCATTAGATTCCTTAGAACGCTGTAGAGCCAATATTGATGATGATCCATTAAAATCGCGCAGAAACAGTATCTTCTGCTGCATGTCGTCATATATCCTGTCAATCGCTTCAAGTCTTTCGTCATCAGTCATTCTGAGTTTGTCCGCTGTGATTACAGATGTCAATTCATCTATATTCCTAAGACTTTCCCTGCTTAGATTCGAATACACTTTTTCAAAATATTTTATTTCCTTCGGACTGAATTGTTCATTTTTAAGAATCCTGTCAATTCCTTTACGGCTTTCCCTGATCAGCGTAAACTGATATTCCACTATATCTCCCACCCTTTTGTAATTTTTCACAACAGGGCTTACCTGCATCAAAGCGTCAAGAAAAGTCTTATGCAGTGAAAAATTTCCTTCAGACATATCCTTTACGGCTTTATATCCGCCGCTCAGCATATCATAGCCTTTCTTCATATCACTCAATATCTTTTTAAACTGCGAGAGTTTTTCTATATTTAAAATCAGCTGCTGGATTTCAGCAGACTGTGCCTTTGCTGAAAAAGGAACACACATTAAAAGTGACATTGCAATAAATAATAACATCTTTTTCATCGTCAGTTTGTTTATAACCCATACAATTCCCCAGACTGCCTACTGTCATTTTTCTCTTTAGCTTTCGATAATGCAAGTACTCTAATTTCCCCGCTGAATTTTTCGCAGAAAGCGTAGTCTTCACTTGCTGCCTCATAAAGTTTATCAATACACTCGATTCTTTCGTCGTCCCTCATTTCAAGTTTGGTGCTTGTGGTAACTAGAAGCAGTGTATCGATACTTTCATCACAGCTTTCAAGCAGTCGTTTGAATGTCCTCTGGATATAATCCAGTTCACTGCCGTGAAAAAGATCATCCTTACGGAGGTTTTCAAAAGTCCTTTTATAAGTCTTTAAAATCTGGACCTGAAGCGAGATTATTTCGGCAACTCTCGTATAATTCTTAACCTTTGGATTAACTGCCAGCAATGATGTAAAATAATCACTGTGCAGGTTCAATTCGCCTTTCTTAGCATCTGAAATAAAATTCAGTCCGTTTTTAACTGCTTTATATCCTTTTGCAGCATAATCCACATAAGTGCGCAGAGCCGCAATCTGAAGAAGGAGCATTCGTTTCTGTTTAGCCTGCTGCGCCTGAAGGCCGCTGGTAAGCATTGCTGTTATTATGCATAGTAATATTGTCTTTTTCATCTTTTTAATACTGTTTACGGAATTCCGTAAAATTGTTTCACTTTTTTTGCATCGGCATCAGTTTTTGCCCTCTGAAGACTCAGCAGCATATTCTGCTGGTTGAAAAGCCTGAGATCATTGTAATTGGTGTCAATCTGATCAGCAGCCTTATTTATGATTTCCAGTCTTTTCAGATCACTCATCTGAGTGCTAAATGAATCTATGATTAGAAATATCTGGTCGATGTTTTTAATGCTCTCTTCCAGTATTCCGTCATAAACTTTTTCCATATATTCCAGTTCGGAAACTTTGAAACTCTGATCCTTTTTAAAAAGGTTCCATGCTCTCTCATATTCTTCAATCAGACGGTTCTGCTTCGAAGAAATTTCCTTAATTCTCTGGTAGTAGATAATGATAGACTTCACTTTCTGCAGCTCTTCATAATAGTCTTTATAAATATCCCGCTGTTTTTTTGTCCAGTCTGAAATCTCATCCAGCTTCAGTTTTGAAAGTGTGTTTTCAATCTGCTTCTGTGCGTTCTGAAGCCAGATGGTTTTGTTCTGCAGCCTTTGGATTCCAAGATCGATAGCTTTGATTACTTTCTTTGTTACCGCTTTCACTATCTCCAGAATTGGGAGAGCTGCTGTCTTTTCTGCTGGTCTTATGTTTGTGCTCGTTAACAGAAAACACATAAGACAGGCAGCAATTCTAATTTTTGTTTTCATCTCTTTTTTTTTAATTTCCGTTTCTTATTTCCTGCGCCATTGCGGCAATCCCTTTCTTAATGTCCCCGCCAAACTGCTTTGCAAAAGCATTCATTCTTACTTTCTCACTTTCTTCGGTAGTATAGGCAAGGTATTCTTCCAAAGACACTTCCGTTCTGTAGACCTTTGAAAGCATCCCTCCAAGAGATATGAAAACTTCCTTGTACTTCTTATCGGGATCGTTGGCTTTGTTTACAGAAAGTACCAAAGCTTTCTCCTTTTCGGTGAGCCCGAGCAGCTCCTGAATCTGGTCGAACTTGTTCTGGTATTTGCTCTGGTCCAGCAGGATTTTACAGTCGCTGTTGTTGATAATGGCCTGCTTCACTACAGGAGATGAAATGATATCCTCCACCTCCTGGGTCACCACTACTGCCTCACCAAAGAACTTGCGAACAGTCTTAAAAAGATACCGCAGATATTCCGCCATCCCCTCCCTTGCAATGGCTTTCCAGGCCTCTTCAATCAGGATCATTTTACGTATTCCCTTGAGTTTTCTCATCTTGCTTATAAATACCTCCATAATAATAATGGTAACCACTGGAAACAGTATAGGATGGTCTTTAATATTATCCAGTTCAAATACAATAAACCTTTCCTTTAAAAGATCCAGATTCTCCGTGGCATTTAGAAGATAGTCAAACTCGCCTCCGTTGTAATATGGACGGAGCACATAGAGAAAATTATTGACATCAAAGTCCTTCTCTTTTACTTTATCTCCCTGAAGGATTGATACAAACTGCTCCTTCAGAAACTCATAGAAGGTATTGAAACAGGGAAAGATGTTTTTATCCTTTTCAAGATTTTCATAATAGAGCTGGAGTGCATTGGACAGCGCCACATACTCGCTTCTGTTGAACGTTTCATCATCTTTCTTCCACAAGGCCAGCAGAAGCGTTTTAATGCTTTCTTTTTTTTCGGTATCCAGACTGTCGCCCTCACTGATGTAAAAAGGATTGAAACGGATAGGGTTCTTCTCGTCATAAGTGAAATAATAGCCGTTCACCATATCGCATAATCCTTTGTAGCTGTGTCCGACATCAACCAGTACAATATGGGTTCCCTGCTCATAATAGCTTCTGACCATATGATTGGTAAAAAAGGATTTGCCGCTTCCCGATGGACCGAGTATAAACTTATTCCGGTTGGTGCAGATGCCTTTCTTTACCGGCTCATCACTGATATCAACATGAACAGGTTTGCCCGTCAGGCGGTCACCCAGACGGATGCCGCAGGGACTCAGCGAGGAGCGGTATCCTGTTTCCATATTCAGAAAACAGACAGCCTGCTCGGTAAAGGTGTCAAAAGCATCATTCATTGGAAAATCGGCAGCATTTCCGGGAATGCCGGACCAGTAGATCTGCGGCGCTCCCACAGTTTCCTGTTTGGCGGTTGCATCCATCTGCGCCAGGGCTGATGAAATCTTGTTTTTAATGTCTTTCAGTTCTTCTTTTTCTGAGGTCCATGCCAGGACATTAAAATGTGCTTTAACCGGAAGCCGCTGCTGTGCTATGGCTTCATTGAGAAAATCATTGGTTGCATCCCTTGCAATCAAATTCTCACGGCTGTAAGCAGATAGTGACTGGAGTCTTAATCTTTTGCTTTCCAGCTTTTGGATCGTTTTCTGCCCATCTTCAATAAAAATATACTGATTGTATATATGATTGCATGAAAGTAGCTGTCCCAGCGTGGATGCAAAACCGACACTGAACTTTGTCTTATCGGTTGAATACCGGTCAAAATTGATTCTTGACCCGCAGAGGGCGGGCAGATCAGCAGCATCTCCAAGGGTAAAAAGCTGGCTGTGCTTCTCTCCTATCTGCATTCCGTCTGAAAACTTGAGATCGTTATAAACAAATGAATTTTCATTTTCAGATAAAAAATAATATTTTTCAATGAGCCCTATTTTTCTGCTCTGGCTCTTGAGTTCATTATTTCTTAGTCTTGTCATACGGATAAATCCGCTGTCCTCCATAATCCTTTTAAACTGGCCTGTACTGTCAATGAAATCCTGAAGAAACTGGGATTGAGTCACTTCCTGAGGTGCAATGCTATTCCTTATGAGATTAGAAAAAAGCGAACTGGAATTCTTCCTTCCTTCCGGCTTTTTTGTAATCATAATATAACAGGAGTGATCCAGAAATGGCCTCTCATTAAAAAAACGCTCGCTGCTTCTTGTGAGGAAACTGCTATCTTCATTGTCAAAATCCGCTTTGTAGCTGCTTTCCAAAAACCAGTCCTGCTTGTGAAAAACAGTAAACTTGGGAAGTATTTTTATAGCTTTAATCCATGACTGGTGAAAAGCTTCATATTCCTGGTCCGACAGCGTAAAAATCTCCGGCAGATCAGCTTTAAATACAACCGTTATATCACCTTGTTTTGACAAAATGCAGTCATGCTGCACATCCATAATCGGTAAAACATCATCCAATTCCTTTTCCATTTTTCCTTGCTTTACTAATTTTTGCTTTTTTCTGCAAGAGGCTTCTGGCTGCATTCAAAATATGCTCTCCAAGATTTGGATCCACGCAGTTCCGAAGCACCTGCCTTTTGTTTGGAATATTACACTCCTTTAAACTGAAACCTAAAGCCTGTTCAAGATCAGGAATCTGGGCATGCCGGATTTTTATCGCTGCGAAATGATCAGACTGGGAAATCTCAAAATTTGACCAGATTAAATGGCGCTGCAGTACAGCATCAGGATCAATCAGAGGTTTGTAATAAGGCTTTACATTTTCAACTGTCCATAAACATTCAGCGTTATGCCTTAGAAACAAGACTTCCTGATACAGTCTCATATCGGGAAATACTGCTGGAGTTCCCCGGAATCTCACGCATATATTCTGCCTGAAAGACGAATGGGACTGGCACGGAGGTGAAGACCAGATAAAATCAAATTCTTTATAATGATCCAGAAGGTACTGATGCGCATCTCCAACAAGCACTATGTCCTGTGGAAAGTTCTCTGAATAGATGGCAGCAAGCTGAGGATCAAGTTCAACAGCAGTGACAGACACATCAGTCCAATTTTTTCTGTTGCCTCCTATTCCGGCATAAAGATTTAAGACTTTAATAAGCTAACACTCGTTTAACGTTCTAAGACTATCACTTCAAAAAAACTGACCTGCTGCGCACTTTTACACATTTCGGAATTTGTCTGGAAGCTAAAGCTTTCATCATGCCATGCTCTCCATACTTCCTGCTCATCTTATAAATCTTAATTACCATTACCGTTCCTGCTGCACCAATTAAAACAACGCATACCAGTGAAGGAATTCCGATAATAAAAAGCACTGCAAAAACAATCATCAGTCCGACAACACCTCCTCCCAAATACCATATGTACTGGGCTTTAAGGCCTTTAAATTCAATTGACTGATTGATTCCTTTGTTGATCTGATAAACACTGCTCATGTTTGAGACTGCTTAGACACCAAAGAAAGATTTGATTACCGTAGCCACGACGACAAGAAACACGCAGCTTCCAAACCATGCGGCGGCTATCTTGCCCGTATCAGGGTCTCCGGCATTCCATTTCTGGTAAACTTTAACAGCACCTATAAGTCCGAGTATTGCGCCGACTGCGTACATGAGTTCTGTGCCCGCATCAAAATAACTCCTTACCTTTTGGTTCGCCTCATTTATTCCTGCCACACCATCCTGGGCATATGTATTTCCATTAATAATTAAAAGCAGAAAAATTAAGCTTACTAAGTTCTTGTTCCTTTTAAAAAAACACTTTAATTTTATTCCATCATTCACCATCATACCTCATTTTAAAGATTAATATTAATTCAAAAGCAGAGGAACAGCGCCGTCTCATCATCTATTCTCTGTCACATTTTACCATACCGCACTAGAGCGGACGGGGAAAGTTCCTCTGCTGTCTTTTAATTATTTTCTTCCCATAATTCATCTGCTTCACTTGCAGTAAGAAGCAGTTCGGGATATTTTTCGGAATCAAGAGCAAGCAGAATGTTTACATTGCTGCGTAAAGAAGAAATCTTTACATATGGATAATCGGAAAGAATTAATCGGATATAATTCTTGAATTCCAGATTTGAGCGCTTTAATTCTGCACTTTCCGTAACTGCTGCTGTCAAGCGGGCTGACAGTTCTTTAACCTCATCAAGAGTGGCAAATGATTCTTCAAATGCTTCATTAAGATTTGTCTGGTTAGTCTGTTCTTGATCGAAAGATTGGAATGGGTCATTGATTGGCTTCTTTCGCAAGAGGTAAAAATTAATTTTCTTTTTCCCTTGCAGAATTTCCTTTATTTCAAAAGAATAATAACGTAATCCAACAAACAGATACCATAAAATTAATAGAGTAATAACAGCTACAATGTAACTGTTCCATGTAATAGAATTTAACATAGCATTTTCATTTTTCATTTATCATTCAACATCATCTCATACTATGAATAAACCAAGAAGAACAATTATGGTTTATTTTACAGTCCAAAGTAACTTCGGAAATAAAACTTCTACAAGTACAACTTTTTCTGTACCCCTGTTGTACCCTTGTACCCCTCATTAATTTCAAGACCTGAGAGAAGAATATAAATTTAAATGCATAAAAAAACCTCCTTAAAAGGAGGTCATTTTTATTGCTTACAATAGTTAATATTCTATAATCTTCTTAAACATCATTAGTTCAGCATCTTTTTTATCAATAATCTTCCAGCCTTTATCAGAGAGGATAAAATATGCTTTTTCTTTCTTTTCTTGTGGAAGTCCAGGCCATAACACTCCAAATTCATTAATTTCATACTGAACAATATAATCCACCACAGCCATCTTTTTATCATTTGTCTCAGCAGTTATCTGAATGATTTGACCAAACTTCTTCAATCCTATCTTAACTTTCTGGATCTTGTATTCTTGTTCTTCTGCTGTCGTTTCAAGCAGAAAAGGTTTAGCTGAATCTGTAAACTCTATCAAAGGTTTATCTCTATCTTTATAGCCTTTAAATTTTATTATCTCTACAAAACCTTTTTCTTCTAAACCTGAATCCAGCATTTTTTTCGCATGCACAGGATCATTGCAGAAAACTTCAAAATCAATTTCTTGAGGAAATTGGTATTTTTTTACAATCATACTTTCTGCTGTTCTATTATCCAGTTTATTGTTTTGGCAGCAGAGAAATAAAAGACTGAAAAACGGCAGTATTCTTAATAGTAATTTCATGATCTCATAAATTAAATTAGTATTCCTTTATATGCTTAATAATTTTCTCCAATGTTTTAATTACAAATTCTTTATCTTTTTCTTCTGGATTATATGACTTGCTCCTCACCGATTGATATGATAAATTTCTCTTGAATGGGGTTGAGAGATATGGAACGATTGTCTTAAAAATTAAACTCATTGATTTCGCCTTTAATACTCTCGTTTCATCAGTGGCTCTTAAAATTAGCCCCATTTGATCAGATGAAAGGGTGCATTGAATTTTGTTTTCAGGTATCTGGCTGGATGAATTTATATTTCTTTTAGAAAACATATTTCCCGCCCCTTCAAGTTCATCGCGGTTTTGAAGAAAACTAATCTCAGATGCAAACCAGTTCTCTAAGAGATCCTTAATGTTCTGATGACAGACATCGAAAGTAATTTTCACGTTTGAGTGGAGCTGCTTGAAGTCTTTGAAAAAGAGTAAAAGGAGATTTAATTTTGCTGACTGCTTTTCGGTGTTGTAAATCTGTTCGGTCATTCTCTCTGTAAGAATAGAAATGTACTGCAGCGAATTAAAATTATGGTCAATCAGCAGTTCGTCAAGCGGCGTGAAAATGGATGGATTTTCCGTATCGCCATTGTATTCTTCGAGGAGTTTTAGTAGCTCACGAAAATAAAGAATACGACGATAAGTAAGTTTTTTTCCGTTATCAGCTTCGATTGCATTCTGCAGCAGTTTCACAACTCTCTTAATCGTTAACTTATCAGGCTCAGAGCTTAAGTTTCTTTTGTTGATTCTCTGCAGTTTTAGTGCAAGCTCTTTTCTGCACACCATAAGATAGGTAATCGGAACTCTTTCGTCAAGACTCAGATAATACGAAAACCTGTCTTCAATGAAAGAAATCAGATAATCAAGATTTGAAATGAGAAGATCTGCAAGTTTTCTTATTTTTTCAGATTGAAGAACTTTTTCTGTACGATTCTCGATAATGCTGTCCAGCAGGAAAATTAAAGTTGAATGATACTGCCTGACCGTGACACGGATATGTCTTTTCTTTTTTAATGAAAAAACTTCTTTTTTTAAATGTACTTGTATCTTAATAGATTCTTTTGAAATGTTTTCGGCAATAACTGAGATATCATTATCATTCAAACTTTCAATATTTACGCTTAGTGGATCGAAAGTCTGCAGTATTAAAGTATCAAACCATTCTAATGGATAAATAATGTTCATCATCTTTAGATTTTACAATGAAACAACTGAAAACTACCGGTTCTTATATTTATCAATAAAAATCGTACGATATTCTGACGGAGAATATGACGTATGCTTTTTGAAGAAAATGCTAAAGACTGATACACTTGCAAATTCCATTTCTTCAGCGATTTCTGCAAATGTATTTTGAGTATCTTCCAATAAAATTTTTGCTTCGCTGATAATAGCTTCAATAATTAATGCTTTTACAGAACTTCCTGTAACCTCCTTTACTACTTTGTTTAAATACTTGCTTGTAATAAAAAGTGCACCTGCATAAAATTTAGCATGATGCTGTTTTTTATAATGTATAGAAAGCACCGTTAAAAACTGAATAACCAAATTTTCCTTCCTTGTAAAACTTACTACGGTATCAGAAGAATACTTTGCATAAATTAACTTAAGTTCGTACAAAAATAAATTTAAACTTATCCTGTAAAGCTCCTCATCAATATCGGTCCTTTTCGCCTCTAGATTAATGTAATGTATCAGCTTATAAATCAGGGATAGCACTTGATATTCTTTTTCTTCAAGTGAAGCTTTTAAAGGTTCTTTCCTAATAAAAAAATAAAACGAATCAACTAATTCGCGTTTCAGACAGTTTTTAACAGCAAACTCTGACGAGAAAGTAATTAAATACAGCTGAAGTTTTTCTTGAACTTCAAAAATTTTGCAGATCGAATCCTTCGGAATAACTATAAGATCTCTTGCTGATAGATTTTGCATTATTTCCTGAAGTTTAATTTTAATATTACCTGATCTGACTAAGAGAACTGCTAAGTTTTCCGCGATAAAAGACTCATCGCTTTCACTCTTTTCATATTTTTTTATAATATGAATATCTAAACCTTCACCAGACAGATCAAGTAAATTGGCATTTATTAGATTTTTTATCATAACTCTCTTCCTTTAAATTTTCCGTCCTGAATTCATCATCTTACTTTAAATTTTTTTCGAATCAATAAATAGAAAATAAAATACAGGTTAAACAAACAGGTTACATACAGCATATATGCCTGAAAACGAAAAGGTATACATGCTGTAGGTTCTGCAGTTCTAAAATAATCTGCGGGCTGATAGTCAAATAAAAGCCCTAAAATAACAAAGAGACTGGCTAGATTGGTTAAAATCATAGCAATATTTAAAATGGCTCGTAATTTCATATAGCGCAGAATTAATTTAAAACTTTTAGAATATTAAAGCAGCTTCTCAAGAAGGGCGATAACCTGTACAATTGAAGTTTCATTTTTACTAAAGAAAGGTTTGGCACGTTTGCTTCCTATCAGAATATCCCAATCTTTATCTTTACGTTCTTCTTCTGAATATAAAGAGTACCTCGAAATGGATGCAACCGTTAAGATTGTCTCGGTTTCCTCGGAAGTAAGAACACTGTCATTTAATACATCTGCTTCATAACCTAGAATATAATTGTTGGTTATTACAAATTCATCCTGCCTTTTATCAATAAGATTCTGAAGAAAATTAATTAAGTTGTTTTTTACGTAAGTCTGTAAAGTACTATTCTGGACAATTAGAATCATACTATTGTCGGGATCTGACATTATTGATTCTACCATTTCATCCGTAAAAGGTATTAGTCTGCTGGCAATGAGATTTTTTTTCTTCAGACTTTCAGAAACAAAACTTATCTGTTTAGCAAGTTCTGAAACAGAATTTGGTGCCTGATTATTTTCATAATAGATTTTCAGTAATTCGTAGACTTTCTTCCCTTGGAAATCAAAGGGGTTACGATCACCATTAATAGTTTGACTGTTAATATCATAATTCTGTGGAGAATCTGATGTAATTTCTGAATTTTCAAAATCGGAATCAGCCGAACATGAAATGAATAAAACCGATGTGATACAACATAATAAAAAAGTTTTCATGATTTTGATGTTTGAAATGAGCGAGAATTTTCTCAGTTCTTTTCATCCGGATTAGCAGAACTTTTATCCAGCACCCTGCTGGACATTTTGCTTTGAATTCAAGGCAAAACTATTATGCAAATAAATCTCCCGCAAGCCAATATATGTGGATTTTCGGCAATTCCACTGTGGATTTCCACGAAATCCACAGTACTTTTTACAAAACAAAACACTGTAATTCAATTGTTTATATTATTTTTATATCAAATTAATGTAAATTTAATATTACAACATCTAGCGTACGGATATCAAGTCTAATAAATCACTATATCACTATGAATAGACCTAAACTAATTTTAATTTACCTCTTATTGTGTAATTTTTTATCAGCTCAAAAAAACTCGTTCACTACCCCTGATTCTCTAAAGAAAAAAAGTTTCGAATACTTAGATAACAGATTTTACAATCTTAGAAAAGACAGTGCAGCTTCTTCTTTATACGCTTTTACTTTTCTAAAAAAAGCCAAAGAGGAAAAAAATTTAAAAGAAGTGATTAATGGCTATCAAAACTTAATGCTGATCTCACCAGACAAGGTAAGAGCTGTATACATTGATAGTATGCTGCACACAGCAATAAAGTCCAAAGACAATAGGCTGATAGGTGCAGCATACCTTAGTAAGGGTACATATTTCTATGGGTTGAAGCATCAGAAACAGGCAATGGATAATTATTTAATTGCTAACAGTTATATTTCTAAAACTAATGATCAATATCAGATACACAAGGTGAAATACTGTATTGCACTGACCAAATTCTACGTCGGTTTTTACGACGAAGCAGCATCTCTCTTGAAAGAATGTGTTGAATATTATAAAAACAAAGAACCAAGACCTTATCTTAATTCGCTTCACATGCTGGGACTTTGTTACAATAAACTAGGAAATTACGGACTTTGCACATATATAAACACTTTGGGAATTTCGGAGAGTAACCGCCTGAATTCAAACCTAATGCTTCCGTATTTTATTCATTCAGAAGGAATAAATCAATACTTTAAAAATGATTATTCTGAATCTATAAAAAATATTCAATCTTCTCTAGATGAGATAAAAGAAAATAATGATTTTGCAAATGTTGCCATCGGTAATTTCTACATTGGAAAAAGTTACTGGGGTCTCAATCAAAAAGAAAAAGCGGCCGAGTATTTTCAAATAGTTGATGAAATTTTTAAAGAAAAAAAATATCTGCGCCCTGATTTAAGGCAGGCATTTGAACTATTAATCAACTTCTATAAAAAAAAGAAAGATTTAGATAGTCAGCTTTACTATGTCGATCAGCTTCTAAAAGCTGATACGCTGCTTATGGAGAATAATAGGTACATTATAAGCAAAATTCATAAACAATATGATACGAAAGAACTTATTTATGAAAAGGATAGAATTTTACTGGAAAAAGAGCAGATAGTTAAAGATTTGCAAAAAGAAAAATACTATGATATAATTTTTGCATGTGTTATATTACTGTTATTTGTAATTATTGGCTGGCAGACCCGTCGCTACTACAGAAAAAGAAAAATTTATGAAAAAAATTATGACCTTTTAATGGAGCAGCTCGATTCAGTTAAAAATAAACCTAAAAATAAAATAGAGAAAGAACCGATAACAGATATTAGTAGTGAAACTGTGCGGCTAATACTAAAGCAGCTTGAAAAGTTTGAAAAGGAAAAAAAATTCCTTCAAAAAGACTGGAATCTTGTCACATTAGCAGCAGCATTTAACTCAAATACTAAATATTTAGCCGCTATTCTAAGTTATTATAGGGATATGGGAATGAGCGAATATATAAATGGTCTTCGGATCGAATACATCATCAACTTATTACAGAGGGATCCAATATATAGAAAATACACCTATGAAGCATTGGCTAAAGAAGCAGGCTTCAGCTCAACTCAGCGGTTTGCAAACGCTTTTCTGGCAAAAGCAGGAATGCCCGTCAGCTTTTTTATTCAGAGAATAAATAAATCGTAGCTATAAAAATTTACTTTTGGAGTTGGTTCTTTTAATTTTAAAATTACATTTGCTCCCGTAATTAAAACATGACAAAATGAAAGATCTTATCGTAAAAATTCACGCTGAAATTGAAACATTCAAAACAGAATCTGAATCATTATCTGAAAAAGGAGTTAAAGCTGCTGGAGCACGAGCTCGTAAATCATCTCTGGAAATTGAAAAACTTTTAAAAGAGTTTAGAAAAGTTTCTATTGAAGAGTCGAAGAAATAGTTTCTATTTTATAAAAAAACTTTCAGTATCTGAAAGTTTTTTTCGTTTTTTATCTTTCCCTTTCTAATAAATCATACTGATTTTTTATAGTTTTTTTTAGAAAGTTATAGTAGTCAATTTTTTCTTGGGTCAATTTTTCTTCTAAACTAAAGGATTCTTCGACAATCGATATTAATGTTTCTTTATTTTTTAACGTGAACAGAGAATTGAAGTTTATATTAAAATATTGACTAATAGTGTAAATTTTATCCCATCCGCTCACACCTTCTGCTCGTTCCACACGACCAATCATTGTTGAAGTATATTCGATTTTAATTCCAAGTTTATGTTGGGATAAATTTTGTTTTAATCTAGCTAATCGCAGTATACATCCGATTTGTAGATTAATCAAATTTAACTCTATTTTACTAGATTTTCCCATTTAGTAAAATTTGGGAAAAAAGATTTATTTATTCGATACAAATTTGTATTGAATAAATAATTTTGTTATATTTGTCACAATCAATACATCTTAAAGATGTAAATTTGCGACACTTCATTTAAAAATATTTGAAGCATTCGCTTTGAATCTCGCTTTTGAAAACTGGTAATTTTTAACGGGGACGAGATGATAAGTACGATGCTCACGTCTATTGGCGTGGGCTCACTTATTGTTCCCCGGTATACCAGTACCTCAAAGGCAGTAAGATGAGTTCCATGCCTTTTTATTTTACTCTCTTAAATTCTTAGCAATCTTTTTTTAATTTGAAATAATCGCATTTTGCAATGTCGAACCATTAATCAATGCCTATGCAACCTATTTAGTAAACACAAAAACTGGCCCTCAGCTGCAGCGACCAAACCAGAGCAGAGGACCTTAGCTAATCAAAATCAATTTAACTAACCAATCCCAATCTTATGAATTATTTTTCATTTTACAAGGATGGAAAAGCGCTTTATTGCCTATTTTTTACGGCTGTTTTATTCACTTTTTCATCATCGTTTGCCGTTAATTCCTCTCGGTACTTCAGATTTATTTTCCAACAGAATCAGATAAAAGGAACTGTTACAGATGGTTCTGTTCCTCTACCCGGAGTGACCATTGGCGTAAAAGGCAATGGAAATAACTATGCAATTACCGACTATAATGGGCAGTATGTAATTAACGCTGCATCAAAAGACACTTTGATAGTTTCCTTTATGGGATTTAAAACTAAGTACGTCCCAATAAACGAAAGTACAAAAGTTGACATTACACTCCAATACGATACAACAACATTACAGGAGGTACGGGTAAATGCTGGTTATTATTCCGTAAAGGAAAGTGACCGTACGGGGAGCATTGCCCGGATAACCTCTAAAGATATAGAAAAACAAAACTCAGCAAATTTCCTATCGGTAATGCAAGGCAGAATGGCAGGTGTTGAAGTTATTCAGGACACAGGTTCACCGGGCGGTGCATTTCAAATAAAAATTAGAGGACAAAACAGTTTACGATCCGACGGTAATCAACCTCTATACATTATCGACGGAGTGCCATATTCCTCTGAATCAATCGGTGCAACACTTACCACTCCTGCATCTCCTTCTTTAACGAGTCCACTTAACTCGATAAATCCCAATGCCATAGAAAGCATTGAAGTTCTGAAAGATGGTGACGCAACAGCAATTTATGGTTCTCGAGGTGCTAATGGTGTAGTTCTGATCACAACGAAAAAAGGAAGAGAAGGTACAACCAAATTTATGATAAACTCCTCCACATCAGTAGGATCCATCCCAAACATGATAAATCTTATGCATACAGATCAATACTTAGTGATGCGAAAACAGGCTTTTGCAAATGACGGAATTACTCAATATCCTGCAAATGCCTACGATGTTAACGGCAAATGGGATCAAAACCGTTATACAGACTGGCAAAAGGAACTCACAGGCGGAACTGCAGAAGTACTAACACTGGATGCGTCAGTGAGCGGAGGTACTGCAAAAAATAATTACCTTCTAAGAGGAAGTACAAGAAATGAAACAACAGTATTTCCTGGAGATTTTAAATATAAAAGAGGAAATGTTCATTTTAGTTTTAACCATATCTCAGATGATGAAAGATTCAAACTTACTTTTTCCGCTGGTTACTCTTCACAAAAAAATTTTCAACCTGTATCTGATCTTACTCGCATTGCACGAACACTTGCTCCAAATGCTCCTGCCTTGTATGACCAGAACGGAAATCTGAACTGGGAAAACAATACTTGGCAAAATCCTTTAGCTTCTTTTGAGCAAAAATATAATACAAAAATAAATGATCTGACAGCAAATACCGTGCTTTCATATAACTTACTTCCTAACCTGCAGATTAAAACAAGTTTAGGTTACACTGATCTCCGCAACTATGAGACAATGACACAACCCAATACAATGTATAATCCATCACTTGGTTTGACAAGTAGTAATTCAGTTTTGAATACTAATTTGACATTGCGGAGTTCATGGATTGCTGAACCGCAGATAAATTGGAATTTTGGTATTAAAAAAAATAAATTCGAAGTTCTTGTCGGCAGCACATTTCAAAGTCAAAAAACAAATAGGCTTTTTGAATCTGGTTTTGGATTTTCAAGTAACAGTCTGATAAATGACATCTCATCCGCTTCATTAAAGGTTATAAGCTATAGTGATGAAAGCATTTACAAATATCAAGCGCTCTTTGGACGGATTAATTATAAATATGACGGGCGCTATTTATTTAATTTAACAACAAGAAGAGACGGTTCCAGTCGATTTGGCCCTGGTAAACAGTTTGCATCTTTTGGAGCTGTGGGAGTAGCATGGATATTTACGCAAGAGCCATTTCTTAAGAACTTTTCACTTTTAAGCTTCGGAAAAATGCGATTTAGTTACGGTACAACTGGAAATGATCAAATTGGAGACTACCAGTTTTTAAATACATACACTTCCTCTACTAATATTTACCAAGGAATTACTGGATTACAGCCAAGCAGACTTTTTAATCCAGACTTCGGTTGGGAAACTAACAGAAAATTTGAAGCAGCAGCTGAAATTGGCCTTATGGAAGACAAACTTTTTCTTACAGGTGCCTATTACTTAAATTCCTCTTCAAATCAGCTTGTAGGAATACCTCTACCTGGTACAACAGGATTCAGTTCCGTTACTGCAAATCTTAGTGCTTCCGTAGAAAATAAAGGTTTTGAATTTACACTTAGATCAGTTAACGTACAGAAAAAGAATATTGAATGGACAACAAATTTTAATATTTCATTCAACAAAAATAAATTATTATCTTATCCTGGTCTTGAAAGTTCCTCCAACGCTAACCGTTATGTTATTGGAGAGTCTATAAATATTACCAAGCTTTATCAATTTACTGGTATAAATCAACAAACTGGTGTTTATAATTATAAAGATTTTAACGATGATGGTATAATTAGTGCCATACCTGACAAACAAATTTTGATTGATTTAAATCCAAAATATTTTGGAGGATTACAGAATCAGATCAATTTCAAGAAATTTCAATTGGACTTTTTATTACAATTTGTCAAGCAACAGCTTTTCTCGTATATGCCCAGCGTACCCGGAAGTTTTGTTAACCAGCCTTCTTCTCAGGGTACATACTGGCAAAATCCACAAGCAACAGCAGAAAACCAGAAATTAACTACTGGACTAAATACTCAGCTTAATACCGCGTTTACTAGATTCAGAACAAGTGACGCTGCTCTTGAAGATGGCTCATATATAAGACTTAAAAATATCTCTTTGAGTTATGATTTATCCTCTCCCCTTTCTAAAGGACTAAACTGCCGACTATATTTTCAGTGTCAAAACTTGTTGACTTTCTCTAATTACAAGGGTGGAGATCCAGAATATAAATTCTCAGGTTTTATACCACCTCTTAGAACATTTACTGTCGGAATACAATTAACCTTTTAAACTTTTACATATGAAAAATAATGTTTCATCACTTCTTATATGGATTGCTTCATTTTTGATTCTGGGTTGCGATAATTTCGTTGATGTAGATCTGCCTGCTTCACAACTTACTGGAAACAAAGTTTTTGAAGATGCGGCTACAGCAGATGCTGCAATGACTGATATATATTCAAAAATCAGAGATGCTGGGATACTGACAGGTCTTTTTGGTGGAGTTTCTGTAAATTTTGGAATGTATGCTGATGAACTTGTCTATTACGGAACTGATCTCCAGCCAGGACTTCCTTACTCCAATAACCTTGAAGCAACAAGCGGCATAACAGCTTCATATTGGAATGATAGTTACCACCAGATATATTGTTGTAATGCGGTGATTGAAGGAACTGAGAGTTCAATTACACTTTCACACGATAAAAAAAACTCATTAATCGGTGAAGCTCTTTTTACAAGAGCACTGCTTCACTTTTATTTGGTTAATATTTATGGAGATATTCCATATGTGGCATCTACTAATTATGATAAAAATAGAAAAGTAGAGCGAACAAAGGTTTCTCTGGTTTACGATGCAATCGTTGCAGATCTAAACAAGGCTGTTCATTTATTAACTGAAAAATATATTTCTGCAGAGCGACTTCGTCCTAATAAAGCAGCTGCATGGGCCCTGCTTGCACGTACATACCTCTATCAAGAAAAATGGGCAGAAGCATCTAACGCAGCTTCTGCCGTCCTTAACAGCTCCTTATATACTCCGCAGAATAATGTCGACCAAATTTTCCTCAAAGAAAGCCAGACTACAATTTGGCAAATAATGCCCAAAAGAACAGGAAATAATACTGATGAAGGTTCTGTTTTTATATTTAATTCTGGTCCCCCTCCTACACTTGCCCTAAGCGATGAATTTGTAAATTCTTTTGAAAACGGGGACCAACGTAAAACACATTGGATAAGAACTATAAATGGTACTAATGGAATTTGGTACCATGCCTACAAATACAAGAAAAATACTGCTACTAGTTCCAGTGTAGAGTATTCAATCATATTACGCACTGCTGAACAGTATTTAATCCGATCTGAAGCAAGGGCTAAGCAGGGAGACTTAATTGGGGCAAAAGAAGATCTTAATAAAATTAGACAAAATGCTGGTCTTAATGACAGCCCTGCAATTACTGCCGATGAAATTGTTGCTGCGGTAATAAATGAACGACGCTTTGAGCTATTTACAGAATATGGTCACCGTTTTTTTGATCTTAAAAGAACTGGACAGCTTAATACAGTTTTAGGAGGCAAAAAACAGGGATGGAATGCGACCGACAACCTTTGGCCAATACCTGAAAAAGAATTACTTGCAAATCCTTTTCTCAAACCCCAGAATCAAGGTTATTAAAAATCATATGAAAAAAAATTTAACGCTTGTTTACAGGATTCTTTCTGTACTCATACTTGAATTAGTAACCTGTCCTATCCTAGGACAGGAACTAATTCCAAAACAGCTTACTAGAAAAGATTATAAATCTTGGAGCAAACTGAGATCCGATAAAATCTCTGACAATGGAAATTGGGTAAGTTATTTACTGACTTACGATTCTGCAGAGGACACTCTTTTCGTCAAAAATACCAATTCGCAATTAAGCTATAACTTTCCCAACAGCTCTTATGGTTTTTTTTCTAATGAAAATATTTTTGCCAGTCTTGATAAAACAAAAAATCTAAACGTATTAAATTTGAACTCCGGAGCCATAAAATCTATACCCAATGTCGCCAAATTCAACTTTTCAACTGATAGTGAATACCTTATAACACACGAATCTGATAATGCAGGCTCTCAAAATATTTGCTTCAGAAAAAAAGACTTAAAAGTTCAAATGATAATTAAGAATGTCCAAGATTTTCAAATAAATGAAACTGCTAACATTTTGATATTTTCAAGATTAGATCAGATTGGTTTTTCAGTTGGTATAATAAATCTTAATCTTAAATTAATTAAAACGGATTTAGTTATAGAAACTGGTGGTGAAGTAAAAAATCTAACATTATCAAAAGACGGTACATGTGCCGCATTTTATGCAATAGAGAATAATTTCTCAGGAATATACTTTTACAACAGAAAAAATAAAAAACTATCGATCTTAAAGAGCCTTCACAATGAGAAATTTAACAGCAAAATAATAGCCGAAAGCCAGGATATACCTCTAAAAATTTCAGACGACAACAGTGCCGTATATTTTTCATATAAAAGTTCTGATAAAATAACGGCTGATAGAGAGTTTCCCGAGATTTGGGGATATCGTGACAAATATCTTTTCCCATACAGAAAGCTTTCCGAAAGCTATAATAAACCTTACCTCGCAATATGGAAGCCCACAACAATGAAAGTTCTGCCAATAAGCAGTGAAAAATTTTCATGGGCTGCACTTACAGGAAATTCAGGCTTCGCTGTGATCGCAGATCCTTCAAAGTACGAGCCTCAGTATGACTTAAACCCACCGATGGATTATTTCATTCTTAATACAAATACCGGTCAAAAAGAGCTTTTTTTAAGTAGACAATCTGGACTTTCTTCACATATGAATTTTTCACCAAATGGACGTTTCATCTGTTATTATAAAAACAAAAGATGGCAGCTATATGATCTTATCTTAAAAAAACATAGAAATGTTTCTGCTAATATTCAGACAGATTTTCAACGAAGCAAAGAAGATTCAATGGGCGGTGGTGATATGCTCTATGGATTTCAAGGATGGACCTCAGATTGCAGATCATTCATTGTTAGAGATAAATATGATTTATGGCAGATTTTTTTATTTGAAAAACGTGCACGAAGACTATCAAAAGGAAAAGAGCAAGAGATTACTTTTAATTTATATTCAAAGGATAGAGATTCAAAAGAAATACCGAATTATTCAGGCGCAAAGATCCAAAGCATAAATTTAAAAGATAAAAACATTTTGGCAGCGTACGATCACAGGAATGATGCCTCAGGTTATTACCTTTTTGATTCCAAAAGAGGACTACATCCTTTAATATTAAAAAAATCTTTAGTATCTAGAATATTGAAAGCAAAAAAAAACGATAAATATAGTTTTGAATCTGAAAACTTCAACATCTCCCCTTCTATTTTATTTAAAGCATCCGACACAGCTACAGTCAAAACAATTGTAGAAACTAATCTTCAACAGAAAAAATTTAAATGGGGATTTTCCGAAGTGATCAATTTCAAAAATTCGCAAAATAAATATTTGAAGGGGGCATTATTTTATCCAGCTGGCTATGATCCTAAAATTAAGTATCCTATGATTGTGCATATATATGAAAAGCAGACACAAAAACTACATAAATATGAAACTCCAAGTTTCAGAAATCAGGGTGGTTTTAATATAACTGAATTAACATCAAATGGCTACTTTGTTTTTCTTCCAGACATAGAATACGAAAGAGGTAATCCTGCAATCTCTGCTTCTGATTGCGTAATAAGTGCAGTAAAAATGATTCTCTCAAAAGGCATTGTAAATCCTTCAAAAATAGGTCTGATTGGACATTCGTTTGGCGGTTATGAAACTAACTTCATCTTAACGCAGAGTAATTTATTCGCAGCAGCGATAAGTGGTTCCGGGGTATCAGATAATATTAATTGTTATTTTACTTTAAATCGAGAATTTAATAACGCTGAGATTTGGAGATTTGAAAATCAACAATTCAGGATGGGGGCTTCATTTTATGACGATCGAATCGCATATTTGAAAAACTCCCCTCTGCTTTATGCTGACAAAATAAATACGCCTTTGCTCATTTGGGCAGGAAAAAATGATAATAATGTTAGACCAGAACAATCCATAACTTTTTATCTCGCTCTTAGAAGATTAGGAAAAAAAGCTGTTATGATACAATATCCTGGGGAAGGACATGTATTATTTTCGAATATGGCAAAAGAGGATTTGACAGACAGGATAAGAGACTGGTTTGACTACTATTTAAAAGGAGAAGAACCCAAACAATGGATTTCTGAAAACAAGAGTTACGCTACTAATTAAATTCGAAGCTAATGATAAATATGCGGCATGATATCCTCATGCCGCATTCTTTCAGATTTTTAATTATCATCTACTTTGTAGAGCAAAATATTACACTGTCCAGCACCATCTTTACGATACACTTGCTTGTTGTCAGTATCTGCTGTACAAACGTTTATATTAAAATCCGTAGTACATTCAACTTGTCTGGCTTGACAATTACTTGGTGAATCATTAATCTGAATCCACTCTGTAGTTAATGCTTTCTTTGAAGCATTAACTTTTTCTGCTTTAGTGCCTACTGCACCAGCGCTTGCTAGTACAAATACCGCTGCTGGCAGAATCATTTTTACAATCGTATTCATAATAATAAAATTTAGGTTTGATCTACTCTTTTTCCAGGTTTTCAATCGTTAGCCCCTGATATCGGCCGATATATTTTTAAGGTTTTATTTTAAGACTTTTTGCAAGTATATATCGATGAAGTTTTCCACCAACAATGGCATAAACACTATTGCCGTCAACGAGCAAATCTTTCATTTTTTTATTGCCTTCATTATAGATGTAAAAACTTGATAGGTAAGATTTCGAAGAAAGATCATAAATATCTATAATTGAGGCTATATTCCACATTTCCTTTGTTTCAAATCGTCCGCGAAGAGTAGAATTAACAAACAGATGATTATCTCTACTTGCGCTAATTCTATTCACCACCAGATCAGGAGATGCAAGCTTTCTTCTTCCTATCTCTTCAATATATATTGGCTTCACCTTTGCCTTTTTCGTTGTATCAATTGTATTGCCTCTATACTTTATTTGTAATTTTTCATTTGTAACGATAAATTCATTTCTATAATAATACAAATAGCTGAAAATTTTACTTTCTGCACTGTAATTCATCATTCCATCAGTATCAAAAAAACCATCAACTTGTTTTTGAAGTAACTCTTTATGTATTCTGCTATTAAGTCCGTTCATAAATGAAAAAATTCCAAGTTCATTCTCTCCTGATTTTTCATTCTGTGTTCTAAAAGCAATATGAATAGAATCAATTATCACCGCTTTTGAAAAGTAATAACCTTCTTTTTGCATGATAATCTCAGCTTTCCAGTCTGATATCTTTCCTCTGTAAACCAAAGGTATTGAGCCATCGAATACAAAAAAATACTCTCCTTGAATCTTAACTTGTACAGATCTAAAATTAAAATCATCTCGTTCCAAAGCGATTTTAAAATGTCCTTTTATTTTAAGTAAAGAATCGTAAGCAAATATATGAAGTGGTGCACGACGATCAGCGATGTAAATAATTCCTCCACTGCTGCCGGCAAAATATGGAGAACTATTGGAAAGTCGAACACTATTTATTTTTTTGGCTGATAAATGCACAAATTTTCTAATAAAAGGATTCTCCTTATGGATTAGATACTGTGATGTAGAATTTACAATAAACAATAATATTGCAGCAGAAAAAAAAATCAACAGCAAAAACTTAACAGATTTAAGTTTTCTCATGCTCTTTATCAGCAGCGCTACTGAAATTAGCACTAGGACAATAACATTAAAAAGCAAATGTGTCTTCCATGTCATTTTTTCAAGAATGCCACCACATGAACAAGGTACATTTGAACTAAAATTTAATATAATAAAAATATAAATAGTAAAAATTGACATAAGGGTAAATGCTCCAAATAAACCTCTAATACGAAGACTTGGAATCGCAAGCATTATTGATATTAAAAACTCAATAATTATGACGCAATATGATACCAATCCAGCGTATGCACTTAATATTGTTGACTGCCCCAGCTGTGCTTGAAAATTTTCAAATTCAAGAACTTTACTCACTGCAGCATAGACAAAAAGAAGAATGCAAAAAAGACTTATTATCTCTACTAAAATCTTTTTAATTACTGAAGATTGTAACATGACTTTAAACAATTGAAATTACTTACACAAAAGTAAAACCGTAAATTGAAAGAAAACACATCAAAAACACGCCAAAAAACATCAAAAACACGCCAATTTATATTTTCAGATTTATCTAATAAAAAATGCTTTACAGAATAAATCCATAAAGCATTTTCTCTTTTTCCAGACTTGTTTAATCAGGCTTTAACATCATCAATAAAACTCAAAAGCTTCTGGTTAAGTTCTATAAGCCCTGCCTTCTGAAGACATTCCTGCGAGACATTTTTTAGTTCAATCAGCTCCTCTTCTGCTATGCTTCCCATTAGGCTCCCTTCTTCTTTTTCCAGCAGCACTCCCCTGTCTATAAAGTGGCATAACAGCAGTACATTTTTGCGTGAAATTTTCAGATCAATCTTCACTGGCTCACTCATGCTTGGGATGCTCAATACCGTATCAAACACCTTGGCTGCATAATTCTTCGTACTCATAATTTCAGCGTTTTTAAATTAATAAATCAAAGCCTAAAGTTAGCAAGGACACCTCAAAGCATCATAAGCAAAATTTACCTATGATGGGATGCATTGGATTTTCCTGCATAAATTCGTCTGAATATTTGAAAGAAGTCTGAGTTTTTATTCAGACTCTTTAAGATTGCCACGCCTTGCTGCAATCTGCAAGATGTCCGGTTGTATCACAACCGCTATCTTGCTGCCCCTCTGCTCGGAACTCGCTGGCAGTGAAAATGGAAGATTTATAATGTCGAATGAAAATGAAAAAATGATGAAAGAAGAGAAAAAAAACAGAAACAGATGGCTTCATCTGCGTCTCAGCGAGGAAGAATTTAAAATTCTGCAGAAATATTTTGAAGAATCATTGTGTCCAAAACTTAGCGATTTTGCCCGACTGAATCTGCTGAAAAAACCGGTTGTTTTGAAATACCGTAATACATCCCTTGATGATTCGATGGCTGAATTAATTAAACTCAGGGTACAGCTGAATTCTATTGGAAATAATTTTAATCAGGCAGTAAAAAAACTGCATTCCCAGTCTCATGTTTCTGAATTCAAAATTTGGATTCTGAGTTTCGAAACAGATAAAAAAATGCTGTTCAATTCTATTGAAGAAGTTAACATAATAATCCGGAATCTTGCTGAGAAATGGTTGCAGTCATAAATACGGGATCATCAGTCAGAAACATTTTTAATTACAATGAAAATAAAGTACAAGCGCAGAAAGCTGAACTGATCGGAGAAGGCAATTATCCTGTAAATGCCTCTGAACTTTCCAGAGACTTCAGGCTGAAACTTCTTTTGAAACAGCTCGAATTAAATGCAAATGTAAAGCGTGGAAGCGTGCATATCTCGCTCAATTTTGATACCTCTGAAAGCAATCTGCCGAAAGAAAAACTCATGGAAATTGCCGACGCTTATATGGAGAAAATAGGGTTCGGTTCCCAGCCTTATCTGGTGTACCAGCATCATGACGCGGGACATCCTCATATCCACATCGTTTCTGTAAAAGTGAAGACGGACGGGAAAAGAATTGACATGAATAACATCGGCAGAAACCAGTCCGAAACAGCACGAAAGGATATTGAAAAGGCATTTGGTATAGTTGTCGCCCAGTGTAGTAAAAAGGAAAAAATCAATATAAAACCTGTAAAAGGTAATGTTGCTCAATACGGGGAATATGAAACTAAAAAAGCCATAGCCAATGTTCTGAACGCTGTTATTCCAAATTATAAGTATACCACCGTGGGAGAATTAAATGCTGTTCTAAATCTATACAATATTACCGCGCTGCAGGGAGCAAAAGATTCAAGAATGTTTCAGCATAGAGGACTCGCATACCAAATTCTAAATGATAAAAAACAGCCGGTTGGCGTTCCCATAAAAGCAAGCAGTTTTTACCTTAAGCCCACTTTAAAATATTTGGAAATAAAATTTATTGCAAATAAAAGAAACCGAAATCCTCATTTAAAAAGAATAAAAAATGCGGTGGATCTTTCCTTTTTGCAGAACAGAATAAAGTCACTTTCTGACTTGGACAAAATTCTTGTTCAAGGAGGGATTAAGATTGTAGAGAGAAGAAATGAGCAGGGAATTCTTTACGGTTTAACCTACGTGGACCACATAACAAAATGCATTTTTAACGGGAGTGCTTTGGGAAAGCCGTATGCTGCATCTGGGATTGAAGAACGGTGCGGTCTGAACGAATTAAAAACTAACCTAAAAGCTGTTGGAAATATCGATCATAAAGAACTTGTGAATACATCGCAGCATTCATCTTTTATCAGCGGAAACGAACTGCAAAAGATATTTGATTCCCTGCTGCGATCTGATTCAGCTGCTGATTACATTTCAAAGGAATTCAAAAGAAAAAAGAAAAGAAGAAGAAAAGGACTTAATGATTAATAAATATAAAACTAAGACAATGCAGACAGGAGAAAATGAACAGGCGCTTAGAAAAATTCTTGATATGACAAGGCTCATCAGCATGGTACTGCTCTGCCTTCATTTCTACTATTTCGGATATAATGTTTTTAAGTTGTGGGGGCTTACAAATGATTTTGGGGACAAATTAATGCAGAACATTTTCCGCACAGGACTGTTGGATTATTTCCATACCTCTAAACTTTTCGCCTTGGGATTTTTATGCATCTCCCTTCTTGGTGCAAAGGGCAGGAAAAACGAAAAGCTGAACTTTAAAACAGCCATGTATTATATCTCTGTAGGGTTTACGGCTTACTTCTCAAGTTACTATTTTCTGACTGCTTTCTTGATGCCTGAAACAAAATTGATTCTCTATATGCTGTGTACTGCTTTAGGATATCTGCTGCTGCTCTCAGGAGGAACACTGCTTTCTAGAATCATCCGCAGAAATTTGGGCAGCAGTGATATTTTCAACAGGGAAAATGAAACATTCCCGCAGGAAGAAAGGCTTCTTGAAAATGAATTCTCCGTCAATCTTCCGGCAGAGTATAATCTGAAAAATAAAGTGCGGAAAAGCTGGATTAATATCATTAACCCCTTTAGGGGAATATTGGTTGCGGGAACACCCGGGTCTGGAAAATCTTATTTTGTGATCCGCCATGTAATAACCCAGCATATCCGCAAAGGATTCTCAATGTTTGTCTATGATTTTAAGTTTGATGACCTCAGCATTATTGCCTATAATACCTGGCTTAAATATAAACATTTATATAAGGTCGAGCCTAAATTCTACATCATTAATTTTGATGACCTGAGCCGTACCCATAGGTGCAATCCCTTGGATCCAAAATCCATGACAGATATAACAGATGCGGCTGAATCTGCACGCACAATTCTTCTGGGATTAAACCGTGAATGGATAAAAAAACAGGGGGACTTTTTTGTGGAATCTCCCATTAATTTTCTTTCTGCTGTCATATGGTATCTTAAGAAATATAATGATGGAGAATTCTGCACTCTTCCCCATGTAATCGAACTAATGCAGGTTGAATACAATAGTCTTTTCACCCTGCTCAGGACTGAAAAAGAAATAGAGATTCTGATCGACCCGTTTGTCAGCGCCTATCTAAATAACGTCATGGAGCAGCTTGAGGGGCAGATCGCTTCCGCTAAGATTTCCATGGCACGATTGTCAAGTGCGCAGCTTTATTATGTGCTCTCTGGAAATGATTTTACACTCGATATTAATAATCCTGCTGATCCTAAGATAGTCTGCATGGGAAACAATCCATTAAAAATCCAGACATATGGTGCTGTGCTTTCTCTTTTTGTGAGCAGGCTCATCAAGCAGGTAAACCAGAAAGACAGACTTAAAAGCAGTCTGATTTTTGATGAATTCCCCACTATCTATCTCAATAACATGGACAGTCTGATTGCTACAGCTAGAAGCAATAAAGTAAGCACCTGTTTGGGGATTCAAGACTTCAGCCAGCTGCGCAAGGATTACGGCCGCGAACAGGCAGATGTCATACTAAATATCACCGGAAATATCATCAGCGGTCAGGTGAACGGCGACACCGCCAAACAGCTTTCCGAGCGGTTTGGAAAAATAATGCAGGACCGTGAAAGCCTTTCCATTAACAGTTTAGATACCTCTATCAGCAGGTCAAAACAATTGGAAGCTGCTGTTCCGGCATCTAAGATTTCCTGTTTAAGTTCAGGTGAATTTGTTGGTATAACTGCCGACAATCCTGACTGTAAAATTCAACTCAAAACATTCCATTCCGAAATAATAAATAACCATGATAAACTGAAAAAAGAAGAAAATTCATATCAGCAGATCAGTCCAGTACGGATCATAAATAACACTATGATTGAACGCAATTATCTGCAGATAAAAGATGATATAGCTGAGATTGTAAATTCAGAATTAGAACGGCTTTTGCATGACCCGGCATTGTCTCATTTAGTAATCAAAAAAAAGAAATAAGTCTTATTATAATCTTATTGTTTACTTGACCTGCGAGTGGTTTTTAATTAATTTTGCCGTATGAATCATGAAGAAATAAAACGTTATTTTGAGGCAAGTCCTCCGCCAAAGGAAGTCCAGTTGACACCATGGGCCAACATCACCGATACCCAGGTTTTCCTAAGGAGCTGTTACAGCACAATCAAAAACTTTAACGGTCCTGTCGACCGCTGTCCCGCATGGTGGCATCTTAGGGATTTTTATATCCTCATGAAAAAAACGGCCCAGCAGGCTGCAGTGGAAAAAATCGAGGAAACGCCTTTTGAAGAAATCCCAGATGAAACTTCATCCTCAAGTGAAACAGCTGTCTGAGTTTCATTTTAAATAACCTGAGCGGCATAAAAAACAGCCCTGCAATATATGCAGGGCTGTTTTTTTATAACTGGTTTTATCTGTTCAGAAATGAAGAAATTTTGTTTTGTTTTTTCTAATGCAATCCAATTTAGAAAATAAATAGAAACAGAAATCCATGACAATTGACAATGGGTAATTTCTGAATAAAGGATTTTGGACTCAAAAAAGCATCATTTCAAATCACCTGAAAAATAAGGATTTTAGATTTTTGTTACTATTTATAACATTATAATTTTTAAAAATGTTATCATCTGTCACTAATTTTGATCTGTATAAAAGGATAGAAATTATGACAAGGGCAATTGTACACATCGACATGAACACGTTTTTCGTATCCTGCGAAAGGCTGACCAATTCCGAACTTAACGGTATTCCTCTGATTATAGGCGGAGGGGAAAGAGGCGTCGTAGCTTCGTGTTCCTACGAGGCAAGAAAATTCGGCGTACGCTCAGCCATGCCTATTCACATGGCCATGAAATTGTGCCCGCAGGCCAAAATTATGAAGGGTGACATGGAATTGTACTCTAGGCTTTCGCATGACATTACAGAGATTATTCAGGAAAAAGCACCGGTGGTGGAAAAAGCCAGCATTGATGAATTTTATCTGGATATAACCGGAATGGACAAATTTTACGGCAGCTACAAATGGACCGATGAACTGGCTCAGCGCATCACAAAAGAAACTGGTCTGCCGCTTACCTTTGCACTTTCTGTCAATAAGACCGTATCGAAAATCGGAACAGGCGAAGGCAAACAAAAGCAGAATCTTGAAATTCCCGAGCATCTTGTCCAGCAGTTTTTAAACCCGCTTTCCATCCGCAAAATTCCGATGGTTGGCGAACAGACCTTTCAGACGCTGTCCCGTATCGGAATACGAACAATCCGAACCCTTTCAGAAATGCCTGCAGATGTGCTGATGCAGATGATCGGAAAAAACGGCATTGAACTATGGAAAAAAGCCAATGGAATTGACAACAATCCTGTAGAACCTTATACAGAAAGAAAGTCGATTTCAACTGAACATACCTTTACTCAGGACACCATTGACATCCCGAAATTAAACCGGGTGCTTCTGGGCATGGTGGAAAAACTTTCCTACCAGCTGCGGTCTGAAGAGTGGCTCACCTCAACGGTCACGGTCAAAATCAGGTACGCGAATTTCGATACCGAAACCAAACAGTGCAGGGTTCAGTACACCTCAGCCGACCACATTCTGACCAAAACCGTACAGGAACTTTTCGATAAGCTCTACCAGCGCCGCATGCGCCTGCGTCTTATCGGAATCCGGTTCAGCGGGCTTGTAAGGGGCACCTATCAGATCGATCTTTTCAATGACACCGAAGAGATGCTCGCCCTTTATCAGGCAATGGACAAAATGAAAAGCCGGTACGGCTTTGATGCGGTAATGCGGTGCGCAGGCGCATCTTTCAAGCCCAACACTAAAAATGAAATCTTAAAACGTAAACCCTGAGAAACCATGTATCTCAACTGCCACTCTTTTCACTCCCTGCGTTATGGAACCATACCGCTCGACGAGCTCGTGCCTCAGGCTGCCGCCTGCGGGGTCAAGACAATGGCACTCACTGATATCAACACGGTTACAGGCATTTATGATTTTATCAAACATTGTGAGCAGGCGGGCATAAAACCAATCGTCGGAATGGAATTCCGGTCCGAACATAAACTGCGCTATATCGGACTGGCTCAAAATGCAGCCGGACTTGCCCAGATGAACTGGTTTTTAACTTCATACAATTTTGAAAAGAAACCGCTCCCTGATGCTGCTCCTTTTTTTTCAGATGTATTCATCATTTATCCGCTGGAGAAAGCGCCCGAAGAACTGCGTCATAACGAATATATAGGCATTCGACCAGATCAGCTGCAAAAGCTCGTGCTTTCCCAGTGGAGAAAACGGACCGCAGAGATGGTAGTGTTGCAGCCTGTCACATTCCGTACCAAAAAGGAATACAACCTGCACCGCATCCTGCGTGCCATCGACCGAAATGTGATCCTTTCCAGGCTGGAGCCTGAAGATACCTGCGAAAAGTCAGATAAGATGATACCGCTCGCTGACCTTTTGAACTTCTATGAACACTATCCCCAGATCACCCAGAACACCCAGAAAATTATAGATGCCTGTAATTTTACCTATGATTTTCAGACACCGAAAAATAAAAAATACTATACCAACAGCAGAAAAAGCGATATAGATCTGCTGACCTCACTGGCAAAACAGGGGCTTGCGTGGCGCTACGGCGCAAAAAACATCCGGGCAAGGGAACGAATGGAAAAGGAACTCAAGGTGATCGGCCAGCTGGAATTCAGCGGGTATTTCCTTATTACCTGGGACATCATCCGTTTCAGCACCAGCCAGGGTTTTCTGCATATCGGAAGGGGAAGCGGTGCCAACAGCATTGTGGCATACTGTCTGGGCATAACCGACATTTGTCCATTGGAGCTGGATTTATATTTTGAGCGTTTTCTAAACGAAAACCGCAAGAGCCCTCCCGATTTCGATATCGACTGGAGCTGGAAGGAACGTGATGTTATTCTGGAATATATTTTTAACCGTTACACTTATGAGCATGTTGCCTTTTGCGGCACCAATGTCGAATTCAAATACCGTTCGATTTTCAGGGAAGTCGGAAAAGTATTCGGTCTTCCTAAAGAGGAACTGGATATGCTGGCTAAAAATCCGATGAAGTTTCATGAACCAAACTCTATTGTAAAATTCGTGCAGGAGTACGGCATGATGCTTGAAAAATATCCAAACCAGAGAAGCATGCATTCCTGCGGCATCCTGATTTCTGAAGAGCCAATCACCAATTACACGCCGCTGGAAATGCCTCCTAAGGGATTTCCTATTGCCCTGTTTGACATGCACGTGGCCGAAGACATCGGTTTTGAAAAATTTGATATCCTGAGCCAGCGCGGAATCGGACATATAGATGAGAGTGTGAAGCTGATCGAAAAAAACAGGGGAATCCGGATCAATATCCGCGATACGGCAATCTCTAAAAATGAAGCCGCTGCCAATATATTCCTTTCACAGGGAAAAACAATCGGCTGTTTTTATATCGAGAGCCCGGCAATGCGCGGACTGCTCAGGAGATTAAAATGCGACAACTACAAAACACTTGTGGCAGCGTCCTCTATCATTCGTCCCGGTGTGGCACAGTCCGGAATGATGAAGGAATACATATTCCGTCATAACCATCCGTCAAAATTTGAATATTTCCATCCTGTATTCCAGGAGCAGCTTGGGGAGACCTATGGCATTATGGTCTATCAGGAAGATGTGATCAAAATTGCCCTTCATTACGGCGGACTTCCTGCAGCAGACGGTGACATCCTGCGTCGTGCCATGTCGGGAAAAGGACGCTCAAAAGCAGCACTGCAGAAAGTGAAAGAGAATTTCTTTGCCTGCTGCGAAAAAAAGGGGCATCCAAGACAGCTCAGCGAGGAAATATACCGCCAGATCGAGTCTTTTGCAGGCTACTCCTTCTGTAAGGCGCACTCCGCTTCATATGCCGTGGAAAGTTATCAGAGCCTTTATTTAAAGGTTCACTATCCTATAGAATTCATGGTAGCGGTAATCAACAACCAGGGTGGTTTTTACCGGCTTGAAATATATGTGCACGAAGCGAGGATGGCAGGTGCCGTTATCCATAATCCATGCGTGAACAAAAGTAATTTTGAAACTGCCGTATATGGAAATGATATCTACCTTGGTTTTATGCACCTGATGAGCCTTGATTCTAAAATGGCACAGTTTATAGAATCAGAAAGAGGTAGGAATGGGGATTTTATCTCTCTGGAGGATTTTATTAACCGCATTCCAATGGGCCTAGAAAGCGTAAAGATCCTGATTTTCATCGGCGCTTTCCGTTTTACAGGTAAAACCAAAAATCAGCTGCTGGTCATCGCCAGCCTGCTTTTAAATAATTTCAAGCCAGAAAACAGGACACCGCTCCTGCTTCAGCATCCCGTAAAGGAGTACAAGCTCCCAATCCTTGAAAGGTCATTGTTTGAAGATGCATTTGATGAAATCGAACTGCTGGGCTTTCCTGTTTCCTGCACGGTATTTGACCTGCTCCAGACAAAGCACCGCGGTGACATCAAGGTACGGGATCTTCCCTCCTGCCATAAAAAACAGGTGCGGATGCTTGCCTACCTGATTTCGACCAAACAGGTGCCGACAAAAAAAGGAAATATGTATTTTGGCACATGGATCGATGACGAGGGGGCGTATTTTGATACCGCCCATTTTCCGGATTCACTTGTGCAGCACCCTTTCAAGGGCGGAGGCTGCTATTTGCTGCTGGGAACTGTGGAGATTGATTACCATTTCCCGACCATCACCATACACAAAATGGCTAAAATGCCATTTATGCCAGATCCCCGCTACATGGATGCCAAAGACCAGTTCAGGACTCAGGAGCTTATCCGCGAAGATGTCAGTACAACACACCGCAAGCCCTATCCGCAGGAACATGAAATTAATCTTCCCCGGCATCGTATGAAATTTTGATTTTCTTTATGTAAAGCATTAATTACAAACTAAATCCGATAGAGAGCAATAAAAAAAAACAAATGAAAACAAACATAAATAAGTGCAATCTATTAGAGTTTTTCTAATAGAGCCTGTCTTTCCTCTATGCATTTTAAATGATAAATATCTTAATATTTTGACCGCAAAAATAACAGACGAAAAAAGGTTACATTATACCCTTAATTACTTTCTGTAGTTCATTCCGATAATTAAAAACCTCATTCTCTTTATTTTAAAAAAAATAAATCCGCATGAACTGTTGTTCCATCTTCTTTATTTAATACAAATTCTATGTTAAAAAATCATCCATATTAAATATTAAACTATTTAATTTTTCTTTATCTGCTCAATAGTAAATTTGAGCCTGGTCAGTAAATCATCATAACTTATAATATCTATGACATTTTTATATTTCCTCTTTACAACCTCAAAATCTTTCTTTTGTTCAGTGGATAAATTACTTTCCCTGCCCATTATAATAAATCCCTTAGGATTTGTAATTTTTATTTCAAAACCTGTCGGAATCTCTTCTTCATATTTTTTAGTTAATTCTTCTTCTCCATTTTCTCCCCATCTATTTAAGTAATAAATATATTTTTCAATCTGCATTACCGTACCGGACAATTCCCTTAAAGGTATATGATTACTTCTGTATAAACCTTTGGTCATTAATGAAAAATCAGAAGGTTTTTTAATTTCAACAATATCAATATTGCCATCTGAATCAACTAACAAAATGTCAATAAATTTTTCGTCTCTAATATTTGTTTCCTTGTTATAGCTTGCCTTTATGGGAGCTTCTTTAAAGACTAAAAAATACTTAGGGTATAACAATAATATTATCTGAAGAATTTCATCTTGCCATTGATTTTCGGAATAAGTAAACTCACTTCTCAGCATAATTTGAAGCTTTTTTAAAATTGTTTGATATTTGAACAATTCCGCATCACTAAAAAGCTGCACCAAATTTTCTCCTTTAGTTGTTGCTTTTTTATCAATATAAGTTTCAAATTTTTTTTGAGCATTTTTTGTACTCGAAAAAAATTCTTTTATGACATTACCGACTCTTGCTTCAGAATATAGCTTCATTTCATAATTACTTGGAAAACCCTTTATAATTCCCCTGAAATCAATTTCGGAAATCGCTTCCAGACTATTGCCTCCTATAATTATACTTTCACTTGTTAACTCTCCAATCTTTTTAAATATTGAAATTTCTTTGTTAGCTACAAAAAATTTATTCTCAAATTCAAAATCTTTATGAAAATAAATATCGAAATTATTGACAAGTATCCCTCTTTTAATTTTATAATAATCCTTTTCTAATTTCGCAAAAATAAACTCAACGACTTCTTCATAAAAAAGGTCATCGTCAACGGATTCTTCTTTATCTGTTTCATAAATATCGTTCGAATTCAAATTGTAAACCTTTTTTAAAACATAATTTTTGTCATTTTTAAATTTATCCATCAGCCAGCTGATACCATTATCCGACTCATAAGTCAATAGCAAAAGATCTTCTTGTTTTCTAAAATCAATCATACTCTTTATAATTATATCTCAATAATTTCCCACTTATCTCTGTCAATATTACTCAGATGATTGTCAAATCTATCTTTGTGCACGGCTATACATAGAAAATTGGTAGGTCTTGAAAACCCAACATAAGCCATTTTTGCTGACTGAATAATTTTTTCGTGACTTGTTTTAATTTTCGATAATGTTTCTGTAATAGTCTGTGTTCCTAAAAATTGATTTCTTAATCTTTCAGACTCATAATTTCCGTAACCCCTGTCATAAAAAGATTCTAAATACAATGTAGCGCAATGTGTCTGTCCTTTTACCGCATGAACACTTGTTACTTCTATATTAAAATCATCTTCTTGATAAAAATTTGTAGATTCGATTTCTCCATCACTTTCATTTAAAATAGCTTCAGCATCTGCAGATATGAAAATTAAGCTGCTCGAAAGCGGTACAGATGTGAAAAAATCAAAAAAAACAGGAACGTATTTTTTAATTCCATCCCAAACCTGATTTGTATTTCCTTTAACTACTTCGATAGACCAGGTGTATATATTTAAATTTAAAAGTTCGTAAAAATTGAAATCTTTTTGTTTAACAAAATCCAGCAGTGTCTTTTTTGTGTAATTCCTTCCAGTCTCATCGGTAATATTTTCTAAACGCAGTATCTTTAGGAAAGCATTTAATATATTTTTCCGAATTGGCTCTAATGTCTGTTTGTTTTTAGTGTAATATAAAAGATAGCTTTTAAGTGCCCCGTAATCTTGTTTAGGTTTTTGATTATCTTTTTTAAACACATTAAAGTAATCAGCTAGCCTTAGTTTAGCAATATCATCTTTATCAGTCTGCTCCTTCCACTCGGTGTTCCATGCCACTATTTTACAAGGATATCTATGAAAATCGATTAACAATTCATTTTCTTTAAAACTTCGAAGGAGTTTGCAGAAATTTGGAATAACATCCTTAATTGATTTATTTTCAAAAACCAAAATATGCGGTTTTACAATACATGGATTAATTCCTACAATTTCAAATTCGTCATTAGTATGTAAAGCAAACTTACAAACAATGTCTGCAATTCCTTTACTTAATCTCTGGCTTCCTTTTATTTTAAGAATTTCTTTTCTGTCATTCCAAATATCATTTACTTTTACTGAGTTGTAAATAGCTTGATTTTTGTCCCCAATCCGCTGAAAACTAGATAAACTCTTACCTTCATCAAAAAACAATTTCTCTAATAAATTATATTGATGCACATCCATGTCTTGCATTTCATCGACATAGACGTTTGAAAATCTTTTTTGTAAAATTTCTTTAATTTGTGGAAAATTATGCAGATAAACATCTGCTAAAAAATATGCATCATCAAAATGTAATACACCTTCCTTTTCTAATATAGTCGCTTTAAATTTTATTATCCATTCTCTTACTTTACTTTTTTCAGCTTTTGTAAAATCTTGCCAATGTCTCCCTCTTCTGGGCTTGCTGATTTGCAATTCACTTCTATTTATGGAGTTTGTCACTACCAATTTCCCTTCTCTGTATTCAAAACGAAATGAATACATACAATTATTTCCTATTAAAAAATACCTTGCATTTTTCTGTTCCTGACTTGAAAAATCTTTCAGATTTAGCTTAAAATATTTATCAACAGTCTCCTCATAGATTTCATTGTCTATTCTAGTAATTTTCTTCTTAAATCTTGATGCATAATAGGGCATCGCTAAAAATTCATCCACAAAACTTTGAATTGTACCTATGTAATTTGGGTATGAAAATAATTTGGGGCAGTGCTTTTGTATCTTATTTTTTATCTCATCAATTGCAGCATTGGTATGTGACAAAACTAAAATTCCGCTTCCGTCTGAAAAAGGAAGTTTTTTCTCTAGTATCAAAAGTTTAGCTAATAAAACAGTAGTTTTTCCGCTTCCCGGTACAGCTTGTAAATCTAAGGTATTTAGGTTCCGGATAAATTTTTTTCTTTCCTCATCAAAAGTTTTTCCTTCAGGCAGAAGAATCTTTTCAGAATACATGATATCATCATCAGTTATACTAATTCCCTGTAACATATCTTATAGCTTTTACAATATAATTAATACTGTCAGTTTCATCATTAGCTTTAATATTTATTGTTTTTGCACTAATTTTTTGCTCCTGCAAATTTGCTAAATCTTCGTCAATCGCATTTGCAATATTATAGGCAATCTCCGTTTTATATAATCCTTTATTGATCAGTTTCTCTGCCAGTGATTTTTCAAAATCTGTAATCCAATCAGTTCCAGTATGAATAGCTTTAACATTAGATTGCATTATATCTGTTAAACTTTTTGACTTAAATAAGGAATATTCTAATGTCCAATTTGGAGCTACAAAAAATTGGACATTATGATCTGATTTGGCTTTTAAATCAGTAATTTTTTTGTCTGTTTCCAATTTTACAACGTCTAAATCTCTTTTTTTATACGTTGGCTCTCCATCTTTTACTGATTTCTCGTATTCCTTAATATCTGAATCTGTTAGAATCGCCACGGGTATGGACATTAATGGACCTTTTTTTCTAAGAAAAACATTTGCATATCTGGTGTAGGCAAGATTTCCGACGTTAACTATCGAAATTCCTTTTTCTGTCAAATTAATACCAATGCTTTTTGAAATACTTGGAATAAGAATTTCTTCAGCCCACCCTTCAACTAAAATGACTCCTTTGGCAAAAAATAAATTAGCTTTTGTAGTATCGAGAAATTTCTCTAAAAATTTATAGTCTTCAGCATCAAGTTTTGTATACTCTTCTCCCATTGGAAAAGCATTACCATTATTACAAACAATAAGGTTTTCAAGTTTTAGTTTAGATGCTAAATTAGGGCTATGCGTTGTGAGAATTAACTGTATAGCATCTTGTTTTTGTAATGCCTCTATAACCTGCATTTGTGCCTGAGGATGAAGATGCGCCTCCAGTTCTTCGACCAGTCCTAATCTCAGTCCGCTCCAATTTGTTTTGTTTAAATGGAGGAGTTCTGCTGCCATAAAAAGCCTGTTGAGAGTTCCTAATCCAGGATTTACCTCATCCTTTAACAGCAAAGTTAATTTTTCCAAAATGCTTTTTATATCATTGGAATTAGCATTAAATTCTACTTCATATTGATTACTGTAGAATCCTTGTATATAGGTGTCAATTTTATCTTTAATATTTTTTCCTCCCTGAGGTTTAAAGATTTCATCTTCTCCATCTTCTTTAGTTCTTGCAAACTCGAATTCACCTTTAAAATATTTTTTTAATTCTATGCTAAGGTTTTCAAATATTTGAACAAGTTCGTGTTCTCTTTCTCTGCCCTTAAATGCAGTGTCTCCTAAAAGAATTTGTGACAATCTTGAATTACGCTTTGCAATCAGCTCATTTTCTGCATCTCTAAGAGGCTTCAAATATGTTGCCTTTAGATATTCTCTCGCTTCCGCTGTTAATTGATAACCATCATTATCTGCTCCTGCCTTTACATCACTTGCTAAAATCTTTTTACCTTGTCTTGTTACATCATAATTTATTTTTAAATATGGGTGCACTTTCTCTCCTTTATCATTCCAGCCTAACCATTCTGTAAAATTTTTAGCTTCATCAGCAGTAAGTCCAGTAAATATCAGCTCAACTCTTAACCGCTCTGAATTAATAAAAAAATCTTGGTCTTCAATTCTAATGTAATCATAACTGTGCGTTTTAAGCACTAACTTTATTGCATCAATAATTGCTGTTTTTCCTGAATCATTTTCTCCTATTATTACATTTAAACCGTTCTTAAAACTTAAATCTAAGTTCGGTTTTTCAATGTCAAAGCTGCCATCCAAACCAAACCTTCTAAAATTCCAAAGCTTCAAATTTTGCAAATACATAATGTCCTAAATAAATCGTTTAATATAATCTAAATCAATACTTTCTCTGTCTTCCCCTAAAAATACACCAAGACTAAGCAGCCCTTCTTCCTCCTGTCTCTTAATTACTTCAAAATTCAGATTGTATTTTTTATTTATTAAAACAATAAATTCATTTAATACATAAATTTTAATAAACTCTAACTCAGCCAAAAACTTTAATTGTTTCTCAACACATTTAATTAACTGTTCCTTCACAAAAGGTTCATTGTTTTCATACACTACTCCTTTAATAAGCATTGCAAGATTATCGAAATATCTAATTTCTGGATAGCTGTCTGCAAAACTTGAAAATGGATATGTTGTTTTATCAAGAAGTGTATTGTAGTCAAAACTGTAAGGTCTGTACAAACAATTATAAGCATAATTATCTGCTGTCATAATTTGAATAGTAACATACCCACCTACGGTATTTTTAATATTTAATGCTAGTACATTATCATCATCTTTCTTAATATCTAATTCCTTACCATTAGCTATAACATCAAGGATTGTATTATTTAATAGAAAAAGAGTATCACCAAGACTGTCATCTAAATTATAAATTTTCGAAAAATCTAATAATTTATTTGTAATCATTTTGTTTTGTAAATTATAAAAAGGCTCATTAAAAAGTATGCTTTTCCCTCCAATTCCAATCCTAGCCAAATCGATGTCCTCTTTACTTGAAACAGAATCCAAAACAAATCCCTGCTCATTTTTATTAATAAAAATTGCAACAGCATCAACATCGTCTTTAGTTGACAAAAATCCTTTTAAATAATTAACCTCTTCTTCATTATTATAAAGTCTTTCGTTAAGAGTATCGTAATAATTCATGTAAATAGCTTTACCATTTTATGTCGGATGAAAATAGCTCCATTTTCCTAAAATACCCATCATAAATCTGTGTGAGTATTTCTTTACCTTTATTTCAATTTCTCTCTTTAGACTTTCTCCTCTTTGTAAATCTCCAACAGTTAGTTGAGTATCTCCCGCTAAAATGGCAAAATCAGAGGTTATGCATCCGATTATTAATGTCATATCTTAAATGTTTTTATATTTTGATTTTGAATGAAATTTATCACTGTCAGAATTGTTTTTAAAGGTCTAATAAAGATATTCCATCATTCCATTTTAAGTCATTATACTTTGATTATTTACCGTTGCTTCATAATTCAAATTATCATCAATTGACTTGACAAAAATTTCGCACAGCAAACCATCCAAATCTAAGATTAACTTTCAATTAGTACAAAATCATGACTTTATAAAACCTCTTTTCTAATTCACGTAAGCAATTAAAGATTTAATAATGTATTTTTTTTACGGAAAGCCGTAAAAAGTTCTTTTTAGTGATTTTTTTATCAAAAGAACAATCATTATAACTTAAAACTTCATCTTAATTATTTATTCATCTAAAAAT